>Ga0209723_1000020_pt1 | contig 337049 bp, 202 predicted proteins | sample BiotimSIPDNA_2_FD_185750 | JGI IMG/M metagenome (GOLD analysis project Ga0209723, IMG submission 185750) | Anaerobic biogas reactor microbial communites from Washington, USA - Biogas_R2 time_0 SIP DNA (SPAdes) (version 2) | ecosystem: Engineered > Bioreactor > Anaerobic > Unclassified | place... | reverse complement strand
GTCGGTCAGAGTGGCGTCGGGAATTCTGCAAGACCATTTTGGGCACTCCGCAGTTCTCCAAAAGAGATCGCTCGCTCGGCGAGGGCCAGAATTCGTCCTGCCCGCCGACACTAAATCAACAGCCCGCAAGCGTCAGTTGACGGACGCCGCACAGTCGGCTCGCGAATGGGGAATTCGACACATTGCCACGATCATCGAGCAGGGGATTCACGAGGGTTCCTTTCGCCCGGTGGACTCGCTCGCGGTGGCGGAGATGTTATTGACCGCTTCGATCGGAATGGCGGAACAGGAAATCGCCAGGGGAGAGACGCGCACGGTGCAGGAGGCGGTGGACACGCTGATGGGGGTCTTCTTGCACGGCTTGGCCGCAAAGGAACAAACATGAAAACGCTTACCAAGACTGTCATGGCGGTGGCCGGGATCGTCATCTTGACCGGCCTGGGCGTCGGGGTGCCTGCGATTTGGCCGTCTGGGCAGGCTACGGCGGACAACAAAGCGGAGGAGGATCGCGGAACACGCATCCCCGTGGTGTTGACGCCCGCACAGGAAATGACTTTCGAGAGCACGGTCGTTGTGGCGGGCAACGTCCTGGCGAAGAACTTCGCCCTGGTTTCCGCCCGCATCCCCGGTCCGCTGGACGAGATTTACGTGGACGAAGGCGACGCGGTGCAGGCGGGTCAGACCCGGCTGTTTCAGACCGATTCGCTGAAGCTGACCAAAGCTGTCGCCATCGCCCGGCAGGGGCTGCAGGTGGCCGAGTTGGCGGTGCAAGAGAAGGCGACCAACCTGGAGCGGATGCAGGCCAGTCTGGAACAGGCGCAAGTCGACCTGGAGCGTTACCGCGTCCTGATCCAGGACCACGCGATTCCGAGGCAAGTGTTCGACCAGCAGGAGACCGGCTGGAAACTGGCGGCGGCGGGCGTCCGGCACGCGCAGGCCCTGCTGGAGTTGGACAAGACGAAGCTGGAGCAAGCCCGGTTGTCGATGGCCATCGCGGAGAAAGACCTGGCGGACTCGCTGGTGATGGCGCCTCTTTCCGGCAAGGTGTCACAGCGTTTCATGGAGCCGGGCGAGATGGCCGGGGCCGGCACGCCCGTGGTTAAAATCGAGGACCTGTCGGTGCTGGAAGTCTCCGTGTTTTTGCCGGAAGAAGTTTACGCCCAAGTCATACCCGGCAAGACCCGGATGCGGATCCAGGTCAGCGGCACGGACTTGGGCGCGCGGGCGGTGTCGTACAAGAGTCCGACGGTGAACCCCAAGCTGCGGACGTTTGAGGTCAAGACGCTGGTCGAGTCCCCGCCGGCGGGTGTCGCTCCCGGTTGCCTGGCCCAGGTGACCGTCGTGCTGGACGGGCGGAGCGGCGTCGGGATTCGGGCGGCGGCCGTTCAACGGCGCGGCGGCCAGTCCGTGGTGTTCCGGATCGAGGAAGACCAGGCCCGGATGGTGACGGTGAAGACCGGCCGCGACATGAACGGCTGGACGGAAATCCTGGAAGGCGATCTGCAGACAGGCGTCTCGGTCGTCACGATGGGCCAGCAACTGCTCAACGACGGCACGCCGGTTTCGGTCGTCCAGGAGGCGGCGCGATGATGCTTTCCGACTTTTCCGTTCGCCGCCCGGTCGCGACGAGTTGTTTGATGATCGGGCTGACGCTGCTGGGGATTAACGCCTATCGCAAGATGGGTCTGGAGTTGATGCCCAAGGTGGACATCCCCTATATCACGGTCGTGACCATTTATCCGGGCGCGTCCCCGGAAGAATTGGAGGCGGACGTCGCCAAGCGGATCGAAGACGCCGTCGTCTCGATCGACGGCCTGAAGCACGTCAGCTCGACCTGTATGGAGAACGTCTGCCAGACGCTGCTGGAATTCCAGTTGCACGTCGACGTCGATATCGCGGCTACGGACGTCCGCGAGAAGCTCGACTTGATCCGCGCGGACATGCCCGACGAGGTCGAAGATCCGATCATTCAGAAGTTTGACATCAACGCCAAGCCGATCGTCACGTTGGCGCTGGCGGGCGAGGTGCCGCTGGATGAGCTGTACGATTTCGCCGACAACACGCTGCGGGACCGGCTGACGGTGATCTCGGGTGTGGCCGACGTGCAACTGGTCGGCGGCGCCGAGCGGCGGGTGCAGGTGGAACTGGACCGGAGCCGGTTGGCCGCCCGCGGCCTGTTCAGCTTGAACGTCGTCCAGGCGATCCAGCAGGGCGTGCGGACGATTCCCTCCGGCCGAGTCCGGGACGGGACGACGGAGTATTCGGTCAAGTTCGACGCGGAGTACGACCGGTTTGCCGATCTGGCCGATTTGGAAATCGCCAACGAGCGCGGACAGCGCTGCCACATCCGGGACGTCGGCCGGGTAGCGATGGCCACCGAGGAGGTCCGGCAGGCGGCCCGGCTGGACGGGCAGCCTTGCATCGCGATCAAGGTCGTCAAGAAGGCGGACGCCAATGCCGTGCGGGTCGCCGAGGCGGTGCGTCAGGCCATGACTGCGTTGAACGCCGAATTGCCCGGCGGCATGGAACTGGTCTGGATCGAGGACGACGGGACCTTTATCGAAGCGAGCAACCGCAGCGCCTGGAGCAACGTCTTCCAAGGCATCCTGCTCACGGCGGCGATTCTGTTCGTGTTTCTGTACAATCTCCGCTCCCTGTTCGTCGTCGCCGTCTCCATGCCTTTGACGATTGTCATCGGCTTGTTCTTCATGCAGATGGTGGGCTACACACTGAACATTTCCACGTTGATCGCCATCGGCATGTCGACGGGCATTCTGGTGACCAACTCGATCGTCGTCTTGGAAGCGATTGTCGACCGGCTGGACGCCTGCGGCGATCCTCGCGAAGCGGCCCGGTTGGGCGCCAAGGAAGCGTTCATCGCCGTGGTGGCCAGCGCCAGCACGAACGTCGTCGTGCTGTTTCCCCTGACGATGATGCAGACCCGGATGGGCCTGTTCATCGGGCCGCTGGCGATGACGATGTTCATCATGACGGTCGTCTCGCTGTTTATTTCCTTCACGCTGACGCCCATGATGTGCGCGCTCGTCCTGAAGCCCCGCCAGCCGGGATCGCGTTCGCTGCTGGCCCGGATGGAGCGGGGCTGGAACTGGGGCTTCGACCGCGTCTTGGGAGGCTACCGCGCCCTGCTGCAGTTCAACGAACGCAACCGCTGGGCGGCGATCCTGGTGGTGCTGGGCGTGACCGGGGTCTTTGTGCACGCGCTGATGTTGGGCGGCAAGCTGGGGACTTCGGCGTTTTCCGAGTTGGACCGGGGCTCGCTGCTGGTGCGGTTGGAGTTCCCCACGCGCTACGAACTGGCCAAGACGCTGCGCCGCATCGAGGAAGCGGAAGCCCGCTTGACCGATCTGCCGGAACTGCGGCACGTGCTCACGACTGCGGGCAAGGTAGAGGCCGTGCTGGGGCAGGGCAGCGAAGGCGTGTATCTGGCGCAGATCCTGCTGCGGTTTTCGGAGCGGACCGAACGCGCGCTGACGATCGACGACTTGATGGACCAGGTGCGCATGCGCCTGGTGGGCTTTCCCGACGCGATCGTGGGCGTGAGCAAGCCGTCGATGATCGGCGGCCAGAGCAATCCGATCGAGTTGGAGATCGCCGGCGATCACTTCGAGACCCTGGACGCCCTCGCGCTGAAGACCCAGCAACTGGCCGAGTCCTTGCCGGGAGTCCTGGAACCCGACACCAGCGTGCGGGCGGGCAAACCGGAAATCCGCGTGCTGCCCCGGCGGGCCGTGTTGAGCGATCTGGGCATGCCGGTGGTGCCGCTGGGCCTGGGGCTGCGGGCCAATCTGGAAGGCATCACCGCCGCGACCTACAAAGAGGGCGCCCGCAGCTACGACATCGTCGTCAAACTGGCTGAGCAGCCGGGCAAGGAACAGGTCCGCGAATTCCAAGTGCCGGGCGCTCCCGGCTATCCGCTGGTGCTGACCAACGTCAGCGAAATCGTGGAGACGGAGATGCCGATCCAGATCATCCGCAAGGACAAGCGGCGGCTGTCGAAACTTTACGCCCAGTTGGATGACAGACGCCTGCCGCTGGGGACCGCCGTCAACCAGATCAGCGCCGGGGTGGACGGGCAAGTAGGCCTGCCGCCGGGGTACCGGTACGAATTTTCCGGGATGTATGAAATGATGGCCGAGGCGCAGGAGGGGCTGGCGGAGGCCGGCGTGTTGTCCATCCTGTTGGTCGTGCTCACGCTGGCGGCCCTGCTGGAGTCGTTCCGGCAGACGGGGATCATCCTGGTCACGATGCCGCTGGCCCTGATCGGCACGGTTTGGGCGCTGGCCCTGACCGGCGAGAACTTCAGTATCTTCGTAATCATGGGGATCGTGATGATGATCGGCATCGTGGTCAATGACGCGATTCTGATCATGGACCAGTTCAACGTCCACGTCCAGGAAGGCGTCCCGCGCCACAAGGCCATGATCGAGGCCGCCTGCGAACGTTTTCGTCCGGTCGCGATGATCACGCTGGCCGCCGTGCTGGGGATGTTGCCGCTGGCCTTGGACCGGGGCATGGGGGGCGAAATGCGCACGGGGGTGGGCATCGCCTCCGTGGGCGGTATTCTGGTGTCCGGCTTGCTGACCTTGATCGTAATGCCTATCCTGTACGATCTGTTCACCCGCAAAGGCGCGCCGACATGAGCTTGATCACCTGGTTGAAAAGTATCTTCTCGCATCGCGGCAAGGCCCTCTCCCAATATCGCAGCGGGATGATCAAGGCCAAGAAACAGGACTACGCCGGCGCCATTGCCGATTACTCCGCGGCGATCGAGTCGCCCCAGATCCCCGCCGACGTGAAAGCGATGGCGATGTACAATCGTGCCCTGGCCTATTCCGCCTTGGAGGAAGACGCCAAGGCGGCCGAAGATCTGGCGGCCGTCTCGGCGATGCCGGGCCTGCCGGAGAACATCAAGACGGCAGCTCAGCAGCGCCGGGAACGGATGCGGCGGCGTGACGAAAAGGCGGACGACACGTGAGACCGCCGGACGAGGCCGCCGCCCGTCACTCGCGCGGGGCCTCGGCACGCAACGCGTTGATTTCCGCGTCGACCATCGCGTCGAACATGCCCGTACCGGAGGCCGGATCCGCTTCGCGGGCGTCCTCGTCCTCCGCGCCGCCCGTCTCGGCTTGCTCCTCGTCCTCCGAGGCGAGGCAGACAATCGCGTAGCAGATTTCCTCCGGAGTGCGATACTGCAGGACCAACTCGACAAAGGCGGCGATCCGCAAGTCTGCAAGCCCCAAGCCCGTAATCTTGCCGCGGTAGGCGGGCGGCCTCCGACCCGTGTACAGGTCGTCGTTCAAGACTACCTGCCCCACCGGCAAGTCGATCACCAACACGTTCGTGGGCTCGGCGGCCCGCGACGGACCGTCTTCCCCAAACCGCTGCCAGACTTCGTCCCATCCCCAATTCAAGCCGCAGTCGTCTTTTCTCAGCTGCGCTTCCAGTTCCGTCCTGCGGAGACAGTAGCCTCGCTGCCATTTCTCCTGGGCGGCCAACCGCAGTTGCCAGGCGATCTCGCCCAACGCGCCCGCCTGGCCCAGTCGCCGATGTAGCTCGTGTCCCAGTTGCGGGCCGAACATCTGCGCGGCTTCGCCGTCGGCCAGCATCTGCAACTGTTCCTTCGTCAACATGAACGTCCTCCCTTGTTTCGGCAACGACGCGTATCGCCGAGGCGTCGTTCTCCGAGACTCAGATGTCCTTTGCCCAGCGGGCGTCGCAGGCATGTTCGTCCGCGACACGCTGCCGCTCGCGGAGCGAGCGGGCTACGATGCGGCGAGGCTGTGGTCCCGGAAAGGCCGGGCTAGTTTGACGAGCGGCCGAATTCCAGCGGCCGTCCTGACGCTGGCGGCACGAGACCGGCTTCGGAATCTGTGTTCGCATTATAACTCCGGTGGCGGGTGTTCGCCAAGTGGCCGAAGGCAGTCCCCTTCGGTGTTGTCCGGCAGCGGTGGGACGGCGGGACGCCTGCGGGCCAACCGCGCCCCGACGGGAACGGCTTGCTGCTCCGGCCGGACGCTTTCGCCAGCCGTTTCGCGCGAGGGGTCTGCACCATTGGGCTGACGCCCGCCCGCTCGCCCCGGCCGGACGCTTTGGCCAGCCACTTCGCGCGAGGGGCGGGCTCGCAGTCCTGCCGCCCGACACGCGCCTTGCCCGCTTGCTTGACCCTCGTTTCCCAGCGGGTTAGAATCGCGCGTCGTCCGGGGGATTCGCGTCCCCTGGGGCGGCTCGCCGTTTGTGTCCTCTCGTCCCTGCCTGCCCTTGGAGACCACGCAACATGTACCAGCACTTGCAGATCAGTCGGCGTTCACTTCTGAAAACGTGTGCCGCGGCCGGCGTCGGCGCGCTCGCGTTGCCCCAATTTGTGTCCTCGCGGGCGTGCGCCGGAGAGGGGGCCAACGGCAAGTTGAACCTGGCCCTGTTGGGCTGCGGCGGCCGGATGGGCCAGATCCTCGGCTCGGCCCTGGCGCAGGGCGACAAGGTCGTGGCGATTTGCGACGTCGATCCCCGGCAGATCGCCGCCTTGAAGGGGAAATTCGCCGCGCCGCTGGAGCGGGCCAAGGTGTACGAGGATTACCGCAAGCTGCTGGAAGCGGAAAAGTCCGTGGACGCGGTGGTCGTCGCCCCCGGCCAGCGTTGGCACGTGCCGATGAGCAAGGCCGCCATGCTGGCCGGCAAGCACGTGTTTTGCGAAAAGCCGCTGGCGCACAGCTGCGCCGAGGCCCGCGAGATCCGCGATTTGGCTCGCCAGACCAAGCTGGCGACGCAACTGGGCACCCAGGGCGGATCGAGCGACACCTTCCGCCGCAGCATGGAGGTCATCCAGGCGGGCCTGCTGGGCAAGATCCGCGAGGTCCACTGCTGGATCAACCGCAGCTTTCCGCCCAGCGCGCCGATCGACACCAACGCCGATCCGATTCCGGAGGGGCTCAACTGGGACTTCTGGTGCGGTCCGTCGCCGCTGTTGCCGTACAAGAGCTACTACATCGCCGCTCCGGGCGCTGTGGGCTGTCTGCACTGGGGACGCTGGCTGGCCTTCGGCGACGGCCACCTGGCCGACATGGGCGCCCACGGCCTGAATCTGCCCTGGCGAGCCTTGAAGCTCGGCGCGCCCGTACGGGCCACGGTGACGATCGCCGAGCCGCTCAAGGACAGCTATCCCTCGGCCTGCGATTTCCGCTGGGACTTCGCCGCCCGCGAAGGCTTCGAGCCCGTGTCCGTCTGGTGGCACGACGGGCCCCAGGCCGGTCCACCGAAAGAGCTGGGCAAGGAACTGCTGTCGACCTACGGCAAGGTGCCGACCAACGGCGTGTTGTTCGCCGGCGAGAAAGGCATCCTGTGCTCCAACGCCTGGGGCGTCGGCGGCGTGGTCCGGCTGAAGGGCGACGAAAAGTGCCGCGGCGTCCAGGACCATGAGGCCGGCAAGCCAGTCCCCGTCACCCTGCCGAGGACCCGGGACCACATGGGCGAATGGCTCAACGCCTGCAAGGGCCAAGGCCAGACGTTCCAAGGCTTCGACACGTCCGCCACGGTCGCCGAAGTCGCCATGGTCGGCATGGTCTCCATGCGGCTGGGCAAGCCCGTCGAGTGGGACAGCGACGCCTTGAAAGTCAAAGGCCAACCCGACGCCGAGCCGCTGGTGTACCTGGAGCAACGCAAAAAGTGGCTGTAGCCGGCAAGCACGGCAAGCCGATCGTCGCCTTCCGTCTGTCGGGTGGGCCCAGCCTTCGCGGCCCACCGGATCGCTTCGCGTCTGCGACAGTAGTGCGGCTCTGTCAGCTGTCCGATGGGCGAAGCGATTTTAGCGGGCCCCGTGCCAACTGAAACGAGAATTGCGTGCGCAACGATCGAGCTGAACCGCAGTGAGACAGTCCCCTGGCAGGTCACCCCCCCCCCTCCAGAAAAACTAGAACGTTTCCTTTTCCAAGATCAGTTCCACTCCGCACAGGATTGCGGGGTTCTGGGTCGCGCTGGCGAAATCCAGCTGCAACGCTCCGTGGACCTTCACGCCGCGGAACTCCTTGACGATGCCTCGGCGGTCGCCGCCGGCTTCGCGCACGATGTCAAAATCTTCGAGCACCGCTCGGCCCTGCAGACGCACCGAGAAGACTCGCTGGCCGGGCTGCAGGGCGTCCGGTTCCGCGAAGGTCAGCCGGACGGTGAACGAGCGGGGTTCGAGGGACACCGGCCGCGGAAGCGGCTGCAAAACCGCCGGCAAGGCGTGACCCCAGTCGAAGCGGAGTTGCGGGTCCGTCTGCAGGGCCGCGGGACCGGCGAGCGTGGCCGTGGCGTAGTACAGGCCGGTCAACCCGCCTGGCTTTCCTGCGGCCGAGACGAGCCGGTCCGGCGGGATCATGGACTTGGGCGTCGAGCCGCTGCTCCAGGACAGGGCGATCTTCGCCGGCTGGTCCGCCCGGCGCTCCTTCGGCGGATCGTATTCCAGCTTGATCGGCACCGGCTTGCCGCTCTCCAAAGCGATGCTCGCCGACACCTCGCCGCGCTCGCCGCGGCGGAGTTGGGCGCTGTTGTCCAACAGCAATTGATCGGCGACCCACAGCCGCAAGCCGTGGTCGCTTTCGCCGTAAAAGGTGTACGTCTCGCGGTGCTGCGGCTGGACGCTGCCCAGCCAGCGGACACTGAACGTGTTGCCCGGCGGAGTGGATTTGAGCGCCACCGGCTCGATCCGCAAGCTCGTCAAGCCCTTGATCCCCGAACCGCTGACCCAGGGCCAGCCCTGACCGCCTTCGCTCCACAGGGCATGACGGTAGAACGCTTCCGCGCCCTCCGGCTGGACCTGCACAGGGACCATCGGCGACGGGCCGCCGACGCTGGGCCAATCCAGCCACAGCGTGCCGTCGTCCGCCACGCGGTCGCCGGGAGCCCCCAGGTTGATCCCCACGCGGCCAAGCGGAGCCTCGACCGCCACGTCGCCCCAAGCGGACCACTGCTCGAACTGGGGCGGCATCGCGACCAGCGCCAGCGACGTGTGGACGGGGTAGTTGCACGTACAGTTGCCGGTCCATGACGGCAGGCTCAAGACGCCGCCGGCCGGGATGATGCTGTTGCGGCAGCCCGAGCGGGTGCCGCCGATGCTGATCGTGCCGCTCTCCAGCCCCTTGTCGTAATACGCCGCCGTGCCGGATCGCAACGTGTACAGTTCGCCGTAGTCGACCGGCGTCAGGTCGCAGCCGTAGGTCTTGATCATTTCCCGGCCCTCGGCCAGCCCCGTCAGCGGATTGGTGCGAATCGGAGCCGGGAGCGCTTCCGGTTCGCCGTCCGGCGGGCGGGCAAAGTCGACGATGGCACGCGTGGCTTCCGACTCGGACAGCACTCGGCCGGTGTACACGTCCGTGTAGCCGTCGCGGTAGGTCAACTCGCGTTCCAGCCAGCGCAAGTACTCATGGTAGCCCATGCCGCTGGGATTGGGACCGTAGGGCTGCGCCGTGACCTGGTACTTCATCACGCCGCCAGCCACTTCGATGGTTTCCGGGAGCCCGCGGCCCGCCTCGTGGGTGAACGTCTTGTAGAACAGCTTGTGATGGTGGAACGTGTCGCCGAACCAGAGCAGCCCCAGCGGCGCGCGGACCAACTGGTCGCGGTTGGGCTGGCCGCAGTAATCGGCGGCGCCGGGCAGCGGACCGGCGCGCACGACCAGCGATAGATCGCCCTCTCGTTCGATGCGGGCGCCTGCCATCGAAGCCTCCGCCGCGCGGGTCGCCTGTTCGACCGCGGCGTGGCCGTCGGCAGGCAGTTCCAGGCACAGCGTGCCGCCGTAAGGGCGCAAGGCGGCGAAAGTCGTCTGGAGGAACGCCGGAGCGGCCTTGTCAAAGCCGGCCGCGTGCAGATCCTCGGAGACGATCAGGCTGGCCAGGTAGGGCGGCAGGGAGAATTGCAGCGGGTCCGCGACCTGGACCGCGATCCGCTCGCCGTACAGTCCCGCCTGATCGAGGCGGCGGCGAAAAGCGTCCGCTTTCTCCGCGTCCGGTTCGACCGCGATCACGTGCAGGGCCGACTGCAGGGCCAACTCCTCCGCGAGCCGCCCGGTTCCCATTCCCAGCACCAGCGCATAGCCCGCCTCGGCTCCCGTCCGGCGGATGATCGCCGTGGCCGCTTCGCCCCAGCGGTCGTCGGGCCGCTGGAGCGGCGAAGTCGCCGACGGATGCGTCGTCGCCTCCGTCGGCCGATCTCCAAAGCAGTAGATGCTCCCCTGCCTGGTGACGACGAACAGTTTTCCGTCGGCGGCGAGCATCGTGTGGACGTCGCCCTCGACGCCCGGAAAGCCGTCGGCAAAACGCAGCGTTTTGCCGCCCACCGAAATCATGGCGGCGGCGTGCTCCTGCAAGCGATAGGTCTGGTTGCCGATCGTCACCTGGTCCGCCCGCACCTCGCCGGCCTGCGGCCGGACTCCCGCCTGGCCGATGATCTGCTGCCCGGCGTCGTGAATTTCGGTATTGATCTGCGGATCGACCACCAGTTCGCCGGCTGGGTCGGTGGCTACGAACCAGCCTCCGGGCCGGCTGCCGTGCCCGCCGTGGCCGAACGCGAAATCGGCCAGTTTGCCGGTCTCGAGATCGAACAGGGCCGGGAACGCCCGGCTGCTGGGCACGACCAGTTCCCCGCCGCGGATCAACAGCGATCCTTGGGGCGACGGGCCGCCGAAGGCCATCGCGCCGTGGGGATGTTCCAGATACAGCGAGCCGCAACGATCGTTGACCCACACGGGACGGCCCGTCTGGGCATCGAGCGCCCAGACAAAAATGCCCTCGAAGGGCCACACGCCGGCCGCCAGGTACACACGTCCGCCGGCCACGACCGGGCCGCCGCGCACCGGCCAGACGGAGATCAGCCGGCCGTTGCCCAGCACGTGACGTTGCGCCGGAGCCGCCCGGTGCCTCCAGCGCACGGCGCCGGTCGCGGCGTCCAGGCAGTACAAGCAGCCGTCGTCCGAGGCGCAGAACACCTTGCCGTCCCACACCGCCGGGGCGAACCGCAGCGGCCCCTGGGCGTAGAACCGCCACCGTTGGCGGCCGGTCTCCGTCTCCAGCGCGGTCACGCTGTCGTTGCGCGACGAGCAGACGAACATGGTCTGGCCGCACACGACCGGCTCGTAGCCCGCGTCGAATTGGACTCGCTCCTGCCGCACTTGCCAGAACGCCGGCCGCAGCGGCTCGTACTGACGCACCCACTGCAGGTGCAGCGGTTCGGCCAGTTTCTCCGGCGAGCACGCCGTGCGGCCGACGTCGCAACGCCACATCGGCCAGTCGGCAGCACTGGCCGGCATCACGGCCAGGATGCAGAACACCGCGATCAGCCACGCGACGGGCGCGGATCTTCGTAGCAGGGCTCTCCGAGCCGTGTAAAGGACTCGGCACGGCTTGGAGCGCGATGCTCCGTTGGTTGCGGCGGCAAGCCGCGTTGAGCGCCGAGCAGGCCGGTTCCAGGCAGAGAGCATGTTCTTCATTCCTTCAGAAAACGCGGGAGGTCAGCGGCCGAACTTGCGCGGCCGACTGCGTATTGTAGCACGGATGCTGGAGCTGTGACCGTGGAGGGCCGGCGAACTTGGAGAGGCTCATTCCGCCATTTCACTTTCACGCCTCCGGATTTCCGCAGCCAGCCTTCCGAGGCGTCGGGCAACCGGGCTCGCCCCCCTCCGTGGCTCGCCGCCCGCTCCCGCATCTCCTCGTTGCCGCCAGGGCTGCGCGGGGCGTTCAAGCGCCCGCTGCGACTCGCGTTTGGCCGCCCCGCGTCAAACCACTCGAACCGTTCGGCCTGGCAGGGCGGCGATTCACCGGTGGCGAGCGCCGTGCGGTTCTCTCGTTTTGCGGACGGCGCTCGACCTCGGCGGCGGGAAGGGCCGTTCAGGGCTTTCTGCCGACGTTCTCCGTCCACCATTGCCACTGGGCCGGATGCCGTTTGACGTATTCGACGGCCGATCGCGTGCCGTACAAGACGGCTCCCTCTGGTTCGCGCCCGTCGCGGATGACGCAGACCGTACGGCCGTTGCGGCAGGCGTCCAAAAAGTGGGGCAGTTGGTGGCCGGCGGCCAGATACAAGACGCGTTGCTTCTCGGGTCGCGAACGCCACTTCGCCAAGTCGCCGTGGGCGTCGCCGTCGGCCAGAGCCGGGAGTTTTCCCACCCAGCGCTCGCGATACGGCGTCTGGCGCACCCAATCCCAGGCCGGCCAGCCCAGGGCCGCGAGAAAGGCGTTGTAGCCGGGCTGACCGTCCAGTCCGTCGTCGTAGACCAGGTAAGCGTTGGTCATGGAGAAATCGAGTTCGGGGTAGAAGACGGTGCCCAGTTGGAGCGCCGGCCTGATGACCTGCTGTTTGAACGCCTCCCACGGCAGCCCGGCTCGGCCCGCCGCGGCGGCCTGTTCCCACCTCCGACGCTCGTCGGCGCTCAACTGCGGCGGCACCAGCCAGTTGGACACGTGGTCGGCCGGGTCGCCGCCGAGCCAGCGAAGTTTGTGCGAGTAGTTCTCCGGATTGGCCAGGACTTCCAAGGCGTAGCCGCGGTCGGCCGCATGCGCCCGAGCCGCCGTCACGTCCTCGGTCTTCGCGCCAATCAGGTGCAGGCCCATCTTTCGGACTTCGTCGACCATGTCCGCCGGACTGCCGGCCAGATCGGCGGCCGATTTGAAATGAGCTTGGAAGATCCGGTACTTGCCGTCCGCGATCTGTGCGACGCTCCGGGAAACGCGTTTGGCAGCAATCGCGTTCCGCGCGTCGCCGGTGAGGACTTGGAGTGCGTGGACGGCGTAGTAGGTGCTGTAAATCCGCGAGTCCCAACCGGGCCGGTCGCCGAAACCGCCGTCGGGGTTCTGCAACCCGTTGAGCCAGGCAACGCATCGGGCCGGATCGCGAGGCCGGGCGCCGAGTGCGTCCAGCGCGCGGACGGCCGCCCAGGTGTACCAGGCGTCGGCCTGGTTGCTGTGCGCCCCGTGGCTGGGACTCCAGCGAAAGCCCCCGTCGGGCGTCTGACAGGTCCGCAGGAACTCGACGCACGCGTCCCGCTGCGGCACCTCCAGGCCCAGCGCCCGCAGGGCCATGACGGCGTGGCAGGTGATGACCAGATGCGCCGCCGTCGGATCGGGCGGCGTGTCGACGCGGTAGGCATCGACGAATCCGCCGTTGGCGCTCTGCCGGGCCACGAGGAATTCCTTGGCCAAATCCGAATTGGCAATCGTGCCGTCCAGGCCGGTCAAAGCGCTGACCGTATACCAGAGCGTCGAGACGTCGTAGAACACGCCGACGCCGTAGGGCCCGTAGTAGGCCCCCTTGCGATCCTCGAACTTCAGCGTCCAGCGGTTCCCCAATTCCAGACGCCGGCCATCGTCGCGCTGGCCGGGAAAGACGGCGATCGGCAAGCCCGCAGCCCGGTGCAAAAGGCGATTCAATTGGACCTTCTGGTACAGGTCCCAGTGCAGATTGGTCCGATGCGCGTCCGGCTCGCGAAAGGCGGCCCAAACGCCGTTGACCAGACAGTCCCGGGGCCGCGGAATCGGCTCGCCAAGCAGCACCAAGGCGCGCACGGCCGGATAGTTCCAAGCCAGATCGCTGTGGGCATAGCCATCCGGCCCGAACGCGCCGTTGGGTTTCTGGCAGCCGAGCAGATAGGCGATCGTCGCCCGACCGTCCACCTGCCCCTCGACTTCCGCTGCGGGAGCTTGCGCCGAACACGCCTGCAGTCCACACCCAGCGATGACGGCGCAACACAGGCCGTGAAGAAAGGACTTATGCAGAGACATCATGGACTCCTGGCGAGCGAAAGACCTGGCGGACGTGAGGCTCGATTCCGGCAGCGATTCTACTCGTGTGCCATCGTCAACTCAACACAGCCTGCTCCCCCGCGCGGTGTCGGCCGTCGGAAGGCCGGGGATGAGTCCCTGCCGGACGCTCTGCGCGGTTGGGGCAGGAAGCAATGTCGGGGTTCACAGGTCTTCGGCGGTTCCGCTTTCTGCCCGCAGCCTGCGTTGCTTGACTTTCTGTCCCGTGAATTCGATACTTGCCGCTGGTCTTTGGGGAGGTGACGGCATGATTCGACGGCAAGCGGCGATCGCGGGCGTCCTGGTGGTTCTGGCTTGGATGGGTTTTTGTTGGCCGCTGGCTACGGGCGGCGAGCCGTCTTTGCCTGTGGCGACGGCCGCCGACGGCGCAGCGAGCCCTGCGGCAACCCCGGCAGTCGCCCCGCCGGGCGTCGTCCGGCCGCTGGTCATTCTCGGCATCGGCATGGTCATCGTGCTGGGGCTGATCATCGTCGTCAAGATCAATCCCTTCATTACAATGGTCGTGGCGGCCATGGTCGTCAGCGTTCTGGCGGTCGTCCTGTTGGGCGAGGGTCAATGGTCCGATTCGATTGCGCGGGTCGCCATGTCCTTCGGCTCGGCCGCCGGCAAAATCGGCATCGTCATCGGCATGGCGGCGGTGATCGGCAAGTGCATGTTGGACAGCGGGGCGGCCGATCGCATCGTGCGCACGTTCCTGCGGCTGTTCGGCGAGAAGCGTTCGCCGCTCGCCCTGACGGCCAGCGGCTGGGTGCTGGCCGTCCCCGTCTTTTTCGACACGGTCTTCTACTTGCTGGTCCCTTTGGCGCGTTCGCTGTACCGCCGCACCCGCCGCAATTACTTGTTGTACATTCTCGCGATCGGCGGCGGCGGGGCGATCACGCACACGCTGGTCCCGCCGACTCCGGGCCCGCTGGTGATTGCCGCCACCCTGGAAGTCGATGTGGGCTTCATGATCCTGATCGGCGGACTGGTGGCGCTGCCGTCCGCCGCGGCCGGACTGACCTTCGCGTATTTTGCCAACCGCTGGATGCCGATCGCCATGCGGCCGATCGGCGACCAGCCCGATCCGGAACCGCTGGACGACTCGCAACTGCCGCCGCTGTGGCTGAGCATCCTGCCGGTGGTGCTGCCGGTGGTGCTGATTTCGATGAACACGATCGTCGAGGCGTCGGCCAAGAGCCTGATGCAGCCGCAGTTGCAGCAGGCAGGCCTTCCCCGCTCGCAACAGGAAGAACAGCTGACCCGGTGGCTGCGGTCGCCAGACGAGGTCACGTCGCCTGCCGCCCGCCGCCTGGCCCAAGCGTCCGGCTTGACGAACATGGTCGGCAACGCGAACTTCGCCCTGCTGTTATCCTGCCTGCTGGCCGTGGCGATGCTGGTCAAGCAGCGACAGTTGGCGTTGCCGGAAATGGCCAAGGCGGTCGAGACGGCGCTGATGAGCGGCGGGGTGATCATCCTGATCACGGCCGCCGGCGGCGCGTTCGGCGAGATGCTGAAGGTCGCCAGGGTGGGCGAGGCGATTCAGCAGTTGTTCGCCGGTGCTGGTGGGAGCGGCGGATTGCTGCTGCTGGTTTTGGGCTTTTCCATCTCCGCCGTGCTGAAGACCGCTCAAGGCTCCAGCACTGTGGCCATGATCACCGGCTCGGCCATGTTGGCCGGGATCGCCAGTCCTGAATCGCTGGGCTTCCATCCGGTGTACCTGGCCACGGCCATCGGCGGCGGGTCGCTGGTCGCATCGTGGATGAACGACAGCGGCTTCTGGATCGTCGCCAAGATGAGCGGACTGACCGAAATCGAAGCGTTGAAGTCCTGGACGCTGATGCTGGTCGTGCTGGGCACCTTCAGTCTGGCAGTCACCATGTTGCTGGCCGTCCTGATGCCGATGGTGTAGCAACGCCAAGCCCCATCCGGGGACCGAGGAATCTGTTCGGCGGCGAGTGTCGGCGAGGCTGTGCTGCCTTTTTACGCCCCCTTTGTCTGCGCGACCGCCCCCAGGTTGCGCAAGACCCATGACGCGCGAATTGCCCCCTTCATCCTCGCGTCGCTGCGTTGGGGTCAGGCTTACAGAATTCAATTTTGGCCGATGGTGGGTCCAGCTATAGGCAACGACATGGCTCGGCCAAAACTGAATTCTGTAAGCCTGACCCCCTGTCGTGCGAGTGTGCGATCATGACCAGCAACACGGCATACCGATTGGCAGAATCTGGATGGGACGAGAGAACGGCGGGGGATCCGGCAGGACAATCGGCGTGAAGAATCGATCGCGATTCCCGCTTCGGCCTTTCGCTTGCTCGTCGACATCCCGACGGGGATAGCGCAGGAGAACGCGGTGACGTTGATCCCCCTGCACGCCGAACTCACTACTGCTACAGGCGACCGGGTTGCGGCAGGCCTCGCGTCCGTTCCCGGTCCAGGTGATCGACGAGGGGAAGCTGCCGTCCCGCAAGGTCGGTATGCACCGGCGGATGCCGTTTCGGGACTTGATGGCGTACCAACGGCCGAGGGATGCCGAGCGGCTGAAATCCTGGATCAGCTTTGCACGGCCGGCGGCGTGTTGTACCATGCACGCTGGAATTGCGGCACCTGAACCAACCACCCTGCCAATCCTGCCATGAAGACAAACGTCCTGCCATTGTTTGCCGCGCTGGTCGCGCTGCTTTCAAGCTCCGCCTCGTGGGCCGCGTTGCCAGAAAACTCGCAAGTCGTCCAGGCCGAGTCGATGACGCTCGTCGGCGAAGGCTGGACCGTCCGGGAACACTCCGCCGCCAATTGGTACGCCAGTCGGCCGGTCGGCCAGATGCTCGGCGGACAGAACAAACATGCCGGTACCGCTGCGGCCACGTTCGAGATTCCGGCATCCGGCAAGTATCGAATCTGGGTCCGCTATCTGGACATGGTCAACCATCGCAGCAAGTCCGGATTCCTGCTGACGGGAATGCAGCAGGGCCAGCCGGTTGTCAAGAAGGACTTCGACAATACGGAAGCCTCGCCGCGGTCGACGCCGGAGGGGCAGAAGAAATGGGGGGACGGTTTCGCCCGTTGGATCTGGGACTTCGTCGAATTCGACGCGGCGGCCGGCGAACTGCAGGTCGCGGTCGAGAAGATCCATCTGGCCCCCGTTCACGGCTGCACCCGGACGCTGGACCTGCTCCTGCTGTGTGACGATCTGACATACGAGCCGGCGGTGACCGACCTGACGCCGCTGTACATCAAAGTTCGCATGATGCCCGAGCAGAAGGAGCCGGTTGTCATTCACTTCTGGGGCCGGCGGCCGTTTTCGCCTTGGTACACCCCGCACGCGAACATCAACCGGCAGGGCATCTTCTCCGGCGTCAGCACGGGGTCGGCGGACAAGCCCGGCATTCGCATGGCGGCCGGCCAGGAAAGCGCCTGGGTCGACGTGGCCCCGTACCTGGCCTATGGCGGTCTGAACCGGATCAGTCTGTACGCGATGCGGTCCTATCATGAACCCGAGTCCGAGGCCCACTTCGAAATCTGGTTCTCCAAGACGCCCTCCGAGGCCGGTTTGATCCAGCGGGCCGAACGCAGAGGCACGGGCGACGGATACATCTTTGCCGTCGATCTGGTCGATGACCGGCTGATCACGGAGACCGAGGGCAGCTCGGCGTCGCTGGAAATGGCCCAAGCGGCTCCCGCCGTGCCCGGCAGACTGCCCAGCGAGTTCCCGTTCTTCACCGGCATGTCGCTGTCCGAGCAGCGGTCGACGGCCGAGGCGGTGGCCCGCGAACGGGAAGCACTCCGGCGGATCGGGATCGGCAGCGACAAGAAACGGGCGTCCAGTTTCTTTTTTCATCGGACGAAGTCGCCGGGCTGCCTGAGCCAACCGGACAGAAAACGGATCGACGAAAGCATAAAGGAATTGGCCGCCAAGAATCCCGACCGCACCGGCTGGACGATGATCAACTTGATGGACGAGCCGGGCTTTGGGTTCGATCACGTCGCGGCTTGCCCGGCCTGCCAGCAAGGTTTCACGCCGTATCTGAAGCGGCTGGGCCTGGCCGATTCGCAGATCGCCAAGCTCAAGATCCGCAACGACCCCGCCGGGACCGACGTCGACGAGAAGGCGTCGTACTACTACACCCGCCGATACATGAATCACATCATGACGGAAATGCTCCGGGCGGGTACGCAGAGCGTGCAAGCGCATTTGCCCGGCATTCCGACGACCGCGAATTTCGCCTGCGAACTGCTGGAAGGCAATCTGGTTTCACGCTGCGTCGATTGGTACGAGATCTACGGCAGCGGAGCGCTGACGTTCGGCTGGAACGAGGACTGGGGCGGCTGGGCGCGCACGCGGCAGGTCAACGGCTTCTATGTCGACGTGATGCGATCCGCCTGCCGGCAGCCCGGCTTGGACTTCGGCATCTACAACGTGTTGGGCCGGCCCAGTTGGGAAATCCAGGCCCGCGGCTTCCTGGAGATCGGGCACGGAGTCAAGGCCATCAGCTTTTTCAACTATGGGCCTTACTACGCGATCACCAGCGACACGAACAGCCACCGGCCGGAGGTGTACGAGGCGATCAAGCGGATCACGTTCCCCACCGGGGCCGTGGAAACGCAGGTGCTGGCCGGCCAGCCGGCTCCGGCCGACGCGGCCCAACTGTTGAGTGTCACGGGCGATATCTGGTACGCGACGCGGGACAACGTGTTCGGCAAAGAACGGGCTTGGCTCAATCTGCTCCTGCGGCACTGCAACGTGCGCTGCGACGTCCTGTCCGAGGACGATCTGGCAACGCGCTTGCCCGATCACCGGATGCTGTTCGTCACCGACGCGAACCTGCGCAGGTCGGCGGTGCCGTCCCTGGTGAAATGGGTGCATGACGGCGGGGTGTTGTACCTGGGCGCCGGGGCGCTGGCGCGGGACGAATTCGATCGCCCCTTGGGTCTGGACGAAGCGTTGAAGTTGCAGCGTGAGCCGCTCGATCTTCAGGCCGATCCGGGCCGCTCGGAATACGAGATGCGGCGTCTGCGGGAGTTGGGCGCGTGCGAGGGAATCAAGATGTTCTGCGGCACGCAGAAGCCCCATTGGAAAACCCTTCCGGCCGGCAAGGGCAAGGTCATCGTCGTGGGATTCTTCCCGGCGATCAGCTACATCGCAACCTCCGAGCGGCCCGAGGGCGCCGAGCATTCGACGCTGGACTTTGACGTCGCGCATCGCAATTGGATGCAGAAGGTCCTGGCTGCGGGCGGCATTCGGCCCCGCGTACGGACGGACAACTATCGCGTCGAGGCCAATTGGATTCAGTCACCCGAGGCGGACCTCATCGCGCTCTCCAACTGGACGGGTCACGAGCAGACAATTGCCGTCGAACTGGACGGCGCCCCCGCCTGCCGCGAAATCGCGTCGGTCACGGGAAAAATCGCGTCGCAGGAAACGAAGGACAACACGCTGCGGATCCGGCTGACCTTGGCGGCGGGAGACTTGATCCAGCTGAATCACTAGGTAGGAATTCGCTTGATGGTCGCAGCCTTGATTTGTGTGCCGCCACGCGAAATCAGGCCTTCTTCTGCACGCGGGAGCAGACTCAGCCCGGACCCTCGAAAACTTGCGCTTGTACGAGTTTACGTTTCCCCTGACTTCTCTGTTGCGTCTCTGGGCGTCGGACCGGGCGGCAGGCGGAGGTACGTTGGGCCTGCAGCGTCACGCCGAGATGTTCCCGACACCATTGCGACACGTGTTTCAGCGGACCATCCCCCGCGTGCGGTGGGCCGGCCGCGTCGAGCCTCACGGGCTCTCCGGCCAGAGACATTGGCGCGTGTGGGGAATTCGGGGCAACCTGGTCGCAGCCCAGCAAACGCAGGCGGGGACGTTGGCGCGCGTCGCGAATTCGGTAAACTTGGACATTCTCATTTCGAATCCGGCGGACAGCGACGACCCTGCGCCGCCAAGGAGCCTGCCGTCATGACGACCAAGAAAAGCACCGAACTGACCCTCCGTGACAAGCTCTCTCGGCTGAACTACCAAGACGCCTGCAAGCTGATCGGCGAGGAAGGGGCGAAGTGGATTCAGGAGGGAGCAAAGTACACGATCGACATCGACCGTCAGGTGCGGCTGAACGACGAACGGTTCGAGTTGCGGTTTTTCGACGCCGACCGAACGACCGTCACGATCCGCTTGGAGGATGACGCCCGCAAGCGGCTCCATTGGGAATGCAGCACGTCGAACACCGCGTGTGCAGAGGTCGGCGCCGCGTTTTCGGTGATCCTAGAAGACAAGATGGCGTTGGGGCTGTCCGCGGCGCCGACCGAGGAACTGCCGCTGGAGTGTCTGAACGAGGACCAACTGGTCCGCCGCGCGCTGCGGGAGCGCAAGGCGCGGGCGCTGTCCGAGAAGATGACGCTCCAGTCGCTGGACCCTTCGCAACCGTGGACGGACTACACGCTGACCAGCGCCGAGTCCGGCAAGACGTACCGGCTGGCCCTGCGCGGCGAGCAACGGGGCGAATCGTATTGCTCGTGCCCGGACTTCCGCACCAACACGCTGGGCACGTGCAAACACATCATGCACGCCCTGGAGAAGATCAAGCGCCGGTTCCCCGCCTCGGTCCGCCGGCGGCCGTACAAGTGCCAGCAAGTGGTGGTCCATTTGCGCTACGGCGATCACCCGGCCCTGCGCGCGGACGTGCCCGACCGGTTGCCGTCAGAAGCCGAGCCGATCGTCCGCCCGTTGCGCGGCCGCGACCTCACCGACCTCCACGATCTGCTGCGGCGGATCCAGCGCCTGCAGCGACTGGACCAGGACGTGATCGTCACCCCGGACGCTCAAGAGTACATCGACGGGCAACTGTTTCAGGACCGCATCAAGTCGCTGACGGCCGAGGTCCGCAGCAATCCGGCCAAGCACCCGTTGCGCAAGACGCTGCTGAAAAGCGAACTGCTGCCTTACCAACTGGACGGGATCGCCTTTGCCGTCGGCCAGGGCCGCGCGATCCTGGCGGACGACATGGGCTTGGGCAAGACGATCCAGGGGGTCGGCGTCGCGGAACTGCTGGCCCGCGAGGCGGAGATCCGCAAGGTCTTGGTCGTCTGTCCCGCGTCCCTCAAGTCGCAGTGGCGCAGCGAAATCCAGCGGTTCAGCGGACGGGATTGCCAGCTGGTTCTCGGCCCGCACTCCACCCGCGCCTCCCAGTACAACAACGACTGCTTCTTTACGATCTGCAATTACGAGCAAGTCCTGCGGGACATCCTGGCCATCGAGCGCGTCAAATGGGACTTGATTATCCTGGACGAAGGCCAGAGGATCAAGAATTGGGCAGCCAAGACGAGCGCCGTGATCAAGGGCTTGAAGAGCCCGTTTGCCCTGGTACTGTCCGGCACGCCGTTGGAAAACCGCCTGGACGAACTGTACTCCGTCGTCCAGTTCATCGACGACCGGCGACTGGCCCCGGCGTTCCGCTTCTTCAATCGCCACCGGGTGGTGGACGAGAACGGCAAAGTGCTCGGCTACCGGAACCTGGACCAGTTGCGGCAGAACCTGAAGCCGATCCTCTTGCGGCGGACGCGCTCCGGCGTGATGCAGCAGTTGCCTGCGCGGACGACCGAGATCGTCCGCATTCCGCCGACGGACGAACAGCGGGATTTGCACGCCGCCCACATGCAGGTCGTGTGGCAGATCACGCGGAAGAAATTTCTCACCGAAATGGACCTGTTGCGGCTGCAAAAGGCCCTGCTCATGGCCCGCATGACGGCCAACGGCACGTTCCTGGTCACCAAGCAGCAGCCGTCGTACTCCAGTAAGCTGGAACGGATTGACGAGTTGTTTGATCAGCTGTTCGAGGAGGACAACCGCAAGGCCGTTTTGTTCTCCGAGTGGACGACGATGCTGAACCTGATCGAACCCCTGCTGCACAAGCGCCGCGTGGATTTCGTCCGCCTGGACGGCTCGGTCCCGCAAGCCAAGCGGCAGCAGCTGGTCAACCGCTTCCAGACCGATCCCCGCTGCCAATTGTTCCTGACCACCAACGCCGGGGCGACGGGCCTGAACCTGCAGGCCGCCAATACGGTGATCAACGTGGATTTGCCTTGGAACCCGGCGGTGCTGGAACAACGCATCTCGCGCGCCCACCGCATGGGCCAGAGCCAGCCCGTGCAAGTCTTCGTGCTGATCACCGAAGAGACGATCGAGGAGAAACTGCTGGCCACGCTGTCGGCCAAGCACGAATTGGCGCTGGCGGCCCTGGACGCCAATTCCGAAATCGAGAACGTGGACCTGGCGTCCGGGATGGAGGAATTGAAACGCCGGCTGGAGCTGCTGCTGGGCGCCAAACCCGAAGCGCCGACGGACGAGTCGGTCAAGGCGGACCGCCAGCAGGAGGCCGAGTTGCTGGCCCGCCGCGAGCGGGTCGCCGCCGCCGGCGGCGAGTTGCTGGGGGCCGCGTTCAATTTCCTGGGCGAGTTGATGGCCGAGCACCGGGAAACGCCCGCCTCGCAGCAATTGGCCGGCGACCTGCGCAATCGCCTGTCGGAATGCGTCCAGCAGGACGAGGACGGCCGGCAGCGTCTGACCGTCACGCTGCCGGACCGCGGGGCGCTGGACAAGCTCGCCGAATCGCTGTCGCGGCTGCTTGCCGTCGGGCAGTAGCCGCTCGCGGCACCACGGCTGCCCCCGGCCATTCCGTTCGGAGTTGGCCGTCGAAGCCGTGGATCGAGGAAACTGGGGGAATTCCCGCGGTCCGGTTTTCCCCGCCTTCCTCGGCCGAAGTCGTCTCGAAATTCTTGCCGGAGCATTTTGGGCACTCCGCAGTTCCCCCCAAACATCGCTCGCTCGGCGAGGGACAGAATTCGTCCTACCCGCCGACACAGGGTCGGCGGAAGTGTCTCCCAGGAGAAGCGTGACCCGCGCACAACGGGCTGTGCCTGGCTTGGCCACGAAAGAGCGGCGGGCTAAACTTGGGGCATGCCTCTTATTGAATAACACCAACGTCGAGGGTCAAGTCGATGAAATTCAAATTGTCTCTTACGATCGTCGTGTTGGCCGTCGTCGCCATGATTGCCCGTGCCGAGGATGTCGTCGGCCGGCCCATCGAGTCCTGGCAACCGGGAATGCTCGAGATCCACCAGATCAGCACGGGGCGCGGCAACGCGGGCCTGTACATCTTCCCCGACGGCACGACCTTGCTGGTCGATGCGGGCGAACTGCCGGGGCCGAGTCCCAAGCACACACCCGCACGGCCGGATGACACGCGGCGGGCCGGCGAGTGGGTCGTCCGCTACGTGCGCCATGCGCTGCGGCACGACCCGCAGCCGGCACTGGACTACGTGCTGTTGACTCACTTCCACCAGGATCACATGGGCGAAGTGGCGGCGGGCATGCCGGTTTCACCCCACGGATACACGCTCACCGGCGTCACCCGCGTGGTCGAGGACCTGAAGGTCGGCAAGCTGCTGGATCGCGGCTGGCCTGATTACGGCAACGCGGTTCAAGCCGAATCCGCGTTCATGAAGAACTACTTGGCGTGCGTGAAATGGCACGCCGAGAACAACGGGCTGCAGGTCGAACGGTTCGTGCCTGGGCGCAGCGATCAGGTGGCCCTGCGTCGCCAACCACAGAAGTACCCTCAGTTCGAATTTCGCAACGTGGCGGCCAGCGGCGAAATCTGGACCGGCCAGGGCACGGCCACCGAGCACCGGATGCCGTCCTGGGAGACCATCCCCCGCAACAAGTGGCCGGATGAAAACGTCCTCAGCATCGCGTTCCGGCTGAGCTACGGCAAATTCAAGTTCTTCAACGGCGGCGACCTGCCGGGAATTCGCCCGAAAAGCCCGGCGTGGTACGACATGGAAACGCCGGTGGCCAAGGTGGTGGGTCCCGTGGACGCGGCCATCCTGGACCATCACGGATACCTGGACTCGATGAACGAGTCGCTCGTCGCCACCTTGAGCGCCCGGGTCTGGACGATCTCGGTCTGGGATGCCCATCATCCGACGCCAAGTGTGTGGGAACGCCTGCAGTCCGAACGCCTCTATCCCGGTGCGCGCGACATCTTCGCCACCGACGTGCATCCCGATGCACGCTTGGCCATCAAGGACATCGACCGCATGGCCAGCGGTCACGGCCACATCGTCTTGCGGGTCCCGCCCGGCGGTGACGACTATCGCGTGACGATCGTCGACGACACGTCGGAGAGCCACAGCGTGGTCAAGGTCTGCGGACCGTACCGGTCGCGCTGAATGGCCTCTCACGATTCGGAGACAGATCGCTGTGCGCGGGTCACGGACGCAGAACTCGGACAACTCACCGGCTCTCTCTGGTTGACCAAGTGCGTCCCGCATCTTCCAAGCCCCTCCGTCCCGTTGCCAGGCCGTGAGAGGGTCCGCTAGAATGAGCGTGTCAATGTCGGTCGTTTCCCAACGGAGGACGATTTGTGCGAAACGAGTTCACAGCAATCATCGAACAGGACGAGGACTGGTTTATTGCCTATTGTCCAGAGATCCCGGGTGCCAACGGGCAGGGACGTACCAGAGCAGAGGCCAAGTGCAATCTGGCGGAGGCTATCGAGCTGATCTTGGAGGATCGACGCCAGGACGGTTTGCGCGGCATTCCCGAGGATGCAACCAGAGAAGTAGTCACAGTGGGATGAAACGCACTGAGTTGTTGCGGCATCTGAGACGCCACGGATGCGTGCTCAAACGGGAGGGGCGGTCGCACTCTCTCTGGACAAATCCGTCCACTGGCGAAATCGAGGCCGTGCCGCGACACGTCGAAATCGCGAACAAACTCGCACGGAAGATCTGCCGCGGGTTGTCGGTGCCCGAGATCGGGTAACGGACCGTGGTGCGATTCCTCTGGTCACTCGAAGGTTCCCCGCTCGAACTTGTCGACCACGAGCGTCCAGCCGGCTGGCGAGGTTCGATCCGTGAAGCCTTCAGCAAGCGAGACAAAACGCATCATCTCGTGATCTTAACCTTCGGCAATGCCTTCTGGAGTTGCGCGACACCCCCGTCGGTCACTGCGGTACCTTTGAGTTCCAACTGTTGGAGTTGCGCCAATCCGCGAAGATATTCCAGTCCCGCGTCGGTGACCTGCGTATCATTCAGACTCAGCGATTGGACTTGCGTCATTGCTCGCAAATGCGCCAGCCCCACGTCCGTGACCGCGGTGTTCCCAAGTCCCAGACAATCGAGGTGTTGCAGCGTCTGGAGGTGAAGCAATCCCGCATCCGTGATACGGGTGCCGTTGAGTTGTAGGTGTTCCAGCTGCGTAAACGTCCCGAGATGCTCCAAGCCTGCATCCGTGACCTGGGTGTCGCGGAGTTCCGCGCGATTCAACTTGGTCAGCCCCCGGAGGTGCGCGAATCCAGCGCCGGTGATCTTCGTGCGCCAGAGTCCGAGGCATTCCAATTGCGAAAATTGCCGAACATGCGCGAGTCCGGCATCGGTAATCGGCGTCCCGTGAAGCCCCAGCACACGGAGTCTCGTCAGTCCTCGGAGACGCTCTAGTCCGGCGCCGGTGATCTGAGCGTCCTCGAGGCGTAGGTATTCGAGTTGCGTCAGTCCCCGGATGTGCTCCAAGCCGGCGTCCGTGGTGCTCTTTGGGAGAGCCAGCGATTGCAGTTGCGTCAGACCTCGAAGACACTCCAGGCCAGCGTCGGTGACTCGGGGGCTGTTGATTTCAAGGCGTGTCAACCTTGTCAGTCCCCGGAGCTGCCTTAGTTGGGAGTCGGTGACCTCGGGGCTGTGCAATTCTAGTTCTTCCAGTGTGGTCAGTCGTCCAAGAAGCTGCATGGCAGCCTCTGTGTCCTGGACGCCCCGAGTGTACAAGGCAACATGATTCACGCAGTCGGACAGATCTTCTCCCAGCCACGTCCCAACCCAAGCCAGCACAGTCCGCGGCCAGCCACCGCTCGTGGCACCACCCAGTTCACGGATCGCTTCCGCCGCCTCTCGCCGCTGCCGCACCTGTTTGATCTCATGAACAAGCCAGCCAAGACCGCAGGCGAACACCAGCATCAACGCCAGCAGCGTCCGCAGGCTGAACTGCAGCCAGCGACAGCGGGGCTTCGGGGTGGGCGGGGAAGACGTGGCGTTCATCGACTGATCGACAGGACCGTGCGCTCTTGCGGCCGGAACCGCCCGGTCGCTCGGCAAATTGTATCGCGCGGCAAGAGGTGGCAACAACGGCTAATGCCCCGTGGTGACCGCCGCCCTCTGCTCTTGAAGTCAGGGGCCCGTCGGAGCCGCCTGTCGGTGAAGGGGGGAAACTGCAGTCCTTCACAGATGAAAGCGGCCAGCGGAGGTGCCGCTGGATGGAGTTCCTGCAGCGGCAGATCGTGACGGCTTGCCTCGATTTCGGGTTTCGCTAACAATGAAAGCTGGTGAGCAAGCATGATTGGACAACAGCCCAAACAGGATCCGGAGACGGAGATGGCGCAAATCACAATCGGCGACGACCTGTTGACGCAAATCCAGCGAACGCTGCCGGCAGCTGTCTCGGCTGACAGGTTCATCGAGGAGGCGGTGCGTGAGAAACTGGCTGTGGAAGAACGCCGCGCGGAATTCTACCGGCTGTCTGAGGAAACCCGCCGACGAATGGACGAGAAGGGGATCAGCGAGTCAGAAATTCTCGGCGACTTTGAAACCTTTCGCGAAGGTCTGACGATTGATTGAGTCACTGGTGGTGAACTGATCGGCTGGCGAGACCCCAAGGACGTACCCCAAGGACGTACCCGTGCTGGCGTTGGCTCTCCGGCTGCGTTAAGCTACAACGCATAGGCCGGGCCGGGATGCGCCGCCAGATCCGCCGCGTTGTCGGCGAATCGCTCATTGTTTCCGCTCTTGCTTTGCCGGGCCGAAGACGCCGAACTCCCAGATCGTGGGTGCGAAGGTGGCGTCCAGAATATGCAGCCGGACGTGCCGGGCTTGGACGGGCGGGAACTTGGCTTCGAAACGCCGGCCGGCCTTGTCACCCGACATGGCAGTTTTCCATGCGTCGTCCGGGGGCAGCCGATACTCGATCTGGAACTTGGTGATCCGAGGCTCCAATTCCGCGATCGTGATGCGGTCGATCGTCTGCGGCTGACGCAAGTCGACTGCGAGCCAGCACTGGCGGACCTCGTCGGCGGTGGCCCAACGCGTCTCGGGGTCGTCGTCGACCGCTTTGTCAGCGCCGAAGACGGTGCCGCCGCCGTGGACGTTCGACGCTTCCGCCGGCTGATGCGCGGCCAGCGATCCGGAGCCGGCTGGGGCGGCCAACTCGCTGTGGTAGGCCCCGAAAGAACAGATTGCCGGGCAGGCGGCCGCCTCGTCGATCACCAACCGCAGGGCCTGGGCCGTCACAGCGGGAATGCGCAGCAAGTTCCTGTGTCCGATGATCGTGCCGCCAGCCACCGTTCGCCACTGGCCGGCCGTTTTCGCTTCGATGTGATACCGCCGCACCCGCTCGCCCAGCGGAATGTACTCCTGGACGTTGATCACGTTGACCGGTTGCGCCGCCTCCCATTCGATCTCCACAGAACCGGTCGTCACGCTGTCATCGGTCGCCCAGTAGGTGTCGAGGTTGCCGTCGGTCACGTTGGCCGCCGCGAACCGCGGATCGTTGCCGCGAAGGTTGCTGCCGTGCGCCGGGCGGCCGGCGCACAGGTCGGTCTTGAAGATCTCGTCCAACGCAGCGCGGAATTCGGTCAGCCGCTGGACGTCGAACTTTGAGATCTGCCCGGCGCGATCCGGGGGCACGTTCAAGAGCAGCACGCTGTTGCGGCCCAACGACTTGAAGTAGATATCCAGCAAGTGGGCGACACTCTTGACCTTGTCGTCCTGCGCGGCGTGATAGAACCAGCCGGGCCGAATGGACACGTCGCATTCGGCGGGATACCAGACTTTGCCGCGGGCGTCGCTGCCCTGGTGAGCCCCGACGTCCCGGACGCTCGATTCGCCTGGACGAGCGACGCCCGATTCGTTGCCCACCCAGCGTACGTCCGGGCCGCAGATCGCAATCAGGGCCGTCGGTTCGAGCTTGCGGATCGTGCCGTAGTAGCTCGCCCAGTCGTACTCCTGCCTCTTGCCGTTGGGCCCTTCACCGCACGCCCCGTCAAACCAGACCTCGGCGAACGGGCCGTAGGTCGTCAGCAGTTCGGTGAGTTGGTTGACGAAATGCTGGTTGTAGCGGGGGCTGTCGCCGTAACTTGGTTCGTGGCGATCCCACGGCGACAGGTAGAACGCGGCGGGCATCTGCCCTTCGCGGCAGGCGTCGACGAATTGGCGTACAACGTCGCCTTGGCCATTCTGCCACTTGCTGGACCGGACGCTGTGGTCGGTGAAGCGGCTGGGCCACAGGCAGAACCCGTCGTGGTGCTTAGCCGTGAGGATCATCATCCCGAACCCGGCCGCCCGCGCCTGACGCACCCACTGCCGGCAGTCCAGGTCGGTGGGGTGGAACACGTCGGGCGACTCCTTGCCGTCGCCCCACTCGCGGTCGGTGAACGTATTCACGCCGAAGTGCAGAAACATGGTCAGCTCCGCGCGTTGCCAGCGCAGTTGTTGCGGAGACGGAACAGGCATCAGCGGCGCCGGAGGTTCCGCCGCCTGAACGGCCGGCCCGGCCAGGATGACGAGGAGTGTCGGAATCAGTCGATGCATGTTTCACCTCCGCAGCGAATGATCGTTGGAAATCGTGGTGCTTGCTCGACGCAGGTCTCCCGGATTCCGGAGACCTGTGGTCGAATCGTGTGCGGAGTCGGAGACCCGCGCACCGCAGCGTGGCGACCTCCGCACGAGCTACGTCCCTTGGATGCAGTGGAAAGTCCCGCGATCCTCGAAACGATTCTAGCCCAGACGCTCGCCGAGGGCTACTTGAGTCAACGCGTCCGCGCCGCCGATGATCGGCCACTCGCCGGGCGCACCGACGAAGCGGATCGGCTTGTCGGATGCCCAACTCGTTGCACTTCCATGACACCACAGACGCCCGGCGACGATACTTCCAGTGCCGGGCCACGCTTGACACGCCGAATCCCCGCTGTCCAAAATCACGGCAGTCGGCCGGCTGCCGAGCGGTTGCGCCGGGCACGGTAGCGACAAGAGTCTCAGGAACGATCACCCGTTGTGGAGCGACAAGCGTGAAGAATGCAAGAAAGCGTCCAGGGATGCTGGCCGTTGCCATGGTGCTCGCAATCAGCTCTGCCGCGCAGGGCGGAGTGGAACTGGTCAAGGGCGGGCGCGCCGTGTCCGAAATCGTGATCGAGCCGGATTCGATCCAGGCGGTAAAGCTGGCGGCGCAGGACCTGCAAGATCATCTGAAGCAGATCTCCGGCGCGGAACTGCCGATCGTGACGGCGCCGTCGCCCGGCGTGGCCAGTCGCGTGTATGTGGGCGAAAGCCAGTTCACGCGGGAACTCGGGTTCAAGCCGGCCCGCTTCCGCACCAGCGGGTTGGAGATCCTCGCCGCGAAGGACTACGTGATTCTCGCCGGCCCGGACAAGCAGCGTGCTGCCTGCCCCTACGGCCAGACGGCTGCGGACAGCATCTACCTGGGAGGCAGCGCGATCCTCGGCAAAACGGCCGCCAGACCAGAGGGGTTTCCCTCGCCGGGGTTGAAGAAGTGGCAGGAATTCTGCGGCGACAAGTTCACCACACAGCATCTGGACGATCACCTCGGCCCGTTGAATCAGTCGCTGCAAATCCACAGCAACGACGACACCGGGACCTGGCATGCGGTGGCGGAACTGCTGGAGCAACTCGGCGTGCGCTGGTACATGCCCTATGAAGACGGCACAGTCATTCCGCACAAGCCGACGGTCACGGTCGCGGAGCAACACCTGGTCAAGGAGGCGAAATTCGACCGCCGCGAGTGGTGCTTCTACAACGCAATGCGTTCCGATGACGAGGGGCTCGCCTGGCTGAAGCGGCTGAAGGCGGGCAACTACAACACGATGCTCTACAATCACACGACCTACGCCATCTACAGCTCCCTGGAACAGCAGCAACTGCACCCGGAATGGCTGGCCTGCGGTGCCGACGGCAAGCCTTACGTCGGCTATCCGCCGGGACGCGGCATGCCGCGCTACACCGACCCCGGCTTCCGCCAGGCTGCGGTCGCGTACATGAACAAGGTCTTCGACACGTTCCCCGACCTGTCGGCCATGACCGTCGGCCCGCCGGACGGCGGCGTCAAGATGGATGCCCGCGACCTGAACGCGTACGGCAAGCCGGACGACAGCGAGGAACAGAAGGCGTCCAACTACGTGTGGGATTTCCACGTCCATCTGGCCAAGGAGTTGCAGAAGTCGCACCCGGACAAATGCTTGCTCTACATGACCGGCTACGGCGCGCGGCTCATCCCGACCAATCTCGAACAGTTCCCCGTCAATCTGATCGTGCCGCTGCGAGGCTACAGCCCCGCCAACCGGGTTCTCCAGACCGAGGCGCGGATCCTGACCGATGCCTGGCAGCAGTGGCGCGGGCTGATGAAAGAACCGCGCCGAGCACCTGTGTGGAACTACTTTCTCTGGTACCGCACGCCCACTCACCCGCGCTATCCCGTCTTCTTCACCCAGGCCCTCCAAGATGAGATGCAGCAGATTCAGCCGATCTGCGACGGAAAGTTCATCGAAATCCAGCCGACGCGGGTAACGACTCCCGCAGGGCGCGAGGGCTTCAGGCTCAACACCCCCGGTCTGATCCATCTCATGGTGTACTGGCAGAACAAGCTCTTTTGGGATCCGGACATGGACCGGAAGAAGATGCTGGAAGAGTACTACACGCTCTTCTTCGGTCCCGCCGCCGCGGAGATGAAGGAGTTCATCGAGTTTGCGGAAGAGGTCTGGATGCGGCAGGAGTCGCGCAGCGTCACCCTGACCACGGGTTTCCTCAAGGAGCCTGACGTGGACCGTTTCTTCGAGCTCCTGACCCGGGCCCGCGCTCGGGCCGGCAGCGACACCGTCTTTGCTCGTCGCATCGCACGGATGCAAGACGAGATGCTGCCGCTCAAAGACCTGTTTCCCAATCTGGCGCGCACGGGACCGCTTGTGCGGGCGTATCCGGTGAGCCTCGCGTGGACCGGCCTGGACGGCGACGTCAGCAAATACCCGTACGGCTGGATATCCCTCCGCGACAACCGGACAGGCGAACCGACTCCGAAAAACACCGCGCCCACCCGCGCTACAATCTGCATGACTCGGGACAAGTCGGCGCTGATCGTTGCCGCGATCTGTCCGGAAAGCAAGATGAGCGACCTCAAGGCGGACTGCCGAGCGAGCGACGAGGCGAGCATCTTTGACGACGACGTCGTCGAGGTTTATGTGAACACTCCGCAGCGTTCCTACTTCAAAATCGTCGTCAACCCCAACGGCGCCATCTGGGACGAATCCACCGATGTGGCGATTATCGAACGCACGACGCTTCCGATCCTGTGGAACCCCGGCACCAGGGCGGTGGTCAAGAAGGAGGACGACCGCTGGACCGTGGAGATCATGATTCCGATGAAGGACTTCGGCGAGATCGGCCCGTCGGAGACGTATCCGTGGGGCCTCCAGGTGGGCCGCACCCGGTTCACGGGCGGCCAGCCCGAAAGCTGGTCCATCGCCCCCACCGGCGGCTCTTACGCCACGCTGAACCGCTGGGCAAATCTCTGGATCAGACCCTGGTAGCGCCGTCAGGTTTGAAGACTCCTGCACGGACGCCAGGCAGCACGCACCGGCGCCGTCGTACCAGGCGGTTTACCGCTTTCGGTAAAAGACCAATTGGAACGACCGCGGGTCAAGTTTGACGGTCCAGCCTCTTAGCGCGGAACTCTGCACCGTCTTTTTCGCGCCGTCGTAGCAGTCGATTTGGTACTCTGCGCCGGACTCGATTCCGCGGAGTTGGAACGTGCGGGATTCCTCCGCCGCCGCGCCCCGCCGGAAGAAAATCGCGAATCCCGCGTTCAAGTCCGGCCGGTCGCCTTGCCACGCACACCAGACGTCGTCGCCGGCGGCCGTCTCGTCGGTCAGCTGATAGAAATCACCCAGGTAAAACGGCCGCATGCGGATCGCGACAGCAAAGACTTTTTTGAACCAGGCCGTTTCCTGGTCGGTGATCTTGCGGCGGAGAATCCCGCCGTCGAAATCGGACGGCGTGATGACGGTCCCGGAAGAAATGATACTGAACGCCGCGTAGTCGTCGCCCACCGGCACGCAGTTGAACTCGCAGCCCTGGAACGGCAGATAGGGCAGTAGGTTCAGCGTCGCGTTCTGCCCCAGGACAAACGCGGTATCGCCCGGCTTGCGCCCGATGTAGTAGTCGCTGCGGCAGTACGTGTGAGCCCGCGAAATCATTTCGATGTCGATGCGCCGCCCGCCGGACGAGCAGTTCTCCTGCAGGATGTCCGGGAATCGCGATCGCATGTCATCCAGGAATTGGTACATCGCGGTGATGTGCTTTGCTTCGGCGATGCCGACCCGGTCGGCCGCATCCATGCCGCGCCAGACGGGGCCGGGATCGATGTTGAAATCCTGGCGGTAGACATCGATCCGGTGCTTGGCAATGATTCCATAGACCGTATCCTGGATCCAGCGGAGCGCCTCGGGGTTGCCATAATCGACCAGTTGCCCATGCCGGTACTCCGGATGCGTCTGCAAGATGGGCGCGGAATCGGTCATCCGTTCCGGCTCGAACCAGAGCAGGAATTTCATCCCGGCTTTGTGGACTGCGTTGGCGATCGGCAGCAGGTCGCCGGTCGGATGCGTGGTCGTGTTGACCCGCCAGTCGCCGACGTACTTCCACCAGTTCGGCCCGCAGTTGGAATACAATTCGTCCTCGTGCGGCGCGCCGTACCAGCCGGCATCGACCCAATACGTGTCGAACGGCATCTGGTTGTCGAGGCAGTACTGCAGGATGTCGGCCATCATCTGCGGCGTCTTGTTCCCGCCGCCCGACGCCACGGCCAGAATCGGCGGGATGATTTGCCCCTTCGAATCGCGCGGAACCTTGTTCTCCAGCATGAACCGATGCACCAGCGTCTTGAATTCCCGCCGCGTCTGGTTCTGGCGGGCGAAAACAAGGACGGACGGCTGACGGATCGTTTCCCCGGGCAGCAGCCGAAAGTGGGTCCGCTCCATGCCGATCTCGACGTCCACCGCTGTGCCGGTATTTGCAAACCGCGCCTTCCAGGACCCCGTCCAACCGATCGCGAACAGATAACCGTGCTGGTCGTCGAGATTCAGTTCGAGGAACGGAATATAGTCGTTCGACGACCGCCCACAGGTCGTCGCCAGAACCCGTTCTTTTCCGGCCTCGATAGTGAACGTTTCGGGGACGAAATCCGTGGGCTTGCAGGTGGAACCGCGCAGGACATTCACCGTCACAGCGTTTGCCGAATCCGGCTTGTCCACGGAGAGCTTCAGCGACCGGAAATTGCTGGCGATTCCCGTCGGCTCCGTCTTCGAGAGGTTGGTCACCACGACGGCGTATTCCTCCGCCGGGAAGCCCTTGTAGGTCTTGCCGTCGAGCCGAACTTGAAGTCTCCCATCCGCGGCGGTCATCGTACGCGACTCGGCCGTATAGCGCTCCGTGTCGATCTGCGAACCTGCCACCGTCGTTTTCGAATACGAGCCGTCCGCCTGCGCCGGTTTTCCGTCGTAGTCAAAAGCGGGCCCGCAGGCATTCAGCCGCGAGCCTTGTGCCTGAGCAACGGCGGAAAGGACTTGTGCCGCCAGGAAAACAGACAACAGCAGCCATCGTTTCAGATTCATCTTATTCCTCTTCTTCAGTCCAGTTGTTTTGCCGCATTCCGTGACGGGCGCTCTGCGACTTCGAAAGGGACGGCCTGGAACTCGTTGCCGGACAGTACGAGAGCATGGCCGGTCGGTGGTAGGCCATGGCACACATGGCGATGTCTCGGCGATAGATGGGATCCTGCATCAAACACTCGCGGCGGTCCACGGCAGGAATGGCGGAGAGATGGATGCGGAGTTCCCCTTTGTCCGTGAATTCCAGCAGTTCTTCGCGCCAATCGCTAACCAGATCGACGGGCACGAATCTGTAAGCCGGAATCGGACCTAGCGACGTGCCTCGGTATTTGCGAATCGACCGGCCGACGATCAGCTCTTTCTGAGCGTCCGCATCCCAGTAGATTGTTGGCCTGCCGAATCCCCAATCGGTCGGAGTCTCCAGCGGTTTGCCCGTGGCGGTTTTCAGCCATGTTCCGACAATCTGTTCCTTTCCGTCGATTGCCCGCTTGTCGACACCAAAGCACTCCAATCCCGGTGCCGCCGGGTCGAGGTCGGCGCAGAGGCCGCCGTGGACGTGACTGGTGGGAGTCTGCAATTCCCACAGCGTCGTGCCGGTGACCGCGTCGGCCAGGATCATACCGCCGGTCGTGTTGCGAGTCTCGACGTAGTTGTACATTTCCAGGCCGGAGCGAGCGGGGTCGATGTCGCCGATGAACAGGCCGTCGGGGTGGCCCTTGCCGGTGCTCCACCGCGGGATGCCCGTGTCGTCCAGGACCATGCAGCCCAACGCGACTTCGTCGCGTCCGTCGCCGTCCACATCCACACACTGGGTGAAGTGGGCTCCCTGTCCCCAGTACTTGGCGGGCGCGTTGGCGTTGCTGAACTTCCAAAGCAGCTGGAGTTGGTCGCCGACCAGTTCGTAAGCGTCGACTTTCATCAGCCCGTACGTGCCCCGCAGGACAATCAAGCAAGGCGTGCGTCCGTCCAAATAGGCCACGGCCAGTTGATTGCGCGAGACGAAGTTGAAGCAGTCGAACCCGGCCCGGCTTGGCCACGCGGCGCGGGCGATCTCGTTGCCCGTCAGCCCGTCCCAGACGGCAAACCATTCGGGGCCGGCGACCACCCGGCCGCGCTCGTTGCGCGGATCCCCCTCCGCCACCTTGGCCACCACTTCGGCGCGGCCGTCACCGTTGAGATCGTGGACGATGATCGGCGAAAACCAATTGCGGTGCTCGATGCCCCAACCCAGATCGCGCCGCCAAAGGTGCTTGCCCTCGGCCGTAAAGGCGTCGATCTTGTAGGTGTCGGGCGATCGCTTCCACTTCGTGTAGTCGTCGTACAACAGGACGCTGCCGGTGGGATGCTTGAGCACAAAGTCGTAACGCCCGTCGCCGTCCAGGTCGCCGATGCCGACTTTCTCGATATCAGTCACAGGACGGTCGTCAGGCCACGCCAGCCGGATGGCGTGGTAGGCCGTGCCCGGCTCGCAGCTCTCGACGGGGCAGACGGCCAACTCGTGCTCGCGCCCGTCGCGGACCGCGGTCAGCCGGTAGGCCGTCGCCTGCTTCGCCTCCGGCGTGATGTCGAGGAAATCGGTTGTGCCGGCGATCCGCTCCGCCGAGACGCGGGAGAATCGGCCGTCGGCGGTTTGGCGGTCGAGGTGAAACGCGACGTCGGCTGGATCGCCGCGCAACAGGCGCCATCCTACGTAGACGCCCTCCGAGCGACGCACCGCGACCAGCCCGCGATCGAGCCGCTCTTCGACGCGGCTTTTTGCTTGACCGTTGACGAGCGTGGCCGACGGCTCGTAGGCAAGCTGCCCGCGACGAAGCTCCACGTCGTCGATCAACAGATCGGATCCTAGCTTGCCGATGAAACTCAATCGCAACGACGAAACGTCGGGCGGCACCGTGAACGCTCTCTCGAATCGCGTCCAGTCGCAAGGACCGAAACCGAGTACAGTGCCTTGACGAACATAGGCCCGTTGCTCCCCCAAACGCGGCTGGACCAGCGTGTCTCCGTGATAGCCGTCGATCACGAGTTTCACGGGCCGATCGCAGGCCGCCTGCAGCCAGAACGAGGCGATATAGTCGCTGCCTGATTCCACGGCGACCGGCTTTGTACAGGCCAGTCGCCAAGCGATTCCCGGACCGAGTTCACCGGGGATGCGCACCTTGACCGCACGTTGGCCCTGGTGCGAGGTCCCTTCGGTCCATTCTGCCTGAAGTGCCTCGGACGGTTCCGTCCACACCCATGCCTCGGGCTGAGTACCGTCGCCGTGTTCAAAGCTGCCGTTGGGAACGGGCACTGGCGTGGCAGCCGCGGCCGCCGTAAGCGTTGCCGCTACGAAAGAGACTGCCAGGAGCAGGATCAGATGCCAGCGAGAAAGCCGAGCAAGTTGCAACAACCATTTACCCGTGGATGCGATCATGATAAGACTCCGACTGCGTTGGCTTTCTATCCGTTGCCCTTTGCACTCCACACGAGAAAGCGGACGCTTTCCGCAGGAACCGCTTCCGTTGCGTCCACCGGTTCGGTTTCGCCTGGAGCAAACACGCCGAGGAGCTGTCGTCCCTTGGCGGAAACACTCACCGCTTGCGGCTTGCCGCCGTAGTTCCACACCACAACGCCCAGCCGGCCATCGTGGGCAAGGAACCCGCGCGCGACGGAATCCTCGCCCTCAAAGCAAAAGCCTTCGCTGTCGATGAAGCGGCCCCGCTTGAAAAAGTCGGCAAAACGATCCCGCATTGCGATCACCTCGCGCAGGTACTTCGCCGCCGGCTCCAGCGGGGTCGTGCAGACGACGAAAACATTTGGGGGCGAGTTGCAATCGGCATACTCCTCCGGCGCCGGCAGAGTGCCGCCGAGGTATTTCACATCGGCCACATAGCGCGATTCGATTTCGTGCCGCATTCCGTACAGGCACGCTTGGTTGGTCGCGTTCCGCGTGGACATCGGATTCGGGTTGCGCTGCGTCGCGATGATCTCCGGAAACGTGTAGAAGAACAGCTCGGGGAAGTTCTTCTGTTGGGGCGTCGGAAGGAAGGGATAAAACCCGTTGCCGCAACCGTGGAAGTAGGAAAAATCGGCCATCAGACCGTCGATGACCCATTCGGTCATGACGACGAAATCAGGCCGCCGCGCTCGCAGTGCCTCCGTGAGTCTCTTGGTGAGCTGAAACCGGCACTCGGCCCACGCCTCGTTCGGTTTGGCATGTCCGTGCGACTCGTTGTAACAAAAGCCGGGCCCACCGATGCCGAACTGATCGTAGATCAAGCCATCGGCGCCAAGGTCCTGGGCCTGGACGCCAAGTTCAACCAGCCGCTGATACCATTTCTCGGAACCAAAACACGCTCGGGCGAAAGTCGGATCGGGTGTCGATTTGAATTTGTTGTAACGGTCCGCATACGGCTCCCCGTCGGGTTGCAGCGAAGTACACTCGACACCGTGTTTCTGGTAGAAAGCGCTCGCCGTGTCGAGCAATTGCCCGTTGGCATAAAGCATCACCTTCTTGCCGCGTTTCTGCACCCGCTTGATCGCCGCCTGGAGTTCCTCGGACCCGCCCATCTTCGGGTCGGGGACATAGTCTGGATAATCGCGGTCGTGTCCGCCCTGCGCCCAACCGAAGAGCCCCAGCACGTCGAGCCCCCACTTGTCGGCAATATCCGCCACGCGATCCAGCTCGTGGTAACGGAACATCAGATCACCGTTCTGCTGTTTCAGAATGCACAAGAACCAGCCGGCGTTTTCGCGGCGGACCCACTCGGGCATCGGTGCCCGTTTCAGCCACGTGTCCGTCCACGCGCGATAGCGCCTGGCCGCCGTGTGCCACGTTCCCGCATACGGCATCGCGACCGCCGGCGCCGACGACCAGCTTTGCCCGTTCAGGCAGTAGGGCTCATTCTCGAGCGAAAAATCGTAGCTGCTGTCCCGATTGGCGATAGCGAAGGTTTTGCGCGATCGGTGCTGATCGTGGCACGCGAGATAGAGCCCCGCCTCGCCGCCGTCGATCACCGAATACTGCATCGCCGCAGCCTGGCCCGAAGGATAGGTGAAGCGACGCAGCTTGCCAAATTCCTTGGGCGTCGCCACGCGCTCGCCAAGACAGCTCGGCAGCAGCACGGCCAGTCCCTGGTGCTCGGCCCCGCTTTTGCGGATATCGAACAGGATCGGGAATTTGAAATGCTGCACGCACCAGCCGGAGGCGCGGTTTTCGACCTTGGCCTGGAACTCGAATTCGTCGCCGACCTGCCGAACTTGGAGCGTCAGGCCGATGTCCCATGTTTGCTCACCATGCCGAAGCGAGTCGTAGCGGAACTCGGCTCCCTTCTCGATGGCCGAAAACTTCGGAACGTTCTGATTGCCGGGCGAAAAGCTAATCGCGTCGATCAGTTTGAAGGGACATTCCCCTTTGGCAAGCGTGATAACCCACATTTGTTCGGCCTGAACACTCCAGACCGGGCAGTCCGCGTTCTTGGTCGTGAAACGCATCGCGCCGCTGGGAGCGATCCTGAACTCTCCGCCCGAATTCTTCAGCACGACCTTGCCCGCAAACGCCTTGCGGATTTGCGGAATCCAGATTTCCGTATAGCCAGTGCGGTTCATGTGCAGATGGTCGTCGCGGAAGATGTCCTTGCGCGGCTCGCCATTGTTGCCAAGCATGCCCTGCGAAACATCGATGTACGTGGCGTGAGGCAAACAATCGCAGAGTTTTTTGCAGAGCTTGTTGGCTTCGGTCATGGCCGGCCAAAGCTTCCAGCGGGACCGGCTCGGTTTGAGGCTGATGAAGTAGATTTCCGCTTCCGGCAAAGCTGTATGGATTCGATCCATGAACTCTTCGAGGTTGTGGCGTACCTGCTCGGGAGAATGTTTTCCTGCGATATCGTTTTCGCCGCAGTAAAACACCACCTTGGCCGGCTTGTAGCGGATGACGTATCGGTCCACCGTCAGCAGCCACTGAGGGATGGTGGCGCCGCCGAATCCGCGATTGATGGCGTGGACGTCCTTGAAATCCTCTGGAATCAGATTCCAGCCGGTGATGCTGGAACTGCCCGCGAAAACCGTGCATCCGGGAGCCGGCATGTTCTCGGCATCCTGTTTGTCGAACTCTGCAAACCGCTTGTGGTATTGCTCCAGCGAGGCCGGCCACAAGAGGGGCGTTTTTTCAGTCGTCTCTGAGGTCGCGACCTGAGCCCTCGCCGCCGCGGACAGCAGCAGGGCCAGAGTGATGGTGAGAAGGTTTCGTAAGTTCATAGCCATGTTTGCGTCCTTGGAAGTATGTCTCACACGTCGATGGGCAAGCCGCAAGCCTCCAGATGGCATCTGTGTACAAGGTAATCATGCTCGTAGGTGTACGGATTGACCAGCTCCCCGTTCAGAACGGCGGCGAACTCCCGCCACTGGTCTTCGTAGCGGTCTTTCAGGGGCGGCATGTCAACGGTCTGGATGCCTTTCTTGAAACCGTCGCGATCTTCCTCCAGGGCAAGCGTGAGGACTCCGCCGGACATGTTCCCCTGGGATTCGATCGGCTGAATGATGATGCTTCCCTTGTCGCCCATTACCTTGAAGCGTCGGCGCTGAAAGCCCTTCGCCTCGGTGATGGAGGTGCGGATCGTGGCCAGCCGAGCGCGGGAAAACTCGAAGACAGCCAGGCAGTTGTCGAGTACGCCGTCAGCGCGGGTCTGGCGCAGAAAGGGTGTGATTTTGGCCGGTTCCCCCATGACCGAGACGACGATATCGATCAGATGGCAGGCCAGAATGTACGCGATCCCGCCCTTGTACTCTTTGATGAGGTTCCGGTAGCCCTGCCCGTCGTACCGCCCCATGGCTGCGTCGAGATCAAACACGTTCCCGATCAAGCCGTCTTTCACAGCCTTGATGCAGAACTGCACGGCCGGGTTATTCCGGTACATGTACCCGACCTGGACCGTCAGGTTTCCGGCTTTCGCCTCGTCCAGCAATTGCTTGAACTTTGGCAGCGACTCGCCGCACGGCTTGTCCAGATGGATGTGCTTTCCGGCCCGGATGCAGCGCAGCGCGGGAGGAATGCACACCCGCTCCTCGGTTTCAACCGCCACGGCCTGCAGACCGGGAACGGCCAGCAGTTCTTCCGTAGACATCACTTTCAACCCCTTGAACGCACTGCTGTGCAGGGCTTTCTCGCGCAAGCTCGGGTCGTCCTCCACAAATCCGACAACCTCGAAGAGATCCGTCAGTTTGCGCAGCGACCCGATCTTATAGGCGTGCTGGTTCCCGGTGCCGATCTGTCCGATCTTGATCGGTTGCTTCTTGGCGGGAATTCCTTCTGGGGCGGCGAACCCACCACCGGGAAGAACCGCACCTGTTGCGGCCAGCCCGGATGCGGCCAGAAAGGTACGTCGCGAAAAGGGCAACTCGTGATTCATGTCCTGTCTCCTCACTTCAATCCCATGATTCTATCTGTCCAATCCGATCTTTCACAATCAGAACCCTTGAGCCGCTCAACTTTCCGTCTTGTCAACCTCAAAGGTCTTGCGGTACTTGCGAGTCAACATGGCATTGGCGACGGCGTGGTTGGTAAACGTCTCGGTCTTCGCGTCCATTTTCAGCACCGCGCCCAGGGTCATCCGTATCTCATTCAGGTCGACACCGTTATTCTTCAGGTGGGCGACGGTCCGCTCCAGGGTTTCCACATTGTCGTCGGCACCGCCAAACGCTTCAGCGGCCTCTTTCACTTCCCCGATCGACGCCGGTTTGCCAAGTCGATACGAAATCGTGGCGGCGTGGCCAAGGCCGGCCGAGAGATGTCCTTCCCGTATTTCCGCGTTCAAGTCGCGGAGGTTGCGACTTTTCACGGCGCCGACAAAGTTCCGGATATGATCGGCGGTTCCGATCTCGTACGGTGAACCCTTGACATCCTGGCCGAAGTGCTCCACGACCTTGCCGTCGCGGTCCAGCGCGACGCCCGCGCCCCAATTGGCCAAGGCGACGATTCCTTCGGTGCCATAGAAAATGTCTCCGATCTTTGCTTCGAAGAGCGGATCGGTCTCAAGACCCCGGACCTCGAACACAATGGTCTTCTTGCCAAACTGGTGGATGGCGACTTGTGTGTTCGCCGTGTCCCCGGCGTCGACATAGCCCAGTCGACCGCCATAGCTGATGACGCTGTCGCTCAGCGAATCGATGCCCAGTCCCCAACGGGCGACGTCCATTTGATGTACGCCCTGGTTGTTGATGTCGCCGTTGCCCCAGTGATATTGCCAGTGCCAATCGTAGTGGAACTGGGGACGAGTGACTGGCTGCATTTCGGCCGGGCCGACCCAGAGGTTGTAATCGACCGACTTCGGTGGTTCGAAAACTCCTGCCGTGCCGATCGATTTGCGACGGTTATAGCAAAGTCCCCGGGCGAGTTTGACGTCGCCAATTCTGCCGCTTTGCACATAATCCACCGCGGCGATGGCTCCCGCGAGCGAACGGCTCTGCGTGCCGGTTTGGCAGACCTTTTGGTACTTCCGAGCCGTGTCAACAAGCCGCTGCCCTTCGTAGATATTGTGGGATACCGGCTTTTCGACATAGACATCCTTGCCCGCCTGCATGGCCCAAATCCCGGCCAAAGCATGCCAGTGATTGGGCGTGGCGACGACAACGATGTCGAGGTCCTTGTCATCAAAGCCCTGACGCATGTCGCGGATGAACTTGGGACGATAACCGAATTGCTTCTCAAACTGATCAATTCGATTTTGCCCAATCGCTTCGTCCACGTCGCAAAGGTACCGGACGCGGCACTCACGATGCTTAGCAAATAACCGAACGTGGTCATTTCCGCGACTGCGAACACCACAAATCATCACCTGAAGCCTGTCATTGGGCGCGGCAGAGGTGTCGGCGGCTGGCGATTCTGCTGCGTTTGAGATGAAACGCGAACTGGAGCCAGTGGCCAGAACCGCGGCGGCGATGGCCGAGTCGCTGAGGAAACTTCGTCGCGTGAGATGGGGCATGGTTAAAGGCCTTTCTTGGGTTAGATGTTCAACTCGTGCAACTTACCATCGCGCGCCGCGATGGTCACGGTCGCGTCGCCGGACAGGCGGGCGGTGTGCGCCGTTGCTTCGGGGCTGGGCGTCGCTCACTTCTCGAGGGTCTCCGCGTAGGCCTTCCAGGTTTTCTCGGCGAAGTCGGCGTTCTCTGTGCCCGGCCCCCACAGGAATACTCGCCGCTCGGTCGTGCCGGGACAGCCGAGGCCCATCTGGCCGCGGTGCGTGCCGCTGTCCCAATAGGTAAATCCCTCGGCAGGCGTGAGCGCAAAGCAGGCGCTGCGGTACTTGGGCCCGAACGCGGCAAACCATTGCGGTTGTCCCGCAAAGCCGAAGTCCTCATTGTCGCCCACACCATCCATGACAGCCTGCCCGCCGCTTCCCTTGACGGCAATGCCATCCACGGCGTACATGGTGCGCGTCAGGAGTGACCGGTGCGGCTCGCAAGCAGAAATCACCTCGAACCGATCCGCGTAGAACAGGAAGCGACGAGTAAGCTTGTACCCGCCTTGCAGCGTCTTCGACATGCGAAACACGGCCCGCACCGGGCCAAGCTGCTCCAACGCAAAATCGGTAAGTTGGCCTGGTTCAGCGGACCAGCCCGTCTCCTGCGACGACTCGATAATGGAGGACACGACCGTCAATTCGCTGCCGTCGGGCTGATGAACCGCAATGTCGGTCAGCGTTCCCTCGTGCAACGTCAGGGAGTACGTACCGAACACCAACCGCGAGCCGTCTTCGGGCACGGTGAACGGCGAGTCGGGTGGATAGACACCACCCTCTTTCCCCTTCGGCACTGCCAGCAGTTCGGCCTGCGTATTTCCGGCCGGCGCCCCGGCCGGAAGCACGAAGACCAACTTGCCCGGCGCTTCTTTCCCGCGCTCGAACTGGGCGGGTGTGGAAATGCCGCCGGCAAACAGAACGCGCAGGTTGGCCGGATCGGCCTCGGCCGGCAACGGGTACGTCAACTCGATGGCCAGACCCTCGGCGTTCCCAACGGGCACATGGAAATGAAGCTCCTGTCGAATGGGAAACGCCGAAGCAACCGTCGGGGTGCGGAAAGGCGCGGTCTTCTGGGCCGGCCCGGTCTGAGTCAGTTCCGTGCCGGAAATCGAGGCGACAATCTGCCGCCGGCCATCGGCACGATTACCAGGCAAAGAGGTGTGGAACAAAAGCTCGCCCCCTGCAGCAAGCTCCGGGATGCGTTTCTCCAAAAGCACCGGACCACTTGTGCCGTCAAGCTGAATCCTAAAGACGGCCTCTTGTGCCATTGCCAATCCCAGGTTCTTCACCTCCGCATCAATCAGGATGGCGACCGGAAACGCCCGGTCGCCACCATCCGGTCCCCGGTCGAGCTTCACGTCGAGACGGCTAACGACCAGATCCGGCGCATTAGCCGCGTCACCGACGAGCAGCGCGTAGCGAGCGTCCTGGTCACCGGCCTGCAGCGACACCTTGCCGTCACGCACGACCGGTCCCCGGCATCGGACGTTGCCTCGGTCGTCGAGTACGAGAAGAGCGACGGGTTTCCCTCGCCAATCGCTGCAGTAGTCGGCGAGATCCAGATCGAGGGTCGCACCGTTGCCAAGGGAAATCCGCGCGCCGGCCTCGTCCCGCTGCAAAGAGACGTTGCCGGAGGCCACGAGGCCCTGCTGGCGGACGTTGCCGGCCGGCTTCTGCACGAGCAAAAACTGTTCGGTGCGGATGTAAACATCCCGCTCGTCGTTGGCGCCGCCCGTGCGCAGACGCCACTGTTCGACTCTGGGTCCCTTGACATAGAAATCATTCGTGCCGAGGGAGAACTCGCGCTCGCCCGCCGTTACTTTGTACACGGCATCGCCGAAGTTGACCGTACAGACCGTGCCGTCGGCGAACGTGCTGCGCTGCACCTTGCGGTCGGGCGTGAGGAACTCGTGCGACACCATTTCCTGATCGGCGATCACCTCGTGCAACTTGCAGGTCTGCTGGTAGATCTCGATCATCAACTGCCGCTCTTCAGGTTCACTCCACCGCAGGCCGTGGCTGTTCACCCACATCATCGGAGGCGTGCCGTAAAGCACGTTCAGGGCCGTTTTGCGGTCGGTGATTTCGGGCGCGAACTTGTGCAGGTAATCGTTGGTGGCTCCCCAGTACCAATAGTCAACCACGCAATCGTGGAAGACCAGTTCGAACATCGGCACCCGATAGGCCGGGTCGATTCCGTATTTCAAGTACCGCTCGTCGATCTCTTCCCGGCTCTCGATGTCGCGGAGATAACCGGCGGGCCAACTGTAGCAACCGCCGCCCATCATGCCCTCGTGGTAGTCCAAGAAGCGGACATCGTAGTACCTGCCGTGTTCGCCGCCGGCCACCAGGCCTAGTTCGTCTCCCACGTAGGCACACAGCGCCTCGCGATTGGCCTGATCCCGCTTGCGGTCGCAGGGGTGCAGCGGCGAGTAGCACTCCTTGAGACCGGTGGCCGTGGTCACGTCGAGAAAGCGGGTGTTGTAGGGATAGGTTGCCAAGACCTGGGGAATGACGATCCGGGCGCACTCGGTCATGACGCCGGTACACTGTTTCATGAAGGTGTGGACAGGATTCATATCCTTGTCTCGGGTCACCCACGCCGTCATGAATTCACCATCGGCCTTGACGACGGCGTGCGTCTTGACCGGCGACTTGGCGCGATCGATGACCTCGGAGTCGTTGATGTCCTCGTAGTTGTCGTACTCACTCATCAGCCAGCCCTGCGCGACGACCTCGGCCATGCTTTCCGGGCTGGGGCGGCCGTTCAGCAGGCCGTGGGTCATCCCGGCCGCTTTCGCCTCCAGCGCAAAAGCCGGACTGCCGCCCCACCAGTTGACCGCCCCGAACAGTTTCCGCACGTTCGGCTTCTGCTTGGCCTTCTCGGTGAACGTGCGAACCAAACCTTGCTCTTGCGCCAGTTCGCGATAGATCTTGCAGGCCGTCGCGTATCCGCCGTTGGCAAAGAAGCTCAAACGCCCCTTGCGTGCGCGAGCCCACATGCCCTTGGCGGGATACCAGCGGAAACCGGGAAAGCCAAGCTTGTCCGGATCGCCGCCGCGAGTCTGCATTTGCACGCTTCCGTCCCAGGGCGTCAGCAACGTGGTCGACAGTCCCTGTTGTCCGTCCGTCACCAGCAGGAACGGCAGATCGCCGCCCGCCAGGCAGAATTCCTTGCTGCGACAAAACGGATCACCCACCGGGAGGTATCGCCCGTTGGTGTAATCCGCCACGCCGACGAAGTACGTTTCGGGTTTCGAAGGGTACAGCGCGAAGGGGTAGTTGAAAGGCTTGATGGTCGTCTCCGGCCCGGATCGACACTCCAACTCCACGTCGATCGCCGCCTTTCCGTTTACCAGTTCCAGCGTCACGTCGAGAGGAACTTCCGCGGTCTGCCCCTCCTGGAGAACGCACTTGTACGTCAGGCGATTCGGCCGCGCGTCCGGTTTCATCTCCGAGACGCGGCGGCCCGCGGCCTTGGCGCTTCGATCGTTCTCGCTGGACCGGGCCGGGGTCTGGCCTTCCTCGTCGGTGAGCACGGCTACAGAGAACGTCATCGGAGCCGAATGGACCCAGTTGCGCGGGGAGTAGCTTTGCCGATCCCGTTTCACGGGTGCGCCAGGCTGCGGGTCGGCGTCGTTCAGCCCCAGAGCAAAGCTGAACCGGATCCCCGCCTGGGCATCCTTCAGCACCGGAAAATGCTCCAGCGGCATCGCCACCTCCAACTCGTACCCGGGCAGGTGATCCGTTTTGACCAAGCGCACGGCCAGCTTGCTTCCCGCGAACGCTTTCCCGTGGGAGTCCACCGCCACTTCCTTGCCGGTCGGCGCGAGATGCAGTCCCACCTGCACCGAATCAACCCAGAACTCGACGGAATCAGACTCCCACCACTGTTCCGTCGCCTCGCCCCCGAACGCCACGTTGTCGTCACGGATGCGGACATAGAGGTAGAACATCGTGTCGTCCCACATGACCTTCGCGCCGCCCGAGCAGTTGGCCTCGCCGTTGTCGCCCATCCAGGGAAGCCAGATGTAATCGTCATGAGGAATTCGCGACCACTCTTCGGGATTGCCGTCCACGACGATCGGCTTCGCGGCGCGGCGGGCACGCACGTCATCCTTGTTGGAGGCATGTTGGGCGGGATCCGCCTGGCTCCACAGCGTGCCGGAGGCCTTGTCCAGCACGGTCAGATGCGCGTTCTCGGCCCCGACCGTGACTTTCAGTTGGGTATCTTCCAGGACCCATGCCTCGCCTTCCCGGCGGACCTCCCCACGAGCCCACGGAACAACGGCCAGCAGCAGACAGAAAGAAAGCAGGGTTTTCATCGCAACCTCCGGCGGGAAACAGGATTCGTTCGGCGTGTGCAAACAGGGAGCAGTTTCGTCCATTGTAGCATTTCACGTTGCAGAACCGGTGGGCTAACGCCTCACCGCTCGCCAAAATACCGCGCACGCACCGGGTGTCTATTTCGCGCTGCAGACGAAACGTTGCGGCGGCCTGACGGTGAGGGTGATCTGCTCGCCTTCGGTTCCGAAATAGCCGCCCCAGCCGACGCTGATGGAAGCCACCTGGGACAGGTCGAGTTCCCCGCGCGTCTGCCCGAACGGCTTGAACTGGCTGAACATGACGTAGGCGCGGCTGGTCCCCGGTGCGTTCAGATACCGCCCCGTGCTCCCCAGAAAACGCCCGCCGTCGGCCGTGTTCAGGAAGACCAGCAACTCGGTGCCCGTGCGCTGACCTGGTGGCGCCGAGGCGTCGATCGCCAACCCTTCGCACCCGGTCAGATTCAGCGGCTCCGGATAGGCGAAGTTCAGGAACAGGAACGTATCGACCTGGCCCTTGGTCAGGGTGGCCGCCGCGCGCCAGCCGGAGCTGTCATCGCCGGTCAGTTCGGATCGCACGAACTGTCCCTGGCCCACGGCCGGTTTGGGCGTCTTGGGCAGCGGCTCGCAGGTGATCGAGAGGGCGGCCGGGACCGTGCCGCCCCAACGTTTTGGCACGTTGGCGGTCGTCGATCGGAACAGCATGGCTCCATAGGGGCCGAGTCGCACGGGGACTTGCGTGCCGTCCGCCAGCGGCGTCATCACGCCGGTCGCGGGATCCCATTGCTCGCTCACGCCTCGGCCGCAGAAGCGGATCGCCCCTTCCCAGGCCGCGTCGCTGTCGTTGATCGCAAAATAGACCTCGTGTCCGTCGATGCGGCGCCGTGTGATCTTGACCGGCGATTTCGTTTCGGCACAAGCCGCATCGCGTTCGAACAGCGAGTCGACGATCTGGGGCACCAGCGCGATCATGCCGGTCGGCAGCAGAATGCCTGCGCCGCCGCCCGGATGGGTGGCCACGCCCGGCGCGTCATCCGCACCGAACAGCTCGCGGGCGATCGCCTGCACGCGGGGCGAAGCAAACTCGGCTTCGCTGTTGGCGGGCCGTGTGCCGATGGCAATCACCACGCCGCCTTGACGCCAGAACGCGGCCACGTTCTCCCACGCACCCAGCGGCAGCGTATCGGCGGCGGGCAACACCAGCACGCGCCAGCGCAGGTCGCCATGCGTCAGGGTGCCGTCCGCGGCCTTCGCGTCGCAAAGTGCTTGCGCATCCACGTAGGCGAAATCGCGGTTCGCCGCGTACAGCGCCGAACTCACCCCGTCGAAAACGCTCTCGACGCGGCGTGCCGCGGGCTCGTCCGTCGCGCCTCGGAGTGCGGGAATGAAGGCCGGCCAGACGCTCTCGATGGGGTACAGCACGGCGATGTCCGCGACCTGATGCCCCCCGCGCAACGTGGTCTGGCAGCGGCCGACGTGCGTGTTGATCCGCTGCAACTGCTCGTCGGTCAGGTCCTTGAAGGCATAGTAGCTGGTCAGCGTGTTGATGCCGCCCCACGCCAGCCGATTGCAGGTGCCGCGAATCTCGTCCTCGGTGACGATCCGGACGGGGCGTGTGTCGCCCTGCGGCCGGTAGCGCTGGCTGTGGTCCGAAACCTCGCACATCGTCACCGTGCGGCCTTCCAGATCGGCCGCGCTGCCGATCATGCGGGCGATGTGCCACGGGACCTGCGGCGGGAGGCTCGTCAGGCAGTCGATGCTCGGGGCGTCCAGACGCCGCAGGCAGCGAAAGAAGTGACCGTACAGCGGCACGTGCCCGACGAGCGACTCTTCCATCAACAGATGGCCGCCGGAGAGGAGGTTGTGCTTGTGGCACCAGTTCTGAATTTGGCCGAAGAAATTCTCCGAGACCAATTCGCCCACCGTGTTCCAGAAATCGTAGCGGGCCTGCGCGCCGGCCGGCCCGGCCTCGGCGATCAGCGCCGGCAACAGCGGCCGCAATTCCCGACCGCGGCGACGGCGGAAGTCTTGCTCGATCGTCAGCGACCAGGGCAGCACGCGGTAGGGCATGGGTCGGAACCAGAGGTTCTGCAGCGAGGGCTCGTCGGTGAACGTCGAGACAAAGTACCGCCCCAGGTCCGGCCCCAGTTTTTCCGCGTACCGCTGGTGCGTCACTTCCAAGAACCGCGCGGTCGGCTCCGGCGTCAGCAGGTCGATGCAGGGTTTTTTGTAGGCGAGGCTGATGGCCGCGTGCGTTCCCTCGTAGATCAAATCGTCGGTCATCGCGACCACGAACCAGTCGCCCGCCGGAGCCTGCCAGACGAGTTGGCCGTCGCGGATCGAGGCCGCGAGATCCCGCGCTTCCTCCAGCGCGATCGCGCCGCCGCGCCGCGGCAGCGCTGCGGCCAGCACCAGCCGGCCGGGCGGCAGCTTGAGCGAGACGTTGCCGCCCGAGGTGTTCGTGTCGGCGACCAGCAGACCGCGCGCGGCCCATTCCGGATGGCCGCGCAGCGTCAGGTCCCGCGCGCTGCCGGAGGGGTAACCACACTCGTCGTACAGCCAGAGCGACATCCCGGCGGCCTTGGCCAGCCGGACTCCGCGCAGGAAAGCGGGCCACTTCGACTCGTCGTCCACATAGCCGTCGAAGGCGACGTTGCCCGCGAACCCGCCGAAGCCCTGCGCCGCCAGGGTCTGCAAGTGCTTGTCCTGCTCTTCGGGGTTGTCTTTCTGCGCATGAATGATGCGCAAAATCCGCGCCGAGGCCGGCGGCACCGCAAACCGTTCCGCCAGCGGCCGATCTTCCGTCGGCAGCGGAGGGAGCACACCCGTAGCCGGCTCCGCCGCCTGACAGAGCGTGCCACACAAGACAACGAAAAATCCGACGCGATATACTTGGCTCATTCCATGTCCCTTCCGTAGCAACGGCTGGCAAAGTAACTTGGCGATTTCGTCCGCGGTCTGGGGTCAGGCTTACAGATTTCAGTTTTCGCGGCCAATCGTTTTTCCATGTAGTAAGCGCCGTGGCCGCGAAAACTGAAATCTGTAAGCCTGACCCCTGCTCCAGAACCGGGAACTTGTTTCGGCCATCTCTGCTGCACCTTTCTCGGGTCACTTGGATGCGTCCGTTTTCTGGACGCCGCTGCCAGTTGAGGCTGGCGCAGCACCGTGCAAACGACCGCCGATTATCGTAGCACAAAACGGCGCTCTTGCATGCCGCCATGCCGTTTAGGAGGGTGGGTACAAATCGTCCTTCCCCATCAATCTTGCATCGCGCTTTGTTGGGGCTACGGTGCCAACAGCCGGCCCCGCGAGTTCACATCTCCACGCATTACACGCGGCTCTGCAACCTACATGGGTTGGTTACTGGCTCAGCCAGGGGGCGTGACTCCTACACAGCATTCGAGAAAAACCAGTCGCCTCGTCAAAGTAGCCATCACACTCCGCGTGATGATCGGCAGGAGACACCGGACAGTTGTTTCTCGAATGGCGCTCAACAGCAGCCATCAGGCAACGAGCCACCGAGACGAGCTCGGTAGGGCGGGACCCGCGCCAGGTAACGCTGGTAGTTGCGCGTTTCGTCAATCAGGCCGCGGCAACCGTGGATTCCGAGGCCGGGATCGAGCGGGAAACGTGCGAACTTCGGCTAGGGCGGCGTCCAGGCTTAGTCTTGGGGTATAGGCCAGCATGGAAAAGCGAAATTGGCATGAGGGTGCGTGTTTTACTGCGCGTGGGACGCGAAAAGGATGCCGCAGGCTTGCCCTGCGGAGCCACCCGCTTGCCACTACAAACGCCGTCATCTCCCACATCCCCGGCCTCGTCTTCGGCGGCTCCGCCGCCGAAGACGAGGCCGGGGGGGAGTGTTGCAGGGCCCGCCGGTGTAGTGGGAAACGGAAAGAACCGCAGGGCAAGCCTGCGGCATTCACGGCAGAACCGCGCTCCCAGGGCCACGAGACCCAACCCCAAATCTTATCCTGGACGACGCACTAGGGAGCAACGTCTTTGCGCAACGCCACCTGATCGCGTTCGGCGAGCATCGTCGGGCTGTCCCACACCGGCAGCTGCCTCAGCGTAGTGTTCCCGTCCGCGCTCTTCCAGGCGGACTTGTCGAGTTCGTAGACCTTGCCCGTGATCAACTCCACGTAGACAGGGTCCTTGAACGTCACGCCCTTGACGGTCACCTCGACCTTGTCCCAGGCCAGGTCGTCGCCGGGGATCTGGTCGCTGTACCAAAGCAGCGCGACCGGGGTTCCCGCCTTGTCGAATCCCGCGGCCGTCAGTTCGCGCGGCGAACCGGACTCGCACTCCAGCAGGCCGACGGGCTTCACTGCGTCGTCAAAGAAGCCCATCATGTGCTGGACGGCGTAGAAGGCGGGCCGTTTGTAGATGAACTGCAGCAGCAGGTTCGAGCGAATCAGGCCGAACGACTGCAGCATGTCCGGGTACTTCAGGTCGATGATCGTAAACACGCTGCAGGGGATGCCGCGTACGCGGTCGCCGGCCATGCGGCGGAGGTCCCATTTGGCCTGGCTGTACTCGGTCCAGGGATAGAACGACAGGGCGTGCGTCCATTCCAGGATCGACGGGCAGCCGACCTCACCCTGGTACACCTTGTACTTGGGGCTGTAGGCCGCCAGTTCCTGCTTCATCTTTTCTACCGCCGCATACGACGTGTCGGGGTTTTGGGCGTAGGGATGGTAGACCCAGTATTCGACCAGGTCCCGCTTGCCCGCGGCCTTGAGCGCGTCGAGGACGACGGTGCGGTCCGCGTTGGTGATCGCCGTGACCAGGATGACGGCCTGCGGCTGGAGCTTCTTGATGAGTTCGGCGGTGGCCAGCACCATGACCGCATAGTCCTTGCCCTGGCCGAACGGCTCATTCCAGATCTCCCACTCGTGTACCACGTCCTTGTATCGCGTCACCGTCACCTCGACGTACTTCAGCCATGCGGCCAGCGCCTCGTCGGAGTTCACGATCGGGGCCAGCGACGAACCCAGCTGGATGGTCGATCTGTAAATCGGGTTGCCGTAGCACAGGCACATCCAAGGCTTGACACCCTGTTCGTTCAGGCCGTAGACGCATTCGTCCAGCCAGGCAAAATCGTAGACGCCCTTCTCCTTCTCGCACTTGGCCCAGCCGCTTTGCAACCGTCCGCGCTTGGCGCCCAGTTCGCCCACGTACTCCTTGTAGACGCTGAACCTGGCCTGGTCGCGGTCGAGCGTCTCGCAGCCGACCGACCAATCCGAGGATTGGATCTCCTTCGCGTGCCGCGTCGCGAGCCAGCCGATCTGTTTCAGCTCCGGCCCGGATGACTTGAGCTTTTCCCAGGTGATGCTGCGATACGTTCTGCCCTTCTCCGCTCCGATGGCGACGGAACAGATCGACAGCCCGAGGACTGCGGCCAGGGTGACGTTTCTCATGTTTGCTTCTCCTCTGCGGTTGCGTTGGATTGACGATTCGCGTGCTTGAAAATGGGACAGGCACCGAACGTCCTGTTCGGAGCCAGTCCCGTTTTCAGAACAGCATCCATTCGGGAGCGGACAACAGGCCGATCTCCGGCCGCGGGTCCGGCGGGGGGACCCAGAAGTTCTTGTTCCAGGCGGCGTTGGGGTTTTTCCAATCGCCGAACATGGGCGCCACCGAGGTCCAGACGCTGATTTTCAACTCGGCCTTCTTTCCACGGACGCCAGCCGGAATCGTCCACTCGAACGGCGCCCAGGCACGTTCGCCCAGGGCCTGCCCATCCAGGGCGACCGACGTGTACAGCCCGCCCGTGTCGAGCCGCAGTTGGACGTCACCTGTGTGATCCGGGATTTTCACCTGGGCCGTATACGTCACCTGCCCCGCGAAATCGGCGAGACCATGTTTCCACAGCGAGCCTGCGCCAACGGCGCTTGGCAAGGTCTTGATCGTCCCGCTGTCGACTGCGAAAACGCCCGCCAGCCAGGCGAGCGGCAGGAAGTAATTGGTGTCGCTGCCGCCGGCCTGGATGGCCAGCACGTGCTCGCCCGCGTCTAGTCCCAAGGGCTCGGACTGCCGGTACAATTCGTTGAGGCCCGGCCGCAGGGTGTTGCAAGGCTGATCCGCCCGCACGGGCTTGCCGTCCAGTGTCAGCGTACTTGGCGCGGGATGATTGCGCACCACGATTCGGGCTGCCGCAACCGGCTGGCCGACCGTGATTCGCGCCTGGTTGTCTTTGCCGAACGCCAGCCGATGCGTGTTGACGGCGCTGAGCGCGATCTCGAACGACGTGTCCGGTTCCACCGAGCGGACCGCCACGGGGGTCGCCGGCTCCGGCGTCTGGCCTTCGAAGCGGAACACGCCGCGCGCCGGCAGCTCGAACGGAACCGGCTGGCCGCCGCGTCGCATCAGACGCAGTTTCCCGTGCTCGTTTGCCGTCAACCCCAGCACCACGACGCTGCCGTCCTCATACTGCCGCAGCAATACGTCTTCCACGGCGTTGCCCTCTGTGTTCTCAACCCACACGGCGGGCGGACAGACGGTCTTGGCGAACGCGGCAGCCTCGTCGGGCGAGTTGAACCTGCGGCCGGATTGCTCCTCCTTCAAGACCGCGCCCTCCAAGGCAAACACCAGCGGCTTGTCGCACGGCTCGTCCTCTTCGTACAGGTCGTACGTCAGTTGGGCTGCTGAGAAACGGCGGAGCGTGGCGAGCAGCGCCGGATGTGCTTGGCGTTTTGCGGCCAGCCGGGCGGCTTCGCGTTGCGGATAGCGGACGGCGATCTGGCACCGCACCGGCTTGGACGCATAGCGGGCGGCGACCCGCGACTCGTCCCCCAGCAGGCGGAAGGCGGGAAACCACGGCTGCATGCGCGTCAGGGGATTGAAGTACCCGGATTTTTCCACGTTGCCTCGCGCGTCGATCGGGGCAATGGCCAGGACGTAGCGATCGATCTTGTGCATCGCGCACAGCCAGATCATCTGGCGATGCGTCGCGTGCCGCAGATCGCTCGGCCCCAGCGCAAACAGCTCGACCAATCCGCCTTGGCCGCGCCGGCCCGCGGCATGCTGGGCCACGGCCAGCGTCAGCCACTCGATGCTCGCGGGATCGTACCGCGTGCCGATCTCGTCCATCCCCGGCAACGTCAAGCCCTTCAGCGCGTGCAGCGGGTTGCCGTTGTACAGCGCGGAGTTGCTCGTGCTGTTTTCCGAGATCATGTGCCCTGTCGCCAGGATTCCCACGCGGTCGCACCAGGCGCGGATCGGATCGAAATAGGCCTGGCGGAACCGCTGGCCGAGCAGCCCGTAATAGACGGCCCACATTTCGTCCTTGGTCTTGTCAGCCAGGTACGCCTGGACATCGGCTCGCAACTCCCGGCCAGTCGCCGCCTTGTACTCCGCTTCCGCGCCGTCGAAGTAGCGGAACAGCAAGTCCGGCTTGCGGTCGAGTGTCGCCGGCGTGGGATGCGCCGGCTCGTCCGTGAAGATGCCCACGATGGTCGTGCCCAAGTACGGGCCGAGTCGCTGCTCGTACCGCTTGTGCGTCAACTCGATGAACCTTTGCATGGCCGGGAAGCTGTAGTTGTCGGCCCAGCCGGGTGAATGGACGACTTGCCAGCGGAACGTGCCGTCGGCGTTCTTGTAGACCGCATACTGGCGGGACTCGAAATCGGGATTCTCCGCCGGCACTCGGCCTTTGCAGGAGCCGCTGGGCCAGTTGTATTCGTCGTACAGCCAGATCGACATGTCCAGTCGCCGGGCGTGCTGGCAGAACCACTGGCACATCTGCAGCCACTCGTCGCCCAGGTATTCGTATTCCAGTCCGCTTCTCGGGTAGATCAGATATTGGTCCACCCCGACGGCCTGATAGGCTTCCAGGGTCTGCTTCACGGTTTGTTCGTCAGGCTTTCCCGTGATCGCGCCCATCGGGATCAGCGGGCATCGCGGCTCCGCGGCGACTGCGGCCAGCGGGCTTACGGCCGCCAGGACTAGCCAAATGGCTCTCGTCTTCATGTCCCTCTTCCCTTTCCAGATCCGCGGTATCGCATCGCTTGAAAACTGAGCATGGTTCGCCAAATCACCCTTGCCTGTCAAATCCGCCGCCGCACTCTTCTGTCGTGCGGCCGGCTCGGATGTCCGGGCCTGACCGAAGCGTTGCCGCCTCCTACCACCGCGCCGCTCCGGTCGTCCCACGGCAACTTGTTGTACTCACCGGTCACTTCCGCTTGGCGACCAGGTAGCCGAAGGCTTCAACGTTCAACAGAGGGCCGTTGCCTTCTGTTTCGGTCTTGGCGCCGGCGGCGAGCAACGGGTCGTAAGACCAGGTGTGCCCCGCGGGTAAAGCCAGGCGGACCTTCAGGGCGCGGTCCGACAGGTTCACCACGGACAGAACCTCCTTGCCGGCCGCGCGGCGGAGCAAGGACAGGACGGTAGCGGGCTGATCGTTGTCCAGCCAGACGACTTCGCCCTGCGTCAGCGCCCGCTCGGCGTGGCGCATCGCGCACAACTGCTTGCAAAACGCGAACCGGGCTTGGCCCGCAGGCGTCTGGCCGCTGGCCCAGTCGATTGGCAACCGCCCAAAGATACTGTGGCGGGCCGTATCGGCGACTTCCTGCCCGTTGTAGAGCATCGGCACTCCGTCCAGGGTGAACAGCACGGCCAGCGTCGCATTCACGCGTGCGCTGCCCCACGCCTTGTCGAGACGGTTTTCATACGCGTCGTTGGCGATGTCGTGGTTGTCGATAAAGCGGATGAACCGCGCTCCGCCGCGCGGACGTTCGGCCTGCATTTTCTCCCATTGCTTGCGGATGCCCGCCGCGTTGTCCCACTTGAACCCCCAGCCGTAATCGAGGTCGAACGCCTTCAACTGATCCTCGCGGCGGGTCCCCTCGGCCAACATGCAGATTTGGCCGGGGCGGATTCTTTCCAAGCGCTCGCGCGCCGTCTCCCAAAAATCCAGCGGAATGCCGTCGGACACGTCGCAGCGGAACCCGTCGGCGCCGAAATCCCGGACCCAGTATTCCATGTTCCGCCACAGGTACTCGCGGAGTTCCGGATTGGCCATGTCGATGGCCGGAAAGCCCCACGCGGCGGTAACGATCTTGCCCGCCGCGTCCCGCTTGACAAAGTTCGGATGCTCCTTCAGGAACACCGCATTCGGGCCGCAGTGCAGGTAAACCATGTCCAGCAGCACGCGCATCCCCAGCCGGTGCGCCTCGGCAATGAACGCCTTCAGGTCATCGTCCGTGCCGTACTCCGGATCCACGTGGTAGTAGTCCTTCATGCGATACATGTTGCGCGGGTTGTTCAGCCCGGATTTCCGCTGCCGCGGGCTCCAGCCCTTGGTTTCCGGATCGTCGTCCGAGACAAAGACGGGACAGAGGTAGACGATATCGACGCCCAGTTCTGCCACCTTCGGCAGCCGCGACTGGGCCGCCTTGAGCGTCCCCTCAGGCGTGAAGGCCCGCGGCTGGATCTGGTACATCACCCCGCCCGTCACCCACTCCGGCGACGGCCGCGCCTGCCGTTGGTTCAACGGCGTCGGCTGCGACGCCTGTGCAAGCGTGGCCAGCGTCAACAGGCCAACGATTCCCAACAAGGTGACTTTCATCTTGCGGTCCTTTCATGCTGCAACTTCGCGATGGTTTGTGGTTCAAGAGGGACGGTGAGCCGCTCGGCGACAAACCATGCGGCAAACCCAACCGGCATCGATGTATTCTGTGCAATCGTCCGGGACACCGTCAAGCTGCGGGGCGACCGGCAGTCGCAACGGAGGCCAAAACAACTTCCCGGTTTCAGTGGGAACTGGCGGCATGCCGAGGGCCTCGCCGGTTCAGATCGCGGGGTCCGAGGCAACTTTGCTGCTCGCCAGCGTAGAGCGGTGTCCAAGACCAGAGATGACTGCGCAAACAAATCCGTTGCTTCGCCACCACGCTGGCAAGCAGCGTGGTGGCCGAAGACGGGCAGGTCGCGGGGCGGGGCGACGGCTGGTGCTGAACATGGCTCCACGCTGGCAAGCAGCGTGGTGGCCGGAACACCGTCGCCTTTCCCATCCGCCGCGGGGCGATTGCTGCGGTTTTTCGTGGGGAAAACTCGGGAGGGTTCACCGCCGGCCAGCGCCGCTCTGCTCCAAGCAAGCGGCTTTGGACGCCAGGCCACGGTGATCGGAGCCGGACGAGATCGCGTTCCCGCGGATGGGACAGAGTCTCCTCGAACGACGCTTACGACTTGCCCAGTCCGGCCATGAACTCCTGGTAGCGCTCGGCCACACGCCCCGTGGCGGCGTCGCCGGAGTGGACGAGGATGCCCACGTGCTGCTTGAGCGACTCGCCCTTTTTCAGCACAAACGGCACGCCGCTGCGGGCGTCGGGCCGGCGCGGTCCGAAGGTGCCGTAGTCGCGCACCAGCCACAGCGGTGGCGTCTCGCCGTCGGCCACGGGGAAGACCGCCAATCCCTCCGTGACGCCGTCCACGCAATTGGAGCAGTCCACCCAGAAGGCTCGCTTCTCATGAGTTCCCTGCTCATTGACGCCGCCGGCCGAGTTGGTGATGGCGCCACCGGCCTCCTTGACGAACTTGGCGTGCATCCGCACGTAGGGCCAGGCATAATGGTTCCACTCGCTGACGAAGCTTACGTCGTCATAGTTGGCCTGTAATTCGAACTGCAAATCGAGCATGTACTCGCCCCGGCCCAAGGGCACGACGCGCAACCGCCGCACTTCGTCCAGCACGCGCAGCTGGCCGAAATCGGCCAGCCAAGTGGCCTGGGTCCGGATGACGGCCTGGCCGCCAACCACGTCCTCGCCCAGGAACTTCATGTGCCGGATGCAGTCGCGGAAACCACGTGCGGTCCGTTTGGACTCCTCTGTGACCCCGATGCCATAGAACGAGATGGGCTCGTGGTTGGGCGGCTGCACAATGTCGTTGACCCAAATCGAACGGTGATGCGAGTGGCGGTCGTCGGGGTACTGGACCGTCAACGGCTTGCCGGAGGGACTGCGGACCGGGTAGTAGTGCGGAAAGTCGAGATCGGCGGCGTATTGGTAGGCGATGGCTTCGCGGCTGTCGATCAGGATCTGCAACTGCCCTCGTTGATCGTCACGCTTCAACTCGATCGCCGGAGCCGGCGCGGCCGCTTGGACGATACCAACTGCGGACGACAGCAACAACAACAGACCCGTCCCTGCACGGACAATCCAAAACGTTTTCATTCCAGGTCTCTCCTTTTCTTCATCGAGTAGGTTTCGCACACACCAAGGAATGGTTGTCAGGACAGCCGTCCCTGCCCCTTCCGCACTTCCCAGGCTCCGGCGCGTCCAGTGTACGCGATCGGGTCGCGACCGACTACAGCGGTCCCTCTCTGCCACTAGTCCACTATCTGCACCCGGTACGGCGCATCGCTGGGTGGAAGTGTGGCGCTCAGCCAGCCGTCGTGTTCGGTCGCGGCAGGAAACGCGGCGGACTGGTTGCCGGGCGCTAACACCAAACGGGAAACAGCCACGGAAAGTCGCTGTTATCAGGGCACGGTCGCGCGAAATGGGGTCAGGCTTACAGAATTCAATTTTGGCCGAGCAGAGTCATACGACGCGGCTGGCACCAAACTCGGCCAAAATTGAATTCTGTAAGCCTGACCCCAGCATCGAAACCGTGACTTCATCAACGACGCGGAAAAGTGCCGAAATCCCGTTTGGTGCTAGTTGCGGCTTGCTGCCGCGCAGGCCCCGTCGGACGCGCGCGTCGGTAGCTCCACCCGTGCCAGCCAACTGGCCAATCCTTGGGGTGACTTTCCGGAGCCACGACGAAGAGCCGCAGGGGCCACTTCACGGCCACTGCGGTTTCAGCCGCAGTTCGATCGTCGCCTGGGAAACACCCGCCAGGTGAACGGCCAGTTTCCGGATCCGATTGTTGCTGCCTTGACGTTCGGGTTGGGGCGAAGTCGGCAGCGACGCGGCGGGCAGCACTTCGAGCTTGGCGTCAGCCGGCGACGCCAGTTCGACCAGCAGCGATTGGCCGCCGATGCGCAGCGTCGCCGTGCGAGCGTCGTCGCTCAGGCTGATGTCGGCCGGCGTGTGCAGCTGCGACCAGATTTCGGCCGGAGCCGGCGTTTGGATCTCGTCGCGGATCGTCACCCAGCGGCGGTCGTGCAGGCAGATCGTACGCTGGACCTGCGTGGCGTGCATGGCGTAGGCGGGCGTCAGGTCCAGCACGGCGGACGGCGAGCCGCCTTCGCCGGGGGCCTCGAACCGCACGATCTTGGTGGCCGCTCGCGGATCCTGGTCCGGACCTTTCCCCGGATTGACCAGCAGCGTATTGTGGCCCTCGGCCCGCAGCCGGTAGTAATCCCAACGCTGGCGGCCGAAGTAGCCGGGCAGGTTGTAGTTGTCCGCGCCCAGATCGACGAACCAGCGCTGGCCCAACGCCTCCAGCACGAAAGTGCCCAGGTCCAGATGGCTGTGGTTGACGGCGTTCGAGCCGGCTTTGAAGGCGACCCAGAGGGCGTGGCGGTCGTTCCACGCGCTGCGGAAGATGCCGACCTCGGCGTCGCGGAAGTGCTTGCCCAGCGGCAGCGTGGCCGGATCGGACTGATGTCCGCGCGAGTCGTAGTACACCAGGTCCATCGCCGACGGCTTGGCGTGGTCGATCTGGAAGGCCGCGTACTCGGGCCGGTTGAACTTGCGGGCGAACCAGAACAGTTGGGGCGGGCGAGGCGTGCCGGCGTGGGCGTCGGCAAAGTCGAACGTCCGGTCCAGCGGCCCGGTCAGGTACAGCGGGAACGTGCCGGCCTCGGCAAAGCCGGGAATGGCCGACAAGCCGTAGTCGGTGCCCAGCCCCGACTCCAAGGCGGCGAGCATGGCCACGTTGTACTGCGTGGCGTAGGACCAGTAGCCCGGCCCTTCGCCCCACGCGCCGTCGGGGGCGAAATTCTTCATCGCCCGCGGCACGCTGCGGATGGCACATTCCAAGATCTCGCCGGCCAGTTCCGGCAGTTCGTCCGCCAAGGCCAGCGCGCCGACCGTCATGCCCCCGTTGCAGACCTGGTTCCAGTTGTGTTGCGAGTTGTGCCACCAGCCTTTCGGCTGCCGGTAGACCTTCAAGCCCGGCTGCAGCCCCAGGTCGACCATCGCGGTCTGCAGCACCTGCCGCTGGTCCGCCGTCCACTGGTCGTACAGCCAGTCGTAGCCGAGGCCGAAGGCCGCGGTCATTTCGGCCGTGTCCAGAAAGTGCCGCGGGTTCCAATCCGGGAACTTGGCCGCTGCCTCCAGTTCTCCCCACGCGCGCTCGACGTAGCGTCGGTCGCCGTCCAGTCGGTACAGCAGGGCCAGCGTCGTGACTCGATCCAGCACGCGGCGGCTGGTCGCCAGCAGCCGCAGGCCATCGGGAATCTCGTACTGCGACGGCCGGGCACGCAGGATCGCTGCGCCTTCTTCGCGGAGCGACTCGTGCCAGCGCGTCAATGTCTGGTCCGCTTTGACCTCCCGCTTCAGTTCCTCGAACCTGTCGGCCGTCGCGATCAACCGCGGATGCCCGGCCCGGACAGCCGCCAGGATCTGCGCGGCCTTGGGCAGCTCGAGCGGTGCGGCGTCCGCGGCCAATGCTTGGCTGGACAAAGCGCAGACCAGGAGGACGCTGAGGACGGACGAGAATCGGCAAGCGGAATGCATGGTGGGCTCCTTGGTGGACGATCGTGGTTTCACCGCCAGCCGAACGGGCTGCGCGGACCCGAGACGCCGCTTCGACGTGTCCGGGTTTGCGCACGCCGACGGCCTTGCGGTGAAACGAAGATTACATCATCGGCGGTCATGCGTCGATGTCCTGCGCCTGCATTTCGGCAGGTTTTGGCTTCCGCCACACCCAGGGCAGCGGGAGAAGAGTCAGCAGCACGAACACGGCCAGCCGATAGAAGTTGCCGACTTTCGGTCGCTTCCAGTCGTCGGCGCCAACGGTCCAGTCCAGTTCGGACGTTGCCACGCCGTCGTCGATCGTCAGCAGCGCGGACCAAACGTCGCGCGGCAGCCCGTAGAATTGGTAGGAGACTCTCCCATCAGCGGTCGCTACGTAGCGGCCGCCAGAATACTCGTAGAAAAAATCCTCCCGGCGGTGAGGGCTGGCGAACTGCCGGTCGGGCGAAGTGAGGATTCCAAGGGCCTCGTCCAACGTCAGGTCCCGCGGATCCATCCAAGGGATGTTCGTGCTCTGGTCCTCCATCACCAGGATGGTGCTGGCTGTGCCGTCCGTGATTTCGCTCATTTTTCTCGCGGACGCACCGGGCCACGCCGTCCGGGGCCCGACGACCGCCACGTAGCTGGTCCAGAGACTGGTTCCACGCACAGCGCGCCGGTCGCTTGGACACGCGTAGACCCAAGGCACGGGATTCAGCAGTCTGCTGTTGTTCGGACCGTCCCAGGGCTCATTGAAATTGTACTTGTCGTACCGGGATTTCTCTTCCACGTACGGCAGCAACAGCACTCGCCAGCTGTGCGTGGGCCTGCCGTCCCGGTCTGGGACGAAGGCCGGCGGAAAGACCCCGTGATCGGAATGGTAGTTGTGGAGGGCATACGCGAGTTGCTTGAGGTTGTTGGCGCACTGCGCGCGTCTGGCCGATTCGCGAGCGGTTTGGACCGCAGGCAGCAAAAGGGAAATCAGACAGAAGCAGATTAGTACCACCAGGCAACCGCGAGCCAACGCCCGAGGGCGTGAACGGCTGAAGAAGACGGAGGCCCAGAAGCCCAGGATCGGGACCGCCAAGGGCAGGCCTGCCGCGCCGAAAGTCGCCAGCGCGGCGCCCAGCAGGGTCATCGCGTAGAAGACGTGGATCAGCCGGAAACGGAGACCCGGCAGCAACGTTTCATCGGCGGCTGGGACGGTGTTGTTCGTCGTCATGGGAAGCAGAGGCCAGGAACTTGAGTTCGGGTTGGGCAACCGCGTGCCCGAAATGACTTCCTCGATCCGGGCCACCACGCTGCTTGCCAGCGTGGAGCCATGTTCAGGACCAGCCTTCGCCCCGCCGCGCGAGTTCCTCGTCTTCGGCCACCACGCTGCTTGACAGCGTGGAGCCATGTTCAGGACCAGCCTTCGCCCCGCCGCGCGAGTTCCTCGTCTTCGGCCACCACGCTGCTTGCCAGCGTGGAGCCATGTTCAGGACCAGCCTTCGCCCCGCCGCGCGAGTTCCTCGTCTTCGGCCACCACGCTGCTTGCCAGCGTGGAGCCATGTTCAGGACCAGCCTTCGCCCCGCTCACAGCGTCCAGCATAGTGAACACCGCTCCACGCTGGTAAGCAGCGTGGTGGCGAAGAAGCCGATTTGTTCGCAGGGATTCCTGGTCTTGAACACCGCTCCACGCTGGCGAGCAGCGTGGTGGCGAAGACACCGATTTGTTCGCGGGCATCCCTGGTCTTGAACACCACTCCACGCTGGCGAGCAGCGTGAAAGTGATGGCCGTCGCCAACATGCCGAGACCAGGGGCATTGCCTTTTCGCCCGGCACCTTGCCTTTTCGCCCGGCACCTTGCCTTTTCGCCGCTGTTGCCCGCGGACGGCGTTGGACATACGATACGGGCTCCGTCGATCGTTTGACAAGCCCGCGAAGAGACTATCACTGGGGGTCCACTCATGCTGATGCAAACTCTATGGCTGCTGGCGGCGTTGCTGACGGCGCAGGACGCTGGAGTGCAGGCCGATTACGTGATCGAGCAGGTCGAGATTCATGACGGCAGCGGCGGGGAAGCCCGCCAGGGCGATCTGGCCATTCGCGGCGACCGATTGGTGGCGATCGGCAAGTTCGCGGTTGCGGGCCAACCGCGGCGGATCGACGGAACGGGGCTGATCGCGGCCCCGGGCTTCATCGATGTGCACACGCACTGCGACAGCGGCATTACCAAAGAGAAGACTCGCATCAACAAGAACTATCTCACCCAGGGCGTAACCACCGTGGTCACCGGCAACTGCGGCGGCGGGCCGCTGGACATCGCCAAGTTTCTGCGGGACGTGGACGACGGCGGCACGGGAACGAACGTCGCGCATCTGATTCCGCACGGCGCGGTCCGCAGCAAGGCGATGGGATCGGCGAAACGCCCGCCCACGCCGGCCGAACTGGACGTGATGCGTCAACTGGTCGACCAAGGGATGCGCGACGGTGCTTGGGGCATGTCGACCGGCTTGATCTATCCTCCCAGCTCTTACGCGGAGACGGACGAGTTGGTCGACTTGAGTCGCGTTATCGGCCGCCACGGCGGGCTGTACGTCTCGCACATCCGCAGCGAGGGCGTGGAACTGCTGAAAGCTGTCGGCGAGGCGATTGAGATCGGCAAGCGGGCGGGCGTGCCCGCTCACATCTCGCATTTCAAGGCGTCGGGACCGGCGGCCTGGGGCCTGGCGACCAACGCCATCGGCTTGGTGCAAGCGGCGCGCGACGGGGGCCAGATCGTGACGGCGGACCAGTACCCCTACATCGCCAGCAGCACGTCCTTAAGCGCGATGGTCATGCCCGACGAATACCGCGGAAAGAAGGCGTTGACCGAAGCGCTGGCCGACCCTCAGCAGGCGGCAAGAGTTCGCGAGCGGCTTGCCAAGAACATCGAGACGCGTTCGTCGGCAGCTTCGCTGGTCATCGCCAGCTATGCTCCGGACAGGACGTTCCACGGCAAGAATCTGGCCGAGTTGGCTCAGCAGCGAAATTGCACGGTCGTCGATCTGGTACTGGAGATCGAACAGAAGGGCGGCGCCCGGATGGTGAATTTCGGCATGCAGGAGGAAGAGGTGCGGCGGATTATGCAGCAGCCCTTCGTCTCGACGGCCAGCGACGGAGGAGCGTGCGTGCCGGACGTGACCGTCCCGCACCCGCGGAATTACGGCTGCTTCCCGCGCAAGATCGGCCGCTACGCCATCGAGCTGAACGTCGTGCCACTGGCGGCGGCGATCCGCAGCGCCACCGGACTGCCCGCGGACACGTTCAAGTTCCCGCAACGCGGCTATCTGCGCGAAGGCTATTTTGCCGACGTTGTGGTCTTCGACCCCAAGATCTTCCGCGACACGGCCACGTTCGAGAAGCCGCACCAGTACGCTACCGGCGTGTGCTACCTGTTCGTCAACGGCCGCCTGGCCATCGACGGCGGACAGGTCACCGGACAACTGGCTGGCCGAGCCCTGCGGCATCAACCGTGAGCGGGATGGCATTGCCCTAAACGGGATTTCGGCAGTTCTGACACGCCGTGGATGAAGTCACGGTTTGGGTGCCGGGGTCAGGCTTACAGAATTCAATTTTGGCCGATCGTGGCACCAGCCAAATGGTACGACCCTGCTCGGCCAGAATTGAATTCTGTAAGCCTGACCCCATTCTGGACGGCGTCTCTCCGTGTCCGTTTCCCGTTGGACGCTCGCCACCGGTTGTGGGTCGCCCGCACTGCCGGCGGCGAGCGTCTTGCCGCTCACCGATCGCTTGACCGTTCTTGCCCGATGAACGCTTACCGCTTCTTCATCGTCACGCCGACGCCAGAACCTTCCATCAGCAGGAACGAGGTTTCGAAGTCGGGGTTCTTGGTGATCGCTTCCAGGAAGCGCGGATCCGGGTTGGGGCGGACCATGTTGTGGGCGATGATCAGACCGCCGGGCCGGAGTATCGGAACCAGCTTTTCCAGGTAGTCCAGGTAGCCGCTCTTGTCGGCATCCAGGAACAGGATGTCGATCGGTCCCGCGACGTCTTTGACCTTCTCATGCGCGTCGCCCTGAACGATCGTAATCAACCCCTCGACGCCGGCTTTCTTAAAGTTCTCCGTGGCGACGGCCGCGCGGCCCGGATCGATCTCGTGGGTGATCAGCTTTCCGCCCGTCTTGCGCAGGGCCAGGGCGAACCAGAGGCCCGACTCCCCGGTGGACGTGCCGATTTCGACGACCAGTTTCGCGCCGGTCGTTTCCGCCAGCAGGCGCAGCAGCCGTCCGTCGGCTTCGGAGACGTTGGCATATCGGGGTCCTTGCCGCGACTGCTGCAGGGCGTCCAGAATCTTCTTCTCTTCCTCGTCCTTCGGCAGCGGGACGTTTTCGATGGGCGTGCGAGCTTCGGGTCTGGGGCCAGATCGGCGGGGGCCGTCAGGGCGTTGAGCCCAAGCGGTCGTCGAGAACAAGGTCAAGGCGGTCAGGACACAAACGGCGAACGTCAGACGCGGCATGAACGGCTCCTCGAAAGTTCAGGAAACGAGAATCCTCTTGTCCGGATCACACACGGTAACTGGGATGCAGACGATTCACTTCTGGCGAGATGCGCGCGACGCCTCGGCTGCGTCACGGGCGTTCTCAATCGCTTCCTTCACCGTTTCGGCTTCGGTGATCCATTCGGGATCGAGCGGAGACGTTACGACATAGCCGCCCTCTTCGGCGGCTTCCAGGTTCAGCACCAGTTGTCCATCACGCACGATCCATGACTTGGCCAGGCCCATTCCTTCTGGACCTCGGCCGCGAGTGTCACGTTGCTCCCGTGCTAAGAATAACGGCGACCAGGACCAGCCATCAAGTACCGAAAGCCGGTTTCCGCCGACGTGGTTCAATCCCTCACGGCGTTGCGGAACTTGTCGTCCGTCAGCCCGCTTGCGGTGACGTACACCGGCGTGCTGTCGGGCGTGAACCGCCGGCCGGCTAGCGGCTGGCCCATCAGATCGAGGATGCGGACCTTGTCGTTTCCCAGCGAGATTTCTTTGGCGGTCTTCGTGTTCTCCGCCCAAATCACGCAAACCAGGCGGTCGCCGTCGCGGAACAGGTAGGCGCGAGTGGGAGCGGCGAGCGTCAGCCGCGAAACGAACTTGGTCGTGGGCGTCAGGAAGTGCGCCATCGCGGCCTGGGCCGCGTAGATCTTGTGCGGTGTGCCGCCGTACTCGAAGAAGATCCCCTGCAGGCTGTCCTGGTTCAAGCCGTCGCACGTGCCGGCGTGGTAGAAGATTTTATCCACGCCGTTAGCGAAGTTCAGCACGGCCCAGCGAACCGCATAGGCGCTTTGCTGCACTTCGCTGGCCAGCGGCTGGTTGAAGCCGTGGTGCGTCAGGGGCACCGTCGCCGGGTCGTCGTCCGCGTAGTAGCCGTATTCGGTCAGCCAGACGGGCTTGCGGCCGCCGTGCTTGGCCATCAGGTCATTCAGCTTCTGCAGCGGACCCTCGATGAATTCCGGCGGCCGCAGACGCGGATAGTGATGGATGTCGATCGCATCGGCGGCGGCCAGTCCACCTGCGGCGAAGAACTTCTCGAAGTCCTCCAGGATTTGCCCGTCGCTCAAGTAGCCGATGCCCGCCAGCACGCGGGCCTGCGGGTCGGCTTGCCGCGCCGCGCGAGCAAACGCTTTGACGTGCGTGGCATAGGTCGTTCCGTCGTAGCCCAGCTTGCGCGGCAGCGAATAATCGGTAAACAGCGGTTCGTTGAACACTTGCCACCAGTGCATGCGGCCTTGGTAGTGCATCACAGTCCGGGCCACGTAGTTCTCGAACTCGGCCAGATCGCGCGGCGCATAGGCCGCGCGCTGGCGGTTCTCCGGGTAGCGGTCGCCGGCCTGGACGCTCGCCGGAGCGGACGACGACCAGTTGCTGGAGGGAAACGGCAGCAGGCCCAAGACCTGCAGTCCGTGTTTCCGCGGCCGGTCGATCTGGTAATCCGGCTCGGTAAATGTGAACCGGCCCTTCTCCGGCTCGACATCCTGCCACTTCAACGACCAGTCGCGCATCCAGACCAAACCGGCTTGGCGGCACAAGTCCAGCAGGTGCGGCCAAGGGTAGGCGTGGTTGACGCCGAACCGCGAGTTGTCTCCGCGGTGGATGGGAATCGCGGCGATCCGCATCGCGCGCTCACTCACGAGATCGCCCGCCGTCAAGCGGGCATGGACTCGCAGGAAGCCTCGCAGTGTTTCCGACGAAGGGATCTCGAGGACCGTCTCGCCCGAGGCCACGCGGTCGATAGCCTCAGCCCGAACCTGACGATCGAAGAAATCGGTCATTCGCCATTCGATCCGCGCGTCCCGGAGCCGGTCCGGCTCGCGACTGCGGACGGTCAAGCGGATCCGTAGCGGCTCGTCCCAGTCGAAGACGTTGCCGGTCTTGTCCGTGGACAGGCCGATTTCGACGGGCTGCGAAGTTTGGAATTCGCTCGGCGATTCCGCCCGCTCCAACTGGACCGCGTCCAGCCACACGGTCGCGCGAGCCGGCGGCGCGGGGCGATCGGGCGCTGGCCGCAGGTCCGGGCCAGCCAGGACGTAGCACCAGCGCGCCGTGGGCTTGAAGGTCAGGGCGAACCGCTGCCAATCGCGGCCGACGCGCACCGGTTTCTGCTGACTGCCCCCGCCGAAGAGTCGCACCGCCAGCAGCGCGGGCGTGTCGTCCTTCGCCGCGCGCAGGCAGGCGGACAGCGTGTAGGCCTGTCCCGGCTCGACCTCCAGGAACCCCTGGTTCCCAGCCAGCGGAGCGCGGACGGGACTGCGGTGCAAATCGTAGTAGTCGAAGAAGGACACCGGCTGGTTATCCGGATTCAACTCGATGCGCAGGCTGGTCCGGCCATCGGACGCCTGCTGCGAATCCAACTGGCCGAACAGCCGGTTCATGAGCCCGCCCCAGTGCGCCGTGCGGTCCCACTCGGCCGATCCCCAGCCGTCGCTGCCGCACTCGAAGCTGGCGTTGGGAACCAGGTTCCGCCGGCCCGCCGCCGCGACGATCTCGCCGGGGCGATACAACTGGTCGCCCGCTTCCTCAAACTCGACGTCATCCATCCACAGCGCGCCGGTCGACTGGAACCAGATTTGAAAGCGGCTGCCCTTCGCGCAATCGCGGGACGCGCGAAATACGAACTCGAACTGCGTCCACTGCGGCGTGGGCACGAACGAATCCTGCAGCCCGCAATTCGCCCAGACCGCCGTGTCGGACAGGGCCACGGAGACCACCTGGTCCCCGATGCCGTCGCCTTTGGCCCAGAACGATACCCGGTAGCCGACGCCGCGCCGCACCGGGATGTCCAGTTGGCAGATCATCGCGTGCGCGGCCGGATTGCCCGCCTGGTAGCGAGTGCAGGCCAGCCGCGCGCACTGCGAGCCATCGCGCCCGGCGTCCAGCGTCAGCGACTGGTCCACCAGCCGCGCGTCGCCCGACGTCCGCCACTCGTCCGGCACGCCGTTGCCGTCCGAGTCGCTCTCGAAGCGGGGATTGCGAGCCAGGTTGTCGGCCTGCAAGCAGCCAACCAGGACCAGCCAAGCGGCCAAGCTGAAGCAAATCCGGGACATGGGCGGGATTCTCCGGGCGTGGAAAGATGGGGCAGTTGATGTCCGGCCGAACACACAGGTCTGCCGATGTTAGAGCAAGCGGAGCGTCGAATCAATCCGCAGGAGCCCGTTTCGGAGCTGGGCGTAACTCGCAAATCTCGCTCGCACCCCTCGGTTTCCGCCGCGGACGTGTCACCGGGCGGGCTGTGTTCGAAAGTTTTTGCCGCGGTCCTGGAATCAACGCTACTGCCGAGAGGCGAAATGCCTTCGCGAGTTGCACGGCATACCATGGGCCCGGCTGGGCCGTGAAAAAAACCGCCCCGTTCTCCAGCTGGAAGCGATTCGAGCTGAGTCGTTTGCCGTCGCTCGTCACCGCGGGCGCCGCTCCTGGCTTTCCGTCCGGAAAGATCACGTGGAATCGCCGCTGGAACGCCAAGCGAAGTTCGACCACGTCGTCCTCCGGATAGGCGACTTCCATCTTGCCCAAGTCAAGTGAAGTCGCCGGCCCTTCGCGCCGGGTGGCACGAAAATCGTGTGAAAGTCTTCATGCACGCCGTAGCAACGGTGGCTTCGGCGCCCGTTGCTATACGCTTTGGACCAGCAGGTGCCAGGCTGTACACGTCATGGCTACGCCCGGATCGCCGATCGCGCGCCCGGTCAGGGCCAGGGCATTACACCAGTTCGCTCGCTGCGTTCGCAGACAAACCGCGAACAGGCTCGACTGCTTTCCGCCGTGCCTGCCGGGCAGGGGCAAGGCCTCGCCGGAGACCTCGACCCCCTCGGTCGTCAGCGGCTCGATCTGCAAGACGGCCTGCTTGCCTTTGGCCAGAGAGACGTTTCCCTGGCGTTCTGCCTGTTGTTCCGGGTGGAACCGCGACTCCAGGGACGATTCCTTCTCCAACAGAGTTTCGTCGGCCACGATCAGCGCGTCGGGCTTCACGAAGCTGCGACGGCTCGAAGTGCGCGACCGACCGTAGAGTTGTGCCTGCGGCGATGAAGTCAACGATTTCTTCGTAGGCTCGAATCATGCCGTCATTACTTGCTCGTATCAGCCGAATCAGCAGCTCGCGAACCGCCCAGACTGCTCAAAGGGATCGGACTCTGGCCCGGCTCAACCGGGGCGACAAGAACTCAGTGTTTCTTGAGCACGAGCCGGTACGTGGCCGAGGCACCTTTGGCGACGTGGACCTCAAAATCCTGGACCCTGTTTCTTAATGTGACCTGGGCCTTGTAACCGCCGTAGAAGCCGCGGAATTGGGCTCTCCCTTGGGCGTCGGTCTTGACCGTAAGGTTTGTCTTCCACTGGTGGTTGATGAGTTGGTCCAGGGCCTGGTAGGCGGGCTTGGGGTTCATGTCTTTGTCGAGCAGGCCGCCGAGCGCCGCGTTTTCGTTCCGGTAGGCCGTGCCGTCGGCCAGGTTCCACCACGTGACGCCGGCCATCGCCGGGGTGCTGAACCACAAGCGGTACAAGTTGGCTACGATCGTCGCCTGCTCGGCTGGTCCGTTCTCGCCGACGCCGGGGACGGTGATCTCGGTGATGTACAAGGGGAGCCCCAATCGCCCCAGTTGCTCGTACACGGCGAGCATGTGGCTGGGCGCATAGACCTTGCCGCTGAGCATGGCCCCGCGGCTGGTGTGGAACTGGATGCCGATCCCTTCGACTCGAACCTGGCGTTGCAGCAACCCCCGCACCAGTTTCTCGTACTGGTCTGTCGTGACGTGCGACTGGTTGATGCCGTCGTTGATCATCAGCGTGGCGTTTTTGGGGAACAGTCGGCCCGCCTCCTGAAAACACCACGCCAGGTAATCGTCCGGCACGGCGTGCCACTGCTGGGGATGCGCCAGCCGAGGCAGTTCTTCGTTGACGACGTCCCACACGGCGATGTCGCGGCCGTAGCGTTCCGCAATCTGGGACATGTGACGCTGGGCGAGCGTTTTCAGCCGTTGCGGGTCGTCGGGCTTGATCCAGTCGGGCATGAACATGGTCTTGGCGTACATCAGCGCGTGGCCCTTGGCCGTGATCCCGCGAGCCCGGCACCACTTGACCAACTGGTCCGGCGGCGGGCGGCGCCAGATGGGCGGCGATCCTTCGGCGAAACGCGGCCGGCCGTCCTCGGGCTCCAATTCCCGCCAGTAGAACGGCAGGGTGGCGAAATTGTTGATTCGGGCGAATGCCTCTTCGTACTTGCGGTTCAACTCGGGCGATTCGAGTTGGCCGAGCGCGAACAGGTTGCAGCCGAACAGGAAGTCATGGGTCTTCTGCCGGATTTCCAGTGCAGCCCCCGCGACGGGCTGCCCGTCCGCGTCGACGACTTCGATCACCGCGTCGCCCTTGCGGTGACGCTCGATGCCCTCGTCGATTTGCCCCGCGACGCCGTCCCACATCTGTTGGTATGCGTCCGGAACGGCGGCCCCGGCGGACGACGCCAGAGCGGAAACGAGCAACCCCGCCAACAGCGTCCAGCCCGCGCAGCCCGCCAAACGGGTCAGGCCGGCACCATCTTGCGAATGTGGTGTTCTCATGGAATCGTTGACCTCCTGTTTTTCTTGTCTCAGGATCGTGTTGGAAAGCCGATCCGACCGCTGTTGTACGACGGCCCTTCGAGACCGTCCAGGCGGCAGACTCGAAGGCGACGGATGGCGTCAGAGGGCCGCCGTCCAGCCGGCAGGCCCGCAGGCACGACGGCGTTCGCGCTGGCCGGGCGAGTCGCTGTTGCGGCCTGCCGCCTCGGTTGACGCGATCCGTCGAGCGCCGTTATCTTACCGCTATTCGCAGCTTTCGCCCAGGAGCTTGTAACTCATGAGGACTCGCCGCGTCGTTGTTTCGTTCTTGCCGATTGCCGTCATGCTGATCCCGATGATCCCCGCCGTCGTTGCGCCCGCCGAGGAAGGCCTGTGGCTGTTCAATAACCCGCCGGAGAAGTTGCTGAAGGACAAGTACCAGTTCGAGGCGACGCGCCCGTGGCTGGAGCATTTGCAGCGTTGCTCCGTGCGGTTCAACAGCGGCGGCTCCGGTTCGTTCGTATCCTCCGAGGGCCTGGTGCTGACCAATCACCACGTCGGCGCCGACGCGCTGCAGAAGTTGAGCACGCGGGAACGCGACATCCTCACGGAGGGGTTCTTGGCCCGTACGCGGGACCAGGAGATCAAGTGCGTCGATTTGGAATTGAACGTGCTGGTCAGCATCGAGGACGTCACGGACCGGGTCCAGCGGGCGGTGGCCGCGGGGATGGCGCCGGCCAAGGCCAACCAGTCGCGGCAGGCGGTGATGGCCGCGATCGAGCAGGAGTCGCTGGACAAGACGGGCCAGCGGAGTGACGTGGTCACCTTGTACCAAGGCGGCCTGTACCACCTGTACCGCTTCCAGAAGTACACCGACGTGCGGCTGGTCTTCGCGCCGGAACAGGACATTGCTTTCTTCGGCGGCGACCCGGACAACTTCGAGTATCCGCGGTTCGACTTGGACGTCTGCCTGTTCCGCGTTTACGAGAACGACAAACCGCTTCGCCCGGCGCACTTCCTGAAGTGGGATGCGGCGGGCGTGGCCGACGGCGACCTGGTATTCGTCTCCGGGCATCCGGGCCGCACCAACCGGCAGAACACGCTGGCCCACCTGGAGTTCCTCCGCGACCGGGCGTTCCCGTTCACCTTGGACGTGCTGCGGCGGCGGGAAGTGCAGTTGGCCACGTTCAGCGAGCGCAGCCGCGAAAACGCGCGGCGGGCCAAGGACGACCTGTTCGGCGTGGCCAACAGCCGCAAAGCACGCCTCGGCGGCCTGGCCGGACTGCAAGACCCGGCCGTGATGAGCCGCAAGGCGGCGGAGGAGCAGAAGCTTCGCGACGCCGTGGCCGCCGACCCGCAAGTGCGGGCCGCCTGCGGGGACCCCTGGCAAGACATCGCCCAAACACTGCGGGTGTGGGACGAACGGTACGTGTCTCACCAACTGCTGGAACGCGGTTGGGCGTTCAACTGCCAGAAGTTCGAGATCGCCAGGACGCTGGTGCGGATGGCGGAGGAAGACGCGAAACCGAACGCCGAGCGGCTTCGCGAGTACCGCTCGTCCAACCGCGATTCGTTGCGGCAAGCCCTGTTCTCCGACGCGCCGATCTACGACGATCTGGAAACGCTTGGCCTGGCCGATTCGTTGAGCCTGTACGCCGAACGCACCGGGATGACGGACCCGCTGCTGCAGACCGTGTTGGCCGGCAAATCGCCGCGGCAGCGCGCGGCGGAACTGGTCGCCGGCAGCCAATTGCAGAACGTCCAGCTGCGAAAGCAACTGGCCGACGGCGGCCAAGCCGCCGTCCATGCGTCCTCCGACCCGCTGATCGCGCTGGCCCGAACGGTGGACGCAGCGGCGCGGAAAGTCCGCCAGCAGTATGAAGAACAGGTGGAAGAGCCTCAGCGGCAAGCCTATGCCCGCCTGGCGGATGCCCGCTTCCGGCTGTGGGGCACCGACACCTATCCCGATGCCACCTTCACCCTGCGGCTGTCGCTGGGCGTCGTCAAAGGCCTGACCGACGAACGAGGCCAGCAAGTTCCGGCGTGGACCACGCTCGGCGGCGCGTACCAACGGGCCGCCGAACACGACAACACCCCGCCGTTTGCCCTGCCCAAGTCCTGGCTGGAACGTAAAGACCGCCTGCAACTGGATACGCCGTTCAACTTCATCTGCACCAATGACGTGATCGGCGGCAACTCCGGCAGCCCGGTCGTCAACCGCCGGGGCGAGTTCGTGGGCGTCATCTTCGACGGCAACTTGACCTCGCTGGTCTGGGACTTCATCTTTACCGCAGAACAAGGCCGCTCGCTGGCCGTGGACTCGCGGGCGATCCTCGAAGCGCTCCGCAACGTCTACCGCGCCGATGCCCTGGCCGACGAACTGGGCAGGTGAGAAGTGATCGGCTATCAAGAAATCCCATGACGAAGCCAACGATCGCGGACAACTGACCCCTGACAACTGACCCCTGACCAATGACCAATGACCAATGCCCCATGACCAATGACGAATTCCGCCGCTACGGCTACGCAGTGATTGACTGGATCGCCAAGTACTTGGAGAACGTCGAGCGGTATCCGGTCATGTCCCAGGTCCAACCTGGGGACATCCGCGCGCAGCTACCCGACCGACCGCCGGACGACCCGGAGCCGTTCGACCAGTTGCTGGCGGACGTCGAGCGGGTGATTCTGCCGGGCATCACGCACTGGCAATCGCCCAACTTCTTCGCCTATTTCCCCGCCAGCAGTTCCGGGCCGTCGGTTTTGGGCGATCTGCTTTCGTCGGGATTGGGCATCCAGGGCATGTTATGGCTGACAAGTCCGGCCTGTACGGAACTGGAAACCCACGTGCTGGACTGGGTCGCCGAGATGCTCGGCTTGCCTGGAAAATTCAAGTCCGACAGCGCGGGCGGCGGCGTGATCCAGGACAGCGCCAGCAGCGCCTCGCTGTGCGCGCTGTTGGCGGCGCGGGAGCGGGCGACGGGGTACGAGACCCGCCGCGGCGGCCTTGCCAAACACCTGGTCGCCTATGCGTCCGAACACGCGCACTCCTCGATCGAGAAAGGCATGAACATTGCCGGCCTGGGCACGGACAACCTGCGCAAGATCCCCAGCGACGAACGCTTCGCCCTGCGCCCCGACGCGCTGCAGGCGGCCATCGAGGCCGATCTGGCGACGGGCCGAACGCCCTGTTTCGTCAGTGCCGCGGTCGGGACGACTTCGTGCGGCAGCATCGATCCGTTGGTGGAGATTGGCGAGATCTGCCGCCGCTTCGGCTTGTGGATGCACGTCGACGCCGCGATGGCCGGCACCGCGGCGATCTGCCCCGAGTTCCGTGACATCCACCGCGGACTGGAAGCCGCCGACAGTTACTGCTTCAATCCGCACAAATGGATGTTCACCAATTTCGATTGCGACTGTTTCTTCGTCGCGGATCGCAAGGCCCTGATCCAAACGCTGTCGATTCTGCCGGAGTATCTGCGGAACCAGGCCACGGAGGCGGGCAGCGTCATCGACTACCGCGACTGGCAGATCCCGCTGGGCCGCCGTTTTCGGTCGCTGAAATTGTGGTTCGTGATCCGCAGTTTCGGCGTCCGCGGGATCCAGGAACGCATTCGCCGGCACGTCGCCATCGCCCAACAATTCGCCGCCTGGGTCGTCGCCGATCCGGACTTTGAACTGGCGGCCCCGGAGGCGCTCAGTCTGGTCTGCTTCCGGCATCGGGGCGGCGATGCGATCAACCAGCAGATCATGGACCGGCTGAACCAGTCCGGCCAGTTGTACCTGACGCACACGCGGTTGTGCGACAAGCTGACCCTGCGCCTGGCGATCGGCCAGACGAATACGGAATTGCGGCATGTCGAGCGGGCGTGGCAGTTGATCCGCGAGGCGAGCGGTTCGGTTGCGTGAATCCAAGCCTTGCCGGCCTGGGAGGAACGGGGCGTCGCTGGCAGTCGGGCCATTCGAGCGGAAGGGGGCAAGCGTGAACCTTCACCGGGCTGGTCAGAGGCGGTACTGGGTGCTGATCGCCGCTGCCGCGTTGGGGATTGCGTACGGAGTCCGGTTGCTGATTCAGAGCCAGACGGAACCGGTCGACGCGCGTTTCGCGCCGCCTCCCGGCGGTCACGTCATGTACTTGCCCACACCGCAGGATGTCGTCGAACGCATGTTGACGCTGGCCGCCGTGTCCAAGGACGATCTGGTGTACGACCTTGGCTGTGGCGATGGACGCGTGCTGGTGACCGCGGCCCGAACCTACGGTTGCCGCTGCCGCGGCTACGATATCGATCCTCTGCGTGTCCGTGATTCGCTGCAGAACGCACGTCGCCACGGTGTCGAAGACCTGATCCAGGTCGAGCAGCAGGACATCTTCACACTCGATCTGAGAGACGCCGACGTCATTTTTCTTTACCTGCTGCCGGAACTGAACGTCCGGCTCATTCCCCAGCTGAAACAACTCCGGCCGGGGACGCGCATCGTCTCGCATCTGTTCGACATGCACGGCATCCAACCGGATCAAGTGCTGCACGTCGATTCGGCGGAGGACACGTGCGATCATGTCGTGTATCTCTGGACGACGCCGCTGCGGAGCGTGCAGGAGGAACCCGAACAATCCGCCGGATCACGCGGGGCGACCGCGACTCCGGACGCAGAACGCTCATCGCCCGGCGCTGGCGATGCCGGCGCCCAAGGGGAAACGGACACGGAAAAACGCCCTCCCTGAACGCGCCGTCGAGCGAAATGGGGTCAGGCTTACAGAATTCAAGTTTGGCCGAGTTTTGTGCCAGCCACGTCGCATGACTCTGCTCGGCCAAAATTGAATTCTGTAAGCCTGACCCCAGCATCGAAACCGTGACTTCATCAACGACGCGGAAAAATGCCGAAATCCCGTTTGGTGCTAGCAGGGGACACGGAGTCGGGCGGGCCTGTAAACCTGGTTAGAAACGGGGGCCGGAAGCCCATCGCTTGTGCCAAAACCGGGATATCGGTATAAGGTGGCGCAGTGCCCCAACCCTTTCTCCCCAGCCTCCTCGAGACGCACCGCTGTGCCGCTCATCGGCTTGGCGACAGCCATCGCGGCAGTCTGCGCGCCGCCTGAGGGACGGAGACCGGGCAAGGCAAGACGTTTGTCACGTTTTTTGCATCTCGCATGGAAAGGAACAGAGCATGTCGGAGCAAACCCCATCCAAGTCGATCCTGAAGGCGCCTGCCAAGCAGGTGTTCTCGCTGTTCGACGAATTCAAGAACTTTGCCTTCAAGGGCAACGTCGTCGATCTGGCCGTCGGCGTGATCATCGGGGCGGCGTTCGGCAAGATCGTCGACTCGCTGGTCAAACACCTGATCATGCCGCTGATCGGTGTACTCACGCCGGGCGAACAAGGATACCTGGCCTGGAAGTGGATCATCAACGGCAAGGAGGTCCCCTACGGGCTGTTCCTGGGCGAGGTGGTCAACTTTCTGATCGTCGCCGTGGCGTTGTTCATCTTCATCGTCAAGTTCCTGGGTTGGATCATGAAGAGCAGGAAGGAAGAGCAACCTGCCGCGCCGCCGCCGCCCACCAAGGACCAGGAGTTGCTGACGGAAATCCGCGATCTGCTCAAAACGCGGGCCTGAGCGGGACGCCGATCCGCGGTTTCGGCGCGTGACGGGTACCATCCGTCACGCGTTCGACGCGCGGAACGACCTGGCCGCAGCCGGCGGCCTGCCGCAGCGGCGGCGCCGGCACGCTGCCGCGCGGCTCGCCGCCGAACTCACGGTTCTCGCCTCTCGCGGTCGTCCGTGCGCCGCCACAGAAGGGCCACTTCGTCGCGGGGCCGGAAGCCGAGAATGCGTTTGGCCTTGTCGTTGCGGAATTGGCCCTGAGGCGCGTCGCCCAAAATGAAGAAGACTTCGAATCGCGACGGCAGCTTTTCCAGCTCGATCGCCAGTCCCCGGCGAAACGCTTCCGCCGCATCGCGCCAGGAAACCACGAACGGAACGCCGCCCGCCCCGGGCCTCAACTGGGCGGTGTCCTGCAGGCTGTAGAACAGGTACTCCTGCACATAGATCTCGTGGGCTTCTGCCCAGATACGGCAGATCTCGTGGCCGAGCGATTTGGACAGCGGGTACAGGCCGGTTCCGGGATGCGGCGGCGCGTCGGGCGAAATCGCAAAGTCCACTCCCTCGTACGTCGGCCCCGCAACGGTGAAATGCGGGCCCGTGTTGATCACCCGCCGGATTCCGTGCCGGACCGCGGCCCGCATCACGTGAAGACACCCCAGCGTGTTGACCCGAAACGCCAAGACCGGGTCGCGGCGGACCACCGCCAGATTGACGATCGCATCCATGCCCTCGGCGGCGCGCAACACCTGGTCCGGGTCCGTCACGTCCACCTCCCGGAATTCGTGGTTCCCGTACCGTTGCCGGATTTCGTCCGGCGGCGAGTGAATGTCCGTGATGCGCAGCCGATGCTCGGCCGCGATCGCCCGCACAACGTGAGGTCCCATGTAGCCGTTGGCGCCTAGCAGCAGCACGTTCATCGCATCACCACCGATACTGAGGCCGATAACCGAGCCCCGCTTGAGCCTTGTTGACAGAGAACCGCGCCCCGGCGGAATCCGAGAGGATGTGGAATACGGCCCAGCCTTCCGTTCCCCGTGGAAAGGAGATCTGTTTGGCGGCGAGGGCCGCCGAGACAGCCTGCAGCACGTCGCGTTGGTCGACCCACCAGGGATCGAAGGCCTGGCCGGCAACGGCTTCTGCCCGGACCGCCTTGCCGATCCTCAAGACGACGACCTCCAGCTTCCGCTGACGCGCGAATTCACGGCCCACGCATTCGGCCAGGTATTCGGCCATCGCCGCCGACTCGGCAGCCGGCCGCGGCTGCCAATCCTCGGCGACCTGAAACGCGTCGCCGTAGCCCGACATTACCTGCAGCGAACTGATCAGCACGGCGCGCCCCACGCCGGCGGCGGCGGCCGCGGTCAACAAGTCATAGGTCCCGCGTACCAGCCGGTCAATCGCTTCGGCCAGCTCCAGGCCGGCCGGCGCCAACGCCACGTGAACGAGGGAGCTGATCCCCCGGACCAGTTCGCGCGTGCAGGCGTCCGCGGCTAATTCGCAACGGGTGCAAGGAAGGTCGGTCGCCACGTCGGCACGCGCAGTCAAATGCACTTGCCACCGGCCAGCCAGGCCTTCGCCCAGCGACTGGGCCAACGGCAACTCCGCGGCCGTCACCAACACGCGCGGCCGCGGATTCTCTTCCGGGACCGTGCCCGCGGCTGGTTCCGCCGCCACGAGCGGACTGGCCGGCCGAGCGGCGATGGCTCCCGCACCGCCCGCCACCGCGAGTCCTGCCCGCTGCAAAAACCGTCGTCGTCTCATGGCCGCCTCCTTCCCGCGCAGCAGCCCCGCCGGGTTTCCAGAAGCCGAGCTTCTGGCCGGCGGAGTCCGGCTGCACGGGCGCTGGTCGTTCGCCCTTGCCCGGCAGTTGCCCACGCCCGCCGTTCGCCGGATTCTCTCCAGCGTTTGGCTTTCCTTACTCGACGCCCGAATTCATTGTAGCCCGGCTTGAGCGATTCGAGGAGTCGCCGGGCGACGCAGGCGGAATGCTTGTCAGGCCCCTTGACCGGAGCGATAATCAGACGCCGTGTCGGGAAGCGAGTCTGGGTCGGCCCTTTTTCGCCGTCTTCCGTCCTCTCCACGTCCAAAGGTTGAGCAGCAGCCATGATTCCGTCTGAGCCGCGACCGTGGGCCGCCTGCCTGATTCTTGCTGTCCTGAGTGCGTCCAGTGCCGCCGAGGACGTGTTCCGCGAGGCGTTCGAAGTCGCAGGCGGCCGTCCGCCTTTGGAACATACCTGGGGCGATGTCCCGGCAGCGGTTGGCTGCAACGCGGTCCGTCCAGGGTTCGGCGTCGACGGCTCCTCCGCCGCGTTGCTGCAAGTCGATTTTCCAGCCACGGTCCCGCATCGCCTGTCGTACTGGTCGTACCGCTTGCCGGAGCCCGTGCCCTTGGTTCCGCAGTTGGAGACGATTTCGTTTCGGGTCAAAGCGAACGTGCCGGTGTCGATCAAGATCGGCCTTTCACCTTTCGGCTTCATCTATCACGGCCCTGGGGTCGCCGCCTCGCCGCAGTGGCAAGAGGTGCGGCTGGATCACGCCTACGACGAGCTGCGGCGGTGGTGTGAGGGCGGCCAGCGGCAGGCCAAGGAGGCCTGGATCCAGTCGATCATTGTGGCCGTCTCCGCCGCGGCGGAGGCTCGGGCCGAGATCGCGGTGGCCGAGATCGCCGTCCGCGGCGCGGCGGGAGCGGCCCAGGCGGTCACGAGCGAGGCGTTTGCGCGGCGCATCCAACGCATCCGCGTGGCCCCCATCTCGCTGGTCTGGGACGAAGGCCAGCGGACGCTGGACGCGACGCTGACTGCCCTGGACGAGGCCGGCCGGCTCGACGCGGACCTGGCCTGTCTGCCCCAAGAGTGCGTGGACCAGCCGCCGGAAGCCATCCCCGGCCCGACGTCCTTGGCCATCGCGCAGAAGGCCGCTCAGTACGGCATGTACGTGGTCGGCAACCTCCGCGAGCGCGACGGCGACCAGACGTTCGTGACCTCGTTCCTGTGCGATCGCCGGGGGGAGATCGTCGGCAAGTACCGCAAGTCCCACCGCTTGCCCTCGGAGGACGAGATCGCCCTGGGCGACGATCTGCCCGTGTTCGCCACCGACTTTGGCGCGTTGGGCCTGAAGATCGGCACCGACCACTACTTCCCCGAAATCGACACGGTGCTTGCCCGCCGCGGGGCCAGGCTGGTCGTGTGGTCCACGCAGCCTTTTCCCTGCCGCGACGAGCACTTCTTTGCGTTTGCCCTGCGCGGCCGGGCCGTGCAGAACGGCCTGCATTATGCGGTGGCCCAGTACGCCGGCCGGCAGGGTTACGGCGGCTATGCGGATCGTTTTTCCTGGACGGCGTCCTGGCCGCTGGGCCGGGCTCAGGTCCTGGACACCGACGGCCACACCCTGGCCGATTCGGGCCACGCGGGCGGCGTGGCACTGGCCGCCATCCCGGCCACGCGACTGGGTGGCAGTCCCCGCAACGGCGGCTACGAAGCCGACGGCCCGTTCGCCGCGATCGCCGCGCCCGGCCTGCCGCCGCCTCCGGCGAGCGCAGGCAAACGGGCCATCAAAGCGGCGGTCATCGAATGCGACACGGACATCGATCGACTGCTCGCCAAACTCGACCAGTGCGGCCAGCAGGCTTGCGACATCGCCTGCTTGTGGGAATACGTCTGGTACGCCAACGATGAGCAGGTCGAAAAGTTCCAGACGCGCAACCAGCAATGGCTGGCACGCATTGCCGAAGCCGCCCAGCGGAACCGGATGAACGTCGTGATCGCCGGCGAATTGGAACGTGGTTTCAACGAGTCCATCGTGTACGATCGGGAAGGCCGCGAAGTGGGCCGCTACACCAAAATCGCCCAGACCACCTCCCGCGAATCCAAGTACTATCGCGCCGGCGACCGCGTCGGCATCTTCGATCTGGACTTCGGGCGGATCTGCACCAAGATCTGCCTGGATGTCTCGCGGCACGAAATCGACCGGGTCGCCGCCTTGCACCAGGTCGATCTGATGCTGCTGTCCACCCAGGACGCCGGCCCCTACAGCGAACACATTCGCCAGCGCGACGGCCATCGCTGCGTCGACAACGGCTACTACCTGCTCCGGGCCGGCGGCAGGGGCGCCGAGTGCGATCATCGGACCTACATCATGGACCCCTGGGGCATGGTGCTGGCCGCCTCGCAATTCGGCGTCCACAACCCGCCGATCGTGACGGCGATCGACCTGGACAACCGGCCGAAGTATTACGAATGGCCGAAAGCCATCCGCCGCGCCGGAACGTATCCGGACCCGGTGATCCGCGGCATCCCGGCCGAAGACCGGATCAAGATGTACGGCCGCTTCAACCGCCCGCCCGCCCAAGGCGATCTGCGGGCCGTCCTGCTGCCGTGCCGCCGCCCGGAACTGTACGGCCCGCGCACCGATCCGCCCGGCGGGCCTCAATGAGCCGCCGCAGACGGAAGGACGTCACCACCGGCACGGCACACCGTCCATTTCCATCCAGGTCTGCGGATGATTACCCGCGGACGAACGGGTTGTGGTGTTTCTCTTCGCCGATCGTCGTGTGGTCGCCGTGGCCTGGCAGCACGACGGTGTCCTCCGGCAGCGCGTACAACCGCTGGCGAATCGACTGGACCAGTTGCTGGGGGTTGCTGTCCGGAAAATCCGCGCGGCCGACGCTGCCCTGGAACAGCATGTCGCCGCCGAACAGCAGCCAGGGCGAGTCGTCTTGGAAAAGATAGACCACATGCCCGGCGGAATGACCGGGGGTCTCGAGCACGTGGAACGTCATCCCGGCGACTTCGATCGTGTCGCCCTGCTGGACCTGCCGGTCCGCCGGCGGACTGGTCACGGGCACGCCGAACGTCCCCGACAGGTTCCCTCGCGGATCGGTCAGCTTGGCTGCATCCTGGACGCCGATGACGAGGGGGCAATCCGGGTAGCGCTGCTTCAGTGCCGCGTTGCCGGCGATGTGGTCGGCATGTCCGTGGGTGTTCAGGATAGCTGCCAGCACGAGTTGCCGCTGGTCGATGCGTTCGGCGATCGCAGCGGCGTCAAAGCCGGGATCGAACACCACGCACTCGGTCCGCCCTTCCAGATGGACGACGTAGGCGTTTTCCATGAACAGTTGCGAAACCACCACGTCCAAAATCAGTTTTGAGTTGGGCACGAAAATCCTCTCCCCCGAATCACGCCGGGCCGGTAAAATGATACGGTCGCACCAGTTAGCCACCTGCGTAAGCTGACCGCTTAGGCAAGACTTGGCACTGACTTGCCGGCCGCTAATTATTTGCGACTTACGAGGGCGATACAATGCGTGTGGCGCTTGTCTGCGCAGGATTCAGGGAGGAACCAGACTCGTCCAACCCCGCGTCAATCCACTGGACAAGTCTGCTTCTGCTTAAGGAGACAAGATAGATGTTGAAGGAAAGATACCGGGGCTTTACCGTTGGCAACCTTCTGGCGGCCGCTGCCGTCTTGCTAGCAGGGGTCTGCGTGGCGGACGAACCGCAACGCGCCCGCGACAACCTCAGCGAACCGGTCTTGCGGGTGGCCAGTAAGGCTCCGGCTCCCAAGCATCCTCTGGATCCCGCGCTGGACATTGCCCGGAACGGCCTGCAGAACATCCGGGCCACGGTCAACGACTACACCTGTACGCTGGTCAAGCGGGAGCAGATTGACGGCAAGCTGTTGGACTACGAGTACATTTTCGTCAAGATTCGCAACCGCAAGGTCGCTGACGGCAAGATCGTGACACCGTTCAGCGTGTACATGTACTTCCTCAAGCCGACGGAAATGAAGGGGCGGGAAGTGATGTACGTGGAGGGCCGCAACGAAGAGAAGATGGTCGCTCACGAGGGCGGCACGGCAGGAAAGTACTTGCCGACGGTCTGGATCAGGCCCAACGGGATCATCGCCATGCGGAACCAACGCTATCCCCTGACCGAAGTGGGGCTTGAGAATCTGGTCGTGAAGTTGATCGAGCGGGGCGAGATCGACAAAGCGGCCGGTCGGCGAGAGCACGAAGTCACGTTCCACGAAGACGCCAAGGTGAATGGCCGGACTTGCACGCTGCTGCAGATCAAGAACGCTCAGCCCAGCGAGAACCTCGACTTTCACCTGGCGCAGGTTTTCATCGACAAGGATTTGAACGTCCCCATTCGCTACGTCGCGTACGATTTTCCCGCCAAGGCCGGGGACCCGCTCCCGGTGATCGAAGAGTACACCTACCTGAACCTGAAGCTGAACGTCGGCCTGACCGACAAGGATTTCGATCACACGAACGCGCAGTACAAGTTCTAACAGGCTGCGTTTGCGGCTTCGCGTCCCGCCGAAGCCCGGCTCTTTCGCCAGAGCCGGGCTGTTGTTTTTCTTGAACGGCGGGCGGCGGTTCTTACCACCAGACCTCCATTTGGTCCACGATTTCCCGCGCCAATTGCTGGATGACCAGCTGTTCGGAGGTCTGCCGCGACTGACCCGCTTCGGGAAAGAAAGACACGTCCTCGGCCACGGTCATGTTCAGCGGTCCGAAGGGCAGGCTGGAACGTTGGATCAGCGTTTCGCCCCGCCGGCTGATCCACCGCACTTCGACCGACAGGTCCGTTTCGATGCCGCGCACGTCGTCCTGGCGGTTCTCGGCGAACGCCCGCTTGGTCTCGGTCACGATCCGGCCGCTGAGGACGCTGTCTGCATCCGGAGTGCCAACGACTTTGTACGGGGTCCGGGACTCGATTTCCTTGATGACGGCCTCTGTCAACCGCTCGCCCAAATCGCGGCGCAGGCTGTCCGACTCGAAAACGGGCACATGGACGGTATGGAGATCGGGGCGAAACAGGGTTGACTGCCCCACCTGATAGCTGGCGCAACCGCTGACGGCGGCCAGCGCGGCGGCGACGATGCTCAACAGGCAGCCAGTGCGGCTCATCTTACACTCCCTCTTCGTCCGCCCCTTTTTTCAACCGGCGGCTAACGCCGTTTCTTGCCGGGGTCCGACGTCGCCATCAGCGGCTTCTGGTTGGACTCTTTGGGAAACGCGTCCACCAGCCACTGGAAGCGTTGCGGGCGCACGGCGGGCTTGTCCGCGACTTCGGCCAACCGCGTTCGCGCCTTTTCGGCGAAGGGCGTTTCGGCAAAGTCCTTCAACAGGATGTTGTAGTAGAACCGCGCCGCGCCGTAGTCGCCGCGGCGGTCGTAGTACTGTCCCAGGCTCCACTCACGCTCCGCTTTCTTGAAGCGGATTTCCGCGTAGGCGCGTGTCAGGTAGTCCCGTTCGTTGGCCGCCTCCTGGGGGAACTGCCGGCGGATCTGCTTGACCAGTTTCTCCGCCTCGTCCAGCGGAGTCCCGGAGTAATCCGTGCCTTCGTAGCTCAGCAGCTTGGCCTTCAGCCCCAGCAGATGGGCGCGAAACTGGTGCTCGCTGCTGGGAAAGGTCTTTCGCAAATCCGTGTAGAAGCCGTCCGCGTCCAGGTAGCTCTGGGAGGCGAAATGGGCGTTGCCGGCGGCCAGCGTCGCATCGTCGGCCAGTTTGCCGGTCGGATCGTCGATCCGAATCCGGTCGAAGATCCGGACCGCGCTGCCGAAGGCGTCACGGGTGGGCCGAGTGGAGTCGGTGAAGTTGAACGCCCAGAACGATTGAGGATCCTTGTCGTGCAGTTCCAGCCAGAATTGGGCGATGGCGAAACGCCGGGATTCAATCGCGTCCAGATGTTTGGAGTTGGGATACTTTTTCAGCAGCCGTTCCCAGGCGTCGTTGGCCTTCGGATACCGGTCGGCAAAGAAATAGCCCTCGCCCGTCATGAACATGGCGTCTTCTTCCAACGCCGAATCCGGCCAGCGGTCGGACGCGTCCTTGAACGCCGCGGCAGCCGCGGCAAACAGATCCCGGCGTTGGTCGCCTTCCGTCCGCAGCGCCTCCTGGTACTTGCCCTCGGCGACGACGTACAGTTCGCGCGCCTTCTGGGGATTGACGCCTTTGCCGGTCAGCGTCTTCCACGAACTCTCCACCTGGTCCGGCAGTTTGTCCAGGTCGAACCGATCCAGGCCTGTCGGACCCTCGGCGCCAGACGCGGTATCGCGGTTCGTGCCCGTCAGCGAAGTGCATCCCGTTTGCAGCACCAGCAACGGGACGGCCAGCCAGAGGAAGGTCTTTCGCCGCAATCGCATCATGGACTTCCTTGTCCAACAAAGGGTTCCGCTTAGGGATTGACGATGGCTCCCAGAAAAGGCAGCATCCGCGGCGGATGTCCCAACAGGTTCGTGAAATAATGATTCAGCAATCCGCGCAGTTCGCCTCGCACACCAGGGTCGATCTCGCCAGGCGCGCCGACGGCGCGGGCACCAGCCAATTGCCGTAACACCTCCAGTCCCCTTGGACTAACGCTGACCACCTGCTTCTGCCCCTGCCGACACCTCGGACACAACACGCCGCCAGCCAATTGTCCGAACAACACCCGACCTCCTCCGCTGACGGGAGCCCCGCACACGACACAGGCCTCCAGCGCCGGTAGATACCCCAGCAACCGCAAGGCAGCCACCTCGAAGCCCAAAACCGTTTCTCCCACAGGGCCGTCAAGGTCCAATGTCAACAACGTTTGGTCCGCGCGACGGTACAGGTCCGGATGCGGATCTCCCAGGTCGGTCAACTCCCGCAGCAATTCCGCGATGTAATAACCCGCATACAGACGAGACAAGTCGCGGGAGGCCGAACGGAACCGACGCTCCAGACGAGCTTCCGTCAGCAGATCGAGTACGTCCGCCGATTTGTCGATGAACACTATTCGACAAACGGCCAACAGGTCAAGAGCAGAGTCGAAGGGTCCTTTCGGACGCCTCGCGCCTTTTGCCAGAGCGCCTATTTTCCCAAAGTCCTCCGTAAACAGCGTCACGATGCAGCTTGTCTCGCTGAACTCCACCACTCGCAGCACGATCGCAAGGGTCTTTTCCGTAGTCATCGTGGAGGTTGGCAGCGGCGCAAGTATCGTCGCTGGCGGGCCTGCATCTTTCTGCGTGCCGGCGGCGTCGTGTCGTCGTATCCCACCAGGTGCAGTGTGCCGTGAAGGACGTACAGCAGCAATTCGTCCTGGGGCGAGAGGCCGTACTGCGGCGCTTGCGTCGCCGCCGTGTCGGCACTGACAACGATCTCGCCCTCCAGGGAGCCTGCCCCGGAGCCGAACAGAAAGCTGATCACGTCGGTCGCATAATCATGCTGCAGGTAGCGGCGGTTCAGTTGCCGGATCGCCCTGTCGCCGACCACCGCGATACTGAGCGTTGCCTGCGTGATCCCTTCCTGCTCCAAGACCAATCGCGCGGCAGCCACCAAGCGGTCGGCGTCGATCGGATGACGAGTCTGGCGGTTGGCGAGTTCGATTTCCAGCATGGGGCACTGCCCTCGAAGCAGCCCAGGACCGCTTTCATTCCTGCGGTCTTTTTTTCCTGCCGCGGACCGTCGCTCACGGCGTCAGGAGGTCTGTTGATCCGGATACTTGATGCGTCCGTGGTAGACCGCGGCTAACGATTTCACCAGGCTTTCTTCGACCAGATTCAGTTCTTTCAGTGTCAATCCGCAGTCGTCGAACTGGCCATCCAGCAGGCGTTTCATGGTGATGTCATGCACCAGGCTCTCGATGCGCGCGGGGGTCGGTTCGACCAGCGTCCGGCAGGCGCTTTCCGCCGCATCGGCCAACATCAGGACGGCCGTCTCCTTGGTTTGAGGTTTCGGTCCGGGGTAGCGGAAACTGGCTTCCTCGACCTTGCCCCCTTGCTGGGTTTCCGCGTTTTGGCGTTCCGCTTGGCGATAGAAATACTCAACCAGCGTCGTCCCGTGATGCTGCTCGATAAAGGCAATGATCGACTGCGGCAAGTGATACTGGCGGGCCAAGTCCACGGCGTCTTTGACGTGTGCGGTAATCACGAGTTTGCTCATCGCCGGTTGCAGCGATTCGTGCTGATTCCCGTTCTGGCCCTGGTTTTCGATGTAATAGCCCGGTTTCAGCATCTTGCCGATATCGTGAAAGTAGGCGCCGACGCGGACCAGCAGTCCGTTGGCGTCGATCCGTTCGGCGGCCGTTTCGGCCAGAGTTGCGACGTTGATCGAGTGGTTATAGGTTCCGGGCGCCCGGCGGGCCAACTCCTGCAGCAAGGGATGCGCGGCGTCGCCCAACTCCAGCAGACTGATATCGGTTTGGACGTCGAACAGCCGTTCGGTAAACGGCAGCAGACCGGACATGATGAACCCGGCCAGAATCACACAGGCGGCGTACCAACTGGCGCCGGATGCCAGTCTGAGCGCAAAGCCGCCCTCGGCCAACAGTTCCTCTTCGCCGCCGGGAGACAACCCGACGACATGGGCGCTGTTGAAGGTCTGGCCGGCCAACACGCCCACGCCCAGCACGGCGACCAAGGTAATCACGGCGCCATAAAGTCCGACGTAGATCAGTTTGGTTCGGCTGCGGACGCGGTTCAACATGATCACGGGCGCGGAAACGCTCGCCGTGAGGACCATCAGTTCAAACAGGCCTTGACCAAGCGACAGGGCAATGATCAGCGCGACGGCAAGCGACAGGACAAAGGCTAGCTCACGACGGTTGACGACGGCCAAGGTCATCCCGAACAGCACCAATGGTATGCATTCCGCCCGCCAACTGTCTCGCGCGACGAAGATCGCCACCGACACCGTGACGACCGCAGCGCCCAAGAGCCTGGCCAGGCGCCGGGAATCGCTCAGCAACGCCCGATCGTGAAAGTAGATATACGAGCCGCACAGGCCGAACAGGGCGATGTAGACGCCAATCCTGGCCAGCGAGTACAGCAGTCTCTCCGACCAACTCAGATTCGCCGTGTGGGCCTGGTGCTCGGCGCTGAGGATCTGCAAGTACCGAGGCGTCAGAGGTTTGCCGCCGGAAACGAGCTTGTCGCCGGGCTCAAAGGACCGAGCTGCCCTCGTCCCCGGCTGAAATTCAAACGGATGACGGGCCATCACGTCCCGTGGAGGGATATAGCCGCTGCGGTAGGGAAACGGCTTGTGCCACGCCCCGCTCACGGCCCACATGACCAGCGCGGCGGCAAGGCACATGCCCAGCCGTTTCCACACGTCGGGATGGCGAATGCGTCGCCAGCGTTCATCCAGGCGTCTTCGCGACGCGGCGACCGTGGCCACACGAGCGGAACGAGATCTAACCGAAGTTCCGACAGACATGGAAGTTAGCACGCCAACCAGCGGTTCGAGAAACGGCGGCGCCGGATCATTGCCCGTGCCCTTCGTCCCCGCCGCTTGTTGACCGAAACTTAGCTCCTTTTCTTCTTGGGTTCCTCGTCGTACGCCCGCACGATGTCCTGAACCAGCCGATGCCGCACGATGTCGGCCTTCGTCAAGTGAACGATCCCGACGCCTTCGATGCGTTTGAGGCGGATTAGCGCGTCGTTCAAACCGCTTCGCGCGTGCGGCGGCAGGTCCGTCTGGGTCACGTCGCCGGAAACCACGATCTTCGAATCCGTCCCCATGCGGGTGAGGAACATTTTCATCTGGGGAATCGTCGTGTTCTGGCCTTCGTCAAGAATAATGAACGACTCGTTCAACGTCCGCCCGCGCATGTAGGCCAGCGGCAACACTTCGATCACGTCCATTTCCATATACTGCTTGATCTGATCGTGGTCGATCATCTCGTGCAGGGCGTCCATCAAAGGCCGCAAATACGGGTTAATCTTGGCCTGCAAGTCGCCCGGCAGGAAGCCCAGGCTCTCGCCTGCTTCCACGGCAGGCCGCACCAGGACAATTTTGCGGACCCTGCGCATTTTCAGCGATTCCACGGCCATTGCTACGGCCAAGTAGGTCTTGCCGCTACCCGCCGGTCCAATCGAAAACACCAAGTCGTGTTCCCGAATCGCCTGGACATACCGCAACTGGCCTCCCGTGCGAGGGCGAATTGTGCGGCCCACCTGAAACACGTCGATCTTGGTGGGCTCCAAGCTCTCGTCGCCCGTCGCCGCCGCCAGAGCGTGGGAGACATCCTCTTCCGTCAGCAGGCTCCCTCGTTCGGCGCGGCTCTTTAGATGTTCCAGAATCTCCGTGGCCTTGGTGACGGCAACCTCGTCACCCGACACCCGCAACTGGCCATCCCGGTGCGTGACGGTGACTCCCAGCTTGTGACGAATCGATTTGAGATGCTGGTCCCGAGTGCCCAACAGCGATAACGCTAACTGAGGCTCGTCCAGGGCAATGGTTGCTTCGTACATTCACTAGCACGGCGGCTCGATGGCCGCCGCAGCAGACCTGAAATCCAACAACGCTCCGCTAGTATACCTAACGCAAGACCGCGGGGAAACCATCACCCGCAACAGGTACCGAGCAAGAACCCTGCGTGCAAGCCATAAGTTCCTGCCATTCAGCGACTTAAAGCAAAACCAGAAAGCCGGCTTTCCAGTCCGTCGCAAGCCCCCTGATTTAGCCAAAACGGCAGGCTGAATCAGACCGAGGTGGGGCTTCAGCTCGTGGACTTCGGCTCCTGAGCTGACGCTGCAGCAGGCTCGTACTCGAAGTCCTTCCACTTCATGGCGCGGCGGAACGGCTCGACACGCAGCACCACTTGGCCATTTTGGAACAGACGCACGGTCCCCGTGGACTGGCTGACCACCACGGCGACCGCCTTGGTGGTCCGACTGATGGCGGCACCCGCCCAGTGACGCGCTCCAAGCCCCTTGGACAGGGTCACATCTGCGTGGATGGCGTCGACCAATTGGCAGGATTTCTCCACGATGCCTTCCGCATTGACGATGAAGGCTCCGTCCAGGGCTGCGATCTCCTTGACCGCCTCGCGGACGCGGGTGTCTCCGAGGTCCCTTTCTTTGCGGCCGTAGCCTTTGACTGGATCGAAACCCGCCGGCTGACACCGCTCCAGCACGCGCCGCGTATCGCCGACCACAAACAGCGTTCCCACGGGCTTGCCCTCCCGACCTTCGCGGCCGATGTCGACCGCCAGATCGAGCACTTGTTTCAACGTCTCCAAGGGAACGCTGGTCTCCAGTTTTCGCAAGTCCCGAGCGGTCAGCCGCCCCAGATGCTCCTCCATCTCCAGGAAGCTCACCGAATCAATCTCGCCCGGCTCGAAACCGCTGTACACAGCGATCACCCGCGCGCCGGGTTCCAGGAGATCCTGTCCCACGCTCTCCAGCAGGGCTTGAGTCAGTTTCTCGATGACTGGCGCATCCTCCATGTCCAGCACGACCGTGGTCAGCCCCGCTTCCTTGGCCCCAGCCAATTCCTCAGCCAAATCCGCTACCACCAGGACTTTTTCGTTGCCGATATGCTCCTTGACTTGGCTCCACTCGGTGGGTCCGTCCATCACCAACAGGATGGCATCGGCTTGAATGCCGGCCTGCAGTTGGACCGCCAAGTCGAGGATCGCGGCGAACTGGGGTGTGAACTTCTGGGACTTCATTTCGTGGTCGCTGGGCGGCTGCCGCCGGGTTGGGGTCAAAGCAGGCAAGAGAGAGAACTGGGCTGAGGCATATCCTATTCGGCGGAAGAAAAAAGAGCAAGATTAAAGACCGGCAAGCCGCTCACGAGGTCACCTTTCGTGCGCCGTGGCCTGCTTGTCGGCCGGGTCGCGGTGACGCGAGATCTGCCGAAGAGCCGGATCGGGGAGATTGTCAGCGCCGGTGCAGCGAGGGGCATTGAAGGCGACCCGCATGGTGGAATATCGTGATACTTCGCAAAGCGAACGGAGCAACAGCCAGAACAGCGCATTCCCGAAGGAGACCGTCTTATGTCCACTCGACCGTGGCTGCATCCCTTGGCCTGTTTCGTATGGACCCTGGCCGCTTTGATGCCGCTGCACCTGCTGCGGGCCGCCGAAACGCCGAGCCAACGCTGGTCCACGGAGCGGGCCAACCGGTGGTATCAGGGCCAGTCCTGGCCCATCGGCTGCAACTACATCCCCTCCAGCGCGATCAACCAGATCGAAACCTGGCAGGCGGAATCCTTCGATCCCCCGACGATCGACCGGGAATTGGGCTGGGCCGAGGAACTGGGATTCAACACGGTGCGGGTCTTCCTGCACGATCTGGTGTGGGAGGCCGATCCGGCGGGATTCAAGCAGCGATTTCACCAATTCCTTGGCATCTGCCAGGCCCACCGCATCCGGGTGATCGTCACGTTTTTTACGAATGGCTGTTATGGTTTTGAGGGCGAGCCCCGGTTGGGCAAGCAGCCCGATCCCATGCCCGGCGTTCACAATTCGGGCTGGGTGCAAAGCCCCGGCGCCGCCAGCGTGAACGATCCGTCCACGTGGGGGCGCCTGGAGAAGTACGTCCGAGACCTGGTGGGCACGCTGGCCCAAGACGAACGCATTCTGATGTGGTCGCTGTACAACGAGCCGGAGAACACCAAGAAGGGCGCCCAGAGCCTGCCGCTGTTGCGCAAGGTGTTCCAGTGGGCACGCGACGTGAACCCCTCCCAGCCGCTGACCGCGCCCATCTGGGGAATGCCAACCAGTCGCAGCAAGTCGCTGGAGATCGTCCGTTTTCTCGAAGAGCACTGCGACGTGATCAGTTTTCACACCTATTCGAGACCCAAGGAGGCGGAGGCCTTCGTCGAGTACCTGAAGACCTTCGAGCGGCCGCTCATCTGCACCGAATACATGGCGCGGACTCGCGGCAGCACGTTTCAGGACATCTTGCCGGTCTTTCAACGTCACCGCGTCGGGGCGATCAGCTTCGGACTGGTGGCTGGCAAGATGAACACGCACTTCCCGTGGGGAAGCAAGATCGGTTCCCCCGAACCCCAGGTCTGGTTCCACGACATCTTCCGCCGCGACGGGACGCCCTTCGATCCCGATGAAATAAAAGTGATCAAGCGGTTCGCCGGCCAGGCACCATGACGGCACAGCTCCGGCGGCAAAGCGAAACGCACCGCGTCCCGTCCTGACGGCCGCCCAGTTCGGCCGCTCGCTCCCCGCCCCCTAACCCAGCGGCGGCTCCGCGGGTTCCCAATCGTCGCAGCTCCGGACGCGCCGCCTGAGTTCAGATGAAGTCGCAGATTTGACAGCCGCCGACAACCGGGGATAGAATGCGGCCGTGCGCAGCAAGGGAGAGTGGAAATGAAGAACAGCTTGATCGGCTTGGTGGGCATCAGCGGCGTCTGCTGGATCTTCGGAACGTGCGCCGCCCTGGGGGCGGACCCGTCTCCAGCCGCCGAGAAACCCGGCTGGAAGCTGACTTTTCAGGACGAATTTGACCGGCCGCAGTTGAACGACATGTACTGGTTTGCCGCCTATCGGTCGGGCCGCAAGGAGTACTTCCAGCGGATCGGCAAGGCGAGCCGCTGGACCGACCACAACGCCCACTATGTGATCGAGAACGGCGTTTTGAAGCTCCGCATCGACGAGCGGCTGCCCTTCCGCGCGGACAAGAGCGTGCCCTGTGTCAGTTGCATCCAGACTTCGGATCACCGCTTCGGCGCGACGACGGAGGAATACCAGATCCTCGACAAATTCGCGCAAAAACACGGCTGGTTCGAGATCCGTTGCCGCTGTCCGCGAGGCGAGGGTTTGCTCACCGCTTTCTGGCTGCACCAGCACGATCCCACGAAGCAGGAGTACACGCCCGAAGGCGGCCGCAAGGGCGTTGCGGACGGAGTCCTGGAGATCGACATCATCGAGTTGCAGGGCCGTCACATCAGCGACACGCAGAGCATGGTGGATCTCAACGTCCACTTCACTGCGGACGCCCATTACCGGCCCGCGGTCGCCATCGATGCGTCCCAGGATTTCCACACCTGGGCCATGCAGTGGGAGGAAGGACAGATCGACTGGTACCTGGACGGCAAGGTGATCCAGACGTACCAAGGCCCGACGCCGCAAGAGAAGATGTTCATCCTGGTGGCCCTGTTTCAGTATTCGGGCTGGATTGGGAACATCGACCCGAATCTGTCGTACCCGCGGGATCTGGAAATCGACTACGTGCGCGTCTACGCGCGGGACAACCAACCGCCTCAACGATAACCAACCACGTTTCGGCCCCTGGGGCCGGCTTACCTGTCCTGGAAACTGCTTGCAGGCCTGTCGTGCTGCGACGATTTACGACCGGGCTGCGATGAAGGAGAAATCATGCGAAAGCCAACAGCCAAATTGACGCGACGTGAATTCGTACAGACTGCAGCGGCCGCCGCAGCGGCAGCGGCGATCGTGCCCCGGCACGTGCTGGGCGGGCCCCGGTTCGTGGCTCCCAGCGACAAGGTGAACGTGGCCTTGATCGGCGCGGGCGGACAAGGACGCTCGAATGTGCGTGCGTTGTTCCGCCTGGACGACGTGCAGGTGACTGCGCTGGCCGACCCGTGTACCGAGTGGGACTTGGACCGCTTTTACTACAAAGGCAAGGGCGGCCGCCTGCCGGTCAAGGCGGAGATCGAAAAGCATTACTCCGAAAAGACGCCCAACTTCCGCGCGGCCGAGTACGAAGACTTCCGCGTGATGTTGGACAAGGAAAAAGCCGTCGACGCCGTGCTGATCGCCACCCCCGATCACCTGCACGCCTACGCGAGCCTGGCGGCCATGCGGCAGGGAAAGCACACGTATTGCGAGAAGCCGCTGACTCACAACCTCCGCGAGGCGCGACTGGTGGCCCAGGTCGCCCAGCAGACGGGCGTCGCCACGCAGATGGGCAATCCGGGCCACTCGCGGGACGGCATCCGCCAGACCTGCGAATGGATCTGGGCCGGCGCGATCGGCACGGTGCGCGAGGTGCATTCCTGGGTCCCCACCAGTCGCTGGAACCCGGAACTGACCGGCCTGCCCCAGGACCACCCGCCCGTGCCGGCGGGACTCAACTGGGACCTGTGGCTCGGCCCCCGCGAGCCGCGTCCCTGGCACCCGGCCTACGCCCCGGTCTCATGGCGCGACTTCTGGGCCTTCGGCACGGGCAGCTTCGGCGACTTCGGCTGCCACGATATGGACGCTCCTTGCTGGGCGCTGGACCTGGGCGCGCCGGAGAGCGTCGAGGCCTTCGGCGTGGGATCGCGCCATCCGGAGATTCAGCCGCACGGCTGCCTGTGCTACTACCGCTTCCCGGCCACCGAACGCCGGCCGGCCGTCAAGCTGACCTGGCACGACGGCGGCCTGATGCCCGAACTGCCCGCCGCCTACGAGCGCGCCCGGTCCAAGTACCGCCGCGGCGTGCTGTTTGTGGGCGAGAAGGGGTACATCGCCTGCGAAGGCGCCGGCGGGCCTCCGCAGTTGGCCCTGTTGGACCCGGCCGCCACGTTTGACAAGCCCGAACCCACGTTGAAGCGTTCGGCGGGCCATCATCGCGATTGGATCGACGCCTGCAAGGGCGGCCCGCCGGCCAGCAGCAACTTCGAGTACGCCGCCCGCCTGACGGAAATTACCCTGCTGGGCGTGCTGGCCCTGCGCTTGGGCAAGAAGATCACCTGGGACGCCGCCCAGCTGCAAGTCCCCGGCATGCCCGCCGCCGACGAGATCATCCGCGGCACCTACCGCAAGGGTTGGGAGGCGGCGTGAGAACCAAGCCAAATCGCGTGCCGCGTTTGTCGCACAGTCTTGCAGTGGCGCATACTGCACTTCATGAAGAAAGGGCGATTGCCCGGCGGCGACATGATCCAAGGCGAGGTTTCGCGAAATGCAATCCGTTCAGATCGTGGTGAGGGAAGAAGACGGGGGCTGGCTGGGGCGAGATCAAGGAGCACATGGCGAGGCACATCGTCAGAAGGTTGAGCAGCGACGATTCGTTGTCGTAATCCTCGATTTCGCTCAGCGAGGTCAAGGCAAGCCGAGTCGATAGGTTCGCGATCATTTACTCTGGCAAGGCGCGACAGCCTTGAATCGTCGCGGTCAGTGCCTTGCCGGCGCGAACTGGAACGTGCGCCAATACGCCTGGTCGGTTGCGTAGGGATCGACCGGAGCGTCCGGCGCCAGGTCGTCTGGCAGAACCCCGTACAGTTGCATCTCGCGGATGTAGTAGCGGTTCGGGCGAAAGCCGGGCATGTCGAACCGCTTCTGCTGATGCAGTTGCCGCGAGGCCTCCTCGATGCGGGCGAGGATCTCCCGGTAGTCCTTGTCCTCCGTGTCTCGGAACACCGGTTGGCCGCACCGCTGGAGCCCGCCGGCCGATTTCGCCAGGGGCGCACGCAGAACGAGCGAGTGAGCCGGCCGGTCGAGGTTGCACAGCGCCTGGTACAGCGGCGCTTCGCCCAGTTGGAAATAAGCCAGGTGCCGGATCAGGATGATGTCGTCGATCCGCTCCAGCAGCGGCTGCGGCGGCTCCTGGTTGCCGAATTGAAAGTAGAAGGCGTCCTTCTTGACGTTGCGGTACGACGCCTGCGTGGCCCGGTGGCATCCGGCGCACCGGTCGACGACCACCTCGTCGGGAAAGTCGACCGGAAACATGCCGGTTCCCAGGCAGGCGTAGGTTCCGCTGTACGTCGCGCCCGAGTCGATCCAGGTGCGGATCGTGAACCGCTCCTGGTCGGACAATTGGACGTCGTGGTGCGACCGGTCCAGGCACGTCATCAGCCGGCTGGCCGAGGTGCCGATCGTGCGCGGCGGCCGGTTGCCGTGCTTGTTGCGACCGTCGGCGACCAGCGACTTGCTGAACATGGTCCAGTAGGCCGTCGAGTAGTACGGGGTGCGGTCGCCGGAGAGATCGATCTCGCCGTCGCGCCGGTCGTGATGGTGGCACGCCACGCAGTGCCGGTCGAGGATCGGCTGGACGTCCCGCGGGAAATCCAGCACGTCGGGGAGATTCTCGTACGGCTGGATCCGGCTTGGCGGCCGCTTCATTGCGGCCAGCAGGCGGATGTCCCGCAACTGGGGCGTCCGCGTCCGCGGCTCGTGGCAGCCGACGCAGGACGTCGTTTCGCCCGGCTGGACCGTCACAAAGCTCTGCATTCGCTTGACCGACAGCTCGTCTTCGTCCAGAGCCACGAAGAACAGCGAGCGGAGGGCCGGGACTTCGAGATAGGCCGAGCCGTCCGCCTCGACCGGCACGGTCCCCAGGACGCGTTGCAGAGTGAACGTCCCGCCGACCGTCAGAGGTTCCGAGCCGCCGGAGAAGTTGACAGGCTTGGGCAGTTGTTCCAGCACCAGCAGCTTTTTGATCTCGCCGCGTTCGACGCCCTCCATGTTGCGGCCGGTGTAGATGTCGGACAGGACCAGACGGCCCGTCGGCTGCTCGACGGCAAAGCGGCTGGGAAAGACCGGTTCCCGCGGGCGGGCCCGCAGGGGCTGCGGTTCATGGCACTGCCAGCGGGCGCCGGCCTCCTCGGGCGCGTAGACCAGTTCCGCACGGCCGTCACCGGTCAGAAAGTGAATTCCCTTGCTGTCGGCCACCAGAAACAGATCTTCCGTCAGCGGATACGGATCGCGATACGTCGTCTTGCTCACGCGGCGCGTCATGTCCATGTCGTCCGGCCCCCGCCGCGGGTCGACCAGCGTGACGTATCCCATGTGCTCGCCCATGCCGTGCCCCGGCGAGAAGGAGGCTACGATCTTGCGGGACTGGGGGATCGGCTTGGCGTCGATCATCACATAGCCCGGATGCTGATTGCCGAAATAGACCATCACGTTCGTCCCGTCGGGGTTGACGGTCCAGAGGTGATGGTACAGGAGTTGGTTGCGGTCAACGTATTCCCAGCGCATGTACAGCACGCGGCCGTCGGGCAGCATCCAGGGCGTGTTTTCCTGTTCCGCGTTGTTGGAGAGCATGCGCACGTCCGTGCCGTCCGCGTTGCAGCGGTACAGCGTGGCGACCTGGGTTTTCCAGCAGGGCACGAAGCGGTGGCAGCGGCTGGAACAGAACACGATCGACCCGTCGGGCGCGTAGATCGGCTCGATGTCGTTGTCGGGCCCGTCGGTCAGTTGCCGAAGGTCCGTGCCGTCGATGTTGATCTCGTACAGGTGGTAGGCCGTGGTCCCGCCCGGGCGATACGAGAAGAGGATTTTCCGGCCGTCGTAGTGGACGTGCGGATCGCGGATTCCGCCCTGCGGATCGTCCCACAGCACGGTCAACTTGCGGGTCCGCAGGTTGAGGCGACAGAGCCGTCCGCCGGCGCCAAAGGCGTACTTGAAGTAGTCGAGCGAACGGGGCGTGTCGGCCGGCGCGTAATGGCCCGAGTGCCCGTCGGAGTAGTGTCCGAAGTTGCCGTACCAGTGGTCGTGTCCCGGCACGCGCTGGGCAAAGACGATCTCTTCGCAGTCGGCCAGCGGTCCGCCCAGCGCCCAATCACGCACCTCAAAAGGCGCCGGGCGCGGCGGTCCGGGGGGCTTGGCCAACACGTTCGCTGGCAACGGCAAGGGAAGCCCCAGTACGGCCAGCGGATCGAACGCCGGCCGGCCTGACACGGATCGCAGCACCACGCCTGCGACCGCCGCTCCGTCTTCTACGCCCATCGCGGACAGGTCGATTCCCGTGGCGATGGCAGTGAAGCCGTCTTCCGCCTGGGCGTGCGTCCGCAGCGGCCCGGCGAGGAAGCTGCGGATGTCACGCAAGGGCTCCGTGTGGACATACAGGTCCAGGCCGGGCAAGTCGACACAGGCGGGATGCGAGGCAGTGATGTCGTAGGTTGATACGGTGATCCCGTGCCAGCCCGCTTTCGCCTGCAGCGGAGCGATGTGGAACGGATCGCCGGCACTGGCGCCCTTGTGCAGTTCAAAGAACACCAGATCCGGCCCCTTGCGGTTCAGGACCGGTGTGTCGAATCGGACGCCAATGCCCGGACCGGCTTCCCCGTGGTCTGGATCCCTCGTTGCGCCGGGGTTCGTCACGCCGGATACCAGCGGGCGTCCCAACAGTCCGGCCCGATCCAGACTCGAAATGTCCGTCTTTCCCCGCACCGCGAGCGACACTCCCCCGCCGCCCTGATGGTGAACGATCCGGCCCGCGACCAGCTTGGCCCCGTCGAAGATTTTCGACGGCCCACCGTCGTCGACCGTCACGCTGGTCACCGCAAACCGGTCATCGGCCGTGAAGTCGCTCAGTCCCGTGGCAGATACCGGCTCCAAGACCGCCGACAGGCAGATAACAAAAAGACCAGCAAGTCTCGACCCGCGGGCAAATGCGCGGCCGTGGACAGCCGGAGCGGATGTTTGATCCAACATGACAACTCACTCTCGTAGCCGATTTCAACATCTCGCGAATCAGGCTTTAGTATAGTGCAATTTCGGCGTCTGCTTGCTGGACAAGGCGAAATTCACTCCGTTTCAACGGCGGACCAAAGTCCCCTTACCGATTTCTCAAATCACGGAAGACAGCTTTCTCAAATCACGGAAGACAGCGCGCAAGTCCCGCTGATGCTCACCGCCACTGCCGCCGTGTTGGAGTCACAAGCCCTGGACTTCTTCGCGAACTGGCCAAAGCAGGCAAACTTTGTCGGCTGGGCTCCCTCTGGCGGTTATCGCCTTTGAAGGGATTCCCGCAGAAGTTCTGATCTAGGGGGATGGTTCGGAACGATCCAGAAATACGGAAAAATCCCGCATTCGGTTTGAGACTTTGCCCGAAGTCCAGTGTCGAATCTGTCGTGCGGACAGTGGACTCGGCTGCGGCTGTGTTGCGCCACGGAGTGGGGATATGGAGATCGACCGCCGTTCTGCGCTGAAGCGTCTGCTGGTGATGGGTGCCGCTTCCTGGTGTGGCGGTTGCCGGACCACGCCCATCACCAATCGCAAGCAACTGCTTTTGGTGCCGGAGAAGCAGGAGATTGCCTTGGGGCTGTCGGCCTACGAAGAGGCGGTCAAGCAGGAGCCGCACTCGACCAACCAGCACTTCATCGAGATGGTCAATCGCGTCGGTTTGCGCTTGGCCGAGGTCGCGGACAAGTCGGACTATCAGTGGGAGTTCCGCGTGTTGGCGTCTCCGGCTCAGAACGCGTTCGCCTTGCCGGGGGGCAAGGTCGCGGTGTATGAAGGCATCTTGCCCGTCTGTGGCAATGAAGCCGGCCTGGCCGTGGTGGTGTCCCACGAAATCGCGCACATCCTGGCGCGCCACGGCGGCGAACGGATGAGCCAGAATTATGCGGTCGAAGGCGTGCGGCAAGCGGTTCAGTACGTGGCCAACAAGAAGGAACTCAAGAACAAGGGAGTCATCCTCCAGGCGTACGGCGTGGCTTCCAAGTACGGTGTGATCCTGCCGTACAGCCGCAAGCACGAGTCAGAGGCCGATCACATGGGCCTGATGCTGATGGGCAAGGCCGGCTACGACCCCGCCGAGGCCCCGCGGTTTTGGAGGCGGTTCTCCGGCGCCAATCAGGCCGAGAAGCCGCCCGAATTCCTGTCCACGCACCCGTGCGACGAGCGCCGCGTGAAGGCCCTGGAACAGCTTGTACCGCAGGCAAACGAATTGTACGCCCAGGCCCCCGACAAGCACGGTTTGGGCGAGATGGTCGCGGCGGCGGAAAGTGCGGGCGGCAAGCCTCCAGGGACGGCCCAGGCGAGTTCCGGCAGCAGTCCCGCGGCTCCTCCGCAATCAAGTTTCACGGCGGGGTTGGAGCCCATGGAACTGCCGCTGATCCCTGGCCGGTCGCCGGTGCCGCTCGGCCAGCAACCGCACACTTCCAGCCTCGTGCGCTGACCGATCTGCCCAATCCGTGCAAACGCCGCGGCCCACGGCCGACGCGGATCGGTTGGCAGCGGAACCGCGCGGACTTGGCTCGGCCTGCTTGGCCGTTACGGGGCGCGGCGCGTCCAGTCGATGCCGGACAGCGAGGCCAAGGCCAAGTGCAGGGCGTGGGTCCCGCGGCGGCCGCAGCCTTGCGCCTGGACGGCCAGATAGAGTTGCTTGGCCAGAGCCAATCCGGGCAGAACGAGCCCCATCCGGTCCGCTTCGTCCAGAGCGATGCGCATGTCCTTGATGAAGTGCTCGACGAAGAAGCCGGGGTCGAAATTGTTCTGGATGATCCGCGGACCGAGATTGGACAACGACCAACTGCCGGCCGCTCCGGACGCGACCGATTCCAGAACGCGGTTCAAGTCCAAGCCGGCTCGGTAGCCGTACAACAGGGCTTCGCACACGCCGACCATGTTGCTGGCGATCAGCGTCTGGTTGACCATCTTCGTGTGCTGCCCTGCGCCGGGACCGCCTTGGCGAACGAACGTCTTGCCCAGCGCCTCCCAGCAGGGACGCAGGGCCTCGACCGCCTCCCCGTCGCCGCCGATCATGATCGACAGCCGCGCTTCGCGGGCGCCCACGTCGCCGCCGGACACCGGCGCGTCGATACTGACGACGCCTTTCTCCTGCGCCGCTGCCGCGATCTGGATGGCCAGCGACGGTTCGCTGGTGGTCATGTCGACCAGGATGTTGCCCGGCTTCGAGCCGGCCAGCGTGCCGTCGGGTCCGAGCACCACCTCGCGGACGTCGCGCGGAAAACCGACGATCGTGAAGACCACGTCGCTGCACTCGGCCACGGCCCGCGGACTGTCGGCCCAGGCGGCTCCTTCGTTCAACAGCCGGTCCGCCTTGGCCCGCGTGCGGTTGTAGACCGTGGCCGAGAAGCCGCGGGCGATCAGGTGGCCGCACATGCTGGCGCCCATCACGCCCGTGCCGATCCAGCCGATGCGCGTTTTACCGGGTTCGATCTGCATGAGGTTTCCTTCTCCCTGGCAGGGCTCTGCGAGCCGTGTCGAGTTCTCGAAGCTCGCGAGCTGATCGCACGGCTCGCAGAGCCCTGCTACGACCAGCGCTGTTCCGGACGATTGATGATCTCGTTCAGAATGAACGCCTGTTGAATCGACTGCGGATTGCGGAACAACTCGGCGATCCGAGCGGCGAAGGCGGCGCCCGCAGCCGCGCCTGCCTCGTCTTCGGGATCGCTCATGCGGCCCAGCTCGTGGTCGAACTTCTGGCGCAGGTGGGCTTCGACTTTTTCGTCGGCCAAGCCGACTTCGGCACCCAGTTGGGCGGCGTGGGCGGTGACGTCGCCGGTGTCCAGGTGCTTCTCGACGTGCTGGGTGACGGCGGCCCGCCGCCGCACCGGCTCGGCGTCCACGATTTCCGCGTCCAGGACTTCGGCATCCACCGGAGTGGGGCGGGAAACGGGCGGCCGCTGGGGCGCGGAACGCGGCGGGCCGGGCCGGGGCTGGCCCTGCTGCTGCTCCGCGATTTCCCGCAGCAGGTTTTCCAAGTCGCGCAGGATGCTCATGACGGACGGCCTCCGGCCGCAGCGCTGCTGGCGATCGACTTGCGCATCTCCGTATCCGCCTGGACGTTCCGCAGCTTGAAGTAGTCCAGCACGCCCAGTTTGCCGGTGCGGAACGCCTCGGACATGGCCTTGGGCACCTCCGCTTCGGCGTCGACGACCTTGGCCCGGCTGTCCTCAATGGCGGCGGTCATTTCCTGTTCGCAGGCCACGGCGGCCGCCCGGCGGCCTTCGGCCTGAGCCCGCGCGACGCGCGTGTCGGCCTCGGCCTGGTCGGCCTGCAGCCGGGCGCCGATGTTTTCGCCCACGTCGATATCGGCGATGTCGATCGAAACGATCTTAAAGGCGGTCTGCGAGTCCAGCTTGCGGGCCAGCACCGCCTTGGAAATCATGTCCGGATTCTCCAGGACGTGGGCGTGCGTTTCTGCCGAACCAATGGCGCTGACAATGCCCTCGCCCACACGGGCGACGATCGTCTCCTCCGTGGCCCCGCCGATCAACTGCTGCAGATTCGCGCGGACGGTCACGCGGGCCCGGACCTTCAATTGAATGCCGTTCTTGGCCATGGCGTCCAGGGAAGGCTTGCCCGATCCTCTCGGCGGGCAGTCGATCACTTTGGGATAGACGCTGGTCTGGACCGCCTCCAAGACGTTGCGTCCCGCCAGGTCGCTGGCCGTGGCTTCGCGAAAGGAAAGGTCGACGATTTTCGCTTTCTGCGCCGCGATCAGCGCCCGGACGACCAGCGGCACGTTCCCGCCGGCCAGGTAATGAGCCTCCAGGGCCCGGCTGGTCAAGCCCATCTCGTCCGTGATGCCCGCCTGGACCGCCATGATCTTGCTCCGCACGATCACCGTCGGATTGACTTTGCGGAACGTCATGCCCAGCAGATCCCAGATCGTGATCCCGGCCTTGGTCAGCACGCATTGAATCCACAGCCGGAAGTAACGGGCGAAGATCCCGAAGATCACCATCAGGACGATCAAGATCACAATCGCGATCCCGAGGCCCACCAGCGTGGCCGGATCGATCTCTTGTTGAGCGAACATGCGCATGGGAGCAACCTTTCCAGGAGTAGTCGCGACCGCAAAGCATCGGGCTCGGCGAATACTCCCTGTTCTACACCGAACGGCGCCCCAGTGCAATTCTTTGGCCCCAGGTTTGTCGGCGGTTTCCAGCCCATCGCGGGGCGGGCGATGAGTCCGGCGGGCGCCGCCCTGGTCAACCAGGCGGCTGATCCAGGGATTCCAGCCCCAGATTCCGCGCCGGCTGGGCGAGCACGTCGGCGCTGTCTGCCAGCAGTTCACAGGGGCTGTCGTCCGGCACGACGACAATCCGATTGGTCCGCACCGCGGTCACGCGAACCGCCTGGCCCGGATCGACGGCCATGCCCTCGCCGATCGCATCATACACCCGCCCGTCAATCACCACCGCGCCGCTGGGCAGCATCTTTGTCTTGGCCACGCCGCGCCGGCCGATCAGGTCCTTCAGACGCTGGTGCTCCGGCGTGTCCGGCAACACCTCTTCCTCGCTCTGCGGCGTCTCCAACAAGATCATCCGCCCGATCGGCGTTCGCGGCCAGTAGTGAATCGCGGCGGCCAGCGCCACGGGCAAGATCAACATCGTCGCGACGACCATGACGACGCCCGTCACCCAGCCGCCGTTGAAGGCGACCGCGATGGAAGCGATGATGGCCAGGGCCGCCAGAATGCCCAACACGCCGCCGGAAGGAACAAACAACTCCAGCGCAATCAGCCCCAGGCCTGCGGCGAGCAACAGGATCGACCACAACAGAGCGTCCGTCACCAGTATCTCCCTTCATGCGATCCGATGGCTGCTTCCAGTTTGGACTGCGGCGCCGCGTCGCCGCTGTGGCTGAACGCCGACAGCGCTGCCGGCCCAAGCCTAACGAACCGCCGAAACCCCGTCTGCACGGCAGGACGGCGCGTCAGGTCCCAAGCGTGCGACAAGGCACCGCACTCCCCAGAAACCTGAGTCGTGCATGCCTCCCACCGTCCAGAAATCTACCCGATTTCCAAGGCCCGGACCAGCACCTCGTTCCCGCGCACCTCCACCACGACCACGTCCGTCCCATAGGGGATCACTTCCCCGTCGCTGATTACGTCCACCCGCGCGTCGCCGAAGCGGGCCTTGCCGGACGGCGTCAGTTGCGTAACCGTCACGCCCCGTTTCCCGACCAGGTACTCCCAGTGGACCAGCGCTTCCTGGCAGCGGATCTGCTCGCGCTGCTGCTCGTCCGGGGTCTCCAGCGAGACTCGGCGAAAAAGCGGGGCGTCGGTGACCAATCGCCGGGCAATGACCAAGGCGGCGAAAGCTCCCGCGCCCGTCGCCACCAGCAGGAACAACGAACCGGGCAACTGGCTCCATTCGTAGGCGTTGCTGGGAATCAGGAAGGTCTGACTGGCCAACAGAATCGAAGCGACGATCAGCAGTCCGCCGCCGACGCCAAAGGCCCCGACGCCGGGCAGCACAAAGATCTCCAGGACCAGGCACACGACTCCCGTGGCGAACAACACAATCTCCAGCCAGCCCGCGGTGCCGTGCAGAAAATTGGCCCAGAAAAACAAGACAAAACACACGGCCGAGGCAAAGCCGGCGAAACCGAGCCCCGGCGTCGAGAACTCGATCATCAGCGTAAACCAGGCCGCAAACAACAGCATCCCGGCGATGCGGGGCGATGCCAGGAACTCGACGACGGCGTGCGCCCAGTTCCGCTGGACGATCCCCAACTCGCCCTCGAAATGGTACGTCCTCTTCAAGTCCTCCCAGTCGGCAACGTTGAACCGCGCCAACCGCAACTCGACGGCCGCGTTGCCCCGTAGCCCGTTCCGCGTCTCGATCTCGCCTGCCGCCCGCCAGTCCTGGGGATGCTCTTGTTCGGCCAGTTCCGGCTCGCAGAAATACCGCACTTCTCCAGTCCCCGGCCGCTGGTAGCGTTGCACGGACAAATCGGCGTCGATCATGGCCGCCGGCAGCGACCAACCGACGCTCTTGGCCTTGGCCAACTCGCGGACCGCAGTTCGCAACGCCTCCGACTTGCGGGAGTGGATGCGCCGCGCGCCCGGACCGCCCAACACGGCCGTGTCCGTCATCAGCAACTGGTCGCAGGCCAAGGCGATCAGCGCTGCGTCGGCCCGCGCGGCGGAGGCCACAAACGCGACCGTGCGGACTTGGCTGGGATCGAGACCCGACAGATACGTCGCCAGCCTCATGCTGTCCTCCGGCGAACCGCCGGGGCTGTCGATCACCAGGCAGATGAAATTCACCTGCTCCTGCTCGATCTTCTCGCGAATGCCGCGTTCGACCCAGTTCACCGTGTCGGACCGGATGGGGCCCGACAAGTCCACGCGGACAGCCCGCCGGCCTGCGGCCAGCGTCGGATCCTCTTCCACGCCGCCGGGCAACTGCAGGGCCGAGGCGAGCTGCAGGCGGTCCCGGACCAGGTGGCTCGCCAAACCGAACTTCAACCGCAACTCGGTGCCCGTGAAGTTGCCCAACTGGCCGGCGGGAACCACCTGCTCGACCGACCGCACCGCGGATTGCTTCTGCAGTTCGGCCAACTCGTCGGACAGGACGAAACGCGCGCCGTCTTGCGTGTGTACGCGAGACACCGCCAGCTGCGGATCGAGCATCCCCAAGACCACCGCCGGGGGAACCGTCCGGCGGCGTTCGGCGATCTCGACATAGCCGCTGCGGACGGTCGGATCCAGCGCATCCTCGGCCAATCCCGCGCGCCCCAATTCGGCGTCGGGATGCGCGACGATTTGCTCGCAAGCCAACACCGGCAGGACGGCGTGTCCCTGCACGGGGCCGGTCAAGTAGGCGACCGTGCGGACGCGGCCCAGCTGTTCCCCCGCCAGGTAGCGGGCCAGCGACAAGGCGCGCTCGAACTGGCTGGCCCGCCGCGCGGACTCGTCGCCCCCGCCGAATTCCAGAATCAACGTGGGGCGTCCGCTGGTGCCCTGCCAACGCGCCAGCAGTTCGCCGATCATCGCCTTCAAACGCGTATCGGCTTCTCCCGCGATCGGCAGCGGCACACGGATCAATTGCCCACTGGCCGTCTCGGACGGTTCCGGCTGTTGCGCTTCGGCAGGCGTCTGGCGCGCACCCTGGTCACCGCCAGCGGCCGCCAAAAGACAGACGCCGCAGGCCAGGATCAACGATTTCGCGGTCGCCACAACGAACGCGCGTTGGCCGGTATTTACCAAGTTCATGCTGCCTCGCGATGTCGCCCCCACGATGCCCACTTTCCGTGATTATACGCCCAGCCGGAACGCGAGCCAAACCGGCCTGAGTCCGACGCGGCCGTGATGATTCCTGGCACAGTGCTCCGAGCAGTGTTTTTGTGTCCGTGCTTTCCACGAGACTCGGATCGTCAGGCCAGGGTTACGGGACGAGTTGCCGAGGTGACGCGGAGCCGCAACCGTTTGCGTTTTCGACGGCGGTGCGACTCAAGTTGACAACATGCTTGGCTTGTCGTGGCCTCGCCAGAGCGACCCTCCTCCCGTCTTGGTCGCAAGCCGTGCCTGGTCAACAGCTTATCGCTGCTGGCACCGGCCCTCGGCACGCCGTTTGTACCGTTGATTGCCGTCTCCCGCGGTCCTTTGCCAAGTGCCAGGGGTAGTTCGGACAACGGGCGAGGATCTTGGCATCGATGCAGGAGTCAAACCGATGCCGGCATCTGCTGTCTTGGCTTTTGGCTCTTTAGCGAAAGTCAACCTGGTTGTGCCCGGCCGGCCGGAATTTGCGTGAACCGGCCACCGATCTTGTCGATCGGCGCAGCGCAGGCGCGAATGCCAAAGGCAGGGAGAGGCGATGTTTTCGCCAAGTCCCTCGGCGTGCGGTACCGATACACCCCGTGTCGAGACTTATCTTGGGGAGGCGAGCATGACCGACGGAAGACGCAAGCGCAGGCACAGCGAGGATCACGCGAAACGCCGCTGGTACGCGATGCACCGGGCCCGCCGCTTTCGGCGCCGGTTTTGGCTGCTGGGCAACCAGTCGGAGCGGCCTTCCCCGATTCTGAACTTCTCCGGACGATGGCCCAGCGACGCTCCGACGGACGCGATCGTGTAGGCGATCGAGCGTCGAGCGGTCAAGCGAATCGGCACAGCGCGGGACCGGCGGCGGTGGGGAAGAACGTCGCCTGGGGCGCGCGGTCGGGAAAACGCTCGGCATAGCTCCGCTGCCAGGCGGCCAGAAAATCGTCGATCCGATCGACCGCGACCAGCGCCCAGACGCTGCCGCCGAATCCCGCGCCGAACGCCGAAGCGGCGACCGCACCGAGTTCCCGAGCCGAGGCCGCCAAGTGGACTGTTTCGGGAATCTGATTTCCGAGCAACGTCTCAGCCGCCTGTTGCGAGCGATCCACCCAGCCGCCGAAGGCCTCCAGGTCGCCGCAATCCAGGGCCGCTCCCGCCGCCGGAATGACCTGCTCGTTCTCCGTCACAAAATGCTCAAACCGGGAAAGCAGGTCACGGGGCGCGAATTCACCGTGCTGGACGCGGGCCAGAATCTCGCGCAGCCGATCCGCCGCCTCCTCCCCGCTCCGCACCAGCGCCGCCAAATGCGCGTGGTCGCAGCCCGTTTCGCGCCGCCAGATTTCCGCCACGGCGGCGGCCAGCCGCGACGCCCGGTTGTATTTCTCCAACGCGGCGCCGGTCTTTTCGGCAATCACGCCGCTGGAGGCGACGGCGAACGTGTACGCCGGCGGCAACGGCACCTGACGCTCAAACCGCACGGGGCAATACGCATACTGCCGGATGGCGCCGGGCTGGGCGCACAGGATCGCCGTGTGGTCCTCGCTGCCGCCGAACGTGCCCACGCCGCGGTCGCCGATCAAGGGCCCGTAGCTCTGGCCGTTTTCGATCGTGGCCAGATAGCCGGCCAGATTCAACGGCTCGTTCAGTTCCGGCAGGAAGTCGTCGTGAGTCCACAGGCCGTTGGCGTCGGCCAAAGCAAAGAAGACGCCTACCATCAGAGCGCTGGAACTGCTCATTCCCGCGGCCGGGGGCAGGTCGCTGGCGAAAGCGATCCGGGCACCGCGCGACGCACCGGGGAAATTGCGGGCCAGGCGGCGGGCCACGGTCATCGGATAATTCGACCATCGCCCCAGCGGGGGCACCAGGCCCGGTTCCATCGCAAACTCGATCGTCTCGCCGCTGGCAACATCCGTGATGCTCACCTGCGAGTCCGCCGCCGCCGCCGCGGTGATGCAGAACCCGCGTTCGGCCGCGATCACCAGACTGCTCCCGCCAGCATAGTCGGTGTGTTTTCCCAGGACCTCGATTCGGCCGGGAACGAAGTAGGATCGCCAGATGTCGTTGGGGACTGCGGTCGTTTGGCTCAGCTGCTCCACGCAACGGCGAAACAGCAGGGCTTTTCTGCTTGCTTCCCGCGTGCTGAATCCGCCGTCGTAGCTGCGGTCGTTCACAGGCGAATCTCCATTCCGACAAGCCGCGCGGCGACCGGGCCGATATCCCCGCGGCTGGTAAGGTCCAGAACCGGGGCTTGCATGCGGATCGCGTGAAACCGTTCGCCCAACACGTCGATCGCGTACTGGACGGCGGCTACGATTTCGTATTCCCCGCGCGGTGAACGCGGAATGGAACGGCAAGCTCGAAAGATGGCCGGTCCGAACCGCCAGCAGTTCATGCTCAGCCACAGCGGCTTCGGCATCTGGGCCAGGGTCTCCGCATCGGGTTTCTCGACGATCCGCCGCAGACAGCCTTCGTCGTCGACGTCGCCCACGGCGAATTTGGAGACGCGGTCGGCCGCGATGTTGCTGCGCGCGAGCATGGCGTCGCGTTCGAACAGGACCAGTCCCGGCCCCGACAGATTGCGCAACGCCTGGCAGGCCTCCCGCGGATAGAAGTTGTCCGAGTTGACGGTCAGGAACGGATCGTCGCCCGCAAACGCGGCGGCCGCGGCGACCGCATCCGCCGTCCCCAACGCCTGGTCCTGAATCGCGAACCGGATGCTCAGACGCTGCAGCGTCACCCGGCGCGTGTAGTAGTCGCGGATCTCCTCCTGCTCCGGACCGACCACCAGGCAGATCCGGCGGTAACCGGCGTCGGCCAGCGTCGCGAGCAGATAATCGAGGAACGGGCGGTCGCCCAGGGGAATCAGGGCCTTGACGCCCGAGGCCGCCGCAACGGCTTGGCGTTCATCCAGGGCCGCCGTGTCATCCGCGGCGCGCATCCGCGTCCCCAATCCGCGGGCCAGGATGACGGCCTTGTCCAAATTCGTCGCGGGCATCGTTCCAGCCTGTTCGTCTGCAGTCGGGCGGTCGGAAAATCAAGGCCCACAGGGGCGGGCTCGCCTGAGCGAGGCCTGTTCGCTCCGTGTTTCTCGCGTACCCCCTGCTTCTGGCCTTCCGCAGCTATCGGGTGCCGGGCGAGTTCCAAGGGGGGCTCGCTTCGGCCGTCGCTGCCTGAGCAGCGGGTGCGGCGTCGGCGGCGTGGGCCGGCGGGGCCAATTGTTGTTCCACGAACTCCTTTTTCTGGAGCATGTCCTCGGGCTCTTCAAAGTTGAACAACAGCGGCAATTCGCCTTCGACGACCGGCGTCGCCATGCCGGAGACCTTCCAGCCGTTCGCTTGTTTGCGCAACACCCAGATTACCGCGGTGGACGTCAGGCGCCCGTCCGGGCCGGTCTCCCGCCACATCGTTTTGACGTGCGCGCCGTCCAATCGGTCGCTGACGAAGTCGGTTTCGCCGATTTCGTAGGACAGCGACTCGGACGCCTGCGACTGGATGCCCAGGCCGCTTTTGGACGTTTCTTCGCGCGCCTTGTCCGTCAACAGGCTCGCAATCGCCGTGTCGTTTCCCGTGCGCAGCGCTTCGTAGAACTGGGCGACGACCGCCGCAGGCCCCGACGCGCCGGCCGCCGCCGGGCCGTTGGCAGGGGTTCCTGCAAACGCCGGCGCGGAGGCCGAATCCGCCGCCTCCGGGGATCCCTGCGGAGCGCCGCCGCACCCGGCGAACGGGCAGGCGAGGACCGTGACAGCCAAGATGCGCAAGCTGTGTCTCATAACCAACTCCACCCTCAAAAAACAGGCGACCCCTGGCCCGCGGCAGCCGAGTACGGAACCGTCTTCAAGCGTCGGGCGGCAGAGTGTCGCAAGATCGGCGCAAGGCGTCAAGGCGAATGCGGGGTGCCGGCCGTGCTGGTCCCGTCGGATTTGCGACGCCCGCAGGGCCAAGGGCCGACTTTTCCCCGCGGCGCGCGTCCAGACCCGTGCCCCGCCCAGGCCCCGGCAATTAGAATGGAAGCAGACCGGCAGGCCGGATCCACCGGCGCAGGCCCCGACAGTGCTAGCAGACGATGCGAATCACAACGATTCCCCACATCTACCGGAACGTCAAACGCTGGACCGAAATCCTGTCGGTGCTCAGCAAGTACGGTTTGGCCGACTGGATCAGCCGCCTGAACATCGACTTTGTCAAGGACCGGTTGAAGGACCGGGAGGGGGAGGCGCTGGCGCGGCACACGCCGGAGAAACGGATCCGGCTGGCGCTGACCGAACTGGGGCCCACGTTCATCAAACTCGGCCAACTGCTGAGCACTCGCCCAGACCTGGTCGGCGTGCAACTGGCGGAGGAACTGAAGCAACTGCAGGCCGACGTGCCCGCCGATCCGCCGGACCTGGTGTCCACGTTGATCGAAGAGGAGTTGGGACAGCCCGTCGACGAACTGTTCGCCGAATTCGACGGGACCGCGCTGGCCTCCGCGTCCATCGGCCAGATCCACGCCGCGCGCCTGGTGACGGGCGAGAACGTCGTGGTCAAGGTGCAACATGCCGGGATTGAAAACACGGTGCGCGAAGACCTGGATGTGCTGACCGGGTTGGCCCTGCTGGCCGAACGCGTTCCGGAACTGGCCGCGTATCGCCCTTCCGCGACGGTCGCCGAGATGGGCCGCGTGCTGCGGCGGGAATTGGATTTCGGCCGCGAAGAGCGCAATCTGCAGCAGTTCAGCGCCCGCTACAAAGACGACCCCACGGTGCATATTCCGCAACCCTACACCGAGTATTGCACGGCGCGCGTGCTGACGATGGAGCGCGTGGAGGGCATCAAACTCGAAGAAAAACCGCGTCTGCTGGCCGAAGGGTTCGACTTGGAGGAGGTGGCCCGCCGCGGCGCCAAGCTGTACCTGGACATGATTTTCGAGCAAGGCTTTTACCACGCGGATCCGCATCCAGGGAACCTCCTGCTCCTGCCCGGCAACTGCATCGGGTTGCTGGATTTCGGCATGGTCGGCCGCCTTGAAGAACGGCTCCGCGAGGACATCGAAGAGATGCTCCTGGCGATTACCAGCCGCGACGTGCCGCTGCTGACAAGCGTCATCGTGCGCATCGGCGAGTCGCCGGCGGACCTGGACGAACGGGCCCTGGCCGCCGACGTGGCCGACTTTCTGGGTGATTACGCGTCGCAGCCGTTGGAGCACCTGCAACTGGGCCCGGCGCTCAGCGACATGACGCAAATTATCCACGGCTACAAGATCAAGCTGCCTCCGCAGGTCGCCATGCTGCTCAAGACGCTGGTGACCTTGGAGGGCACCGGCAAGCTGCTCAGCCCCAGCTTCAGCCTGATTGAGTTGCTCCAGCCTCTGCACCGGCGGTTGCTGCTGCGGCGGCTTTCACCGCAGCGGCAGTTGCGGAAATTCATGCGGTTCTACGTCGAAGCCGAGCGGCTCGCGGAGATCCTCCCGCGCCGTCTGACCGAGATCCTGGAGCAGATCCAGGCGGGCAAGTTCGACGTGCACCTGTACCACCGGGCGCTGGAACCGTCCGTCAACCGTCTGGTGCTGGGACTGCTCACCAGCGCCCTGTTTTTGGGCTCGGCCTGGGTGCTCAGCAACAAGGTGCCCCCGCTCCTGTTTCCCACCCACACCTACCTGGGCTTTCACCAGATCTCCATTCTGGGCCTCAGCGGCTGCCTGGTCAGCATCCTGATGGGCCTGCGCCTGCTGCGGGCCATCGGCAAGTCGGGCCACTTGGACAGCAAGGATTGAGCCGGAGCCAAATCTCGGCAAGGCACCTACGAGTCCCGCCGCAAAACGGCTAGAATCGCGGACGGTAAAAAATCTCTATGGTTGCGGCGCAGCCGCGTGAGGAGGACTTGGCGATGCGATTGATTCTGGTGGGCCCTCCAGGGGCCGGCAAAGGGACCCAGGCAGCGAAACTGATCGAGCGGTTGCACGTGCCGCATCTTTCGACCGGCGACATGCTCCGCGAAGCGGTCAAGCAGGGTACGGAATTGGGACGAAAGGCCGAAGGCTTTATGAAAGCCGGCGGGCTGGTCACGGACGATCTGGTAATCCCTATTGTGGTCGAGAGGCTCCAGCAGGCGGACTGCGCCCAGGGCTTCATCCTGGACGGGTTTCCCCGCACCCGGCCGCAAGCCGAGGCGCTGGCCCAGGCGCTGACGTCCGCCAACGTCGCCTTGGATGCCGTCGTGGTGATCGAAGTGCCGGACGAGTTGATCGTCGAGCGGATCACGGGACGACGCCAGGACCCGGTCACCCATACCATCTACCATACAAAATTCAACCCGCCGCCCGCGGACGTCGCCGCCCGCGTCGTGCAACGTTCCGACGACACGGAGGAAGCCTGCCGGGCCCGATTGAAGAAATACCACGGCGAAACGGCGCCGATCATCCCATTTTACGACGCCCAGGGATTGCTCCGGCGAGTCGACGGAGTGGGCGATCCCCAAGACATCACCCAACGTACGTTCCAGGCCCTGGGATTGGCGTGATCGGCGGCGCAGTCGTGGCGGTGTGCTAAGCACGCTCGGGCCTCAGAAACAGCCCGGCCTGTCCGAACAGGCCGGGCTTCTCGGACGGCGGGCCCGGCTATCGCGTCCTGCCCGGCTATTGCGTCCTGCCCGGCAGCCTGATGAAAAAAGGGACCGGCTCCGAGCCGCGCCGGAGGAACGCCAGGAAGAACGATCGCTGCGAGTCGTCTGTCCCCGTCCTTCCTTCTTTCTGTCCCCCGTTTTCAACGGACGGCTAGGGTCTTGGCCCGAATAACCGCTCCAATTCATCCGGCGTGGTGCCAAGCAACGCCGCTGCATATTCCTCATCATCGTAATAGGCATCCCGTTCCCGGCCCCGCTCGATGCCCAGGTTTGCCAACAGCCGCTCGGCTTTTTCCTGCGGATAGCGCCGCTGAATGCTCTTCAGCACCGACAAAAAATCCGCGTCGTCCAAGGCGTCCGCGAGGTTTTCCCAGCGTCCAATGACGTGCCTCGGATTGTGTTGCAGAATCTTGTGTCTACAATACTTGGATACTCGGAACAGTTTTATTCTCGCAGCACTGGCGGCGGCCACGACCAGGAGCCGATCCCGAACATGCGGCCGCTGTCTTTTTTCACTGGCCTGAGCCAAATGCAAATACAGGCCCAGGATATCGATTGGTTGGGACATGACTCCTATCATCCCCGGCAAGCCGTCCAACGCAAGGCCACCGGGTGATTCTTCGGACTGGCACACAACGGGCATCGAGGACTACCGCTGGCTGGTAAGTCCGGAGGCCGAACGCTGGCTGGAGATCGCTGCCGGCACGAACGACAAGTCGCTCGTCCAGTTGACGCTGGCTCTGCGCAAGGACCTGGGCCCGACGCGAACGCATCTGGTGATCGCCCAAACGGAATTGCGCCGCCGAGCGCGGGTCAAGTTCCAGCGTGCCGACCGGATGTTCTTTACGCGTCAACTGCTGGAGCAAGCCACGGACGAGACGATCGCCGCCTACAAGGCCCGGCGGCTGGCGGCGGGCGAACGTCGGGCGGATCTGTGTTGCGGGATCGGCGGCGACCTGATGGCGATGGCCCACCACGGGCCGGTCGTCGGCATCGACCGCGATCCGGTGGCCTGGGTGCTGGCAGAGGCGAACTGCCAGGCGGTCGGCCTCGCCAACGCGGAGGTGCGGCTGGCCGATGCGTGCGTGTCGTGCGTGGAAGCTTTTGCTGCCTGGCACATCGACCCGGATCGCCGTCCGCAAGGCAAACGGACGACGCGCGTCGAAGTTCACGAGCCGGATTTGGCGGCGCTCGAACGATTGCTGTCCCGAAACCCGAACGCGGCACTGAAACTGGCCCCGGCAGCCGAACTGCCCGAAGCCTGGCGGCAAACGGCTGAATTCGAGTGGCTTGGAAGCCGGGGCGAGTGCCGGCAACAAATGGTCTGGTTTCGTGACCTGGCGCGTTATCCGGGACGGCGCACGGCGACCGTCTTCGCGGCGGGCTCGGCCGAGCCCAGGACGATCAGCGGAAACGCCGACTTGGAGGTTCCTCCGGCCGCCAGCCTGGGGCGGTATGTGTACGAGCCTCATGCGGCCGTCCTGGCGGCCGGTCTGACCGGGATTCTGGCGGACGCGCACAGCCTCCACAGCGTCTCGCCCGGCATCGCCTACTTGACGGGCGACCGGCTGCTGTCCGATCCCGTCCTGGCGTGCTTCGAGGTGACGGAGGTCCTGCCCTTGGATCCGAAGCACTTGCGAGATGCCGTGCGAGAACGGGGCATCGGGAATCTGGAAGTGAAGAAACGCGGCGTCAAGATCGATCCCGAAGAGGTGCGCAAACAACTGCACCTCCGCGGCGACCAGGCGGCGGCGCTGCTCATCACGCCCATCAAGAAGAAGGTCGCCGCGATCCTGGCCAAGCGCGTCGGCGCTGCGGCTCCCGAAAAACATCCGGCCGGCGAAGACCATGATGCCGGCTGACCGGCGGGCCGGTCGATGGCAGGCAGTTCCCGACGGGCGCGCGGCCGCTTGCCGTCCTCCTCCGTCGAGAGCTGACAGGCTTCAGCGGACTTCTTGGGGCAGCAGCAGTTCGGCGGCGCTGCGGGCCAGGTAGGGCGGCACCGTGAGCAATCGGACGGGGCCGCTGGCTTGTTGGATTTTCCAGAGCTTGCCGGCCTGGCCGGGCGGCACGGGAAAACGGTAGTATCCCGGTTTGCGCCGGTCCAGGACGAAGGCGGATTTGCCATCCGGATCCAGGATCTGTCCGGTGCCGCCGCCGAACAGGCCGACGACCTGGGTGTCCTGCGGGACGTAGAAGTACAAGGACCAGCGGCCACTGAGGTTCAACGGTTCTTCCAGGCTCGACCGCAACGAGATGGGCGTGCCCGGCGCCCAGGCTACGCGCGTCATGTCGTGGCCGTCGTTCACCGTGAGTCTGTGCAAGCCGCGGTCGCGCGCGGCGAGCCGCACGGTGTGCTCCTGGCCGTCGGGCGGGACGCTGGCGTCGTGCGCGACCTTCGTTTCCCGCTCGCCGGTCGCGCTCGGCCCGCCCACTTTCCACAACTCGATCCGCACGTTGCCGCGGTCCCGGTAATGGGCGATCAGGCCGCCGGTGATCTTCAATTCCAGCGGCCTACGGGGGTCGTCGATCCAGGCGAAGAAGGTTTGTTCCCCGCGGCCCGCGCCCAGTTCGCCAGGTTTGACGGCCGGCAGGTTCAGCGCGCGGGCGGGCGCCAAGTCGTCGCTGAAGGGGACCGGCTCGAAGTCCAATTGGACCAGCGGGCGCGCGGCGATTCCGTCCTCCAGAAACTGGCTTAACTCCGCGGGCGTGAAGGGCTCGCTGGACTTCCACGGGTTGCGGCCCTCGGCCACGTTCCACTGCGCCTCGGCCGGGATCGACACCCGCTTGTCCCGCGCCGCCAGATCGCGGTACAGGGCCTTGGCGTGGACCATCATCGTGGTCCGCATCCGGTAGGCGTGGCGGATCAGGGCCTCGAACGCCGCTTGCCGCGCCGCGCCCTCCGCCTGGGCATAACGGTCGTACAGATCGGCGTAGCGGGTGTACAGCAGCAACTGGTCGAGTCGGGCTTGGATCTCCGGCCGGTCCGCCTTCCGCTTCGCGTCCGCCAGGGCCCGGTACATCCGGCCCACCTGGTCGTCGTACACCAGATGCGGCTGCGCGCCGTCCAGTTGCCGGTAGAACTCGGCCATCGGCTCGCGCGCCGGACCGAACGCCCGCCGCAGAAAGTCGTCCACCAGTTCCGGGACCCGGCGGGCCTCGTCCAGGTCCCAGAGGATGCGGGAGGCGACGTAGTAGCCCAGGCCGTTGGGCCCCCAGTTGTCGCTGGACTCGGCGGACAAAAAGCGGGCGCCCCAAGCGTGGAAGTCCGGGATGGTCCGGGCCAGGTAAGCCAGATTCGAGCCGCGGGCGCGGCCGGGCAGGTCGCGGTCCCAGGTGTTGACGCTGTAGTATTCGCGGACGCCCAGCGTCGCGCCCTGGGCCGACCAGCCGGCGAGGATCTGTTCCACGGTCAGCCCGCCCTTGAGGAAGGCGGTCGCCACGCTGATGACTGCCTGCGGGTGGACGCGGATCGCGGGCGGTGGCGAGTGATAGTTGTAGGCATACATGCCCACCAGTTTTCCGCGCGGGCCAACCGCTTCCGCGACGTCGTTGGCCAGCGTCACGGCCCGGTCGCTGACGCTGCCCAAGCGGGCGCACGCTTCGCACTCGCACCAGCCGCCGCCGTCGCTGGGATCGACCGACACGCTGTCGGCGTCCGGGTTCTTGTCGAAGTACTCGTTGGCATACTGGACCACCAGCTTGCGCAAACCGGGATTGCTGATGCAGAATTTGGCGTTCGGCTGCCCGCTCTGGCGTTTTCCGTCGACCAGGGCAAAGTACTCGGGGTGCCGGGCAAACTCCGCCCGCTTCGCCGAGGCGATGCCGCCGTAGGCATGGCCGGTGCTGAGCGCCAGGGCCGACACGGTGCGGTTCCGGCTGCACCACTGGCGGTAGGGCTCGTCCGCATAGTCCCACGCGCCGAAACCGTACCAGATGCGGCGGCTGTGATAGTCGGGCGTTTGTTCCACGTCGACCGCCATGCTCAAATCGCGGATCTCCGGAATCACTTCCCAAGTCCGGCCGGGGAAAAACTGGCGATAGCCGACACGGTACAACAAGTCCCAGACGGCGTGTTCCAGCGCCAACTCGGTGGCCCCGACGACGTACAATCCGCGGGCGTGCGAACGCAGCAGGTACCGCTCCCGCTGGAACGGCCCCGGCTTGAGCCAGCCTTCGTTCAACGGAAGCGACGGAAAGTGGGCGGCCAGCCCCAACGCGAGGCCACTGCTGCCGTCGCCGGTCCTCACCTCGAACTTGGCGCCGCAGATCCGCTGCAAGTACTCCGCCAGCGTCGCTGCCGATTTCCGGACGGAATCCGCGGCCTCCGCGGCGACCACAATCGCCTGCTGGGCAGCCCCCTCGCGGGCGATTGAGACCGGTTCCGCCGCGGCCGCAACGGCCGACAGCAAGCCCAAGGCCAAGGACAGACGGCGCGAATCTCGCATGGACATCAGTGTGACCCTGCAACAGAGGATGTTGGATTCCGCAGTGATTTGGCGGCGTTCGCAAAATGACGGCCGCCGCGTTACGGGACGGCTCGGACTTCCAGGTTGTCGAACCGGCTCGCCTCGCCGCCGCCGTTGAGCAGTCCGACCAGCGTGGCCCCGGCACGCGGCGCCCGCCGTTGCCGGTAAACCTCTCGGCCATCGATAGAGTACGTCAATTCGTCGCCGCTGGCGGCCAGTCGCAGCGTAAAGCCGCGTCGCAGCGTGGGCCAGACCTGACGTACTTCGTCCACGTGCCGGCCGTTGACCAGCGTGTCGATCCGCACGTGCACCGCGGGGCCTTCGGCTTGCAGCAGGAAGCGTTCCATATTCTGCGCGTCCGTGCCCCGGACCGCCAGCCCGGCGGCGGCCGCGTTTTGAGTTTGTTCCAGGAACACGTCGACGGCCGCCTCCACATCGGCTTGCCCCGTGTCCGTCAGCAGATAATCGGTGCCCGAGTCGCGCTCCGGCCGCAACTGGCCGGCTTCGATCTTCCACCGCCCCGTGCCGCTGATCGGCAGGCCTCCGGCCAGTTGCGGCAAGGGTCCGTCCGGCCGGTTAAAGGTGTCGTGAGCCAGCCACGGCCGACAGTCCACCGCACGCACGGTCTCCGGTGCCAAGCGGCCGAAGAAGGCGTGATACGCGTGCCGCTTGAACTCGCTGAACGGCACAGGCTGGTCCGGCTGGAAACGCTGGCGAGCGCCGGCTGCGATCCAGCCGGCCTGAATCCAGGCGGCCAGCTGGCGGCCCAGTTCGCTGTCGGCAGGTACATCCGCCGCTGGCGGCGGAGCGGCAGCCGGCACGCTCAGTCCTGCGGCCCGCGTCAGGGCTGCCAGCAACTGGCCGCGGGTTACCGCCGCATCCGACGCCGGGCCGAGCGCGGCCAGCGCGGCGTCCAGTTGCGGCGGCGGAGCCGGTTCGTCGCAGTAATCACGCAGCAGACGCTCCAGGTACACGCGGGCCTCCGCGACCGTCACGAACTCCTCGCGTTGAAAGACGCCTTGGTCGTTCCGCTCCGGCACGCGGCGGCAACCGAGCATCTGATCGACCAGCTGCCACGCCGTGCCGGGGATCGTGTCCTCCAGATACACCAGCGACTGGCCGTGCAGCGACAAGTTGCGGATCTGCACCTTGCGCGCGTCGACCCGGTGCGGCGCCGTTCTCTCTTGCAGGGCGATCTGGGCGGCGACGGCACAGGCGTGCCCCTGGGCGATCCGGCCGGTCTCCATCCGTGGAAACGCGGCGTAGGCCTGGTGCGTGTAGGCCCCGGCCGCCGCTACCAGCAAGCCTGTAGCCTCGCTCGCCCGCGGCAAAAACACGTCGCAGGGAATGCACGGCACGCCGAAGTTCGGATGCCCGGCCAGCCGCAGCAACTGCATGCCCTCCGGACCGCTGCCCGGCACCGTCTCCCGGTGAACCCCGTGGATGTCCACCAGCATCGCGTTGAAGTAGGCGGCCCGCGGATGCCAGTACGATTTCTGGATTGGCCGCCCCGAGCCGTCGTCCTCGATCAGCCGGCCGCCAAACACGTGGTCGTTGACCATCCGCCGCCCTTCGCGCATATAGATCAAACCCGGCAGCGGCGCATCGCCCGCGTTCGTGGCCGTGCCGAAATCGCTCAGCCGATACTTCGGCGCGACACCCTCCCGGAAATCGAGTTCCGGAATGCCGTAGCGGTATTGGCCCCGCGTGTGCTGCAAGTGCCACAGGCCGCGGATCACGTGCGCCAAATGGGCTTTCTCGTTGCATTCGCGATCGTTCACGTCCATCGACTCCAGCACGTGCCGTCCGTCCGGCAACCGCCAGCCCTCGATCGTCGACAGGTAATGGTCGATGTTCCAGCGGCGTTCGTTGTCGCCCAGGGTAACGCCATAGACGCCCTTTTCCCACCAGGCGAACTCGGCCGGGTCGTAACCGGGCGGCGGGGTCTTGAGCACCCACGGGCTGTCGGCCGAGCCTTGGCCGTAATCCTGCAGGATGATCGAGCCGTTCCAGGCCATCGTCGCCGGCCGCTCGTCGGCCGCTTGCGTCGAGCCGGGCAGCAAGGGCCCGCCGGCGACTGCCAACGACTGGATGCGGACCTGGGGCGTGAAGATCCTCCCGGCGTAGGACTCGCGATCGCGCGTCGGATCGTCGCTGGCCACGCGGCCTTCGCGGAGCAGTGTCATGCTCACGCCGGCCAGATAGGCCACGTCGCCCTCGATTTCGGCGTCGATCGTCACCTGCGGCTCGACGACGATCTTCCGCTTCGGCTGCAGCCGATGACCGAACACCACGGCCGTGACGCGTTTCGTCTGCGGATCCTTTTCGACGCTCAGCGGAACCAGGTTCGCCAGCACCCTGACCGAATCCAGGGCGTCGACCTGTTGCCGCGTGTAGTTGAACAGGTGGTACAGGGGACAGAAGTATCCTTCGCCGTTGTGCCGCCCGCCCACGTGGAAGCCGGTGGTGTAACGGGCCACGACATCGTACTCCAGCGCCAGCCCGCCGATGTACCGGATCGGCAGATCGCTGTCCGGATTGATCGCGTTGGTCGACAGTCCGCCCAGGTCGCGGGCGGCGCGCAGCGTCCAAACCGTGGGGATCCCCAGCCGGCCGGCCGTGACCGCCGCCGCCGTGCCGCCGCTGGAGCCGCCGACGATCAGCAGCTCCGTCGCATACCGATCCTGCTGCGGCTCGTACGGGTTTTCGCCCAGTTCGTCGGCCGCCGCGAGGCGCATGCCGCCCAACGCCAGAACCAGGATCCGCAACGCGAGACGTCCTTGTTTCATGATTTCACCATTTCGCATGTGACGAGCCAGCCGGAATGATATCATAGACGCGAACGGTTGGCGTCGTCGCCCCGCCCCGTCTTTGTCCAGTGATCGGAAAATCTGTTCCCTGATCGGAGATCGAAAGATGACACGTCGCCTATGGTCCGCGTGCCTGATGTGGGTCGGAGTGCTGTCGGCCCTGCTGAGCGATTCGCCTGGCAGTCCGGCTCGCGCCTTGGAGTTCCCCGGCCCCCATCCCGGACCGGCCCGCGGTGAAATCGCGGCGGGACGGCTGACCCTGGAGAACGAGACTCTCGCCTGCCGCTGGCGCGTCACGGAGGACCGGCTACGGCCGGAAGCGATGGCGGACAAGCTTTCCGGAACCTCGTTCGAGGTGGCCGGCCGCGAGTGCTTTCAGATCGTCCTGGCCGACTCGCCCAGTCCGGCCGGGAGGAACGTCAACGCCTCCGACATGACGCTGGTCGGACCGCCGCAGGTGCAAGCCGTCGAGCCGGACGACCGCTCGCCGCGTCTGGCCGAGCGCAGCGGCGGCCGCCGGATCGTCGCCCGCCTGGCGGATGCCGCCAGCGGCCTGGAAGTGGCGTGGCAGGCCGTCTTGCGCGACGGCTCGAACTACGTCCAGTTCCGCCTGACGCTCGGCGCGGCACGCCAACCGCTGGAGGTCAAGGAGATCATCTGCTGGCAGCTGGCCGCGGCCGGCGCGCGGGTCGTGGGGACCGTCGACGGCTCGCCGGTCGTCGCCGGAACGGCGTTTTTCGCGGGCGAGCATCCGATGGCCAAGGGTGAGTTGCTCGGCGAGCCAGCCGCCGCCGGGACGGCGCCATTCCGTTGCCTCATGCCGTGCCAGGTCCTGGTGCGGCCGGGCGAGCAGGTCGGTTATACGTCGATTGTGGGCGTCGCGCCGCCCGGCCAGTTGCGGCGCGGATTCCTGTACTACCTGGAGCGCGAGCGGGCGCAGCCTTACCGGCCGCTGCTGCACTACAACAACGGTTCGGAGATCGGGAGCGAGTACTGGTCCAGCAAGCGGCACCAGTCGGAGCAGCAGGCCGCGGAGTTCCGCCGCAAGCAACAGTCGTTGTGGCTCGACGCCATCCGCGCGTTCGGCGAACAGTTGGTCGTGAAACGCGGGGTGACGATGGACTCGTTCGTGCATGACTTTGAATGGGACGACGAAACGGCGGTCTGGCAGTTCCACGAGGGCTACCCGGAGGGCTTCGGGCCGGCCCGGAAAGCGGCCGAGCTGTTTGGCGCTTGCGTCGGCGTGTGGCTGTCCCCAGCGGGCGGCTATCCCGGCAAATCCGCGCGGCTGGAACGCGGACGCCGGGAAGGCTTCGAGATCAACCCCAACGGCCTGTCGCTGGCCGGACCCCGGTACTATGCGCGGGTCCGCACCGTCTGTGCCAACATGGTCCAGCGGTACGGCGTCAATTACTTCAAGTTCGACGGTTTCGGCGCCGGCAACAACCGGCCGGGACCGGGGCCTTACGGCAGCGACGTGGAAGCCCTGCTGCGGCTGATGACCGAACTGCGGCAGTTGAAGCCGGACCTGTTCTTCAATCCCTCAACGGGAACCTGGCCCTCGCCGTTCTGGCTCAAGTACGCCGACTCGATCTGGCGGCAAGGCAGCGACACCAACGTGCTGGGCAAAGGCTCCGCCCGGCAGAAGTGGATCACCTACCGCGACAGCGAGATTTATCACGGCGTGCTGGACAAATCGCCCCTGTATCCGATCAGTTCCTTGATGATCCACGGTGTGTTCGTCAACGCCCTGCCGCTGTTCGGCAACCCCTACGACCCGGCCGCCCCGCGTCCGACGTACGATCCGGCCGAGATCATCGCCGAGATCCGTTCGTTCTTCGGAACCGGGACCAATCTGCAGGAGTTGTACATCGCGCCGCCGTTGATGGAGGCCCGCACGTGGGACGCGCTGGCCCAGGCCGCCCGCTGGTCGCGCAGCAACGCCGACGTGCTGGCCGATACGCACTGGGTCGGCGGCGATCCGGCCCAGGGACAGATCTACGGCTGGGCTTCATGGTCCCATCGCAAGGGAATCCTCACGCTCCGCAATCCGGAAGACCAGCCCGCCAAAATCAAGCTGGACATCGGTCAGGTCTTCGAATTGCCTCCCGGCGCGGTCCGAAAGTTCTCGTTGCGGAGTCCCTGGAACGAAGACGCGGACAAGCCGCCGCTCGAACTGGCGGCCGGTCAGCCGGCGACGTTGACGCTGCAGCCGTTCGAGGTGTTTGTGGCCGACGCAATCCCGGCTTCCTGACGAGTTGACAAGCCAAATTGCCAAACGCAAAGTCGGGACTTACAATAGGGCTCGTGCAGTAGACGGCGTTGGGCCGGTCCGTGGCCGAGTCCGGGGGGTGGCGGCACCTCACCGCGCGGGCCGGCCGACCGGTACCTTGCGGACGATTGGGTTCAGGAGTCACCGGAACACGAAGGGGCGGTCGTTGTGTCGCCGGCGGACTCCCAAACGGCGCAGCGCGTCCCCAGGCACGCTGGAAGACGAACCATCGGGCGATCCGAGTGCGAACAGAAATCCGCCTCATGCGAGAGGGCGTCTGACATGATCTGTGTATGCATTGGCCGCGGCCGCCACAAGCACGTTTTGGCCGAACACCGCTACCTGGCCGAGCAGGGCATCCCGCTGGTCGAACTCCGCGTGGACTACATCCGCAGCCGGCTGAGTTTGAAACGTCTGCTGACCGACCGGCCTTGCCCGTGCATCATCACGTGTCGCCGCCAGCAGGACGGCGGCCAATGGGCCGACACCGAACAGGCTCGCCAGATGGTGCTGCGGACAGCCATCGTCGAAGGGGCCGACTACGTGGACTTGGAGGAGGACATCGCCAAGGACATCCCGCGTTACGGGAAGACGAAGCGGATCATCAGCTATCACAATTTTCGCGAAACGCCGGACGACCTGTACGAAATCCACCAGCGGATGTGCGGCCTCGATCCGGACGTGATCAAGATCGCCGCCCTCACGCACCGCCCCAGCGACAATGTCCGCATGTTGCGGCTGATGCAGGAATCCAAAGTGCCGACGATCGGGATTTGCATGGGGGAGATTGGCACGCCGACGCGGATCTTGGCGGGCAGATTCGGCGCGCCGTTCACGTATGCCTCGCTGCAACACGAACGCTCCATGGCGCCCGGACAGGTCAGTTACAAGGAGTTGCGGGACATCTATCGCTACGACAGCATCAGCCCGGAGACGGAGGTCTACGGGGTGATTGCCGACCCTGTGGCGCAGAACACGAGTCCCCTGCTGCACAACGTGGCCTTCGGTCACCTGGGCCTGAACAAGGTCTTTGTCCCCTTCCGCGTGCCGCGGGACGATCTGGCCGAGTTCATCCGCGAATGTCCCGAACTGGGCATCCGGGGCTTGACGGTCGGCATCCCTCACAAAGACGACATCCTGAAGCATTTGAGCAAGGCCGACGGCGTCGTGCGGAACATCGGGGCCGCGAACACCGTGTTGTTCGACGGCCGCGAGGTGGTCGGTTACAACACGGACTTCCGCGGTTTTCAAGACGCCCTGGACACGATCTTTCACGAGGACGAACAGGGTCGCCCGCTGGTCGGGCGCGTGGCCCTGGTCCTGGGCGCCGGCGGCATCTGCAAGGCCATCGCGCACTCGCTGAAACGCCGTGACGCCGATGTCGTGCTCAGCTCCCGGACCCACGAGCGGGCCTTGGTGCTGGCCGACAAGTTCCGCTGCCGCACGGTGCAATGGTACGAACGGACCAAACTGGATCCGGACATCCTGGTCAACGCGACGCCCGTCGGGATGCACCCGAACGTGGACGAATCGCCGCTGGACGCCAAGTACATGCGGCGCGACATGATCGTCGTGGACACCGTGTACAACCCGGAGCAGACGTTGCTGGTCAAGCAAGCGCGGGAGGTGGGTTGCCGGGTGGTCACCGGGGTTGAAGTCCTGGTCCGCGAAGCGGCTCTGCAAATCGAGCATTTCACCGGCCAGACGGCGCCGCTGGACCTGATGCGGACGGCCTTGAAACGGGCCATCGGAGCTGCCCGGTGGCAGGACTAACGGCGGTGACTCCGGTGTTGTACGTGCTGATCTTCGTGCTCGGTGCCGTGCTGGGCGGCCAACTGAACCGGGGCATTTACGGCCTGGCCTGGCGCCGCCGGGCCATTAGCCCCTGGTCGGAACCGCCGCCGGATGCGCCGCCGCGCCGCGGGACGGATCTGATTCCCGTCGTGGGCTGGTTCGGGCTGCGGCGGGAAGCCTCGTGGCACGGTCCGGGCTTCTGGATTCGGCCTGTCCTGATCGAACTGGCCGTCGGCTGCGGCGCGGCCTGGTTGTATTGGTGGGAGGTGGAGCAAGCCGCACTGATGCCGCGCGTTGTGCCGCCGCCGTTCCCCGCGTCGCTGCTGATCGTCCAGTACGCCGGCCACGTGCTGCTGATGGCGCTGATGCTGGTCGCCACCTTCATCGACTTCGACGAAAAGACGATTCCGGACGCGATCACCGTCCCCGGCGCTTTGCTGGGTCTGGTCCTGTTCACGCTTGCGCCGGCCGCCGCGTTGCCGGTCGTTCAGGTGACCATTCGGGGTCAGTGGCACGTCGCGCCTTTGTTGCTCACGGCGCCGAATCCCTGGCCTGCCGCGTTGGACGGTTGGCCGGGCCTGGTCATCGGCGCGGTTTGTTTTGCGGGCTGGTGCCTGGCGATCTGGCCCAAGACCTCGACGTTGCGGCGGGGCTGGAGGAAAGGTCTTCAGTATCTCGTGGCGAGCCTGTTTCGGCTGGCCTGGTGGCCGTTCTATCCGTTGTTGGCAGCGGCCGGATGCGCCGCCGCGGCGGGCGTGTGGCTGGGAGGGGGCGCGCCCTGGCACGCCTGTCTGACGTCGCTGGTGGGCTTGGCCTTCGGCGGCGGGCTGATCTGGGCAGTCCGGATCGTGGGCGGTCTGAGCCTGAAGAAAGAAGCGATGGGCTTTGGGGATGTGACGCTGATGGCGATGATCGGCGTGTACGTCGGTTGGCAGGCCTGTCTGCTGATCTTCTTCCTGGCGCCGTTCGTCGCGGTCGTCGTGTCCGTGATCCAGTGGATCCTGACGCGGCGGCGGGACATCCCCTACGGCCCCTACCTATGCATCGCCACGGTGCTGCTGATTTTGTGGTGGAGCCCCGCGTGGGAGAGCCACGCCAAGATGATTTTCTCGCTCGGCTGGCTGATTCCCGCCTTGATGCTCTTTTGTCTCGTTGTGCTTGGCGCCCTGCTCCGCCTGTGGCGGCTGGTCGAGGACGCGCTGTTCGGCCCGGCGCGGTGAAATCGCTTTGCCTGGGAGACCGGCCGTGCAGTAGAATGCTCCCGCTCGGCGGGGTGATCGCGTTGGTGCAAACACGGGCCTCCAGTCGGCCTCATCGTGGTAGAATCCGGAGGATCTCATGGCCAGGCGAGCAGCGTACGGTCGGTTGGCGCGGGCGGGCAAGGGTTGTGGCGCCGTGGTCGCCGCGTTGCTGGTCTCGGCGACGGCTTGGAGTGTCGGGCCGCCGACGGCGGAAGAGATGGCGAAGTTGAACGCTGCGGGCGTACTCCAGGAGCGGCTGGATCGGGCCGAGCGGTTCGGGATGAACCGCTTCCAGGCCGGACTTCAACAGAAGGCCGTCCGCCGAATGGAAATCGAGGCCGCCAAGGTGATGCGGGGCGGAGCGGGATTCGGGCCGGTGATGGCGTTTCCAACCACGACGCCGCCCGAACTGAAGTCGCGGGGCGCCGTCAAGACGTTGACGATCCTGATCGACTTTGCGGACCATCGGGCCGGCGACGAGTTGCCGGGGCTGGCGCCGCAAAACCTGGCCCAAAATGTCTACGGCAACGGCACCGAGGCCGCTCAAGCTTTCGTGCCCTACGAAAGCCTGAACGCGTATTACCGGCGAGCCTCGGAGAACAAGGTCAACGTCCAGGGAGAGGTCCTCGGCTGGTACCATTTCCCGAAGAACCGGAGCGATTACGAGCCCCAATCGGAGTCCGATGCCGCCTGGAATCGGGCCCTGCTTGACGTCGTCGCCGAAGCCTTGAAATCGTTCGATGCGGAGCATGACTTTGCCCAGTACGACAACGACCACGACGAGGACATCGACCTGGTGACCGTTCTGTACGCCGGTCCCGCGACGGGCTGGATGTCGTTCTGGTGGGCCTATCGCTGGGAGTTCTTCGTCGCCGAGGCCGATCAAACCCGCCTGGACGGGAAGCGGTTCCGGCAGTTCGTCTTCCAGTATGTCAGCCTGCGCGCCGGCAGCGATTTCGATCCCCGGACTTTGATCCACGAAATGGGCCACGCCTTTGGCCTTCCGGATTACTACGACTATCGCCCCGGTGTCGGGCCCGATGGCGGATTGGGCGGGCTGGACATGATGGACGCCAATCAGGGAAATCACAATGGCTTCAGCCGCTGGCTGCTGGATTGGATTCAGCCGGAGGTGATCGCGTCGGCGGCGCCGGCAGCCAAGACCTTGGTAGCCGCTTCGGGGACCGTCTCGGGCACCAAGGCGATGGCCGTCTTTCCGGACCTCGCGGATTCCGACGCGCCGAGCCGGGAACTTTTCCTGATCGAGAACCGTTTCCGCACCGGGAACGATGGCCAGGCTGCCCGAATGCCCAACGACGGCCTGCTGATCTGGCATGTCGACGCCACACCGAACTCGGACCGATCCGACTTTCTGATGAACAATTCGGATACCGAACACAAACTGATCCGGTTGGTCCGCGCCGACAGCGTCCATGACTTTGCTGACGGCGAATCAGCCGGCAGCGGAACCTACTACGTGCCCGGCAAGCGTTTCACGCCGACCTCCGCTCCGGCCTCCCTCGGAAACAACGGCGTTCGAACCGGCGTCTCCGTGGACCAGATCGTCGCGTCGGGCGAAGCGATCGAGGCCCGGATCGGCATCGAACGGTTCGAAGGCGGTGGCTCGCCGGCGAAGCCCGCGGTCCTGCCGCGCCCGCCGCATCCGCCCGGCAGTTTGGCCGGTAAGGTGGCGGCCGCCTGGAATCTGCCGCCGGGCAAAAAGGCCGACTTGGCCGAACTGGAGGTCCTGCTGGCCGAGTTTCAGGAGCAGACGCCCCAGCAGTTGCAGGCGACGTGGGACGCGGTGTACGACGCCAGGCGATTTACCGGCAAGACGGACGAAGCCTCGCTCGTGCTGCGCGTGCTCTTGACTCAACTCGCCGCCAAGAACGGAAAGACGGCGATCGGAATTCTTCTTCAGTTGCCTCCGGGTGATTTCGCGTCGCGAACCTTTCCGGAAGTCCTGGAGGCTTGGGCGGCGAACGCCCCCCTCCAGGCCGCACAATGGTACTGTAATGCGAAGCAGCGAGCGATCCGCACCTCGGAACGCCTGATCGCCGGAGAATCATTTACGAGAACCGCGTTCCAGGCGCTGGCCAGGAAGGACGCTGCCAAGGCGATTGCGGCGATCGACTGCCTGACACGCGTCTCCGAGATCGCGGGAGCTGTGGAGGGTATCCGGCAGGCCGCCCAGGATGACGGCCAGAGCCTGGCGGAGTTGGACGGCCACTTCCAAGCCCTCCAACAGAACGCCGACGCCGTGCGCGCCTGGCGGCAAGCCCAGGAGGCGCTGAGCCACGCCGAGAGACAGATCGCGGACCCGCGAAGGCGAGCCGAGTTCCGTGATTTCCTGCGTCTGCGGCGGGACCGCTAGCATTTGATCTAAGACGCGTCCCGAAAATTCCTTCGCCGGTAGCTAGCAGCGACAGCACTTCTCAACGTGACCTCTCAACGTCACGAACAAGACCCGCTCCGCAAGGCTGACCGGACGTGGATCGACGTCCTGGTCGAACCGCGCGCCGCGCCTCTGGGATCGCGTTCCCGGCGGTCTGGAGCGCCCTGCAGGCCCGCGATGTCAGGTCCTTCTCAAGAGTGGTCCCGGCCTCGTCGATAGAACGAAGGGCGGCTCTCCCAGCGGACGCCTCCCGCACAGCCGGTGCCAGCGGCACGCGGGGGCTCCCTGGCAGCCTGTGGAAAAAAGGAGCCTGGCTCCGAGCTGCGTGGGAGAAACCCAAGGAAAAACGACCACCACGAGATGGCCGCAAGATGCCTGTCTGTCCTTTTTTGTTTTTGTCCTTTTTTCCCTTTTTTCAACAGGCTGCTGGACCCCACCAACTTTCCCTGCACCTGCTGGCGGCGCTGAATCAAGTCACCGGGAACGTGTCGGTTGCGGCAAGGCATGGGGAGTGATCGCCATGCAGAATCGAGGCACAGGCGTCTTGAGATGTCCCCAGGAAGAACCCTCGTTCCCGCCGTTTGCTTGATCTTGGGGGCCGTCAGCGGAACTTCGCTGTGCTTTCCCAGCGCGGCCTGCCTGGCACAGTCGCTGAATCCGGCGTTGCTGGCTGACCACTTTCTGCAGGCTGCCAACTGGGAGCGGTGGAATCAGGACGAAGCCAGTCCGTCAGACGTCCCGGCGCCGATGATCGACGCGGAGCTGAGAAAGAAAATCGCCGAACTCCAAGAGCAACTCGACAACCTTCGCCGCCAGGTGGACCGCCCGCCGCAACCGCCGCCACCCGCGGCGCAACCGCCGAGTCGGGCCAGACGCTTGATGCCCCAGCGATCCGATTTCCAGGGCATGGCGGCGCCAGCGGCGGCGGACGTTGGGGAACCTGAGACCGCAGCGGCGACGGGACCTGCGGACACCACTGGCGAACCGGGTTTCTTTGCGATCAACAACGTTTCGCTCAGCGGCCGAGCAGCAATCGTCGTCGACACGACCCAACTCGATTCGAGGGCCAGCGGGCTGTTTCTCCCTTCCGCGATTCCGGCCCGCGGGGAGCCTGCCTACAAGCTGGGGGAACGCACGACCTTTCAAGGCAATGGCAGTTCGATCGGTTTGGGCTGGCTGGCCCAGCTTGGCACGGAACTGCCCATCTCCGGCGGCGCCCGCGTGCAGCTCCTCGATACGGCTTCGGGCAACGTAACGGCGGCGGCGACGCAAGCCTGGTTGCAATGGGAGAATCTGGTCTTTGGCGTGACCGACAGCACCTTTACCGATCTGGCCGCGATCCCCGAAACGATTGACTTGGGGGGGCCCAGCGGTCGGCCGTGGTTCTACGAAAGCACGCCTCAGATCCGCTACAAGGCCCTCGAACCGAGCCAGCGACAGAGCGATCCGACCGGCCTGTACGGAGACCTGAGCGTGGAACTGCCTGACGTCGATATCTATCTTCCCGACGGCATGGGATACGCCACGCGCTGCCGGTATCCGGACTTCGTCGCGACCTTGAGATACCAGGCGGGGCAATGGGCGCAGAACAAGTGTCTGGGGAACAATGAATACCGGGAGTTCTGGCATCTGCAAGTCGGCGCGCTGGTCCGCGATCTGGGCCTCGAACAGTCCGACGGGCTCGCCCGCACCTGGCGCAAAGAGGTTACCGGTTGGGGCGTCCAGCTCAGCGGCCGCTATGCCGTCTATCGCGATCCGTCGTGGGAGTTGCGCGACTATGCCTTCTTTTCGATCACCGGCGGCGAAGGGATCGCTCGCTACTTCAACGATTTGCACATGGTCAGCCCGACGTACGACGTGTCTTTCAATCCGTCGGACGACTCCTTGACTCCGTTGCCCGTGCTGGCCTATTTCGCCGCCTATCAGCACGATTGGACTCGGTACCTGCGCAGCACAGCGGTCTACAGTCACGTCGACGTGGAAAGCCTGGATCCTGCCGGGATGCTGGCTTCTTCGCCTTACCGTCGCGGCGATTACCTGTCGCTCAACCTGATGTATCACAAGAACGTGTGCGGTCCCCACACTCCGCCATCGGTCGAGAACACCGAACATACGATCTTTGCCGGCGTGGAGTACTTGTTCGGCCAGAAGGAGAACCTGGACGGGGCGCGCGGCGAAAGCCATCGCCTGATGCTGGTGATCGCTGCCACCAATTGAGCCTCTGCCGGCGGTCAACGAGAGAACAGCCGCTCGTCTTCCACGCGGCGCCGTTGTTCTGCAATCCAGGCTTCGACGCGGGCCTGCGTCGGAAACTGGGCCAGCAAGCACAACAGCAGCACCGCCGCAACTCCCAGGCTTAAAACTCGGGCCTCGAGCAGGTAGGCGGTCAAGGCGAAGAAACAGCCGCCTTCGAACAACGCCGCGCCGACCAGCGTTTTGGTCAGATAGCTGAGCGCCAGCTGGCCCGCGTCACTGTCGGGCACGGGCCGTTGGTCCGGCGAACAGGTCCGGTCTCCGGCCGCGATCTTCTGCCGCTGGGCAGCGGCGACAAAGTGCGGAATCACGAGGCCGAGGACATAGACGATGCCGGCAAACACAATGGCCAGGAGCGTCAGCAGATTTCCTTTCAGCGGCGGGTCTCCGGAGATCAAGAACACGACCGCCACCGCATAGGTGACGACCCCCATGCTCAACGCCGCCACGATGATCTGGGAGGTGCGCACCGAGCCCGCGATTTGCTGCTTGGCCTGTTCGTCGATCATGCAAGTCAGCCTACGAGAAACGCCTTGGGGACGCAAGCGGTGAAATGGTGGACGTCCCGGCGCGCTTGCTGCACCCGGACGAGCCGATCGAGCGGACGGAGCGCGTCGCGCTGGTGGACCGTTTCGGGCACGTGGTGCAAGTCGCCGAGCGCCCGCGCGAGTTGGCGGCCGCTCCTGTTCACCCGTGGCTGACGCTCTTGACGTGCATCTTTCTCCACGGCGGCAGAGAGTTTTTTGGGGGGGAGGCCGAGTAGCCGTCAGGCATCCTTCCGCCGACACAAGGTCGGCGGTAACGGCGCTGAGTAGCGCTCATTCTTTTGGGTGCTCCCGCCCGCGAGAGCTTCGCCTCTTACGTCAGCCGCGCAAATTGGGAAAAGATGGACGGGATCCTGCCCCACGCCCCGGACGTTCCGCCAGATTCCGGTGACCAACCGTGATCCCGGTCGCCGATCCGCCACACGCAAGGATGATTGTGGCTCGTCAATGACCGGACTGAAGTTATGGTTGCCGGCGGCGCTTCTGATTACTTGGCATCGAGCATTCGGCTAAAATGTCCGCAGGCAGTGAGTGTTCCCAAACCGTTTCCGGCAAGGGCTCCGACGCGCTGGATTCGCACAGGATGACCGTCAGGAGGATCCGCGTGATGCGGGACATGTTTTTCCACCGGGAGGATGTTTCTCATGACAATCACCTTGCCGTTAACTCCGGATTTGGAGCGGCGACTGCAGCAAGCAGCCGAACAGGAGGGGTTGTCTGCAGATGCGTTGGCCGTGTGGCTGCTGGAGCGGCACCTGCCGCCTGCCGAAAGACAAGCCGACTTGGTGCAGCTACTGCAGTCCTGGATCGACGACGCCGCTGTCGCCGAACAGCACGAGACCCGCGAGTATTTCAGTTGCGTCCTGGATGAAGATCGTCCTTCGCAGCGGAAACTGTTTCCCTCGGAATTGAAAGGGGTTGACATGGTGAGGCCGAACTTGCTGAGATTCCTGCTGATGGCGTCGTTGGCGATTCCCTACGGCAGTGTCGCGGAAATGTCGGCAACGGCGACGGAACGGGTCACACAGGTCGAACTCCAGCGGGCGATCGAATCGGCGCACACGGCCTTGTGGGGCAAGTTCATCGGCCCGGAGGGCCTCATTCACGATTACGTCGGCGAACTGCCCACGGCGGAAGAGTGCGCGTTGGGCAAGCCCAATGCGATCGGCTGGTGGAGCCCGATCGAGAACGGGCCGATGTTCACCGGCACGTATCTGGCCGCGATCTGCCAGCGGGCTCGCCGCAGCGGGGCGGCGGCCGACCGTGACAAGGCGCGGCGACTGGCCCAAGGGCTGCTGGCCTGCGCGTCCGTCTCGAACGTGCCGGGATTCATTGCCCGCGGCATGGGGACGGACGGGAAATGCCACTATCCGATGGGCTCCCAAGACCAGACGCATCCGTGGTTCTACGGACTTCACGCCTATGCGACCAGCGGCATTCCCGCTGCGGACAAGCGGAAGCTCGTCATCGACAAGATGAAAGAAGTGGCCGACGCGCTGGAAGCCGCCGACTGGAAATGCCCTTGTGACGGCCCGTTCCAGGGGCAATCCCGCGGCGATTTCAAGATGTTCCGGCATCACGGGGCCGCCATGTATCTGTTTATTCTCCGGGCCATGCACGACGTGACCGGCGACTGCGTCTGGCTCGAACGCTACCAGCGGGCCAAGCACGAGCGTTCCGAAAAGACGGGCAAGACACGGCTCGAGATCTGCGCGGAGGGCTACCCGCACGATCGCCAACAGATCAAGAACATCGACCACGCCGTGCTGTGGATCTACGTCAGTTCCCAGGGCGGCTTGGCACGGCTGGCCGATTGGGAGACGGACGAAAAGGCCCGCGAACAGTACCGCGCGGGGCTGGCCGTCAATGCGCGCGGAGCCTTGGCCGTTATCGATGCATACAAGACCTTCGACAACAGCGACACGAAGGTCTTCGGCCACGCCCGCTGGCGCGAGGCGTATCCGGCCTGGTTTCCCCAGAAGACGCAGGCCGACGCCGAGAGGCTGGCGGCGACCGGCGACCGGAACATCCTGGGAGAACGCAAGCGCTACGAAGCGAGCCGGATGCGGAACCCGCTGGCGGCCGCCGCGCTCGTCGCGCTGGCCGGGTACCGGGACGGCTTCGAGTCGGTCCGGCGGGCGATCTGCCACTACGACTACGTCCAACTGAACATGGCCGAGTTCTTCTTTGCCGAGTGCGCGTACTACGCCTTGTCAGTGGAGCAGACGGTAACAGGCCAGGCATCGTTCGAGGAATAGCTGTCCGGTGTTTCTTGCTGATCATCCCACCGAGTGTGATGGCTGCTTTGACGAAGCGACCGTTATTTCTCGAACGATGCTAACCATGCCGTTGGGCGTGCAGCTCATGGCGTGACGGCGTCCTGTGGCTCCGCATTGGCCCGCGACGGACGTTTTTCGCAGATCAAGGGATCACCAGGCGGAACACGGCGAGCGAGTACGCATGGCGTTTGGACGTGTGATCGAACGCCGCGCAACTGAAGGCAGACGACCCGCCGGGCTTGAACTGTACGTCGAACTCGCTGCCCGTGTCCAGCTTTCGCCGGAAGAGCAAAGACCAGCGACCGTCGCGGTGCGTGGATTGGCACTTCAAGTCGCCGCGGTCTTGTCCAAACGGCGTGCAGATCATACCGGGGATGATCGTTCCCGGCGGGATCGCCGCGGCCCGCTCCTCGGTGTACGGCACAGCATGCTCCTTGCGGATCGCGCCGAGCAGCGTGTCGGCCGGGTCGCCGGGCAGGAACGACGGATGCGGCTGGTCCGGGGCCGCGTTCGGCTTGTAACCGCCGCCGGGCGGCTCCGGATCGTTGCGGCGACCGCTCAACTTCGTCTCCGACGCCGAGTGCGATACGTACCTGTCGTCTGCCTGGCCCACGGGATCCGACCGGACGGCCTTCCAGTGCCACTCGTCCACCACGCGGTCGCTGTACTTGACGCCATACGGATTGCCTCCGCCGGCGTGACAGTACAGCGCACAGCCCGCCTGCTCGAACCGCCAATCCGGCTGGACGGGGAACATCAAACCGAACTTGTCTTCGTAGTAGACGCTTTCGTCCTTGGGATTGGTCTTCAAGTGCTCCCAGCCGTCGGCCGTTTTCTTCCAGGGCGTGTAGCGGCGTTCTTCCGTCGGATCGTTCCATTCGGCCAGCAGAAACAGTTCGTCGCCGTTGTGCAGGGCTCGTAGCGTGACTTCGGTCTGGCCGGCGTCCAACCCATTGCCATTGACCAAAGGCACGATCAGCGGGCGAGCCCGATCCCAGGGCAGTCGGGCGACGTCCCCACTGGCCGACTCTTCCGGCGAGATGGCGGCGGCCACTAGTGTCCGTCCAGGAAGGACCAGGGGCCAGCCGCCGAGCATCAACCACATCGCCAGCGGCGTCAGGACCAGGAAGATCAGCAGCCGGCCCCATTGGGGCTGAGCGAACGGATGAAAGGCAGGAATCAGCAGCCCCAGTCGGCGCGTCAGCCCCATCACCGTGTGCCACAGGAAGGCAAACGGCAGGAGCATGAGGGCCAACGAACTGTGCAGCCAGACCGTAAGCTTGCCGATCTCCCCCGACACGATCCCGCCGTGCATCACCAGGCCGGTCCCGATCATCACCAGCCCGCCGCCCAGCAACATCGCGTTGATCGGCCGCGACCAAACCCGGCGCGGGCAGACCAAGACGGTCGCCAGCAGCGACGGGCAGAAGACCAGCGCCGTCCCAAAATGCCACAAGTGAACATGGCCCGACCAGAGATACTCCGGCAACACGCCGGAGAAGAACGAACGATCCGGCCGCGAGATGGCGTTCAGACTCAGCCCTGTGAGCAGAAGCAGCACGAAGGCCGCCGTCAGCACCCAATGGAGCAAGCGAAACAGGTGACCGTAATGAGACTTGCCGGGCTGGGGCAGCGTCGTGCCGCCGTTTTCTGCTGTCATGTGTATCACCTCAACGTAGTGCCTTGATTGTGCCGTGGAGCGCTGCCCGCCGCATCTGGAGGAATCGCCGGGTGGACTACAATCCGCCTCTGGGGACGGCGTGCACTCCACCCTTCCCAACAGGCGATGCCGGACAGGGCCCTGGTGAGCTTCTGGATTAGATACCGAACATCTCCGCGATTGTGGACAGGGTTCCGGCCGTTTTGGGGCCGCCGTCGCAGGTTTCGACCGCCGCGGCGGTGCAAGTCCCGCGTTGCGGAGCGGCGCTTCGAATCGCACTAAGCACCCTACCGCCAACCAGTTCCGGCAAGGATGCCAACCAAGTCTGCGATTGCCGGTCCACAGGCCTGAGCCGTCTACGGTATATTGATGGGGAGCTATTTTTTATTCCACAGGGGGCGACATGTCGCATCGGAGCCCAAAACGAGGGGCGTTTACGCTGGTCGAGTTGCTGGTGGTCATCGCCATCATCGGCATCTTGGTCGCCCTGTTGCTGCCGGCGATCCAGGCCGCTCGCGAGGCGGCTCGGCGGGCCCAATGCGCCAATAATTCGAAGCAGGTCGCGTTGGCCATCGCCAACTATGAAGGGGCCCACAAGGTCTATCCGCCTTGCCGCGTGATCTTCAAGCCGCCGGGAAGCACGCACTCGACGGTGAACGGCCTGCTGGCACTGATCTTGCCTTTCATCGAGCAGACCGCCATCGCGGATCTGTACGATTACGGCAATGGCTTTGATCACGCGGTCAATCAAGAGGCGATCAATCTGCCGATCCCGGTGTACCAGTGCCCCTCGACTCCCGGGAATGCCCGCAAGATGCCCGTCTATAACCGGTTTGCCGCCGGAAACGAAACCCCGGCCGGCTTCACCTCTCAAGTGACGGACTATCTGCATCCGCGGGTGGCCATGACGAACTACGGCCAGAGTTTTGGCAGCGGGGCCTTGTCCGACGATACGATCCCGAGCGGAGCGCCCCAAAGCCGGAAGCCCTCGGACGTGACCGACGGCCTAAGCAACACGCTGCTGATGCTGGAATCCGCCGGCCATCCCGTCAACTACATTCTTGGCCGTCCCAACCCGACTCCGCCCGCGTATTTCGGTTGGGAAGGCGAATGGCCCGACGGAGTAGGCATGTTTGTCGTCACCTACACCGGCGACGGCGTCACTCCCAGTTACGTCCATCCGTCGTGCGGCAGCCACCCGACGTCCACCGACGGATCGGCCACGTGCCTGATAAACTGCAACAACAACTGGGCGCCGTATTCGTTCCATCCCGGCGGGATCAATGTCAGTCTGTGCGACGGCTCCGTGCGTTTCCTGCCGGAGAGCATTGAAGCGGTGACCTTTTGGAGTCTGTGCGTGCGGGACGACGGGAACGCCATCGGCAAGTACTGAAGGGCCGGCAGCCCGGCAACTGTCGCGACTTTGCCGTCGCCGTCAAGCTCCGGCTGGCGATCGCACGCAGGAACGTGACAGTCATTGACTTGCCGGCCGTGCAGCACTCACAGCGGGCCGCCGATGGGTTCGCCGCCGGCAAGCGTGGCTCGGGCGCGCCAAACGTGGACGTCAATCGAATCGCTCGTGAAACTGACGCTGCCATCGGTCAGGGCCACATTGACGCCGCCGGGATGCAGGCTGCGAGCCGCCAAAAAGCCGTTCCCGTGGGCGATCCAATCCGCGTGCGGCGGATTCGGCGGACTGTAGGCCGAGAAGGAGCACATCTGCGGCTTGCTGATAATCCACGCCGACGCCCGCCATCCGACCCAGGCGTTGGCGGCATTGGCGAGCAAGGTTGCGGGAATCTGCGGATCCATGATGCCCGAATATCCGGGGCCGGGACTGGCAGGCACCCAAGAATTCCCCCGCGCCATGCAACGCCGGTAATCGGCGCCCGGCGGCATCGCGCCCGGATTGGACGGTGTGTGATCGCCCAACAAGGCCTCTGACATCGCGAGGGTATTGCTTGTCCCGTCCAGAACACTGCTGATTCTGCAGTACGAGTTCAAATAGAACAGCCCGTCCGTCCTGTGGCGCGTATCGTAGTAGGTCCGCGTAGCCGTGCCGGTGCAGATCATGTAATTGCCGCCGGCAAACGCCTGATCGGGCCCCAGGACGAAGAACTCGGTGTAGATGTCCCGCTCGCCATCCGAGGGGCAGCGGAAGACCGAGACCACGCATTTGGCGGCCGCGGAGTTGTCCGCGTGCAGCGCGCCGCTGGGGCCGTCGCCCAGGATGGGTCTGCTGAAGTCAATCAGGTTCTGCAGGTTGGCGGACTCCAGGAACGGGAGCAGCTTCGATTGCACGGAAAACGTCTGCTGCGCATACGGCATCATGCCGGGAAAAGCGTTGTACGAATCGTGGTACAGGTGCAACCCGATCAGGCATTGCCTCAGGTTGTTGTGACACTGTGCTCGCCGAGCCGCCTCCCGAGCCGCCTGGACGGCCGGCAACAACAACGCAATCAGAATGCCAATGATCGCGATCGTCACCAGGAGTTCGACCAGGGTGAAAGCCTTGTTCGCTGTTCGCTGCACGGCGCTTACTCGACTTCCCGCATCTGAGTCTCCTTGGCACGTTCATGCCGACCATGCCCCAGCAGCCTGGTCAAAAAACAGGACAGGCACCTCGCCGCGGTCGTTTTTCCTGGGGGTTCTCGAAAGCAGTTCGCAGCCGATCCCTTTTTTCCAACACACTGTCAGGCCCGGCCAACGTCGGCTTGCCAAGCGTCTTCCTATCATACCGACAAACGGCGGAGTCGGTGGACAGAACCGAAAGACATTTTTTTGCGGTTCATCCGCAAGGAACGGCCGCTGGACCGGAACGCCGGGTTCTGGGGCAACGGCAAATCCCGCCCCGGCGGGGCGGGCTGGTGTTGAACATCGTTCCACGCTGGCGAGCGGCGTGGTGACGGGGCAGCGTGGTGACGGGGCGGCGTGGTGACGGGGCGCACGGGCGCGGGGGCGGGGCGGACTGGTGTTGAACGTTGTTCCACGCTGGCGAGCAGCGTGGTGGCCCGGTTCGCTGGGCACCGAGGCTTCGGCCGTCTGCGGGATTGAACTTTGCGTCTTCGCCGGTTTGCTTGATTTGCCGCGCGGGGCCGTTATATTCTCGGGACCAAAGCGGCTGTTTCGCTCCCCCCGCGGGCGAGTCTTCAGCGTCCCTGTTCCAGAATTCTTTGGCTATCCTCATGGAAGGAGTATTCATCGATGTCGCAAGTATCTCGCCGATCTTTCCTGGCCGCCTCGGCTGCGGCGGGTGTCACCGCAAGTTCCGTGCTCTGCCGTGCGGAGGCGGCCGAGGGCATTGCCGGCTTTGACCAGACCAAGACCGACTACGACCGCACCCAGCAGTGGAAGCCCTTCAGCGACCGCAAGGTACGGCTGGGGATCGTCGGTCACGGCGTCTGCCAGTTCGGGCTGGCGTTCGGCCTGCAGAACCATCCCAACGTGGAATTGGTCGCGGTCAGCGATTTGTTCCCGGACCGCTGTGCCGACATGGCCCAAAAAGCGAAGTGTCAGAAGACGTATCCGTCGTTGGAAGAGATGGTCAAGGACGACACGATCGAGGCGATCTACTGCGCCACCGACGCGCCGTCCCACGCCAAGCACGCCATGTTGTGCATGGAGCACGGCAAGCATGTGGCCACTGCGGTTCCAGCCTTCCGGGGCGACATCGAGGATGCCGAAAAGCTGTTGGAATGCTGCCGGAAGAACAAGGGTTTGGTGTATGCGATGTTCGAGACCTCGGTCTTTCACGACGACCTGTACGCGATGGAGAAACTTTATGCGGCCGAGGTGTTCGGCCAGATCGTCTATTCCGAAGGCGAGTATTGCCATCCTCATTCCCTGGGCTCCCCGACACTGGGGTCCTACAAGGATTGGCGGAAGAAAGGCTGCCCGATGTGGTATCCGACGCATGCCACCGCCTACTATGTCGGCGTGACGCATCAGAGTTTCGTCGATGTCTCGTGCCAGGGGACTCCTGCCTTTGACAAGTCGCAGCGTGTCCCCAACGCGATCGGAAACATCTTCAAGTCGGAAGTTGGCCTGTTCCGCACGGCGGAGGGCGGCCTGTCCCGGATGATCATCTGCGGCTCGCAGGGCGAGTATTTGGAAGCGGGGCGCCTCCGGGGCGAATACGCCGGTTTCAACAAGACGTTCGTCGGCGATGCGACCGGCAAGAAACGCTATGAGGAGGCCCTGAAGAAGGGCCTGCAGATCAAGAAATACACCTTGCCGCCGGGGGTCCAGCCGGGCGGGCACGGCGGCTCGCACGGCTACCTCGGCGACGACTTTATCGACGCCATTCTGCGCGGCCGGAAACCGGCGGTCGATGTGATCGACGCCCTGAATATGACCGTCCCCGGCTACTACGCGCACCTGTCCGCGATGAAGGACGGGGAAACGATGAAAGTCCCGCAGTACTCGTTGTGAGTGCCAACGCCGCCTTTCGTCGGTTGCCGGCGAGACCGGCCAAGGCGGTTTTCCGCCCAGGCGCCGCAGGGGCCGCCCCACGCGAGCGTCTGGGCAGAAACGCCGCCGCCCAGTCCGATGGCGGCGCAGCCCATGGCGAGGTTCGTAGGCAGCCTGTTCAGCGTCCTGGGGCCGGTGGACGGGACGCGGCTCCTGGCGCGGTTTCGGCGGCCATTTCGATCAGGGCGTCGAGCAGCTTGGCCGAAGCTTGCGGTTCGAGATAATTCGTGCCGGGCCAGGTTTCGTAGCCGCCGAGTTCGAAGTGCCGCGGCGTGGGCAGGTAGCCGATGTAGCCGTGGGCCAACGAGACCATGAAGGAGTGCGGAGACGGACTGCGCCGCTTGAACTCCAGCCCGATTTCGGCAAAGGTCTCGCAGGGGCTGGTGCCGATGACGACGTCGCCAATGCGCAAGACTTGCAGCGGCAGCAGCGCCAAATCCTTGCTTTGCGCCAGCAACTGGACCCGGCCGGCGTAGCTCAACGGACCCACGAATTCCGCCGTCGTCGCCCACTTGGCGCCGACGGGGACGTTGCCCTCCGGCAACCGCGGCGCCCGGGCCTCGATGTCCTGCGCCCAGGCCAGCAGTTCCGGTTCGACCGTGCGCCAGGCGACGGGCAGCTCGCGAAAGCGGGCGCTCAACGGAGCGCGGTCTTGCCAGGACAGCTTGGCCAGCGCGGCGTTGACCTTGCTGGCCACGTCTTCCGCCACGGCGCGCATCTGCTGGTACGGCTGGCGACCGGGCCGCGGCTGGCGGCGGTCGATATTGTTGATGTCGCCGCTGGTCCCGTTGACCAGCATGGCCACAAACGGCGGGTCGGCGTTTCCGTCGGGCTGCAGCCGCTTCAGGGCCTCGCAGAACATCCCGTAGTAGTCGGCCGAGATGTGCGCCGGCCCGGTCCCGCCGACGTAGTGCAGCGAGTAGGCGGAATAGACGCCAATCAGCCGGCCGCCCGGTTCACGCAGGGCGAGGATCGAGACGGTGGGGTCGGTGGGCCCGGCGGGCTCGATCAGGTCGGGGCTGGCGACGGGCGGGTTGGTGCGCACCTGGTCGATCTTGCCGAAATGATTGGCCTTCACACTGCCTTCGCGCATCCGCCAGCGGCGATTGTGTACTTGCTCCGGCACGTCCACCGTGCCGAAGGCGATTTCCGCCGGCCGCAGAACCTGCAACGCGCACTGCACTGCGTCGGCGATGCGCCGGGCGACAAAACGCTGGTACTCGTCCAGGGTCTGTTCGTTGACGTAGCGGTTCTTGCCCAGGGCCGTTCCCGCGGAATGGGTGTGGGTGGCGGAAATCAGGACGTTCTGCGGCGGAATCCCCGTCGCCTCCTGGATCAGCCGCCGCGCCTCGATGCTGACGCTGCGGTGCAGGCCGAGCAGATCGCAGGCCACCAGCGCGAGTCGGGTCTGGCCGTCGTCCAGCACCAGGCACCGCGCGTGCAATTCGTCGTGTACGTGCTTGGCCGGATAGGGGGCAAAGCCGCCTACGACCAGCGTGCCCAGTTCGGGAGTGATGTTGCTGGTCGCCGCGCCCGCTTGCAGCGGCGGGGCCGCGGAAGCCAGCAGCAGACTGAAGACAAGGGCAAGGGAACTCATGGGGCTGTCTCCTTTCCAGAATCGGTTCATCGCAGGTGGCCATCGCGTTCATCGTGGCCTTCGAGACAACGATACCACAGTTCACGACCAGGTGGGATACCCGAGATCATCGCCGCAGCCGTCCAGCCGGGAGACAACCTCGAAGTCTCCGTTCCTGCGGCCGCGTCGCTCGACCGCTCCCGGACGACGGGCCTGGACCGGCGGATCACGCAACTTGCGATGGCCAACCCTCTTGGCTTAAATCGCCTCTGGCAGGAGAATAGGCACCTGTCATTCATCGCCGGCGCAGCCAACGGTCCGCGGTGCGTTGGCCTGCCGGTGGCAAGCCGTCTTGAGAAATACGGGGAAGTCCGATGCGACGTGGTCATCTCATCCCAACCCTTCTGGTGCTCTTCCTGACCGGTTCCGCGGTTTGTCTGGCCGACCCGCCGCCCGGCGGCGATTCGGCAGACATGCTGCTGTTCAGCTCGTTTCGCGGAAACGGAGAGGACGGCCTGCATCTGGCTTGGAGCAAGGACGGCTACACGTGGACTCCGCTCAGGAATGACAAGCCGCTGCTGCGTCCGGAAGTGGGCGGCGGCCTGATGCGCGATCCGCAGATTCTGCAAGGGCCGGACGGCACCTTCCACATGACCTGGACGACGGCCTGGAACAAGCACGGCGTTGGCTACGCCAACTCGAAGGACCTGATCCACTGGTCGCGGCAGAAATTGTTGGACGTGATGAACAACGAGCCGTCGGCCCGCAACGTCTGGGCGCCGGAGATCTTCTACGATGCTGTTCGGAAGCAATTCATGATCCTTTGGGCCTCGACGATCCCCGGCCGCTTTCCGGCCACCGACAAGGCGGGCGACAACAGCTACAACCACCGCATGTACTTCACGGTGACAACGGACTTTGACCGCTTGGAGCCAGCGAGGCTGTTGTATGAGCCGGGGTTCAATGTAATCGACGCCACGATCGTCCAGGACGGCCATCGCTATCTGATGTTCCTGAAAGACGAAACCCGGAATCCGCCGGCCAAGAACCTGCGTGTGGCCACGGCCGAGGCGCCCACAGGCCCCTACGGCCCGCCATCGCCGCCGATCACGGGCCAGTATTGGGCCGAAGGCCCGTCGGCCATCCGCCTGGGCGACAAGTGGTTCGTCTACTTTGATCGCTACATCGAGCATCGTTACGGACTGGTAACGTCCCGAGATTTGGTCCACTGGAGCGAAGAGTCGGACAAGGTCCGCTTTCCCGCCGATCATCGGCACGGCAGCGTGCTGCGCGTCAGCCGCAAGGTCTGGAAGGGGTTGCGGGAGCCGTGACCGGTCAGCAAGACCACTTGTTTTCAGGAGAATCCCACGATGAAACGTCTTCTCGGCTACGCCCTGGTACTAACAATCGGAATGGGGGCCAGGGCGTCAGTTCACGGATCAGAGCCGCACATCGCTCGCGAAGCGATTGAATGGTGCAACATCTGGATTCCCGACGCGCATGGCACGGCGCTGCCGCGGGTGCTCCTGGTCGGCGACTCGATCACCGGCGGCTACGGCGCCAAGGTCGCGGACGCGTTGAAAGGCAAGGCCTCCGTGGCCCGGCTGACGACCTCGAAGTCGATCGGCGACCCGGCCCTGCTGGCCGAAGTCGCGTTGGTGCTCGGTCAGTGCCGCTTTGACGTGGTCCACTTCAACAACGGCTTGCACGGCTGGGGCTACAGCGAGGAAGACTACCAGAAGGCCTTCCCCGACCTGATCGCGACGATCCGCAAGCACGCTCCGCAGGCCAAACTGATCTGGGCCACCATCACGCCGATGCGTCGGGCGGGCAAGCTGGACGTGATCGCCGAGAACACCAGGCGGGTGCAAGCCAGGAACAAGATCGCCGAAGACATCATGGTCCGCGAAGGGATTGCCGTCGACGATCTGTACGGCTTGGTGAAAGACCATCCGGAATACTGGTCTCCGGACGGCGTCCATTTCAACGCCCAGGGCGTCGCGGCCCAGGTCGAACAGGTGGCGAAACAGATTGCAGAGGCTCTCAGGCAGGCCTCGTTCGGGAAATGAGTGCGCGCCCGGACCTCCAGGAGACAACCACGATGAAGATTGCGTTGACCATATTGTTCGGATTTCTGGCGGTTGCTGCCAAGGCTGCTGAGTCGGACGGACAACTTCCGGCCCCGCCCGCGGGCACGGCGTGGAAACTGGTCTGGCACGACGAATTTGACGGCCACAAGCTGGACGAATCGAAATGGGAGGCACCGGATCACCGGCGCCGGGACGGCTGGTGGTCACCCCAAGCCGTATCGCTGGACGGGAACGGCCATCTGGCGATCAGCACGTTGCAGGACGGCGATCGGTATCTTGACGCCTGCGTGCGGACGCGGGGCAAGTTCGAGCACGCCCACGGCTACTATGCGGCTCGGATCAAGCTCCAGGAGCAGCCCGGCCATTGGTCGGCCTTCTGGCTGTACCACGCCAGCGTCGGCAGGATCGGAGAGGCCGGGCGGGACGGGACGGAAATCGAAATTATCGCCCCGATTACACCTTTGCAATCACCCATCGTCTAAAATCCCGCCCCATGTACGCGGTCTTGCCAACCACCACTAGACCCCCATCGAAAAAAAATCAATAGTCCGGGGGTTAAATCGGATGTTTCTATCCCATTTTCTAGGATGCGATTTAACAAACGGGCAACAAAAAAGGGGCGATGAATTGCCCTGATGATTGAACCCCGTTCTAATGCGTTGCTATCGCGTTCTACGGGCAAGTAGCGGATTGTTCCAACAAGCGGTAAACCGTAGGACGGCTAACGCCAACGGTGCGGGCAATCTTGGCAACCTTCATCCCTTCCGCATGGTATCGCTTGACCGCTTCCACTTGTTCGGGTTTCACGGTCACAAGCCGCCCCCGTTCACTTCCGCCCCATGTCTTCCCGTTCGCTTTCGCAACCGCTTGACCTGCTAGAACCCTTTCCGCCCTTACTTCGGTTTCATATTGGGCGACACTGGCTAACACGTTCGCCATTAACCGCCCCGCACTTGTCCCCAAATCAAGACCGTCTTTAATTGAAATCAGGGTAATTTTCTTTGCGGTCAAGTAGTCAAAAAGTTTCGTCAATCCGCTAGCCGTTCTGCCGATTCTGTCAAGTCGCCATACCAAAATCTTGGAAACCTTGCCCGCTTCCAAGTCGGTTTCTAGTTGCTTCCACCCCTTCCGTTCCATTGTTTTTCCCGTGAACTTGTCCCGATAGATTTTAACCGCTTCCCCGTTGGCGTAGGCGTCAACCCATCGTTCCAAGTCGGGACGTTGGGATTTCGTGTCTTGTGCCTTGCTGCTAACACGTTCATAAACGGCGATTGTCATAGCTGGTTTTCCTTGTTCGGGGCGGGTTGTGTTCACTTCCCGTATCCTAATCATCGGCTAATAAAGTGTCAAGCCTGCTTTATACTTCATCCGATACACTTTTTCTTTGCCGTAAGTCGTTAAAACACGTCCCGAAAACGGCTGTTTTCGGATGACTATTGATGCTTTACACTTTTTCAAGGCAGGGGCGGGGCGTCTAACGATCGGAAACCCCGAACAATCAAGACCGCCCCCCCGCTTGCTTTCGCAAGCAGGGGGCTTATATCGGATACACTTGTCCTATATGTTCGCGACAGCCGTTGAATTAAATTTCATTTTGTCCCATTTGTGGGATAAATACAGCATGAAACGGATTCACTTGTATCTAACCGATAGCCAAGCAAACGCACTAAAGACGATGGCAAAATCCAGCCGGGTTTCTATGTCAAAACTTGTTCGGGATTTCGTCACGAATGAAGACCCGATTAGGAAGTACCTACCCGATGGCAACCATACCGAACAAGCACAACAAACCAGTAAAATTGACAGCATCTTGCGTCAAGTATCCCGAACGTCTTCCAAGTGGTCTTTTGATTGAAGTAAATTTTTCCTTCTGTAATTCAAAGGATTACACGCTAGGAATTGATTTAAGGGCTAGGACGTGTTTCCAGTCCTGTTTTTATTTTGAATGCGTCTAATGCAACGCTAGGGGGCTAGAAGTTGATTTCCTACGGGGTTTCTAATCGGGCTAATCCCGTTAGGGCTAATTCTTATTACCCCAAACACTATAGGCGAACAAGGCGGGGCGGTTACGCTATCGCTACCGCTACCCGCCTTGTTCGCCTATTCACGTTGTTTACGTATTTGGGGTCTTCCAAGTGTCTGGTTTCTGTTATGTCAAGCAAGCCGTCTTCCACTAGTTCAAGTTCCACTAGGGCAAAGATTGCTTCCCATGTTTCCCGGTCAATGTCTTGTGCGATTTTATCCTGTATTCTATTAGACGGGTTTTGCGTTTCCATTTCCGTTAGTTCCTTTCGGTAAGAAAATTGTGAAATTTTCACCTTCAATTTGTTCCACTAAAACAGGGTTAATAACATTTACATTACATATACTAGAAGGGATGAGGGTCTTTGCGGCATTTTCCACGTTCCGGGTTGCCCGAATTGCTGCCATGATTTTACCCTTCCCGACTTTGAAAAAGTCTGTTGAACTTTCCACCTTTTTTAACCCGGTACGCTTGGCGAATAATACCCGCTTGCGGTTCCATCGGTCCCTATGCCCTTCGTTGTCGGGTTGCTTACACTTCAAGCAGTAGGCGACTAGTCCCGATACGTTGGTTATCTTCGTTTTGAATTTTTCAACCCGACAACGAATATCCCCGGACGATTGACGCAAAACTGCTGAAATTACTTTTTCATTTTCCGGGTTGTCAGGACAACGAACTAATACGTTCCAATGGAATGTATTTTTTTCGTTCACTTCCAAACAAGACCAGTACGGCAAACCGGCTTTTTTCATCCCGGCTTTAATCTGCTTGGCAACCTGCTTTACCCGTTCCGGGGTGATTACTTCATCAAGTTTTAGAATTCGTCCGATGTAGGCGGGATTCCCGGTAAGCCTATCGTTGACTAAAAAGATATCGTGTTCCCTATGCGCATTGACCAGATAGCCCCATATTCCAGCCGTCCAACCCCCGCAATTATTTGCATAGGGATAGTCGGGTACTTTGCCCGTTATCTTGTTGTCCTGCTTGTCAAACCATGTCTGCTTTTTCTTGGGTTGAAAGTAGTTCCGATGTTGAATAGGAAATTCTAATTTTTTTCCGTCGGAATTGGGGCTTGTCTTACTACATAATTTCATAGGTAAAATCCGTTCTAGTTCCCGCCCATTGGTTGTCCGCCTTTGGGCTTTTTCTTTCGATATGTAGTATTCCCGCTTCCCGTCCCTTCCACCTTGAATGTAAAACTTATGTAAAACCTTTGTCGAACAAAAAAGCCCTGCCTACTTGCATAGGCAGGGCGATAAGGTCAAGTTAAATTCAATGCGTTAGGTGTATCCCTAGATACTTAAACCCGCCGTCTTCCCCTGTGGTGCGTTTGATATACGGTTTCCCTTTGGGAATCAGTAGGACCGTAGTATCCTTCCCTTGCATGTAGGCACAAGCATTTTTCAGGGTGTTAGCGACAATCTGTAAATGGCGGGTTTCCCCGTTTTCAAAAGTGATAATAATTTCGGCGTGTTTAATCCTTCTATCGCCCGTGAAGGTGCAATCGATGCGACTAATCAAGGATGCAATCTTGCCCTTCAATTGCTGGCGAAATTCAACGCTACCTTTTGCCGCTTTGCCTATCAATTCTAACGTGGAATGAAGACCGCCGTTTGTCGTGTTAGCAAGTTTCGCTTTCAATGCTGCGATTTCTTTTTCTGTCGTCTTAAATTCGGCTTCCGTTTCCCCCATCAATTCTAATGCTGTGGCAAAGTCGCTTTTCGCCTTGAATGCTTTTTTCAATGCTTCAATTCGTTCCTTCCTTCCGTCTTGTGCTTGTTCTAGTTCGGCTATGGTAGAAATTAAATCGGCGTGTTCTGTATCCCTGAATACCTGTGGTAGCAATTCGGGAAGCATATCTAGGATGCTTGCTTCAAAGGCACGATAGGGGAATGAAGAATACTTGCTTCCTTTCTGGTGTCGGATTGCACCACTAGAAACTAGGGCAGGTTTTCCAGGTGCTTTTTCTGTAAGGTGACAGATACAACCATCGGCAGTATCATAAACTAAACCCGTGAATAGATTGGCAACCTTTCGCCCCCTTGGACCACCCTTTCGTCTTCGTTTTGCTAATGCGGCTTGCGCCCTATTGAAAGTGGTTTCGTCTATCACCTGTGGATAATAACCCTTCACCGGTTGCCCTTCCGGCTTGCCGTTCTTACATGGCTGGAATTCACCTAGAACCGCCCTATCGTGAAGGATGCTAGAAATATATTTTCGTTGCCAAGTTCCGTCTTCTAAGTGCGGAATGTCATGTTCGTTTAGGTGCTTGATAATGGCATCAAAACCTAAACCATCGATGGCTAGGCGAAATATCAATTCAAGGATTGCTTTCGCCCCTTTCTTTACCTTGTAAGCGGTTCGGTCTTCATTGGATTCTAACCACCCTTTGGTCTTCCTAGTCAGTTTTTCACCTGTCGCAATTTTTTGACGTTTTCTAGCCCATGCACTACCGACCCGATAACTTAAATTTTCGCTGTATTCCTTTGCTGTATAGGCAAACGTCACCAACATTAAGACTTTGGCGTAGTCGTCTAAGTCACCGGGGGTCAAGTGTAATTCAGGTAGGACCGTACAAACTTCAACACCCGTTTTTAAGATGCGTTTCACTAGGGTTATGGTTTCGTCAATTCCTAACCGGGATAGCCGATCCATTTTTTCAACGCAAAGCACCGTTCCCCTTGGCACCTTGCCTAGTTCGCAATCGGCAAGGAAAGCACCTAACGCACCCTTGGCAAGGTGCTTGCCCGTGAAGCCGGATAAACCCAAGTCTTCGATTGCGTCCAGAAGTACCCAACCTTTCCTTTCGCAAAAATCAACCGTCGTGTTGCCCTGCCTACCCTTGCTACTGCCTTTGCCCTGTGGTTTTGTGCTGTATCTGGTGTATGATACGGCGTGTTTTACGGCGATTTTCGGCTTGTTTTTCATCGGCTTCCCCTTTGGTTCCCTGGATTGTAGCGGAAAGGTTTAACTAGCACCATAATTGACATCATGGAAAAGCCCTGGCGGGACGAGCGGGTGCAGCACGCGCTGCACTGGGACGGCTACGGCAAGGAACACCGGTCCGAGGGCCATGTCGCGAGCGTGCCGGGCGTGATGCAGGGCTGGCACACGTTCAGCCTGTGGTGGAAGGCTGACGAGTATGTTTTCTATGTCGACGGCAAGGAAACGTGGCGCAGCCAAGCCGGCGGTGTTTGCCAAGTGCCGTTGTACATCAAGCTAAGCGACGAAATCGGCGACTGGGCCGGCGACATCACCAAGGCGAAACTGCCGGATCGGTTTCTGGTCGATTACGTGCGCGTGTACGACCTGGTGGACGCCCCGTAGACATCGACCGGCCGGAGCGGTCAGATTGGCCGGAGCGGTCAGAAGGCATGTTTTGGCGGCGGACCATTGACGAGCAGACGACATCATGATCCTGACACCCCCTGGGTTCCCATTCGGTTTGGCGTTGTTCTTTCTCGCGGCCCATGCCGCCGCCGCTGGCCCCGCCGGCCACGGCTTCCTGAACAACGGCGTCACCGCCCATCGGGGCAACTCGGCGGAGTACCCCGAGAACACCATTCCGGCGTTCCGAAGCGGCATCGAAATGGGAGCGGACTGGATTGAGCTGGACATCTTCCGCAGCCAAGACGGCAAGCTCGTGGTGATCCATGACCGGACCACGGAGCGGGTAGGCGACAAGAACCTGGCCGTGCCCGAGTCCACCTATGACCAACTGCGGTCGGTCGATGTCGCCGCCGACTTCCGCAGACGCCGGGGCGAGTCCGGGGGAGCGATTCCCAAGCACACGATCCCGTTGCTGGAGGACGTGCTGCGCCTGGTCATGACACAGGGCAAGACGCGAGTGTCGATTCAGCCCAAGATGGATTGCGTGGCCGACGCCGTGGCCTTGGTGCAGCAGTTGGGGGCGGAACCCTGGGTCGGGTTCAACGACGGCAATCTGCAGTACATGGCCGAGGTCAAACGGTTGGCTCCCCGACTGCCTGTGTTCTGGGACCGCCGCTGGTCGGTGATTGAGGAAGACCTTCGGATCGCCAGGCAACACGGCTTCGAGGCCCTGGTGTTGCACCACAGCATCGTCACGCCAGAGAGCGTCGCGCAGATTCACAAGGCGGGCCTCGAAGCCGGGGCGTGGACGGTGAACGACGAAGCGACGATGACGCAACTGCTGAAGATGGGCATCGATCGAATCTACACGGATGCCCCACGCCGGCTCTTGAGAGCAAAGGCCGCGTCGGCGGCCGCCAGACGGTACTCACGGGCCAGCGCCACGTAGTACTCGGCGGCATGGCGGATGCGCTGGCGGTCGCGCGCTTCGGCGGGCCGCTTGACCTTGCCCGGCACGCCGATCACGATGCTGCCGGGGGGGATTTCGGTGTCTTCGGTCACGACGGCGCCCACGCCGACGATGCTACCGGCGCCGATCCGAGCGCGATTCATGACGACGGCCCGCATCCCGATCAACACGTCGTCTTCGACGGTGGCGCCGTGGACGATGGCCGCGTGGCCCAGCGAGACGCGATCGCCCAGCGAGCAAGGGACGCCGGGATCGGCGTGCAACATGCACAGATCCTGGACGTTCGTCTGCCGGCCGATGCGGATCTTCTCCCGGTCGCCGCGGATCACGGCGTTGAACCAGACGCTGGACTCGGCCCCGACCAGCACCTCGCCGATCAGACGCGCGCCCACCGCGACGAACGCGGTGGGTTCGAGCAGTTCGGGATGAAAGTCGAAAGGGTCGAGCATGAAGAACCGCGGATGAAGGAGAGGGCTCGGGGATCAGAAGGGGCGGAGATCTGACGCGTTTCGGGGCTGCCGGTTGGGCGGATGAGCGTCCGGGACGCGGCGTCGGCGTCCCGGATTTTCGGATCGCGCACGGCTGTTACGGCGATGACTCGTGGCCGCGGCAATCCCTCCTGCCTCATCCCTTCTCACTGCCACCCGCCACCCATGCCGCCGCCCATGCCGCCGCCCCACCCGCCGCCCATGCCGCCGCCCATACCGCCGCCCCACAGGCCGGTCGAGTAGGCGGATTCAGCCTCCATCCCTGTCAGCGGCTGGGAGAAGGCCGGCGCGACGACGACGCGCGTGTCCGCGTCGTCGATGCCCATCCGCGTCAGGGCCCGGACGATGGCTTCACGCCGTTTCATGTCCAGGTCCGGATTCAGGTGCATGGGATATCCAAATTGACTGCGATGTTTGGCACTTGTCTGGCTGCGTTCGACGACAACCGGGTAGGGCGAGCCGGCGCGGAGTTGTTCGGCGATCTTCCGGACGTGGTCTTCGCCCGCCTCGTTCAACCGCAGGTCTTTGACCGCCACGCCGTTTTCGTAACGACGGTCCTCGAATTCGTGCTGGTAGACCACGAACTTGGCCGCTTCGGCGTTCTGTTCCTGGAGTTCCATGATTTGATCCACCTTCGTGCCCAGCATTTCGGGGAGCGGAGGCGACTGATAGAAGAAGGCGGGCGTACTGCAGCCCGGCGCACCCAGCAGACCCAGCAGAGCGCAGAACAATGCCCCGGCAGTCCCGGCAGCTCGAATCATTGCACGACCCTTTCGTTTAGTTCCGGTTGTTTGGCGTATCGCTGATCGTTGCCGAATACCCGGCAGGTTGGACGGTTGCGTTTGTCTCGGGCGACGCCGGCCGCAGCGAGTTGGTCTCCGCTTGCGCGGCCGACGCGGTGCCCGGCCGCAATTGGTCTAAGCCGAGTCTGCCCAACTCAAACGACTGGCTGCGGAGCGGATTCGCCAACCCGCCGCCAGCTTGTCCTGCGTCGCCAGAACGGACCAGCGGAGCGTTCAGCATCAACGTTGCCGGCCCGCCGGTGATGGGACCGGTTTCGGGAGCGGACGGCGGCGTGGTGAGCGGTTCCGGCATCGGCAGCGACTCGGGAACGGTCGCCCCTTCTTCGGGCCCTACCCCGGCCGGCATCGGTTCCGGCGTGAGGATCACCTCGGCCGGCGTCGGCTGGCCCATCACCGGGCGGCCGATGCCCTGGTCGACCGGTCCGCGGCTGATGACGCCGGGGCGCGTCCAGCCGTAGTTCAGGTAGTAGCTGGCGTCCCGCTGGCGAGCCAGCGCCAGGGCGTCCCAGTACGCCTTTTGCGGCCAGTTGCCTTCCGTCAGTTCGATGTTGTTGTACTCCAGCAGCGAACCCTTCTGGAAATGGACGTAAGCGATCGCTTTGTTGTACTCCACCAGCATCTCGTAGAAGGCCACTTGTGCCTGGGCCCGCCGGCTTTGTGCTTCCAGAACCTTGTCGACCGTATCCGCACCGCCTTTCCATTTCGCCGTGGCGGACTCGACTTCCTTCTCGGCCGCCGACCAGCGGTTGAAATGCGTCTGAGCCTGCACGTAGTAACTGTCGATGGCGCGGAGCGCGTTGCTCAGGTTGTGGACGAGCGAAAGCTCTGCATCTTCCATCTGGGCCTTGAGTTGGGCGACCTTCAACTGGGTGTTCCGCACCGCCGTCAGTTCGCGGCGAAAGCCGACCGGCATCCCAAAGGAGACGAAGATGTCCGCTTCCTGATAATTTCCGCTCGCCAACTCGTTGAAGGCGGCGGAGCCAGTGTACTCGGACGTCACGGTGCTGCCGAAATTCTTGCCGCTGTCGTCCCGGCGGATGAGTTCGTCGCCGCGGCCAATCCAGCGATACAACATGCCCACGTCCAACTGGGGCAGCAGACGGTTCTTGGCGGCGATCACCTCGAATTCCCGCGCCTTGAGAGTCCACTTCGCCTGCCGCAGTTCCGGGCTGCGGACGAGCGCCTCGGTCTGCACGCTCGGCCAGTCGAATTCCACGCGGGCCAGCGTCGGTTCGTCGATCGGCCGAATGAGGCGCCCGTCGGTTGCCGCCAGCCCCATCATCCAGCGCAGCCGCGATTCGGTGTCGTACAGATCCTGCAAGCTGCGTTCGACACCGGCCCGGAACTGAAAGTACTGTTCGCGGGCGTAGGCCTCTTCCTGAGCCGGCGCCACACCCTCGTTGAATTTCTCGTACACGATCCTCCAAGCGCCCTGCGCACTGTCGCGTCCGATCTTGGCCGTTTCCAGGTTGCGGTAGTACTTGTGCAGTTCCCAATAGGTCTTTTCCACGTCGAAGACAAAGTTGCGGACCACCGCCTCGAACCCGACCAGACTGATATCCTCGTTGATTCTGGCCAGCATCACGGGGATGCGATTGATCATCGTGCCGCGGCCGCGCAACAGCGGCTGGTCCCAGCGGACTTCAAATCCGGTCGTCCAGTCGCTGTTGACTTTTTGACCGGGGCCGACGTTCGTGCCCGTGTCCCACGGTCCCGTCCAGCGGTTGTAGTCCGTAAAGTTGCTCATGGTGAACCGGGCGCCCGAAGCGGTCCGCTTCGACAGGTCCGTCCGCAGGCCGCTGCGGACGTATTCGTTCAGGGCGGGAATAAACGTGGAAATGGCCGTGGCGCGGTTGTCCGCCCGGTCCAGCCGTTGAATCAAAGAACCCGACGGCGAATTGCCGCGAATTTGCAACTGGGCGTCGAAATCGGCCAGCGCATCCTCGACGCCGCCCGCTCCCTCCAGCGTCGGATTCGTCCCCTGCCGGTTTCCTTGGGACTGAGTCATGGCCGGCGAGTAGACGGTGGTGGAACCCAACACGTTGTAGACCCCGGAGCCGCCGGAGCTGAGGTATCCGCTGACCTGCCCAAACGGACTGACCGCGCCGAGTTGGCGGATCGTCTTGCTGTTCTGCAGGGCGATCGTGATGCATTCTTCCAGGGTCAGATCCCACATTTCCTGGAAGTCCGGGCGGGACACGGTCAGCGGCGCCTGGCACTGACTGGTCTCCGGCAACGGTTCGCTCTCGACGTCCGGATACTCGATCTCCGTCGCCTTGTCCAGAAAATGCGACAGGTCGCCGTCGTTATGGAAGTAGAAGGGCTGCGTAGGGCTGCAGCCGGGAAAGATGGCCAGGGCGAGCATCAGCAGGGCGACGCGCGAAGTGGTTTGCCGACTCATCGATGGACGTTCCTAGAGTGGTGGCGTTTCGCGTGACCGTTGACGCCAACGGCCAAGGACGGACTCTCCCTCTACAGCCGGACCAGTCGCCGGCCGTGGATCGCAGTCAAGGCCCCCCTTGACCGCTTGCGTCCGCCCCCGGTCGCTGCGCAATGCGCAAACACCCTAGGCATGGCAATCGGCAAACCTGATATCGGCCGCCCTATCCTCAAACTTTCGGAAATCAATTTAATCCGCAGAGTTTTCCAGAGGTGACGGCGACGCTAGCTGGGGGCCGAGGCAACTCCGGCAAGAGCCAGACGCACAAAACCCGGTTTTCTCGGGCATCAGCCTTCAGGATGCGGCGTCCGGCCTCTCGACGCCTCAGTCTGCGAAACCCGACGTCCGAGCCTCTGAACCGCACACAGCAACGCCGCCAGCCGTCAAAGTCTTCGCCACCGTTTCGTGCGGAGCTAGCACGTTTGGAATAAACCGGACAGTCGTCACGGCAAGTAAATCCGGATCGACCGGATGCCGAACACGTTAGGTGACTGCTCGTGACTGGAACAGCCGGTTCCGGTCCAGGCAAGCCCCACGCCACACGGCGTCGATCGCACCGGACGATTCACACCTACCCCACCCGCCATACCACCCGCGACACAAGATTTCAGCAGCAAGGGAGTGCTCGCAATGAAAACTTCTCTCCTGGCAGGGATCGCCTTGTTGGCGGTCATCTCCGCAACGCCGGCTTCCGGCCAGACTCGCTACTATTACCCCGACGGCGTCCCTCGAGACCACGCACCCGCCAGAGTGGCCTACACGCCGGAGTTTCCCACGCTGGCCGCCCTGCAGCCGCCCGCCGCTGGACCTGCCCCGGCTGCGAAACCCGACGCAGCGGCCGTGCCAACGCTCCCCACGCAGACTCCGCCAGCCAAGCCAACTCCGCCAACTCCGCCAACTCCGGCAGCCCCGGCAGCTCCGGCAGCCCCGGCAGCCCCGGCAGCCCCGGCAGCCCCGGCAGCCGAAGCGCCGGCCGCGCCCGCCGCCCCGGTGCCGGCCAATCCTGCGCCGGCCAATCCTGCGCCAACTGCCAAGGAGCCGGTGCCCTCCGTTCCCGTGACGCCGAAGGAAGCCCCCGCGGCACCGGCCCCTGCAGCCGACTCGGCGCCGCCCGCGACTCCCGCGCCCAAGGCGTCAGAGGCCCCCAAGGCAACTGCGGCACCCAAGCCGGATCACGCGATCGCCTCGCCTAGCGACGCTCCCGCGCCGCCGGTTAGCAATGCACCCGAGATCAAATTGGACCGGGAGAACGCACCGCCGACCGATGTCAAGAGCGTGCTGAAGGGCAAGGAAGACTCGTGTTTCGACGCGGGCTGCCCTGATGACCGGTGCGGCGGTTGGCTGTCCTGCAATCCCGGCCAGCAGTGGAAGCTGCCCCAACCCGACTTTCTGCAGCGGCATAACACGGTTCTGGGCGGCTGGCTCCAGCAGGGCATCACGTTCAACGACCACCACAGCAACGGCTTCAACGGTCCGGTGGCCACGAACGACCTGGCCGCAGAATACCAGGCCAATCAGATGTGGCTGTACCTGCACCGGCCGGCCGACAACGGCGGCTGCGGCTTTGCCTGGGGCGGTCACATGGACATCATGTACGGCACCGACGGCCGATTCGGGATCAACAAGGGATTGGAAGACCGCATTTACGGCTTCGATCGTGACACGTATGGGATCGTGATTCCGCAGTTCTACCTGGAACTGGCCTACAACGACCTGTCGGTCAAGTTGGGCCATTTCGCGGGCATCCTGGACTACGAAGCCGTTCCGGGTCCGATGAACCCGTTCTATTCGCACTCGTACAGCTACGGCTACACGGTGCCGCAGTTGGTGACGGGATTCCTGGCCGACTACAAGTTGAGCGACCAATGGTCGATCCAGGGCGGAATGCACCGTGGCTGGATGCAGTTCGAGGATTACAACGGTGCCTGGGACGTGATGGCGGGCATCAAGTGGCAGAGTTGCGACCAGAAGACCGAGTTGCGGTATGCGATTTCGAGTGGAAGACAGAGCGTGCCGTTTAACGACGACAACCGGTTCGTGTACAGCTTGGTGTTGCAGCACCAGTTGAGCGACAACCTGAAATACGTGGCGGTCCACAACCTGGGCTTCGAACGCGACATCGTCGAATTCGGCGGGGCCGATGCCGAGTGGTACGGCCTGAACCAGTACTTCCTGTACACGATTAACAAGTGCTGGGCGGTCAACGTGCGGGCCGAGTGGATGCGGGATGACGACGGCGCCCGAATCGCCGGTCCGGGCAACATAGTCAGCCCCGACGGCGTCGTCGGCGGCGTCCGCGCGTGGGACGGAGCCGGCTATGCGGGCGACTTTTTCGAGGTCAGCCTGGGCTTGAACTGGCGTCCGAACGGCAACTGGCTGGTACGGCCCGAAGTCCGCTGGGATTGGTATGACGGCCCGGCGAGCTTCCTTCCCGGCAAGCCGGCCATGCCGTTCAACGACGGAGTGAGCGACGACCAGATGACCTTCGGGATCGACGCGATCTTCTTGTTCTGAAAAAGAGCGAACGGATCAAAGACCTTCGGCAGACGGGCCCGGCTTCTTTCCGGAAGCCGGGCTTTTGCCGTTTCTGGCGGACGCGGTTGGCCGCGTCGCGGGTCCGGCAGGGCAACCCGCCGCCCCGCTCATCCCGCCCAGTTTCCGCCCAGTTCTCCCAAAGTCCCTACAGGATGAACTTGCTCAGTTCTTCATCCTCCGTCACTTCCTCCAGCCGTTCCTTGACGTACTCGGCGTTGATGACGACCGGGCCTGATTTCCTGTCCGGGCTTTCGAAGCTCAGTTCCTCCAGCACACGTTCCATGATCGTGTACAAGCGCCGCGCGCCGATGTTCTGGGTCGATTGATTGACTTTGAAGGCGTACGCCGCCAGCGAGTCGATCGCGTCGTCGGTGAAGGACAATTCGACGTGTTCGGTCTGCATCAGGGCGGCGTACTGCTTGGTGAGCGAGTTCTGGGGCTCAGTCAGAATGCGGACGAAATCATCCTTGGTCAGGTCGTTCAATTCGACGCGGATCGGGAACCGGCCCTGGAGTTCGGGCATCAGGTCGCTGGGCTTGGCGCGGTGGAACGCTCCGGCGGCGACGAACAGGATGTGATCGGTGCGGACATAGCCGTAGCGAGTCTGGACGGTAGTGCCTTCGATGATGGGCAGCAGATCGCGCTGCACGCCCTGGCGGGACACGTCCGCTCCGCGCGTGTCGCTGGCGACCACCTTGTCCAGTTCGTCGACGAAGATGATGCCCATGTTCTCCGCCAGTTCGATGGCGGCCGCATTGATCTTCTCCGGGTCCAGCAAGGCGTCGCATTCCTGTTCGAACATCACTTCGCGGGCCTGGGCGACCGACATCTCGCGGCGGGAGGTGGAGCGGGGCAGGATTTTCTCGAACATGCCCTGCAGGTCCATGTCCATCTGTTCCAGGCCCAGGCTGCCGACCATGATCGGCGTGGCCTTCTGTTCGACGGTCAATTCGACTGTCCGCTGGTCCAGTTCGCCGGCGGCCAGCATGGCCCGCATCTTCGTGCGCGTGCGTTCCTGCTGCTGAGTCGAATCCTTGCCGTCCTCCTCGCGGTCGAAGTCCGACGTCGGCCGCGGGCAAATCAGGTCCAGCAGCCGCTCCTCGACCCGCCGTTTCGCCTCGGGCTCGACACTTTTCCGCTCGCGTTCGCGGATCAGGCCGATGGCGTTTTCCACCAGTTCGCGGACCATGCTCTCGACGTCGCGGCCGTAGTAGCCGACTTCGGTGTACTTCGTGGCCTCGACCTTGATGAACGGCGCGCCGGTCAAGCGGGCCAGGCGGCGGGCGATCTCGGTCTTGCCGACGCCGGTGGGGCCGACCATCAGGATGTTTTTGGGCGCGACTTCCTCGCGCATGTCCTCGCCCAGGTTCTGCCGGCGCCAGCGGTTGCGGATGGCGATCGCCACCGCCCGCTTGGCGGCTGCCTGCCCGACGATGTACCGGTCCAACTCGGCGACGATTTCCCGCGGCGTCAAAACCCGAGTTTCCAAAGTCGCGATCTCCGTAGCAAGCTGTCTCACCTCTGGCACTCCAGTTCCTCGACGAGGATTTTGTCGTTGGTGTAGATGTCAATGCCGGCTGCGATTTCCAGGGCCGTACGGACGATGCCTGCTGCGTCCAAGGGCGAGTGGGCGACCAGCGCGCGGGCGGCGGCTACGGCGTAGTTGCCGCCGGAGCCCACGCCGATGATCCCGTCCGTGGGCTGAATCACGTCGCCGTTGCCGCTGACCAGCAAGGTGTGCCGCGCGTCCGCGACCGTCAACAAGGCTTCCAGTCGCCGCAGCGCCCGGTCCGTGCGCCATTCCTTGGCCAATTCCGTCGCGGCCCGCGGCATGTTCGCCGGATAGTCCTTCAACTTGGCCTCGAACCGCTCCAGCAACGCAAAAGCGTCGGCTGCCCCGCCGGCAAAGCCGCACAACACGGCGCCCTCGGCCAAGCGGCGGATCTTCACCGCGTCGCCCTTGACGACCGCGGTGCCCAGCGTCACTTGGCCGTCGCCGCCCATGGCGACCTTGCCCAGGTGGCGGACCGTCAAAATCGTGGTTGCATGTAGTTGCATCGCGAGAAAATCCAGCGTAGGGTGGAACGAGTCTTCGGGTCCCACTGCGTCACCAAGCCGCCGTCGGATGGGGCTCGCAGACGCGCCCCACCTGTGCCCCAAAACCAACAGTGTGGCGGAAAACCCCCAAGAACTCCAGGGGCGGTAAACGAAAAACGCCGCAGGGCAGGCTGCGGTGGGACCCTCGAAATCAGGAACCAGAAGCCCGGAACCGGAAACGAATCGGAACGGCCAAGCCCCAACCGCCGAGATGCCGAACGGCCGCCCGGTCTGAACTTGGGCCGTGCGTCGAATCTGGACCGGATTTCGCGTTGCCAAGTTGCCGCGTTTTTTGCCGACTTGCTTTTCCGCTCCGCGGCCAGAACAATGAGACCCATGAACACCGCCGACCGCTTGCCACGCAGCCCGGAGTTGATGTCTCGCGACGATACGGCCTTGCTGGTTATCGACATGCAGGAGCGTCTGCTGCCCTCGATCCGCAACGCCTCGCGGGTGATCTGGAACGTGCGCCGCTTGATCGACGGCGCGCGCCTGTTGGGCCTGGAAATCGCCGCCACCGAGCAGTATCCGAAGGGCCTGGGTCCGACGGTCGCCGTACTGGCGGAGCGGTTGGGTGCGATTCCCGCCAAGTTGACCTTCAGTTGCGGCGAGTGCGGCGGCATTTTCCGCCGCTGGGCGGAACAGGGCCGGCCCAAAGCCCTGGTCGTCGGCGTGGAAACGCACGTCTGCGTCCAACAGACCGTACTGGACCTGCTGGGCGACGGCTTCCGCGTCTATGTCCCCGTCGATGCCGTCGGCTCGCGGTTCGAACTCGACTACCAGACGGCGCTGCGGCGCATGAATTCGGCCGGGGCGACGCTGACCACCACCGAGGCGGCGCTGTTCGAGTGGTGCGAAGTCGCCGGGACGCCCGAGTTCAAGCAGATCAGCCAACTGGCGCGGGAACAAACGCCGGGAGATGAAGGATGAAGGATGAAGGACGAAGGACGAAGCGTGGAAGCGTGGCTGGTGAGGCTGCGTTGAGCAATGATACCGTTAGCACGAAAGGAACTTTGATGAATCGACAAACAGATCGCCGCCGTTTTCTACAGACCACTGCCGCGCTGGGCGCGGGGTTCTGGGTCAGCGGCCTCGGCCGAGCGGCCGAGAGCAACTCGCCCAACGAGAAACTGAACATCGGAATCATTGGCGCCACGGGACGCGGCGGGGCCAACATGGGCGGAGTGTCCAGCGAAAACATCGCCGCGCTGTGCGACGTGGACTCAAAAAAGCTGGCGTCAGCGGCCGCGAAACACCCCAAGGCCAAGACGTATGACGACTGGCGAAAGTTGGTCGACCAGAAGGACCTGGACGCGGTGGTCGTCAGCACGACCGACCACACCCATGCCCCGGCCAGCGTGTGGGCCATGAACCGGGGCCTGAGCGTGTATTGCGAAAAGCCGTTGGCGCACTGTGTGTACGAGGCCCGTGTGGTGCAGGAAAAATACCTGGCCAACAAGGACAAGCTGGCCACGCAGATGGGCACCCAGATCCATGCCACGGACAACTACCGTCGCGTGGTCGAACTGGTCCAGGGCGGGGCGATCGGGACCGTCCGCGAAGCCCACGTGTGGTGCAGCCGCGTCGGGCCGACCCCGGCGCGGCCCACGGATGAACCGCCCTGCCCGCCGGAGCTGAATTGGGACCTGTGGCTTGGCCCCGCACCCTACCGGCCGTACCATCCCAGCTACCCGCGCGGCTGTACGACTTGGGAACAACACTGGGACTGGGGCAACGGCTGCTTGGGCGACATGGGCAGTCACTTGATCGACCTGCCGTTCTGGGCCCTGGGGTTGCGTGACCCGCTGAACGTCGTGGCCGACGGCGATCCCCGCAGCGACGAGAGTTATCCGAATTGGCTGACCGCGTGCTGGGAGCACCCGGCCATCGGCAATCGCGGGCCGATCACGTTGAAGTGGTACGATGGCATCAAACGCCCGCCGTCGCCTCCGGGACACGACCTGAACAAGTGGGGCATCGGCGTCTTGTTCATCGGCGACAAGGGCCAGTTGCTGGCCGACTACGGCAAACGAATCCTGCTGCCGGAGGACCAGTATAAGGACTTCAAGCCGCCGGAGCAGACCATTCCGCCGTCGTTGGGACACTACCAGGAGTGGATCCACGGCGTTAAGACCGGCGCTCCGACGCTGTGCAACTTCGATTACTCCGGCAAGCTGATCGAAGCCAATTTGCTGGCTGCCGTCGCCTTCCGGGTGAACCAAAAGTTGGACTGGGACGCCAAGAACCTGAAGGCCCGCAATTGCCCGGAAGCCGACCGGTTCCTCCGCCGCGAATACCGCCAGGGCTGGGTCCTGGACGGGTGACGGCGGATTCCTTCCTGGCAGGAGACTGTCTGCGGGCAACACGACAGACAGCAGGCCGGAACGGCGCGGACTCGTTCCGGCCTGCTCGTCTTATCGCCCAAGAGCGGACCAATCCAGTCGGCCCAGATTCCGTCAGCCTGGATTAGGTCCCCCCGAGGCGGCCTGAGCCGCACTCGACACGATTTGCGGGCGCGGGGCGATCAAGCGGGCACCCGCCGCGAGCAGCGCCGGCGGAGCCTCAAGGCGGGTTGGCAAAATGCGAACATTGCCTTGGTTGGTGCCTTGCCCCGCATTCCTTCCAGATGGCGGAAAGACTGACAGCAGAAACGTCGCCGAATAGCGCCGTTTTCAAGGGTCCTTCTTCTGACCCCAGTGTTTCTGTCAATCTGCCCTCCGCAGGCCCGGCGGGCCGTCCGCCACGGCGCGCGGTATACCCTGCCTGACCCGGACATGGTACACTGCCGCCGGCCCATATTGGAGGTTGTCTTGACGCAAGTCGACAAACACAAGAAGAGGAGAGTGGAACGATGGAACGCCTGAGGTTGGTGCTGTTCGCGGTCTTGAGCGTTTGGCTGCCTGCGGCTTGGCTGCCCGCGCAGCAATGGGGAGATCTCTCCGCGACGTTCGTCTACGACGGCCAACTGCCGAAGGAGGCGACGCTGACCGTCACCAAGGACGCCGAGTTTTGTGGCAAGTTCCGCATTGTCGACGAGTCGCTGGCGGTCAATGCGGAGAACAAGGGCATCTCCAACGTCTTCGCGTATTTGTACTTGGGCCGCAGCGGCGAATCGCCGAGGCCACATCCGTCGTACGACGCTACCGTCAGGGCCAGCGTCAAACTGGACAGCAACTGCTGCCGGTTCGATCCTCATGTGCTGCTGCTGCGGACCACGCAGACGCTGATTCTGAGCAACAGCGACGAGATTCGGCACAGCTGCAAGATCGTCACGTTTGCCAATCCGCCCATCAACTATACGATTCCGGCCAAGGGCCAAGTGGAACATGGCTTTTCGCACGCCGAACAGTTGCCGGCGCGAGTCAGTTGCGCGATTCACCCCTGGATGTCGGCTTGGCTGCTGATCCGCGACAACCCCTACATGGCCAGCAGCGACGCCAACGGGAGACTGCTGATCAAGAACCTGCCGGTGGGCAAGTGGACGATCCAGTTTTGGCATGAGAAAGCGGGTTACCTCAGCCAGGTGAACCAAGGCGGTAAGAGGATCGAATGGAAAAACGGTCGGCTGGAAGTCGACATCAAGCCGGGCGAGAACAAGCTGGGTCCGATCACCCTGGAGCAGACAGTATTTGCGGACTAGTGCCGCCGCAAATCGAAAGACAGGGCTCATCGCTCCGCGTGCCCGCGGTGCAACCCGGCTGGCCCCGGCACGACGATCCTGAATCTCAACAGCCTGTTGAAAAAAGAGGCTTGGTTCCGAGCTGCGTTGGAGAAAGCCGAGGAAGAACGGCCACCGCGAGGTGCCTGTCCCTGGACCGGCGACATCCCCAGACCGATGTCAGCAGATCCTCCAACCGGATGTCGGCCGGAGCGTGGTAGACCACGGCTTGTCTGCGACGGTCCTCAGCCGGACGGCGGTCTACGCGGTAAACAGCAACTCCGGAATCGCGAATCCGGAATGCAGAATACCGCGGGGCGATCGACGCGTCTTCGACGCGTTTTTCATTCTCCGTTCAGGATTGCCCCTCGTTGCCAAGCTCTGCGAGGGGTACGCACGTTTTCGGAAGTTCGGGTTCCAAGGCGCGAAGCAGAGCTTCGCGGACAGCCGGTTCCCAGGCGGAGCCTGGGAACCAGAAGTAAAAGCTGGCAGAAAGATGGGGGCTGAAAGAGACAGAGCCCGTTCTTCCCTCTTTCTGTCCCATTTTCCTGCCAGCTTTACTTTTCGCGCTTGCCTTTCGCGAGCCGTCTTTCAGATCTGTTCTTCGATCACGTACGGCTTGCGGTACTCCCGCTTGAACATCTTCATGGCGTCCTCGTTGCCGACGACCTTTTCCGTCTGGCGGTCGATGACCAGTTTCTGGCCGCCCAACCGGTAGCTCATGGTTGCGTAGTGCGCCCACAGCACGCTGATGTGGCCTTCCTCGATGTCGGCGTTGGGACGCTCGCGCGAGCGGATGCACTGGAGGAAGTTTTCCTTGTGCTCCGGGTCGGGGAACAGCCCCTTCTGCTGGTCCTTGACCACGCCTTCCTGCAGGCCGGGGCGGCCGAACACTTGCCAGCCGCCGCCGTGCCGGCCCAGGCACATCAGGCCGTCGCTGCCGTAGATTTCGATCCGCGTGGCGCACTGCGGCCAGTACGGGTACTTGTCCGGCGCTTGGCGGATGATGGGCGAGATTTTCAAGATGTGGGGCGTGTACAGCGTCAACTCGAAGGTCACGGTCATGTCGTCAAAGTCGTACACGGCCACCTGCGTGTCGGGCGATTCGGCCGCGCCCGGTTCGTACCGCGCGCCGGTCGAATAGACGCTCTTGGGATAGTCCACGCCGAGCACGAACCGGGCCAAGTCGATTTGGTGGATGCCGTCGTTGATGATGTCGCCGCTGGAGTAGCGCCAGAAATGGTGCCAGTTGCGGTGGTAGGTGGCGTTGTACTTGGCCTCCGGCGCCGGGCCGTTCCAGCGGTCCCAATCGAAGGTGGCGGGCGGCTCGCTGTCCGGCTGCATGGGAAAGTTGTTCCACCCCTTCTGATTGTAAATGCGGGCGAAATGCACTTTGCCCAGTTTGCCGTCGGCGAGGTACTTGCGGGCCGCGATGTTGTATTCGGCACTGCGGTTCTGCGTGCCCACCTGCACGACGCGGTTGTACTTCCGCGCCGCTTCGACCATCTTGCGGCCTTCCCAGGCGTTGTGGCTCGGTGGCTTTTCCACGTACACGTCCTTGCCAGCCTGGCAGGCGTGGATCGTGGCCAGCGCGTGCCAGTGGTCGGGCGTAGCCACGATCACGCCGTCGATCGACTTGTCCTCCAGCAGTTCACGGTACTCCTGCGTTCCCCGTGGCGCTGTTCCGCCTTGTTTTTCGGCCAGCGCCGCGCACACCGCGGCTTGGCGGTTTCCGTCGGCATCGGCGACACAGGCGAAGTGGACGTCGCCACGGGCGACAAAGTCCATGGTCAAGTTTCTGCCTCGTCCGCCGGCGCCAATCAGCCCCAGGACGATCTTGTCGGCGGCGGGTGCGGCGCGCGCCGAAGCGGCGTTGTTCAGGATCGTCCAGCCCGCAGCGATGCCCAACCCCGCGTCGCGGGTTTGAGCCAAGAACCGACGGCGGTGAATCTGCGTCATGATCTTAGTCCTCCAGGGAGAGCAAGAACTCGGATTACCTCACGAACCGTTTTCCAGCAACCGGCTGTTCCTCGCAGCCGGCGGCAACATCCGGCACGCTAAGCATAACGAAGCGACGCCCGCGCAGCAACAACGCGCGAGGAAAGAGGTCATTTCGTTCGGCGAGGCGGTCAGGCGAGCAGCGCCGCCATTTCGCAGCGGACGCTCCCTTATTGCGGAGCCGCCTGGGCCGGCTGTTCTTTGGCTGCCGCAGCCTGGCCGCTCGGCGCGGGCTCTCCGGCCGCGCGGGGCGGGCCTGCGGGCATGGGGTCCGGGTCTCGCGGCAACTCGACGGTGTTCCCGCCGCAACCGGCCACGCTGACGAGAATCAAAATCGACAACCAGGCGATGGCAAGAATGGATTTCATGACAGCCTTGCGCGGCCCGTGGCCGCGGCGACCAAGCGAGGTGGGCCGAGTCTTCGCGGCCTACCGGATGGTTGTCCGTCCTGGCGGTGAGCCATGAAGACCTGGCCCACCCCGTAAATGCGCGCCGACGGCGCGTCGGTCACGGGGGCACCTCGCCGTCCGAGATCCCGCCCAGAAGCGTCATCGTACCTTCGGTGATCGACGTCGCAAGCGGCTGCACCGACCCGTCGGCATAACAAAATTGGACGATTCCCGGGTGCCAGCTGCTAAACCGGTAGTAGGCGGCGTCGCTCAGTCCCCACGCGGTCGGCAGCGCGCCGCTGCCCATCCAGGTATGCGCGTACTCGCGGCGGTTCCCGTACTGGCCCCCCAGGGCTTCGCCGAACAACAGCGTGTTGCTGGTCCCGTCCAGGATGTGGCCGAGCGTTTTCTTCGACCGGTTGTACAGGGGACCGAAGTAGTGATCCCAATACGCGTTTTCGGTCAGCCCCATCCCGCCAGCGCTGGCGACGTAGTTGCTGCGGCCGATGTTCAGCCCGCCGTCCGTGACGGGCACGTAGAGACCGGTCAGCCAGGTGGAATCGGGCGGGGTCTTGGCGCCAGCCCTGTCCCACCACATGTGCAAGCCGACGAACGTTCCCACGGTGTTCGCGTAGGGATCGTCGCTGGGACACAGGAACAGACTGAACCGCGTCTGCGAGATGTTCCAGGTCGGAGAATCCGTCCACCAGGCCGATCTCACTTTCTCCACGTCCATTTCGGTTTCGATGCGGTCTTGGACGAACCCTTGCTCCAGGTAGGGCAGCAGGTACGGCAGCACGCCGACGAACTGGTCGCCAACCGGCGGGACTTCGACGGGCGGCCAAGGCCCCAGGTAACCCGGAGGAAACCGCTTCATGGCGGAATGGAAGTTGTGAGCGGCCAGTCCGATCTGCCGCAGGTTGTTCGTACACTGGGTGCGGCGCGCCGCCTCGCGCGCGGCCTGCACGGCCGGCAGCAACAGGGCCACGAGAATCCCGATGATGCCGATCACGACCAACAGTTCTACGAGCGTAAAGCCACGCCGCGTAAGTCCGAGACCAGCGAAGAGATTCGGATTAAGCATGAAGTGCCTCGGCAGACTGTTCTGCGGCCCTTGATCCTGGCGATTGGCATCACGAAAGTCAACGCGGGGAGACGAGAATGGCTGCATTCCGACAGAAGGGTCTTCCTGGATTTCCACCGAATCGACGATTGGATAAACTAACCCCGATCGGAGCCGATTCTGCAACGGTGGGTGTGCCGACGGGCGGAAGGCCGGTTTCTGTGGGTTTGGCGAAGGTTAGAAAGGCGACGGCATGGTGGATCCGGAGCTTTCTCAAAGCGTTTCGGGCTGGAGTCACGATCCGTGGGCGCTGCAAGCCCTTTTTGGAGAGACGGACGGTGCGCGTTTGGCGTCGGGCCGCCGTGCTGTCCAAAAAGACCGGCGGACCATTGTGTTGTGCGCCTATGAGAACTTCTTTGCCCGCGCCGGGGGCTTGTTCCAGGTAGCGCGACTGCTGCCCAAGACGCTGCAGCAGCACGGCGAGCGAGTACTGGTCCTGAGCCCTTTCCATGCCGCGTTGGCGACGGCGCCGGCGCGACCGTCTGAGTCGCCGGGGGCTGCGCCGAGTCCTTTGCAGCCGTGCCGCGAGACCGGCGAGACCAGCGTCCGATTTGCCAATACCCGCGTGCCGTTGAAGTTGTGGGAGCACACGCTGGACGGGGTCCGTTGGGTGTTGTTCGAGGCGCCGGATTACTTCCGGGCACGCGGCGGCCCGAAGGGCAAGATCCCGTACGACTACACCGGTCCCGACCATCCCCAGGCCCCGTCACGGCTGGACGTCGACAGCCTGTTCGCGTCCGCCGCGGTTCCTTCCGTCTTGGCCGCCCTGGGCCTGACCGAGGATCTCGTCATTCACGCGCAAGACTGGCAACTGGCGGCGACCGCACTGACCGTCAAGCAAGCCCTGCTGGATAACGTGCTGCACTCCGCCTCCGTGGTGCTGTCTTCTCACAATCCCTACGATCGCGTTTTGCCGCCGGGCAAACTGGGCCTGATCACGGGCCGCGTGCATGAGCGGTTTTGGCCCACGCTGCGGCAGACGCCACGGCGAGACGGCACGCTGCCCGTTCGCCGCGACACGTTTTACGAATGCATGCTGCCCCTGCTGGACGCGCCGGTTGCGACCGTCAGCAAGAGTTTCGCCCGCGAACTGACGGTGCATCCCGTGCAGACCGCGTTCTTCGCCAGTCATCTTCAGGACGTCTTTCGCCGGCAGGGCGTCGTCGGCGTCGACAACGGACTGTTCCTGGATGCCAACGCAGGACCGTTTTCAGCCGCCGCCGTCGACGAGGCACGGCGCGGTAACGTCGCCGCCATCCTGCGCGAGAAGGAAGACAAGCGGCAGGTTCTGCTACAGCATTTTGCCGGCTATCTGCAGGAGAGCGCGCGGGGGGAGCTGAATGCCGGTCCCGGACGCAGCCTGGCCGATCTGCCGCCGGAAGTGCCGGTCTTTATGATGTTCGGCCGCATGGACCCGGGCCAAAAAGGTTTCGACGTCTTGGCGCGAGCTGTGGAACGGATCGAACCGGGACGCGCCAAGTTCATCTTCGCCCTGGAATCGCCGGGCGGCGTCGAACGCTGGGTCGCGGACCTGGCTCAGTTGGCGTCCGAGCGCCAGGGCGACGTGACGTTCATCCCGGATCGCATGACCGACGGCTACTTCGACACCATGGCCGGCGCCACGTACTGTGTGATGCCATCGCTGTACGAGCCTTTCGGCGCGGCGACCGAGCCCTATGTACAGGGCACGCCGGTGGTGGCCTGCGCCACGGGCGGCCTGCTGCAACAGGTGCGCAACTATCGCCACGACCGCGCCAGCGCCACGGGCCTGCTGTACGACGCCGATCTCTCGTCGCTCGCACCGGCAGACGTGGCGGCCCACTGGCGGGAACTGCTGGTCGCAGCCGATCCCGAAACGCGGCAGGCGAACCCCGTGTACCGGCAACTCGTGGAAGGCCTGACCGACGCGCTCCTGGAAGCCATCGCCATCTTCAGCCAGCGGCCCGAGTGCTACGGCCGCCTGCTCGCCAATCTGTACGGCCAGGCCCTGGCTTTTTCCTGGGACCATGCGGCCGACGAGTACCGCTTGCTGTACGATTGCGCCACCCGTTAAAGCCGCAGGGCGGACGGAAGAAACTCCGCCGAGGCGGTTCGCCGCTCAGCCACTCCGCGTCCAAGCCGTGTCCTTGACCGCCGTTATCTGCTAGAATGCGGCAGCGTTCTACTTTGCCAAGCCCACGGGGGGTCAGCTAACATGGCGACGATCTTGCGAGTCGATATGAACGGCCTGTCGGTTCGCCGGGAAGAAGCCGACGCTCGGTACCGGGAACTGGGAGGACGCGGCTTGACCTCGGCGCTGGTCGCCCACGAAGTTCCGCCGCACTGCCATCCGCTGTCGGCGGCCAACAAGCTGGTGCTGGCCCCCGGCCTTCTGACGGGCACCGGCGCGCCGTGTTCCGGGCGGTTGTCGGCGGGGGCCAAAAGTCCGCTGACGCACACGATCAAGGAAGCCAACTCCGGCGGCATGGCGGCGATCGATCTGGCGGCCTGCGGCCTGCAGGCGATCGTCGTGGAGGGCCGGCCGGCGGCCGGCAAGTGCTACCGCTTGCGCGTGACGCCCGGCGACGCCGTGCTGGAGCCGGCCGACGACCTGGCGGGACTTGGCAACTACGACACGGTAGCCCGGCAGGTCGACCGATTCGGCCAGAAGGTCTCCTGCATCAGCATCGGGCCGGCGGGCGAGATGCGGGCCGGCGCGGCCAGTATCGCGGTCACCGACGTCGAACTGCGGCCGACGCGGCACTGCGGCCGAGGCGGCTTGGGGGCCGTGATGGGCTCCAAGGGTTTGAAAGTGATCGTCGTCGATCCGGCCGGCGGCCGGCGGCCGCGCCCGGCGGACATGGCCGGCTTTCGCCAAGGGGCGCAGAAATTCAACGCGGCCCTGCTGGGCCATCCGCTGACCGGCGAGGGCCTGCCCAAGTTCGGCACCAACTCGCTGGCCAATGTGATCAACGCCGTCGGCGGCTATCCGACGCGGAACTTCAGCGCCGGTCAGTTCGAGGGCGTCGAGCCGATCAGCGGCGAACGGCAGCACGATGTGATCGTGGAGCGCGGCGGCGAGATCGCCCACGCCTGCCACCGCGGCTGTACCATCCGCTGCTCGCGGACCTACGTCGACGAACAGGGCGAGTTCGTGACCAAGGGACCCGAGTACGAAACCATCTGGGCGCACGGCGGCAACTGCGGGATCGACGATTTGGACGCCATCGCCCGCATGGACCGGATGGACGACGACCTGGGGCTGGACACGATCGAAACCGGGGCGACGATCGCGGTGGCGATGGAAGCGGGCATCCTTCCGTTCGGCGACGCCCAAGGGGCGCTGGGGCTGTTGGAGGAAGTCCGCCGGGGCACGCCGCTGGGACGATTGATCGCCTCCGGCGCGGAAGTTCTGGGCAAGACGTACGGCATCGAGCGCGTCCCCACCGTCAAGGGCCAGGCGCTGCCCGCCTACGACCCGCGGGCCATTCAGGGGATGGGCGTCACCTACGCCACGTCGACCATGGGCGCCGATCACACCGCCGGCTATGCGGTGACTGCGAACGTGCTGAGCGTGGGCGGCAAGGTCGATCCGCTGCGGAGCGAAGGCCAGATCGAATTGAGCCGCAACCTGCAGATTGCAACGGCCGCCATCGACGCTACCGGGCTGTGCCTGTTCGTGGCCTTCGCGGTCTTGGACGACCCGGCCGCGCTGGAGGGCATCTGCGAGATGCTCGGCGGCTACTTCGGACGGCGGATCACGGCCGAGGACTTTCTAGCACTGGGCAAACGGACGTTGGGCGTCGAGCGGGGCTTCAACAAGGCCGTCGGCTACACCGCCGCCCACGACCGCTTGCCCGACTTCTTCCGCACGGAAAAGCTCGCGCCGCACAACAGCACGTTCGCTGTGCCCGACGAAGAGTTGGACCAGGTTTTCGCGGGGATCGATTAACGGTTCACGATGAGTCGAGTTCAGGTTTACGTTTATGCCGATTTGCGCCAGTTTACCGGCGGCGCCGCCGGCAGGGAAATTGACGTCGAGCCGGGGCAAACGGTCGCGACGGTGCTCGACCGGCTGGGGATCCCGCGCCAGCGGGCAAAGATCGCTTTCGTCAACCACCGAGCTGCGGAGCCGGACCAGGCGCTGACGGGCGGCGAACGCCTGGACGTGTTCTCCGCAATCGGCGGCGGTTGAGCGCGGTCGATCCGGAGAATCCCCGGCTTGAGGGCGATCCCTGCACGCCGCAAGGCCCAGAATCTCGCAGGGCGTCCGCGAATCTCAAGCTAGACTAGACACACAGGGGTGGCGCGCGCGTGGAATGTCCACGCGAATTGTTCGGGCGCGGTGCGGCGATCGGCCCAGTCCGCGGCCACGTGAACGCAGGGCAGCCCGGTGCGGTTCGGCGGGCCGTTTTTTTGTGTCGGGGGGGGGAGATTCATGCCTGTCATTCGGCGATCGCTGCGGCGGGAACACGGTGTCCGATTGTTCGAGCAGATCCTGCTGCTGGCAGCGATCCTGGTGGCCATCATTGGCACCTTCGAAGTCCTCGGCCATGCGACGCAAGGCACCTTCGCCAGTTCGGCGGAAAAGATTGGCAGCGCAGCCGATTGAGCCGCGCGGCGACCGCCGCGGTTCTCGCCGGCAAAACCCCGGACCTGATTCACCGACTCCAGCGCCAAACGGGAAACGGCGACGGAAAGCCGCCGTCTAGGATGTCACGCTCGCGCGAAATGGCGTCGAAATCGTGACTTTATGCACGACGAGGGAAGTTGCCGAAATCCCGTTTGGCGCCAGCGCCGTGCCGCTCCCCCGCTTCTCGAACGCTTCTTACCGCTCCTGCGCTTGGCCCGTCATGGGCACGAAGACCACGCCGATCTCGCTCCACTGGCGGACAGCGCCGTCGGCTTGTTTCTCCACCACGACCAGTTCCTGTGACCGGCCGCCGACAGGCAGCACCAATCGGCCGCCCGGCGCGAGTTGTTCCACCAGCGGTTCCGGGACATGGGCGGGCGCCGCGGCCAGGATGATCACGTCGTACGGGGCGTGCTCCGGCCAGCCGCGATAGCCGTCTCCGCAGCGCACGTCGACGTTGCGATAGCCCAGTTCTCCCAGGCGCTGACGGGCATCGACGGCCAGCGATTCGATGATCTCGATGCTGTACACCTCTCGGCACAACTCCGCCAGCACGGCGGCCTGGTAGCCCGAGCCCGTGCCCACGTCGAGCGCCCGCGATTCCGGCTTGGGCTGGGCCAATTGCGTCATCAAGGCCACGATGTAGGGCTGGGATATCGTTTGCCCTCCGCCGATCTGCAACGGCCAATCGGCATAGGCGGACTCGCGTTGCGATTCGGGCACAAACAGGTGTCGAGGGACGCGCCGCATGACGTCCAGCACCCGCTCGTCGCGGATGTCCCGCGCCGCCAGTTGGACATCGACCATCCGTTGCCTCAGCACAGTGAACCGCTCGGGTTCGGGCGGTTCCTGCGGGGCCGTTCTCGAACCGAGGCTCTGGGGCTCAGAAAGCGCTGGCATGGGAGGACTCCTTGACGGGACGTCGGCGGCAGGCCAGATCAGCTTGACGGCCGCCGCCGCGGCGACAGCCAGGACCACCACCGCCACGGCTCCCCAGGGTCTGCGGGTCGCCGCATGTCCGCCCGAAAGATCGGCCTGTGGATCGGATGCGTTGCTCATAGCCGCGGACGCCTCGATCGAATGTCCGTCCGCGCCGTTGCGGCGGCGAGAACGCCCACGCGCGAAGGCAACGGCTGCGTCCCTGATTATAACGCCACCGCAAGTTCAAGAGAATCGCCGCCAGATCTTTCGCGGCCAAAACATCGCCGCTAAACTGATCTGGTCAGGCGCCGGGCGAAACTTCTACGGGGGCGCATCACCGGGGAGGAGAATGATGTCCGCCAAATTCGACACGCCGCAGGATGCTAATCAGGGGGCAAGGGAACTGTTTCTGGTGCTGCTGGTGACGATTCTTTTTCCCCCCATCCTGTTGTTCGGGTTCTTCGTCGTGAATCCGCGCGAGGAGATCGTCGTGCTGCGATTCGGCAAATACGTGACGACCCTCAAGACGCAGGGTATTCGCTGGATCCACCCCGTCGGGCGGCAGTTGCAGCGGATTTCCACGCGGGATACGACCTTGGACATCGCCACGACGACGGTGGTCGAGGTCAACGGCAACCCGGTCGAGATCAGCGCCGTGGTCGTCTACCGCGTCGAGGATACCTACCGGGCAGCGTTGCACGTGGAGAACTACCGGCAGTTCATCGAGGACCAGGCCGGGGCGGTCGTCAAGCGGGTTGCCTCGAAGTTCCCCTACGAATCGGCCGACGAGGCGAAGCCGTGCTTGAAGAAAGAAAGCGAGGCGGTCACGGACGGGTTTATCGCCGAGTTGCAGGAGGCCGTCGAGCCGGCGGGCATCCGCGTGTTGGGCGTCCGCTTGAACGACCTGACCTATGCGCCCGAGATCGCCCAGGCCATGCTGATGCGACAGCAGGCGCTGGCCCTGATCGACGCCCGCAAGACGATCGTGCAAGGTGCGGTCGAAATCGTGCATGACGCCGTGGGACAGCTCAAGGCGGCCGGCCTGGAGGTCAACGAGGCCGACCGTGACGCCCTGATCGCGAACCTGCTGGTCGTGCTCTGCAGCGGCGAACGCGCCCAGCCCGTCCTGCAGGTGCAGGCCGGCGGGCGGGCTCACGGCGCAACGTGAGCATCGTTCCCAAAAAAACTGTCCCGTGTTGATCGCCGATCATCCCACGCGGTGTGACGGCTGCTCTGATGAAGCGACCGTTGTTCTCCGAACGATGCTAAGCACCTGTCCAGGATCAACTCCGCGATTTGGTTGCAGAGCGGACTTCCGTCCGCTGGGGCGGAATTAATTCCGCCCTACGAAGTTGTTGCTGGACAGGTGCTGCCGTGCCGTCACCGAGCGGCCCTGCATCGTCAGCGGACGCTCACGAGGAATTCCCTGGCCGTACCACACCGGAAAGACTGCTCCGACGCAGTCGCGGCTATTGGACTTCCTCCGTCTCGGCAGTCCCCAGACTGGACAGGGCCCGCCGGGCGACGCTGTAGCGGGCGGCGGCCTGACGGACTTCGGCCGGCAGTCGGAGGGCCAGCATGTCCCGTTCCGGCAACCGGCCGCCGTAGACGATCACCTCCGCAACGCTGTCGGGCAGCGTTTCCGAGACGCCTTCCAAGAACGCCCCCAAGCGGTGGGCAAAGGTCGGATAGTACCGTTTTTGCAGCTCTTGACGGTTGGCAGAGATGGTCTTCAGCAGTTCCGATTCGGCGCGGACCAGGCGTTCCGCCGCCGCCTTGGCGGAGGCATCGCCCTCGGCATACAGGGCGACGACAAACCGCCGCCGGCCGCAGACCACTTCCTCGTCCAGCGGGCCCAGCAACCCCTGTGCGGAAGCCGAGGCGGTACAGGTGAGATGGCCGTAGTCCGCGCGCCAGTGGTGGGGCACGCGAAGCACGAGCGTGAACAGCCGGGCGCCCTCCAGCGACAGGCTGCGTGACGGCCTGAGTTTGAAATACACGCTGTAGCCGCGGTCCAGCGTGCCGCTGGCCGCTACGGCCGTCATCGGCGGGACCAGTTCGTAACGCTTGGTATCCGTCGTCTTCGTTCCCAGGTCGCCCGATCCGCTCAATTTGGCCGGCCAGTCCAGCGGCGCGGTGACCGCCAGTCCGAGTCCCTTGCTCGCCTCCTGCTTCTGCTCGATCGTCACATTTCCGGCGAGATCGCTGGCCAAGGTCGTCTTGGGCGCATAGTCCACGACGCGCATCGTCCGCCGCGGGCTGTCGAAGCGATAGAAATACTGCAGCAGATCGTCCTCTTTGCCTTGCCGAATCAGCGCCGAAACCTCGATCAGGACCTCAATCAGCCGCTCGTCGGGGTTGGCTTCCGCGAATTCGGCCGTGGTCACATCGCGGCAACTTGCCGAAGGCGTGACGTCAAAGGAAACCTCCGGCGCGGCTGCCTGAGCGGAGCGAGGGGCGAAGCTAGCAGCCGCCCCCACAGCGACCATGAGCAGGAGCCGAAAGAGTTGAGTTTGAGCCAAGAAGGACGCAGCAATTTTGCAAACCCGATCCATCTGCTGGCAACTCCGTCAACGATGGCACGGGCTTCCGGCCTGTGCAGCTTTCCCTCCCTCATCCCGTCGGAGGCCGTGAACACAAGACACTCGTAAACGAATCGTAGGCAGACTCCGCGAGAGGTCAAGCGCGGCGAGCCGTGGAATCGGCGGTCCGGCTTTCCAAAAAACGGGCTTTCTGCCGGCGTGTCGGGTCAGTCCGGACGTTCTTGCATCACCGTATCGTCGTCGTCGAGCGTGTCTTCCAGATCCTCTCGACAGTCATCGCCGGGACTTGTCTCGTCATCGGGCTTGCGCTCGCTGGTTGCCGGCGTTGGTGGCTCGCCGGGCAGCGACTCAGACAGCCTGGGCTCGGCAGCCGGGCTGGCCTGGCGCGGGGCAAAGACCAGCACGGTCGCCGAACCGGCGATCAGCACGATCAGGCTCGCCAGGAACAACGGCGAAAGGTCGCTGGAATTGCCTGCCGTCAGCACCGCCGTGAACGTGTTTACGATCGGGGCGCCGCCGAACACCAGCGGCATGACGTAGACCGGTCTGCCGCCGAAGTTAAAGGCCAGGACGATGCCCAAAGCTCCGATGGCTCCGGCCGCGCCGCCCGCCAAGGACCAGGTGATCCCGGAGAAGTTGAAGCCGCCCGGCTCGCGGCAAAACTGGATCAACGGCAGCGGCAGCAGGACCGCAATCACAAAATACGCCAGCCCGACACACAAAAAGGGCCGCAGCCGGCTGCCGGCCATCCGCATCTGGCCCTTGTGCAGGAGCGGTCCGTAAGCGCCCCAACACAACGCCGCCAGCGCGATGGACAAGGGGATCTTCACCAGCTTCTCCACCGTCGATGCCTGCTGTGCCGAGGCCGCAGGCGTCGTTGCCGGATCGGTTGTGGTCTCCGCCTGGGCGGATGCTCCCACCGGCGATCGCTCAGGGGTCGCAGGCTTGAAGCTCAACACGCCCGCCGCGCCCACAGCAACCAGAATCACTCCGGAAAAGAACAGCGGACGGGCTTCCTTGAACGTCCGCGCCAGCCACATCGCGAAAAATGTGTTCACCACAGGCGCCAGGCCGAAGATCAGCGGCATCACGTACACTGGATCGCCGCGAAACTTGAAAGCCAACACCATTCCCAAGGCTCCCAGGGCGCCGACGGCACCGGCCAGGAACGCCCAGACCGCCCCCAGCACCGTCCAGTTGCCTTGCTCGCTCTTGGACCGCAGCGTCAGCAGAGGGACCAGGACGGCGATCAGGAAATACGCCAGCCCGACGCAGATGAAAGGCCGCAGGCTGCTGGGATACGCCCCGCCCCCAAGCTGATACTGGCCCTCGTGCACGGCGGGACCGTACAGCCCCCAACTGATCATCGTGAACGCGACAAACGCGAGAACGAGCAGCACGCTGCGCATAAGCACTCATCCGGCTTGAAGAAAGAACCTACGGCCCGCACGACGCGGAAGAAACGTGCCGGCGCTATTCCGGCATCAGCACTTTGTCCGGGATCGCGTCGACCAGCGGGTTGTCCGCCGGGCCGCAGAAGCCCAGGTGCAGGTGCCGCCGCCAGCCTTCGGCGTACCGGAAGCGGCCGGACAGACGCCCGGTTTCGGCGCCCAGGTCGCACAGGGCCTGCATGTACGAGTCCAGTTGCTGACTGTCCCCCAGCCACGACCGCTGGCTCTCGTGCTTCGAGACCGCCGCCAGTTTCTGGTCCAGCACGTCGGTCGTATCGACGTAGATCTGGGCCCGCACGATTTGCCCCAGCGGATCGCGGTTGCCGTGGGGTTGGGCATGGTAAACGGTGACCTGGTTGTCCACGGGCGCACGCGGCGGATCGGTCTGGAAATTGGGCATGCCGCGGACAAAGGCTGCCGTGACAGCTAGCCGGCCGGCGTTCATGTGGTCTTCCATGTAGTCCACCGGCGCGTGGGTCAGGACAATTTCTGGAGCGACCTCGCGGACCACGGCCGCAACCTTGGCCAGCAGCGGCAACGTGTAGAAGATTTCCAGGTCGTTGCAAACGCTTTCGTGAAACACGGCGCCCAAGCTGGCCGCGCCGGCCATCGCCTCCAGGCGGCGCATGCGGATCAGCGTTTCCGTGTCGTACCGGTTGCTGCCGCAACTGCCGTTGGCGACGGTCATGTAATGCAGTTCGTACCCGGCGTTGCGCAGGTGGATCATGGTTCCCGCCATCAGGAATTCGATGTCGTCGGGATGAGCGCAGATGGCTAGGGCGGTCTTCATAGTCGCGGTTCCTCCCAAAAAGAAGTGTGCCTGCCGCCAGACTACGGCGGCAGCCTGGATTCTAACGATCCGGCGAGTGCCTTTCGAGCCGAGACCCCGTCCCTTGGCGAGAATTTTGCGAACGCTATACTTGGCACTTTGAATTTGGGCTTCGCGCGCGACTAAGGAACGCACCAACATGATCCGCATCGGCATTTTAGGGGCCACCGGCTACACGGCCGTGGAACTGATCAAGCTCCTGCTCCGCCATCCGGAGGCGAAAATCACGGTTTTGACCAGCCGGCAGCAGGGCGAGCCCCACGTGGCCTCGATTCACCCGGCCCTGGTCGGGCGGCTGGACCTGCGGTTGCGGGATCTGAACCCGCAACAAGTGGCAGCCGAGTGCGAGTGCGTGTTCAGCTGTCTGCCGCACGGGGCGTCGGCCCAGGTGGTCAAGCCGCTGGTCGAGGCTGGGGTGCGGGTCGTGGATTTCAGCGCCGACTATCGCTTGAACGACCTGGCCGTGTACCGCGCCTGGTACGAAGACACGCACTGCGACGCCCAGCGGCTGGGAAGGGTTCCCTATGGGCTGCCCGAGTTGTTTGCCGACCAATTGCCAGGCGCGCCACTGATCGCCAATCCGGGCTGTTATCCGACGTCGGCCATTTTGCCGATGGCGCCGTTGCTCAAGAGTGGACTGGTCGAGCCCGCCGGGATCATTTTCGATTCCAAGAGCGGCGTCTCCGGCGCGGGGCGGACGCCCAAGCTGACCACGCATTTCCCGGAGTGCAACGAGAGCTTTGCCGCCTACAACGTGGGCAAGCACCGGCACAATCCGGAGATCGACCAGGTGCTGGGAACGGTCGCGGGCCAGCCGATCGAGACGATCTTTACGCCGCACCTGGTGCCCATGAACCGAGGCATCCTGACCACTGGCTACGCGACGCTGGCGCGGCCCGTCACGGAGGCGGAGTTGTTGGAGGCCCTGCGGGCGGCGTATGCCGGCCAGACCTTTGTCCAGGTGGTGGACCATCTGCCCGCGACCAAAGACGTGAGCGGCACCAACTTCTGTCAGCTCACGGCCCGCTTGGTTCGCGGACGCGTGATCGTGGTCAGCTGTATCGACAACCTGGTCAAAGGCGCCTCCGGCGCCGCCGTGCAGAACTTCAACTGGATGTACGGTTTCCCGGAGACCACCGCGCTGCTGTAGTCGCCGTTCATCGGCGATTACCGCTGACGGATGACCGCTTACTGAGCACGGCTGACGGATGCCCGCTTGCTGATCACCGCTTACCGATCACTGCTGACTGATCACCGATTTTCCCCTAACCACCATCAGGCTCCCATGACCATCTCCGTTCCTCAAGGTTTTCGACTCACCGCTGTCCCCTGTGGCATCAAGGCCGATCCGACGCGCGAAGATCTTACGCTGATCGTGGCTGATCAGCCGGCGATTGCTGCGGGCGTTTACACGCAGAACCTGGTGTGCGCCGCGCCTGTCACGGTCGATCGGCAGCGGACACCGTCCGACAAGATCCGCGCCGTCTGCGTCAATTCGGGCAACGCCAACGCCTGTACGGGGGAGCGCGGCATGCAGGACGCTCTGACGATGGCCCAACTGGCCGCGTCGGCTTGCGGGGCCGGGCCGGATCAGGCCTTGATCATGTCGACGGGCATCATCGGCGTGTTCCTGCCGATGGACAAGATCACCGCCGGAATCCGCGCTGCCGCGGCCCGCCTGGGCAACGACGAAGCCTCGTTCCTGTTGGCTGCGCGGGGCCTCACGACGACCGACAAGTCGCACAAGATCGCCAGCCGCACGCTGGAGTTCGGCGGCCGGACGGTCCGCTTGGCCGGCATGTGCAAGGGCGCCGGCATGATCGGTCCGCGGATGGCGACCATGCTGGCTGTCGTGTTGACCGACGCCGCCCTGACCGTGGCCGACGCCCAAGCGTCGCTGGCTGCCGCGGTCGAAGACAGTTTTAATTGCATCAGCGTCGAAGGCCACATGAGCACCAACGACACGTTGCTGCTGTTGGCCAGCGGGGCCGCGTGCGAGGGGCCGCTGGCCGGCGCGGACCTGGCCCGGTTCCAGGAGGCCCTCCGCGAGGTGTGCATCGAACTGGCCAAGCAGATTCCCGACGACGGCGAGGGGGCCACGCACTTGGTGACCATCGACGTGCAAGGCACGGCCGCGCGCAACGACGCCTTTCGCATCGCCAAGACCGTGGCGGAAAGCGCGCTGGTCAAGACGGCTATCGCCGGCGGCGATCCGAATTGGGGCCGCATCGTGTCCGCCGCCGGCTACGCGGGCGTCCCCTTCGATCCGGCCCGCGTGTCCTTGAAGGTGAACGGGACCTGGTTGTACCAGGACGGCACGCCCGTCGCCTTCGACGCGGCCAGCGTTTCGCAGTCAATGCGAGACAACCGCGAGACCCAGGTGCTGCTGACGCTGGCCGAAGGCTCCGCCAGCGTCCGCTTCTGGACCAGCGACTTGACCGTGGACTACGTCAAATTCAACGCCGACTACTCCACCTGAACGCGCTCTTTGCGGTTCCTGGAAATACGCGTGGTCTCGCGTTCCTGCGGCCGCTACGGGTACAGGCAAGCGACCGGGAACCGCGTGATCTGGGTAAACTGCAGGTGGCCGACCAGCTTCGTGTCGCCCGAACAGTGGGCCAGCACGACGTGGTCGCCGGAGAAGCCGATGGCGATATAGCAGTACCAGCCGTCGGGATTGTCTTCCAGCACCTTGGGCTGCTCCCAGGTTTGGCCCTCGTCACGCGAGATCGCCGCATGCAGCGGCGTGCGTTTGCCTCGCAGCCGAGGATCGATCGCGGCGTGGTTGTTCCACACCAGCAGCAGATCGCCCGTCTTCGGAATCCGCTTGATCGAAGCGGGCGAGCAGGGGCTCAGGAGCGCGGAGGGCTGGAACGGCAGCCACGTGTCGCCGCCGTCGGACGAATAGCTGACGAATTGGCTGCCGGCCGTGGTGCGGGCGAACATCATGAGCCGGGCGTCCTTCAGTTCCACGACGCCGGGCTCCTGGGTGGTGACCCGTTTGCCGTCGGCCGATTGACCCTGGAGTTGGCTCTTGCTGCGCCGCCAGGTCTGGCCGCCGTCGTCGGACAGGTAGCACATGCAGATGCCGGCCCAGTCGGGTTTCTGGTACTCGGGCGTATGGTGCAGGCACACGGGCAGCACCAGCCGGCCGCTGCGGAGTTGCACGGCCCGGTCGTTGTTCAGCACGTAGTAGCCGACCTGATCTTCGATGCACACGCGCGGCGCCGACCAGGTTTGGCCTTCGTCCGCCGAGAACCGCACCACCGGCCGGCAATCGTGGGCCGACTCTTTGCGGAGGTAAAACAACGCGATGCGGCCGTCGGCCAGACGCAGCAGCGACACGGACATCACGTTCCACTGGCCTTCGTTCGGCACGACGACCACGTCGTTCTGCGTCCACGTCTTGCCGTGGTCCGACGAGAACCGGGCGGCCAGGTGGGCTGCCGAATGATCGCCGCCTCCGCCGGTGAAATGCGTGTAGACCAGCATCAAACGGCCGTCGGCCAGTGTCAGCAACGCGCCTTCGCTGTTCCGCGGATTGCCCGGTCCGGGCGGCAGCAGGGGGATGCGGTCCACGCCGTCGCCCCGGTCGCGGACCAGATCCTCCGCCCGAACTGGCGGTCGCGCCGGCTTCTTCGCTTGCGGGGTTTTCTCGGCGGCCGCTGCGACGGCGGCGAACGGGATGGACCACGTCAAAACCAAAACGGCAAAACGTGTCATGACAGAAGGCCTTTCTGAGTCAGGGTGAAAGCGGGAGGTCCCAGCGCGGTGCGATCTTATCGGACCCGACCAGTGCTGTCAAACATGCCCCGCGCCCCGGCGAGGGGACACGGGCAGGCCGCCGCCGCTCCGCGCCGGGGTGTTTACGCACCGCCGGGTTTGGGCGACAATTGCGGCCTTGGGCGGCGACTCGCCGAATTCGCCGCAAACCTGCGAACCCGCGCCCACTTGCCACTGGGGACCAAGCCATGAGAACTCTTTGCTTGCTTCGTGTCGTCCTGGTTGCCGCGTTGCTCGCCGTCGGCGTCACGCTCTTTGGCGCCGACAAGCCCCAGGCCGGCAAGCCCAACATCGTGATCTTCCTTGTCGACGACATGGGAGTGATGGACACCTCGCTCCCCTTCTTGACCGATGCGGCAGGCCGTGCAAAACGTTACCCGCTGAACGACTACTACCGCACGCCCAACATGGAACGGCTGGCGGCGGGCGGCATTCGCTTCAGTCATTTCTGCGCGATGAGCGTCTGCTCGCCCACGCGGGTTTCCATCCTGACGGGCCAGAACGCGGCGCGGCATCGCACCACCAACTGGATCAACCCGGACAAAGACAACGCCGGTCCCAACGGTCCGCCCAACTGGAATTGGCAAGGGCTGAAGAAGGGCGACGTGACTCTGCCCGGTGCGCTGCGAGCCGTCGGCTATCGCACGATTCACGTCGGGAAGGGGCATTTCGGTCCGCGCGATTCGGAAGGCGCCGAGCCGCGGAACCTGGGCTTCGACGTGAACGTGGCGGGCGCTTCGATCGGAGCACCCGCCAGCTACTACGGCCGGGAGCGCTACGGCCACGGTTCCAAGCGTGCCCGCAGCGCCGTCCCGCACCTGGAAAAATACCACGGCACCGAGACGTTTTTGACCGAGGCGCTGACCCTCGAGGCCAAATCGCACGTGACCGATGCCGTGCAGGCGAACCAACCGTTCTTCCTGTATCTGGCTCATTACGCGGTGCATGCGCCGTTCAACAGCGATCCTCGCTTTGCCGCTCACTATCAGGATTCCGGAAAGCCCGCGCCGGCGCAAGCGTTCGCCACCTTGATCGAGGGCATGGACAAGTCGTTGGGCGACGTTCTGGATCATCTCGAAACGCTGGGCGTCGCCGAAAACACGCTCGTCTTCTTCCTGGGCGACAACGGCTCCGACGCGCCGCTGGGCCATCAGCACGAGGTGGCCTGCGCCGAGCCGCTGCGCGGCAAGAAGGGCGCGCACTACGAAGGCGGCATGCGAGTGCCGCTGATCGCCGCCTGGGCCAAACCCAGCGCCGGCCATCCTGGACAGCAGCGGCTGCCGATTCGGGCCGGCGCCATCCAGCCGCAAATCGCGTCGGTCTGCGATCTGTTTCCCACGATCCTGGGTTTCGTCGGTATCCCGATACCTTCCGGCCATGCCGTCGACGGCCTGCGGCTCGACACGCTGCTGGCTGGCCAGCCGGATCCGGCCCGGCGCGAGGCGTTCCTGATGCACTATCCGCATGGACCGCATCGCAGCGACTATTGGACCAGTTATCGCGACGGCCCCTGGAAGGTCATCTACCATTACATCCCGACCGAGGTGTCCGGCCACTCGCACTACCAGCTGTTCCATCTGGCCGAGGACCCGTTCGAACAACAGGACCTTGCCGCGGCCCGGCCGCAGGAACTGCGCCGCATGCTGCAAGGCCTGATCGCGGCCCTGGAGCACTGCGGCGCGGTCTATCCGGTGGACCAGGACGGCGTCACGCCTTTGAAGCCTCGCTTGCCGTGATTTCCCGGAGTTCCCCAGGCGACGAAGCGCCATGGCAGGCCGCCACGACACAGCGACGGAATCCAACCGCGAAGCGAAACGCCGGGCGCGTCGATCCGGTGGCGACCGCGGAGGCCGGGCGTTGGGTGCGCGGAGATCAGGTGACGAAGAAGGAAGCCAAATTCTTCGTTTCTGGCTGAAGATGTGTACCCTTTGAGTTCTCGATACGATTAGACTAGAAGTCAGCAGCGTTCCAAAGCGAACGAACGCCTCGTCAGAATCGCCGTCACACGCCGTGTGAGGATGAGAAATAAGCGCTGGACAGTTCTTTCTGAACGATACTTAGTTGTTGGAAGGTCGCCCGCTGCAAGACGGGTCTTTTTCGGCGCGGAAGTGCGGCCTTCTGGATCCCGGCAACCGAGTGCGAGGCCAAAGCCATGTTTCCGATCGTCGTCTTGGGAGCGGCGGTGCTGCTGCAGTTGGCCGCCGCGATTCTGGCGATCCGGCTGATTGGGTTGACGGGCGTCAGCCGAGCCTGGCTTCTGTTGTCCCTCGCCATTTTCGCGATGGTCGTGCGGCGCATCCTGTCGCTGTACGGCGTCTGGGCTGGAGACGCCGGCGGCGGCGGGGGGTGGCCGTTCGAGTTGGTGGGGTTGGCGATTTCGGTGCTGATGTTGGCGGGGATCGCCTCGATCGCGCCCCTGTTTGATTCCCTGCGCCGTTCGCAGGAGACCTTGCGCGAGAGCCAGCGGCGGTTGACTACCCTGTTGCGCAACTTGCCCGGCATGGCGTACCGCTGCCGGAACGACGCCGCGCGGAGCATGGAATTTGTCAGCGAAGGCGCTTGGGCGCTCACCGGCTATCCGCCGGGCGAGTTGCTCGCAGGCGGCTCGCATCCCTATCTGGAGTTGATCCATCCGGACGACCGCGAAGCGGTGCAGCAATGGATCTCGCATGCGCTCGCCCAACGGCGGCGGCATCGGATGGTGTACCGGATCATCGGGGCCGACGGCAGCGAGAAGTGGGTCTGGGAACAGGGAGTGGGAATTTTCTCGGCGCAAGGCGACGTGACGGCCATCGAAGGGTTCGTCACGGACGTGACGGAGAAACAGCAGGCGGACCGGCGTTCCGAGCACTTGAACGCGGTCTTGCGGGCGATCCGCAACGTCAACCAGGCGATCGCGCGGGAACGGGAGCGGGAGCGTTTGCTGCAGAGCATTTGCGACAGCCTGGTGGAGACGCGCGGTTACCGGTATGCCTGGATCGTGTTGCTGGACGCGGCCGGACAGCCGACGGACTCGGCCCAAGCAGGGGTTGGCGACGAGTTTGCGGCCTTGTTGCAGCGGTTGCGGCGCGGACAGCCGGTGGCTTGCATCCGCGAGGCCTTGGCGTGTTCGGGAGTCTTCGCGGTTGAGGACCGACAGGCGGTCTGCGACGGCTGCGACGTCCACGTGCGCGTCAGCGGCCAGACTCCGATTGTCGTGCGGCTGGGCTGGGGCGAGCAAACCTACGGCGTCATGCTGGCCTCGCTGCCGGCCGAGTATGCCCGCGACGACGAGGAGCGGGAATTACTGGCCGAGGTGGCCGGGGATATCGCTTTCGCCTTGCACAACCTCGATCTGGAGCAGGACCGCCGACGGGCCGAGGACTCGCTGCGGTTGGAACAGGCCCGACTGGAAGCCCTGCTGAAACTCAACCAGATGACCGACGCGCCGTTGCAAACCGTCACGGACTTTGGCCTGGAAGAGGCAGTGCGGCTGACGCAAAGCGACCTCGGCTATTTGGCCTTTACCAGCGAAGACGAAAGCGTGCTGACCATGCATGCCTGGTCCAAGTCGGCCATGCAGGAGTGTGCCATTATCGACAAGCCGATCCACTATCCCGTGGCGACGACGGGCCTGTGGGGCGAGGCGGTGCGGCAGCGGCGGGCCGTGATCACCAACGACTATGCAGCGCCCAATCCGTTGAAGAAGGGCCATCCCGAAGGGCACGTCCCGGTCCTGCGGCACATGAACGTTCCCGTTTTTGACGGCGAGCGGATCGTGGCCGTGATCGGCGTGGGAAACAAGAAGCAGCCTTACGACGAGTCGGACGTCCGCCAACTGACGTTGTTGGGCGAAGGCATGTGGCGACTGATCCGGCGCCGCGAGGTGCAGGAGGAGCTGCGCCGCGCCCGTGACGAGTTGGAAGTCCGCGTCCGCGTGCGGACGGCCGAATTGGCCAACGCCAACGACGAACTGCAGCAGGAACGCTACCTGCTGCACTCCTTGATGGACAACCTGCCCCACAATATCTACTTCAAAGACCCCGAAAGCCGCTTTGTCCGCATCAACGCGGCGATGGCGCGGGCCTTCGGCCTGCAGGACCCGGCCCAGGCCGTCGGCAAGACGGACCGCGATTTCTTTACCGGCGAACACGCCTCCCAGGCGCTGGCCGACGAACGCGAGATCGTCCGCAGCGGCCGCCCGGTGATCGACAAGGAGGAAAAGGAAACCTGGCCGGACGGGCATGCGACCTGGGCCAGTACGACCAAAATGCCGCTCCGCGACGAAGCCGGCGAGATCGTCGGCACCTTCGGCTTGTCCCGCGACGTGACCGAACAGAAGCTTGCGGCCGAAGCCCTGCGCGACGCCAAGGAGGCGGCGGAAGCAGCCAGCCGCGCCAAGAGCACGTTCCTGGCCAACATGAGCCACGAAATCCGCACGCCCTTGACGGCCGTCATCGGCATGACCGATCTGGTGCTGAACACGCCCCTGTCCGCCCAGCAGCGGGAATACCTGTCGACGGTCAAGGATTCGGGCGAAGCGCTCCTGTCGGTCATCAACGACATTCTGGATTTTTCAAAGATCGAGGCAGGCAAACTGGTCCTGGAACGTTCCGCCTTCGACCTGCGGGAGAGCCTGGGCGACACCATGAAATCCCTGGCGATCCGCGCCCACCAGAAAGACCTGGAACTCGCGTTCTGCATCCATCCGCCGGTCCCCCGCCGCGTCGTGGGCGACTACAACCGGCTGCGGCAAATCATCATCAATCTGGTGGGCAATGCCCTCAAGTTCACGGAGCAGGGCGAAGTCGTCCTCGAGGTGGATCGCGAAGCCCTGTCGGAACGGGAAGTGCTGCTGCACTTCAAGGTCACCGACACGGGCATCGGGATTCCGGCGGACAAACTCGCGGCGGTTTTCGGACAGTTCGAGCAGGCGGACAGCGCCTTGACCCGCCGCTACGGCGGCACGGGACTGGGACTCGCGATCGTCTCGCGTCTGGCCGGCATGATGGGCGGCAGGGCGTGGGTGGAGAGCGAAGTTGGCAAAGGCAGCTGCTTTCACGTCACGACACGGTTGGAACTGGCCGAGGCCGGCGACACGGAAGACATGGTGCTCGTCCCCGCCTGCCTGCACGGGCTCCGCGTTCTGGTCGTGGACGACACGGCCACCAACCGCCGAATCCTGGACGAGATTCTCCGCTGTTGGCAGATGGAACCCACCTTGGCCCGGAACGCGTCGAACGCCCTGGACCTGCTCCGCACGTCGCTCCAGGCCGGCGCTCCGTACCGCCTGGTCTTGACCGACGCCCACATGCCGGACGTCGACGGCTTTATGCTGACCGAATCGATGCGCCAGGACCCCGCCTTGGCGGCGACCAAGGTCATCATGCTGACATCGGGCGACCGGCCTGAGGACGCCGCGCATTGCGAACGGCTGGGAATCGCCAACTATTTGCTTAAACCGGTCAAACAGTCGGAGTTGCTGGAATCGATCGAACGGACTCTCGGCGTCCTGGTTCCCAAGGCCGAACTGTCACGCACGAGCCCCCAGACGCCGCCGGCCACCCCGCTGAGGATTCTGTTGGCCGAGGACAGCGTGGTCAACCAGAAACTGGCCGTCGCCCTGCTCACCCGCCAGGGGCACGCGGTGACGATCGCCAACAACGGCAAAGAAGCCGTGGCAGCCGCCGCCTGCGAATCCTTCGACCTGATCCTGATGGACATCCAAATGCCGGAGATGGACGGCCTGGAAGCAACGGCGGCGATCCGGGCCCAGGAAATCCCCGCGGGGCGGCATACGCCCATCATCGCCATGACCGCCCACGCCCTGAAAGGCGACCGCGAACGCTGTCTGGAAGCGGGCATGGACGGCTACGTCACCAAGCCGATTCGGCCGCAAGACCTCTACCAGGCCGTTGCCGCCGCGGCCATCCGATAGGGCCGCTCGCCCGGCGAAGCCGGCGGTCGATTTCTGGGCGCAGAGGGGCTCTTGGCACGAATCATGCACTTCCCGCCAGCAAGCCTGAAACGACCCGGGTTTTCGGGAAAGTTTTCCAAGGACGCCGTTTTGGACTTGTAAATTTTTCAAATCCGGGCGACATTTCCGGCCCGTGACCCCCGTTCCGCACGCTGCATCGAATCCAAGGAGGGAGCCGATGATCACGCTGCACGCCCTGACGCTGCTAGCAGCCCTCTCTGCGCCCGGCCAGTCGGTCCTGCTCGACTTCTATGCCGACTGGTGCGGTCCCTGCCGGGCGATGGAGCCGACCGTCCGCCGGTTGGTCGCCGACGGCTATCCCGTGCGGATGGTCAACATCGACCAGGATTCTTCGTTGGCGAGGCAATATCGCGTGGACGGCGTGCCCACCTACGTGCTGGTTGCCGACGGCCGCGAGGTGAGCCGGGCCGTGGGGCCGACGTCGTACGCCCACCTGGCCGGCATGTTCTCGGCGGCCAAACCGGCGGCCGCGGCCGCCCCGCCCGTGGCGTCCCCGCCGGCCGCGGTCCGTCAAGGCTCCGCGCCGCCGTCGCGAGCCGAAGAGGCCGATCCTCAAACGCGCGCCTTGAGAGCCACGGTCCGGCTGTGTATCGAAGACGCGGGGGGCAGGTCCTTCGGGACGGGCACGATCATCGACACGCACCAGCAGGAAGCGCTCGTGATGACCTGCGGCCACTTGTTCCGCGAGTCGCAGGGCCAAGGCAAGATGTCCGTCGACGTGTTTCCCGCCGGCGTCCAGAATCCGGTGGCAGGCGAAGTGCTGACGCTCTTGTCCTACGACCTGGAACAGGACGTCGCCCTGCTGGCCATCCGCCTGAATTGCCCCGCGACGCCGGTTCCGGTCGCGGCGGCCGGCTACCAGGTGCGGCCGGGCGACCGCGTGTTCAGCGTCGGCTGCGATCAGGGCGCCCCGCCGACGGTCCGTCCGAGCCAGGTGACGGCGCTGAACAAGTATCAAGGCCCGCCCAACATCGAATCGGCCGGCCAGCCGGTGATCGGCCGCAGCGGCGGGGGCTTGTTCTCGGCCGACGGCCAGTTGATCGGCGTCTGCAATCTGGCGGACCCGCAGGACGACGAAGGCATCTACGCCGCCCTCTCGCTGCTGCACTCCCATTTGGACAAAATCGGCCAATCGCGGATCTATCAGCGCAACGCAGCGTCCAGCGCCGTGGCCCAAGTGCCGGCGGCGATGGCCCCGACGGCCCCGGCAACGCTAGCCGTTTCGCCGCCGGACATGGCCTCCCAGATGCCGCACCCGCCGCTCGGCGCCCCCGATCCGTCCGTCGCGGCCGCGGCCGCGGCGCCGCTGATCGCAACTGCGGCCGCTGCGCTGGACGACGATACCGAGGTCATCTGTATTGTCCGTTCGAAGCGGGACCCGCGCGGCCCCAGTCAAGTCCTCTATTTCGACCGCCTCTCGCCGGCGTTGCTCGAACAATTGACCCGAGCAGCGCGGCCAGCGCAAACTGGCGGACCCGTGATGCTGGAGGCATCCCGAGACAGCTTGCCGCCGTCGCGCGCGACCAGCGAAGCGAGCAGCCCCGTGGTGCGCGCCCAGGCGTATTGAGCAGCCCCCGCCGGTGATCCTTGTTTCCTACTCTGGATTCCGCGGCCGAAAGTTGTTCCAATAGCCCCCAGCGGCGGCGAAGGCACGGCGATCCGTCGTTGCGTCGAGCGCAGGCTTTCGTTCGGCGGCGGTTTCGCAATTGATCAGACTCGGCCGCGTGGGGAAGGATCTGCGCATGGAACCGTCTCGTACTTCTCGTCTCGTCTCTTTCTCGCTGTTGATCGGCATCATCCTGATCATCGGCGGGCTGTTCTTCAAGGTCATGGCGACCTTCCTCGTACCCCTGTTCTTGGCGGCCCTGTGCGTGGTGATGTTCCGGCCGCTCCATATCCGAATTCTGCAACGCTGCCGGGAACGCCAGCGTCTGGCGGCCGGCCTGACCACGGTGGCCATCTTGTTGATCGTCTTGGTCCCCGCGTTAGCCATCGGTACGCTGGCGGCGATCGAAGGCACCGCCATGGTCTCCACGCTGGAAGTGAGCGCAATCCGGGACAAGGTCGCCAAGCTACGCAAACGGCTCGGCTTGGATCTGCCCTTTGCCGACGACGTTCAGACCATCGACTCGGCCCTGCGCTCGCTGGCCTGGCAGAACGACCCGGCCTTGCCGGCGGCGGTCCAGAATCAGCCCACGCAGCCCTCGGCAGGAACCGCTGATCTGTTGGACGCGGCCGTCGGGCTCCAGCGGCAAATCCGCGATTCGGAGCAATTCGCTCACGTCAACATGGACGAGCTGGTGAAGAACCTGCAAACGCTGACGGCGCACGCTCCGGGGACTGTGGAGTACGGAGATGCGTTGGCCGTCGCCCGCGGTGATTTCTACGAACTCAGGATCGCGCTGTGCGGTGGCCCCTACCGGGCTCAATTGGTCGAGTTGGCCAATCCCGACGACGACGAATTGCGCAGGTGGCGTGGCAAGATCGCCGAAAAAGCGCAGGCGTGGCTGCTGGCCGCCGGCAGCGCGACGACCGCCTTTGCCGGCCACTTGCTGATCGGTGCGTTCGTCATGGTCATCTCGATCTATTTCTTCCTGCTGGATGGACCGAACATCATCCACACGATCATGAAACTGTCGCCGCTGGATGACCAGTACGAACAGGAATTGGTCCGCGAATTCGACGAGGTCAGCCGCGCCGTGGTGCTGGCCACGCTCCTGTCCGCAATCGCGCAGGGCATCCTCGCCGGCTTTGGCTATTGGTTTGCCGGACTGCCGTCCGTCGTTCTGTTGACCATGCTGACCATGGTCATGGCCCTGGTGCCGTTTGTCGGAGCCACGGTGGTCTGGGTGCCGGCCGGCCTGTGGCTGTACGTGTCCGAAGAGCGAACGGGCGCGGCCGTGGGCCTGGCGATCTACTGTATGGCCGTGGTTTCCAGTGCGGACAATTTCATCAAGCCGTGGGTCCTGCAAGGCCGGTCCAAGCTGCATCCGCTGCTGGCCCTGCTGAGCGTCCTGGGCGGCGTCCAGGCCCTGGGCCCGCTGGGCATCCTGGTCGGCCCGATGATCGTCGTCTTCCTGCAAACGCTGCTGAACATCCTGCACCGCGAACTGAGCGCGACCGATCGGCCCGCCGCCGCGAAGTAGGTGGGGACGACGTCCGGACCCGGTCGGGGCGGAGTTCCGAGCCGCGGCGAATTCAGCGGCGGGCGACCAGGATCAGGTCCACGCTGGACTCGCGGACGTAGGTTTCGCCCTGGTAGCCGCCGAAGAACTCGCAGCGAAATGCGCCGGCGGCGCGAGCCCTTGCTTCCAGTTCACCGGCTTCCAGGCCCAACAGCGGGGTGGACTCGGTGTGCCGTTCCGAACCCGGACCCAGGCTAATCACGATCAGATCGAGAAAACCCTGTTGCCCGCTGCGGTGGACGCCCTTGACGATCACTACTTCGCCCTGCGGCAGAACGGTCCGCTGGCATTTCTGCCACACGCACGGGCCGTCGGGAAAACGCCACAGGTTCAGCACCTGGACCACGACGATTCCGCCCGGACGCACGGCGGCGAACATCTGCTGCAGCGTCTGCCCGACCATCGGCCGATCGGCCGCCAGGGCCAACGAATTGCCGGCGCAAATCGCCGCGTCGAAAGTCTCGTCCGCGCTAATCGGCTGGTCGAAGCTGCGCACGGCCCACCGCAGGTCCGGCGACTCGCCATGCTGACGCCGCGCCCGCTCAATCATCGCCGGGCTGACGTCGGCGCCTTCGACCGACAGTCCCCAACGCTGAAACAGGGCCGCGTGGTGCCCGACTCCACAAGCCACGTCCACGACGCGGCGGACCTGGTGCGCTGCGAACACACGGCGATAGAACGGCTCCTCGCGGGCCAGCCGCTGGGGCCAATTCACCATCGCTTCGTACACCTCGGTCAAGTCGCGAAACAGGCCAGGCTCGCTCATGATTGCGTCTCGTTCTCCGCGGGATGCGTCCCACGATACCTTAGGCAGGCCGTCTGTGCTAGAATACCCGGCCTTGGACCGATCCGGCCGGGCGGATCATGCCGGAACGATTGACGGTGAACCTCCGAGGACGAAGCTGACATGCCCGATCCTTCAGGAAGCCGCGCATCCCGTGTGCGGCTCACGCTGTTCTCGACGCTACTGCTGTCCGCCGGCCTGCTGCCGGCTGGCGAAGGTCCGAAACTTATGGAACCCCCCTCTCGCGCCGCCAACCGCCAGATCTTCCCCTATCGCGCCGTCCAGGAGATCCTGCCCAACGGTCTGAAGACGATCGTCATTCCGCTGGACAGCCCCGGACTGGTGACGTACTGGAGCATCGTGCGGACCGGCAGCCGGGACGAAGTCGAGCCGGGCCGGTCGGGATTCGCGCACTTCTTCGAACACATGATGTTCCGCGGCACCCAGAAGTATCCCGGCCCCGTGTACGACCAGATCGTCACCTCGCTGGGCGCGGACAGCAACGCCTATACCACGGACGACTACACCGCGTACCACATGACCTTTGCCAAAGAGGACCTGGAGCGAGTCGTCGAAATCGAGAGCGACCGGTTCCAGAACCTGAGCTACCAGAAGCCGGCCTTCCAGACCGAGGCCGGCGCGGTGTACGGCGAGTACCGCAAGGGGATCACGCAGCCGTTTGCCCTGCTGGACGAAAAACTCCGCGACCTGGCCTACGACGTCCACACCTACAAGCACACCACGATCGGCTTCGAGGCGGACATCAAGGCCATGCCCGACGCCTACGAATACAGCTTGTCTTTCTTCCGCCGCTTCTACCGGCCGGAGAACGTCGTGATCCTGGTGGTCGGCGACGTCGAGCCGGCGGCAGCCATAGGCCTCGTCCGCAAGTACTACGCAGGCTGGGAAAGAGGTTACGTGCCGCCGCAGATCGTCCCGGAGCCGCCGCAGACCTCGGAACGCAAGGGCAGCGTCCGGTATCCGGGCAAGACCTTGCCGATCCTGCAGATCTCCTACAAGGGCGACGCCTTTGACCCCGACAACGCGGACTACGTCGCCGCCCTGCTGCTGGCCGACCTGGCGTTCGGGGAAAGCAGCGAGATCTACAAGCGTCTGGTCCTGGGCGAACAGAAAGTCCACGCCCTGGAAGCGTTTGTGCCTATGAACCGCGACGCACCGCTGTTCGACATCATGGCCATGGTGAAAGAAGGGCAAGACTTGGACGAAGTGCGCGGTGAGATCGACTGCACGTTGGCGCGATTTCAGGCCGGCCTTGTCGAGGCGGACAGATTGGCCCAGCTCAAACGCCGCCACAAATATGCGTTTCTGATGGAACTGGACACGCCGGACGGCGTAGCACGGGCGCTGGCCCGCCCCATCGCGCTGTCCGGCGGCATCGAAGGCGTGGACCGGCTGTACGAGGCGCTGGATCGCGTCACGCCCGACGAAGTGAGGCGGGCGGCTGGCAAGTACTTCGTGCCCGCACGGCGGACGGTGATGATCCTCCAGGGAACGGAAGGATGAACATGGGGATGGCGACTCTGTGGATGGTGGCTTCCATGACTTGGGCTGCGGATCAGGTGCCGGAAAGCAACGTCGTCCAACTGCCGGTCGCCAGCGATCCGACGATCAGCTTCCGGCTCTGGTTCCGCGTCGGCTCGCAGAACGACCCGCCGGGCAAGGAGGGCTTGGCGGCGCTCACCGGGGCGATGCTCACCGAAGCCGCGACCGAGCAGAACCCGTACGACCGGATTCTGGAGCGTCTGTACCCGATGGCGGCCGGCTATTCGTCCTCGACCGGCGTCGAGATGACGGTAATTTCCGGACGCGTACACCGGGACAACTTGCGCGACTACTACCCGCTGCTGGTCGAGGCGGTGCTGGCGCCCGCGTTCCGGCAGGACGATCTGGACCGCCTGAAGAGCGACGCGTTGAACTACCTGGAGAACACGCTCCGCTATGCGAACGACGAAGAGTTGGGTAAAGCGGTGCTGTCTCAGGAGATCTTCGCCGGCATGCCCTACGGCCACCTTCCGTCGGGCACGGTCCAAGCCGTCCGCGCGATCACGTTGGACGACATCCGCAACTTCTACCGGACCTACTTCACCCGCGGCAATGTGGTGATCGGGCTGGGCGGGGGTTACGAGGACGAACTGCTGCAGCGTCTGCGGACCGATCTGGGCCGGTTGCCGCTGGGAACGCCGCCGCAAGTCCCGCCGCCCGAACCCAGGCCGCTTCGGGGGTTGCGGGTGACCATTGTGGAAAAGGACGCCAAAGCCACCGCGATCAGCATGGGTTATCCCATCCAACCGCTGCGGGGAACTCCCGACTGGTATGCCTTGGCCATAGCCAATTCGTGGTTGGGCGAACACCGCAACTCCAGCAGCCATCTGTTCCAGGTGATCCGCGATCAGCGGGGATTGAACTACGGCGACTACTCGTACATTGAGCATTTCCCCAACGGCGGAATGCTGACCAAGCCGCCGCAAAACGCCTGCCGCCGCCGGCAGTTGTTCGAGATCTGGATTCGGCCGGTCCCAAACGAAACCCGGCAGTTCGCGCTCCGCGCGGCGCTGCGGGAACTCAAGAGCCTGGTCGACGGCGGCCTGACGGACGCCCAATTCAAGCTGACGCGCAAGTTCCTTCGCAATTATGTCCTGCACTACGCCCCGACCACCTTCGAGCGGTTGGGCTACGCCTTGGACGACCGTTTCTACGGCATTCCCGGCAGCCATCTCGATATCTTCCGCCGCTCGATGGACGAAGTCACTGGCGCCGATGTGAAGGCGGCCGTCCAGAGGCACCTGCAGTATGACAACCTGCAGATCGTGTTTGTTACGCCTGACGCGGCAGCCTTGAAGGAGGCCCTTGTGTCCGACTCGCCCAGCCCAATCCGCTACGCCACGCCCAAGCCCGCTGCGCTGGTGGCCGAGGACCGCCGCATCAGCACGCTGCCGTTGAAAATCCGCCCGGAAGACGTCAAAATCATCTCCGTGTCGAAACTGTTTGTGAAGTAAAGCGTGACGCGTCCAGGCATCACCGGCCGCCGCAACCTGACTTCGTCCCGCCACCTCTGACATCTAACCACTGACAACCCTGTTTTCTTACCCTAACCTCAAGGAGTCCCACCATGAATCGTCCTTTTGCCTTGGCTGCCGCTTGCCTGTTAGCCGCTTTCGCAGTTGTCGCCAGCGCGGCCGACAACACGCCGCCCGAAGGGTTCACTGCCTTGTTCAACGGCAAGGATCTGACGGGCTGGAAGGGCTTGGTCGCCAATCCTCCTCAGCGGGCCAAGATGACGGCCGAGCAACTGGCCAACGCCCAGAAAAAGGCCGACGAGCAGATGCGGGCGCACTGGAAAGTGGAGGATGGTGCACTGGTGTTCGACGGCAAGGGGTCCAGTCTGTGTACGGCGAAGGACTACGCCAACTTCGAGATGTACGTCGATTGGAAGATCCTCCCCAAGGGCGACAGCGGGATCTACCTGCGCGGCACTCCCCAGGTGCAGATCTGGGACGTCGCGGTGGGCTCCGGCGGCCTGTACAACAACAAGAATAACCCCAGCAAGCCCCTCAAGAACGCCGACAATCCGGTGGGAGAATGGAACACGTTCCGCATCAAGATGGTCAGCGAAAAGGTCTGGATCTGGCTGAACGGCGAACTGGTCGTCGACAACGTCACGATGGAGAACTACTGGGAGCGCGACAAGCCGATCTATCCGACCGGTCAGATCGAGTTGCAGAACCACGGCAACACGCTGTACTTCAAGAACATCTACCTCCGGGAACTGCCGTAGCCTCGATGAACGAAAAGCCCCCCGCATCCACCATTCCGGGATCAACGGACGACGATTGCCCGTTGTCCGTCGGATTGCAGACCCGCAACATGGTCTGCCTGGCCGGGGTGTGGTGCTTGATCTACTTGACGGCGCCCGTTTCCTACGTCGGCGTCACGCACGCGAACTTGCTGCACGATTTGGGCAACAGCGACACGCTGGCGAATCTGCCGCACGCGGTGTACCAGTGGATGACGGCCCTGCCAGTCCTGGTCGCGTGGTTTCTGCCGCAGGCCCGCTGGCTCAAGCCGCTGCTGGTCGGATCCTTTGCCGCCAAGGCCGTCTTAACGGCCCTGGTGGCCGTGGCGATCTGGCTGCGCTGGCCGGCGGTGGTGGTGACGGCCACGGTGATCCTGTTCGCCGGGGTGTTCGGCGTGGCCAACGGCGTGATGCTCATGACGCTCTGGGAAGTCGTCCGGCGCGGCGTTTCCACCGCGCGCCGCGGCGTGACCTTGGCCCTCAGTTTCGGAATCGGTCCGGTTGCCGCCTGTGCCGGCTCCTTGATGCAACAGGTTCTGCTCTCCCGCGAACCGCTGACGGGATATAGCTTCGAGTTGTCGTTTCCCGACAGCTATCTGGCCTTGTTTGCCGGTGCGCTTCCCTTCATGGTCTTGTGCGTCTTTCTGGGCGCTGCATTTCACATCCCGCCGGCGGTGGACGAACCGGTCGGCTCATCCAGAACGGCCGAGATTCTGGGCGGACTGCGCCAGTTTGTCACGTCCCGGCCCATCGCGTTGGCAGCGGTGGGGTATCTGCTGGTTTACTCCGGCGGCAACGCCATCTTTGATAACGTGTCGCTGCACGCCAAGGATGTCTTGGGCGACGCGTCGCCCGACACGGTCGGGTTGCAGAATTTCCTGAGGTTCGGCTTCAAGGCCGTCGCCGGCGTGCTGCTGGGATGGCTGCTGGCCAAGACGAATCCCAAAGCCACCTTGCTGGCGACGACCGCGATTCTCCTGGCGGGCATGGCCTGGGCGTTGAACGTCTCGGGATGGTGGTATCTGGGCACGGCGGGGCTGTTAGGAGCCGGCGAGTTGTTTGGAGCGTACTTTCCCAACTACGTCACGACGGCCTCGGCCAAGTCTCAGGTGCGAGCCAACATCGCTTATCTGAGTCTGTTGGGGTCGCTGGTCGGATTTGCCTCCGTGATCTTCGGCCAGGTCTCCGACCGCTTCGGACGGATCGCCAGTTTCCACACGGCTACAGGCGTGCTGATCGTCGCCATGCTGCTGATCCTCTTCGGACTGCCGGCGCGTCCGACGCCCCACGAGGAGCCGCCACCGAACGAAAAGAACAAAAAGGGGTCAGGACTCTTTACATCGACACGAACTCCGTAAGCGGCCGACGGACGGAGAAAGAACTTCCGAGGGGTTCGCGCCACCGGGGGGTGGGTATGGACAGGCGGACCGGTTGGGCTGCCAATGGGTGTCAAGGTTGGGTGCTCCCACCGAATCGTCCCACGATGCCAGGAACTGAAATCATGCACAAGCCGTTTCACCTGTGGATCGATTTGTTCAAGCGTTTGGGACTCCGGCCCGCAGGTAGTCTGGACATGCCCCCCTCCCGCCCAAGAGGCATCACAGGCTTCGACTCATGAGAATCGAGCGACTTGGGCCTCGGCACATGCTGACGATTGAGGTCTGCGGCGCAAGCCTGCCTCCGGGCTTGGATCAAGGTGACGCCGTGCAAGAGGTTTGGGCGGCCGCAGGCATTCCGGCACCAAATGAGCAGGAATCGGGCGCAGGAATCGGCGGTTCTACCGTGCAGTCGACCTCCGAGGGAGAAGCCGTCTGGCAGGCGTACTGCGAACAGTTGAAGGCGAACCAGATTGCTACGTTCACTCAGGCGTTGAATCAGGCGAGTGCCAACGGCGCACCGCAATCAGACATCGAATGGCTTCAATCGCAAATCGCCGGTTGGGAAAACGTGGACTGCGAGGAGTGGGAGGGCTCTGGTTCCGGCGGTGGTTCGGGCTCCGGCAGCGGTTCCGGGGGTGGTGGCGGCGCTGTCCCGCAGCGCGTGTTGAAGTATCGGCACTTGGAGGAATCCGGCAGCGGCAGCGGCCAAGGTGAACCGCAGGACCGCTGGGACGAATTACCCCCCTCAGTACCGCACGTCGATCCTGACGATCTTCCCAAGCGTGGACATCGACACGGACGGCGACAAGACCGGGGGGGGTGAACCGAATCATGGAAGAAGAGCTGGCCGAGGCCCAGTCTTCGGTTTTCCAGATCCTGGCCCAAGCCGGCTACATCAACAACACGAAAGCCAAACAACTTCAGACTGTGCATCTTGCTCCCGATGTGCTCCAGTAGAGGACGCACGGCGTGGACGAGTCCGGTACAATTGGGATACGTAGCCTGCCGCAGCAGGGCAAGGAGAAGCACACGTGGGGCGACGCGAAAAACTTGTGGAGAAAATGCGAAACTTGCCGGGCAGCATCCGGTTCGGCGAGGTTAACGCACTGCTGCGGCACGAAGGATTCGTACTGTTCAACCAGCGGGGCAGCCATTGCACGTATCACCGGTCCGATGGCCGTCTGCTGACCATCGTCAAGCCGCACGGCGGGCGGAAGACTTGTCATCCTGCCGACATTCGAAAACTCCTGGGAGCACTGGGTTATGAGAACGACGCATGAGTACCGCGGCTACATCTTCACGATCACGTATGAGCCGAGGGAGCCCGCCTACGCCGTGGACTTCCCCGATTTGCCGGACATCATCACCAGCGGCGACACTCTGGCCGAGGCCTTCCGCAATGCCAGCGAGGCTCTCGATCTGCACCTGGAAAGCCTGCAGAAACTGGGCAAGCGGTGGCCCAAGCCCAAGCACCGATTGGTTGTCGAGGCGATCTAATCATGGGGAGCTCCGACGATTCCCGTTCGCTGACGGCGAAAGCAGATGCTGCGTTTGCCCGTGCGGCAGCACGAGTCGTCCGGCGAGCCCAACAGACGGGTACGCCGATCGCGGTGTGGAAGGAAGCACTCGAGTCGCGGCCGATCACGAAGTCTGAGCTTGAGCGATTCCGAAAAAACGCTGCAGACTGGTGGAGCAAACGGAACAGAAGGTGAAACACGCGGCTTGACTTTGGCGGGCACTGGGCTTCGGAGGCAGAAAGGGGGATCGCGGATAGGGGACAGGGCTGGGGAGAGCCGGTTGAATTCCCGGCGACTGCGCACCGCAACGACTGGCGATGGACCGCTTCAAAGAAACTTTCATGCTCGCGAATGGCTTTGACGTCATCGAACAGTCGACTGCTCCGCACTCCGGCAAACCGAACTCCGACCGGGTGACGTCGCTCGGTCGTTTGATGCGCGTTTGGCAGGTTGGCAATGTGTCGCGCAGCAGAAAAAGGCGTCGAGCGCACGGGCTACCTTGAGCACGGTGGCGAAGCTCGGATTGACAAAAGTCAAAATTCAAGACCTGACCCCTATTCTCTCCACGAATCTTGGTAAAGCGAAGGACGGTTGATCTGAAATGCAAGCTGATCCTCAGTATTCGGCGCGGCCCTTCTCCAGCGGCCGCAGTGGTGCGATGGTGCTCTTCGTCGTGCTGGCGGCCGGATGGGTAGGCCTCGCAGCGGGAGGGCAACCGCTGGCCGTTTTCCCAGGCGCACACTGGGACCAGGTGCCGGGCCCGGACCCGCAGGGCTGGTCGTCGGCCAAGCTGCAGGCGGCACATGACTTCGCCAAGTCGATCGGTTCCGCCGCCCTGTTCGTCGTTCATCAGGGCCGCGTGGTCGATGACTGGGGGCAAACCACGCAACGCTTCAAGGCGCATTCGATCCGCAAAAGCTTTCTCAGCACGCTGTACGGCATTCCCGGGGCGGCTGCGAAGATCGGCTTGAGCGACACGATGGGCGAGTTGGGCATCGACGACAACGAGCCGGGACTCACGGCCAGGGAGAAGGAGGCGACCGTAGCCGATCTGCTCAAGGCCCGCTCGGGCGTGTATCACCCGGCGCTCTACGAAACGGACTCGATGAAGAAACGCCGCCCGGAGCGCGGCAGCCATCCGCCGGGCACGTATTGGTACTACAACAACTGGGACTTCAACGTGCTGGGGACCATCTTCGAGAAACAGGTAGGACTGAGCGTCTTCGAGGCGTTCGAACGCTATCTTGCCCAGCCGCTGCAGATGGAGGATTTCCGCCTGCAGGATGCGGAGTACTTCCGGGGCAGCGATTCAATCCATCCGGCCTACCCGTTCCGCATGACCGCGCGAGACATGGCGCGGTTTGGGTTGTTGTTCGCCCGCGGCGGCCAGTGGCAGGGCCGGCAGATCGTTCCGGCAGACTGGGTGGCGCGGAGCACCACCACCTATTCGCCAGCCACGACGGAGGAGGGGCAGGTTCACGCGGGCTACGGCTATCTGTGGTGGACGCAGTTTGGCGGGCGGCACCTGGAAAAGGTCGAGCTGCCCCAAGGCACGTTCTCGGCCCGCGGCGCCGGCGGGCATTACATTCTCGTCGTGCCGGTCTGGGACTTGGTGATCGTTCACCGCGTGGACACGGACCAGAAGGACGGCCCGCGCGTGGAGCGAGCCGAATTCGGCAAGCTGGTGAATTTGATCCTGGACGCCATGCCGACGAAATCGCGACAAGCTATCGCCGGCACCGTCCAGCCCGCCGCCTTGCTGCCGGTGCTGCCGACGAGTCTCGACGAGTTAGTGCCCGCGCTGATGGCCAAGCACAAGGTGCCTGGCGTGTCGATTGTGGGCATCGAAGACCGGCACATCGCTTGGGAACGGCAATACGGCGTGCGCTGTCCGGGCCGGCCGGAGCCGGTCGGTTCGCAGACCCTGTTCGAGGCCGCTTCGATGAGCAAGTTGCCGGCCGCCTATGTCGCGCTGAAGCTCGTCGAGCAGGGCCGGCTCGAACTCGACCGGCCGTTGACCGAGTACCTCGACAAGCCGTACCTGGCGGATGAACCGAAACATCTGAAGATCACGGCGCGGATGGTCCTGTCCCATACGACCGGATTTCCCAACTGGCGCAACGGCGGCTGGCGCAACGGCGGACCGCTGCCGGTGCTTGCTGAGCCCGGAACGAAGTTCGCCTATTCGGGCGAAGGTTTTACCTACTTGCAGCGGGTCATGGAACAGATCACGGGTGAGCCGTTCGAGCGTTACGTCACGCGGACTTTGTTCGAGCCGCTGGGAATCACGACCGCCAGCTACCTGTGGAAAGACGGTTTCGAGAAGTTGGCCGCCGGCTTGCGTCCCGGCCAGGGCGACATGCCGGCCAAACGCACTTTGTATCGTGCAGCCAACGCCGCCTACTCGCTGTACTGCTCGCCCATGGAATACGCGCTGTTCCTGGTCGAAATGCTCAAGCGGGACCGTTCGGCCCCGCATTCCTTGAGCGTCCGGTCCATCGACGCCATGCTCACGCGCACGACCAAGGCCGAGGGCCGCCCGCCCATTGTCCGTGGCGGCGTGCAGTCCTCGGAGCCCACCTACTACGGACTGGGCTGGGCCATCGATGCCACGGCGGGGGGCGACCGCATCCACCACAGCGGCTCGAACGGCTCGAAAGACACTGCCTTCCGCTGCTATTGTGAATTCGATCCGCAACGCGGATCCGGCCTTGTCATCATGACCAACGCGGAGGGCGGTCGGCAGTTGTGGGAAGAACTGATCGCCGCCGTGAGCGGACCGTGAACGTGATCCCCGCCAAAACGGAGAATTCCAGCCAAGCGTCGAGACGTCCGAAGGTGGACCGTTTGATTTTCGCCGCCGGCTGCGGTAAGTTGCACCGATCAAGATCGATCAACCCGGAGGTCGTAGGAGAACCGTTCATGACCAAACGCATGCACCGTCGCCAGATGTTGAAGACCGCCGCCGCCGCGGGAGCCGGATTGTGGATTGCTTCCCGCGGCGCAGCCCGCGGCGGGGAATCGTCCAACGAAAAACTGAACCTCGCCTTCATCGGCGTCGGCGGACGGGGCGGCGACAACCTGAAGGCCCTGGCCAAAGAGAATGTCGTGGCGTTGTGCGACGTGGACGACCAGCGGGCGGGCAAGGCGTACGAGCAGCATCCGCAGGCCAAGAAGTTTTTCGACTTCCGCCGCATGTTCGACGAATTGGGCAAGCAGATCGACGGCGTAGTGATCAGCACGCCGGACCACACGCATTTCCATCCCGCCGTGACGGCCATGCAGTTGGGCAAGCACGTCTACCTGGAGAAACCGCTGGCGCACACGGTCTGGGAGACCCGCGAGCTGACACGGTTGGCGGCCGAAAAGAAGATCGCCACGCAACTGGGCGCCCAGCGGCACACGCTCGACAACATGCACCGCGTCGTCGAACTGGTGCAGTCCGGCGTGATCGGCGCGGTCCAGGAGGTTCATTGCTGGATCGGCGGCACGCGGGGCATGCCCGCGATCCCCACGGACACGCCGCCCGTGCCCGCGACCCTGAACTGGGATCTCTGGATCGGCCCGGCACCAGTTCGTCCGTACCATCCGACCTACTGCCCCTATGGCTGGCGGTTCTGGTGGGACTTTGGCACCGGCGAGACGGGTAACTGGGGCTGCCACATTCTGGATATTCCTTACTGGGCGCTGGGACTCAAGTATCCCACCAAAGTCGAGGCGTCGGGTCCGCCGGTGCATGCGCAGACGACGCCCCAGCAGATGGCGACGCGATTCGAGTTTCCCGCGGACGGCAAGCGTCCCGCGGTGACGCTGCACTGGTATCATGCCGACAAGGGGCCGGACGTGCTGCGGCGGCACAATCTGCCGGAATCCGGCAACAACACCCTGTTCATCGGCAGCGAAGGCATGCTGCTGTGCGGGTTCGGCAAGCGCAAACTGTACCCCGAAGACAAGTTTGCGGATTTCAAGGCCCCCGAAAAAACCATTCCGGATTCGCCCGGCTTCTACCGGGAATGGCTTGACGCTTGTCGCGGCGGCCCGCCTGCGACGTGCGACTTTGTGACGTACAGCGGCCCGTTGGCCGAGACGGTTTTGCTGGGCAACGCCGCCTACCGGGCTGGCGGTGGCTTCGCCTGGGATGCGGAAAACTTGCAGGCGGTGGGCAACGAGCGGGCGCAGCAACTTCTGCGAAAGGACTTCCGCACGGGCTGGGACTACTCGAAAGGCGCGCGATGAATCCGGAAGATCCGCTGACCGTGTATGAAGCCTGGGACCCCCGGCAAGCGCATCTGATCTGCCAGGTGCTGGCCAACGCGGATATCGAAGCCCGTGTGGCCAGCGACGCGTTGGAGATGGGACTGGGCGACATTCCGTTCCAGCATACCACGTGTCCGGTGATGGTCCGCCGGGTTGATTTCGAGCGCGCCCGCGCGGTGCTGGCCGAGTTTGAGACAAGGTTGGCAGGCGGCGCGGGGGAAACGCCCGAGGAGAGCCAACCGTACTGCTATCACTGCGGGGAGTCCGTCGCCGTCGGCGACCCCCAGTGCCCCAAGTGCGGACAGGAGTTGGACTGGACCGTCTGAAAACAAGCGAAGCCGTGGGCGCGGACCGGCGGACGTCCTGGGTCAGTTCCGGTAGAAGTCGATCCAGCGAATCGCAACCGATTCGGGATTGTCCTTCAGCAGGGCGGCGGGCAGTTGGACTTCGAACCAGCCGCCCGCGCCGGGCAGACCGGACGCGGGCTTGCCGTTGGGGTCCAAAACGCGGACCTGTGTCCAGTAGCAACTGCCGCGTTCGACCGTTTCCTTTTGTGGCTTGCCGGTTTCCGACGAGAAGAGCCGAACCGCCTCCGGCGCGGAACTGGATACGGACACGCCCAACGTGACTTTTCCCGCCGCAACCGTCAGCCATTCCAGTCCGCGCAGCTGCAACCGCAGCGTCACTGTTTTTGGCCATCGCGCCCCACGACGCCGAACCGTCGCCGCGCCGATCCCGCGTGGACTGACGAGCGTCAACACGACACGTTCCGCCCCCGCACGGATGTCGACCCGATCCTCGACCCGCTGTACGGCGACCTCAAAACCGGCTTCCGCGCCGAGCAAAACCGCGATCAGTCCAGCGGAAAGCATGAGCGTGGTCCCCTTCTTGTAGCACGATGAACGGCGCAGAAGTCAACGGCAGTGAAATCCCCCAAAAAGGACGTTTTTCGATGGCCGGCCGCAACTGGCTGGGGGAATGCCGCGAAATTACCCCGTCGATAGGGTGGGAGGCGTTTGCAAATCCTTGACCGTCTGCTTAAATGTTCCGTCGTATCAACTTGCCGACAGCGGCCCGATGATATCAGGCGACGCCCGTGAGTCGAGTAATCAAACCCTGGCCGACCGAATGTCCCATCTGCGGAAGCCCGCTGGCGATAGGGCCGTTGCTGCTCCCCGGAGATGCGTCGTGCCCCCAGTGCGCTCATGTGCTGTGGTTCAGCCCGCGGGCCAGCGAGGGGGTAACGATCGCTGACGTCTTGACCGGCAAGGTGGCCACGAATCAGGACATCCAGCGAGTCAGTTCGGCTTTCATCGCCAGGGGCAGCCCGCCGCGGGTCATCCTGAACATGTCCGGGGTCCAGCTGGTGAGCAGTTCCTTCATCGCCGGCCTGATCGCCTTGAATCGGCGGATGAACGACGCCCAAGGCAAACTCATCTTGTGCGAACTTACGCCCATCGTCCGCGAGACGTTGGCCGGCGCCAAGCTGGACAGACTCTTGACGATTCTCGACACGGAAAGCGACGCTCTGGCCTTTTTCGCCAATTCCGATCAAGCCGGGCAGGCTGCGACGTCCGGTTGAGCAACCCGCTGCGTTGGAATTTGAATCGGACCGCTGTGGGCCAGATCCAATCCCGCCCTTTGGAGCGCCCGTTCCACGTCCGCTTTTTCCAGCGGCTGGCCGTTCTGGTAGACCAACCCCCAGAACACGGTGCAACCGCCGTTGACATGCACGCCGGTAGCCACGTGGACGACTCGCAAGTCGGGATTCAATCTGGCCATCAAGTGCCGAATGGGATAGATCTCATGCTCGTCGCGCACCGAGAACGCTTGCGGCAAATCCACTGTGGTTTGCATCGGGTCACCCTCCGTTCTCCACGTTCGGGATAAACTCGAAATCCTGATCCGTCACGCATTCCGTCAGCCGCCCTCAATGTCCGCGATTTGAGGCTGCCTTGCAAGTCCCGTAGCGCGGGTTGAATCGGTAAAGGACGCCGGCAGGTCCAGGGCGTGCTTCAGCCGCGCGAGGAATTCGTTGCGAGGCACCTCGGTCGCGCCCATGCGCACCAGGTGTGGACTGGCCTGTTGCACGTCAAACAGGACGAAGCCCTGCGATTGCAGATGGCGGACCAGGTGGACGAGGGCGACCTTCGAGGCGTCTCGCTCGCGATGAAACATGGATTCGCCGGCGAAGAAACCGCCGAGTGCCAGGCCGTACACGCCGCCGACCAGCCGGTCCTCGCGCCAGACCTCGACGCTGTGCGCCACGCCCAACCGGTGCAGTTCGACGTATGCTTCGGCCAGGTGCGGCGTGATCCATGTGCCCTCCTCCGGCCCGCGGGCCTCTGCGCAGGCGGCAATCACGCTGCGGAAGTCGGCGTCCAAGGTTACTCGGAAACGGTTGCTTCGCAGCCGGCGTTGCAGCCGGTGCGAGACGTGCAGTCGGTCCAACTCCAGGATCGCCCTGGGATCGGGGCTGAACCACGCCAGGATATCCGTTTGACCATCGTAGATGGGCCAAGGAAAGATCCCCCGGCGATAGGCCGTCAACAGCCACTCGGTCGTCAGTTGTCCGCCGACCATCAGCAACCCGCCTTCACTGGCCTGACAGACCGGCGGAAACCGCACCTTGCAAAAAGTCTTTCCCATACCACGCATCCAGCCGTGCTTCTGAAAAAGGCGTGTCCCGCGCGCCTCCCACGTATCCCGCGCGCCTCCCACAAATCCCGATCGAAACGGCCCCCTTTACGACTCTACCCGGTTCCGCGAGCGAGGAAAAGACTGCCCTTCGCGTTGCGCGGCACTCAACGCCGGCGTCCGGCTGGTATAGAATGTTCTCAAGGCCATGTGTCTGCATCGGCGGACAGGCCCCGGTTCCGGGCAATGGGCGGGCGCGAGCCTGAGCCGTTTTTCCAAGCGCTGGACCGGTGGCGTTGTCGGAGCCGGCGGGGCTTACGCCGACGGTTCGGCGAAGCAAGACAACCTGGCCGCTCGGAAAACTGGGTTGGGCCTCCCGCGAGGCAATCGCCGGCAGTGTTCTGCTCGGCGTTTCGATGGGCAAATTCTCTCCAGACGCAGCACGATGGATACGCAGTCCTTCAACGCCACCTCGGATGCGGTTCAGTCGCCGGCCCCGCCGCCCGCGCGCAGCCCAGCGCCCCCGTCTGCCGGACGAGAAGCGGCGCCTCCGCCCCGCCCGTCCGCCCGCTGCGCCGCACCTGCCAGCCGGTCGCCGTTCACCTTGACGCACGTGTGGATCCTCCTGGGGTTGCTCGTGGTGCTCCGGTACGTGGTGCCCTACCTGCTGGAACGGTACCAGTACGCGGTGACGCGGGCGCGGCAGCAAGCCGAATACGACGTCGCGTCCAAGGCCTTGGGGAGTCTGCAGCTGAGCGGCCTGTCCAAAGCCAGCCAGTTGGTGTCGCAGAAAGTGGGGCCGAGCGTGGTCCATATCGACGTCAGCAGCGTCCGTTCGCAGCGTCAACCCGAGGAATACGCCCAGCTGTACGGCCGCCCGGCCGAGCCGTCGTACGGGCAAGGCTCCGGAGTGATCGTCGATCCGCAGGGGTACATCGTCACCAACTCGCACGTCGTCCACGCCGCGGCCGAAATCGAAGTCGCGCTGAGCGACGGCCGGGTGCTGCCGGCCCGCATCGTCGGCGCGGACTCGGCCACCGACGTGGCCGTTCTGAAGATCGACGCCGACCGCCTGATCGCCGCCCCCTGGGGCGACAGCGAAGAATTGGACGTGGGCGCGTTGGTCTGGGCCGTCGGCAGCCCGTTCGGCCTGCAGAGCACGATCACGTTCGGGATCATCAGCGCCAAGCACCGCGCCAACCTGGCCGGCGACGTTTATCAGGACTTTCTGCAGACCGACGCCGCCGTCAATCCGGGCAACAGCGGCGGGCCGCTGGTCGACGCCCAGGGCCGGGTGATCGGCATCAACACGGCGATCGTCGGCGATTCGTATCGAGGCGTCAGTTTTGCTGTTCCCAGCAGCGTGGCCCGAGCGGTCTACGAACGGCTCAAGGCCAGCGGCCGGTTGGCGCGCGGCTGGCTGGGCGTGCAGTTGGATGACGTCTCCGAACCAACTGCCCGCCGCCTGGGCTTGCCTGCCGCGACGGGCGCGGTCGTCGTGTTGGTGGTCGATGATCCGCGCGTGCCCTCCCCGGCCAAGGATTTCGGACTCCGCGTCAACGACGTCGTGATCCGCTGGAACGGCAAGCCTGTCGGCAAGTCGGCGGAGTTGATTCGCATGGTGGCGATGACCGAGATCGATTCCACGGCGCAGGTGGAGTTGATCCGTGCCGGGCGAAAGTTGACACTGGAGGTGCGCGTGGCCGAACGGCCGCTGTGAGAGGCACGACGTGGGAGCCCCGGTTCTGTCCAGGCGGGGCTTTTGCCCGGCGTGCGACATTCCCGTAACTTACTTGCCTGGCCCCCGAACCCCGAACCGTCCGCCTTCGCCCATGACTTGGCTAACCGAAAACCCGCTTCCCGTGTTGCTGATCGGCAGTTTGACCGCCATCATCCTGGCGGGCGGCTGGCTGCAGACGGGCTCCAGGTGGCTGCTGGCCGCGATCTTTGCGGCGATCGCCTTGACGATCGGCGCCGTGCTCGCGGAACGACTCATCGTTACGGACCGCGAGCAGGTCACCCAGACGCTGTTCGACATCGCGGCCCTAGTGGAACGCAACCAGGTGAACGAGGCGCTGGAGTATGCCTACCCCGGAACCCCGGCGGTCCGCAGCCAGGCGGCCGCCGAGTTGCCCTTGTATCGGTTCAGCGAAGTGAACATCAAGAGCAATCTGGAAGTCCGGGTCTCCCCCGAGCGCCATCCGCCGACGGCCGTCGCCGAGTTCAACGTGGTGGTGGTCTTGAGCACGCGCGACGGCCTGCTCGCCCACCGCCGCATTCCGCGGTACCTGGAAGTGACCTTTCTCCAAGACGACGACGGCCAATGGCGCGTGGGCGCTTACGAGCATTTCGATCCGCGGCGGGGATTCACCGTGGATCCGGACGATCCGCGCGGCGAGTACGACGACCGGTAGTGCCGCCTCCAATCGAAAGACAGGGCGGGGCAGGCCGCTTTCATGGGGTCGAAGCCGCCTGAAGCCGGCACGGTGAGGCCGAAGCGAAGCCCCTGTCCAGGAATCATTGGGGAGGGCGGAATTCACTCCGCCGGAACGGACCGGAGTCCGCTCTACGAGAAAACCGCGGAGTTGAAACCGGACAGGTCCGAAGGCCTGGCTGCGGCGCCCGCCGCAGCAGGCACGGTCCGCGCCGCCCGTCTACCGGGCCGCCCGTCTGCCGCGCCGCCCGTCTACCGGGCCGGCCGTTCGACCTGCAGTTCTTCTTTTTCCGGATCGTACACGTACTTCTGGCCGGCGGGCAGTTCGGGCAGTTGGATCTGGTTGGCCTCGATGATCTGGGCCATGAACTCCTCGTGCGACTTCGGGCCGTTGCCGTTGGTGGCTTTGAACAGCTTGATTGCTTCGGGAATCTGAATGTCGAAGACCGCCCGCTCGCGGACGGAGAAGAACGCTTTGGCGGGCGTCACCAGGACGCCTTCATGTTGGTCCAGGCTGCGGCCTTTCAGGCCCACGCCTTTTTCGGCTTTCACCCGTTCCATGTCCGGGGCGGGGGCGGCCGGGGCGGGTTGAGTCGCTTGAGCCGGAGGCGCCAGTTCCGGGCCTGTGGCCGGCGCGGGCGTCGGCTGAACGGCCGGAGCGGGAGGCGTTTCCTGCGACGCGTCGGACACGGCCGGCTGTTCCGTCCCCTCCGCAGCCGCCGGCGCCGCAGCGTCCGCTGGGACGGGCGTGACGGGATCGCTGGCCGGAGCGCTGGCCGACGGTGGCTCCGGCGGAATCTCCGTTCCGCAACCAAGCAGGACAGCCAACGACACGACAACGCAACCAGCTGAACTTCTCATCGGTTCGACTCCCTTGACAACGTTCGATTCGCTTTACAGCGTCCAGTTTTCCATCTCGCGCAGCGTGGGGTACTTCGTCATATCGTACTGCAGCGGCGTCAGGGTCACCAAGCCCTTCTTGAGCGCGGTCAGGTCGGTTTCGCGGTCGGTCGGCTGGGGAGGTGGATCGGCGGTGGCCCAATAGTAGGTCCGCCCGCGCGGGTCCTGCCGTTTGAGGAACCGTTCGCCGTACCGCTGGACGCCCATCGGCACGACCTTCAGCCGCGGCGTGCCGGTCAACGCCGGGGTGGGAATGTTCAGATTGTACAGTTGGGCGTCCGGCGAGGTCAGCCGCAAGATTTGTTCGATGATCCGCCGCGCGAGTTGCGCGGCTTTCTCGAACTGTGCGTGGGCGTCGAATTCCAACGACACGGCGACGCTGGGAATGCCGAAAAAGGCCCCCTCGATGGCCGCGGCGACCGTGCCGGAATACAACACATTGATGCCGGCATTCAGCCCGCCGTTGATGCCGCTGACCAACAGGTCCGGACGGCGCGGGCACAGTTCATGAACGCCGATCTTGACGCAATCGGCCGGACTGCCTTCGACCGCCCAGCCGCGTTGCCGGTCGCCGGCGTACACTTCCTGGCAGACCAGCGGGCTGAGAAAGGTGATCGAATGGGCGACGCCGCTTTGCTCGTGCGCCGGCGCGACCACGCAGACGTCGCCCAGGGTCTGCAGTTCGCGTTCCATGGCCGCCAGGCCGGGGGCATGAATGCCGTCGTCGTTGGTAAGCAGGATTTGCACGGCCCGGTTTCCGTTGGCGATTTGGTGGTTTCCGGCGGTGATTGTCGTTCCGCGTGATTGCGGCCCAGTATACGGCCGCGCCGGCCCGCGGACAACGGCCCGCTGGACGATGCCGGCCCGCCGGCCTATAATCCGCCGCTTGTCGCGTTCCGCCGCGATGCCTCGGCGGTCTTCTTCGTGGGCCTCTTGGTCGTCAGGGTTGCCGTTCATGACCCGATACGGTTTGGATTCCTCGTTGCTTGGTGGACGGACCTCGGAAGAACGCGTCCTGGTCCTGGATTTCGGCTCGCAGTACGCCCAGTTGATCGCCCGCCGGGTCCGCGAACAGAACGTGTATTGCGAGATCGTTCGCCACGACATCTCGGCCGCCCGCGTGCGGACTCACCGGCCCCGCGGGATCATCTTTTCCGGCGGCCCCAACAGCGTTTACGAGCAGGGCGCGCCGCAGTGCGATCCGGGACTGCTCCAGCTGGGTATTCCCGTGTTGGGCATCTGCTACGGGATGCAGCTGGTCTGCAACGCGCTGGGCGGACAAGTGGAAGGCGCGCCGTCGCGGGAATACGGCCGAGCACGCTGTCGCGTCACGTCGCACGAGGACCTGTTCGCGGGGGTTGCTGCGGACCTCACCGTGTGGATGAGCCACGGCGATCAGGTGTTTCGGGTTTCCGATAATTTTCTCCCGCTGGCCTGCACCGACACGTGTCCCATCGCCGCCGTCCGGCATCGGACCCTGCCCGTGTACGGCCTGCAATTTCATCCCGAAGTAACCCACACGCCGCAGGGCAGCACTATTCTGCACAACTTCCTGAGAATCGTCTGCGGGTGCGAAGGCACGTGGCACTTGGGCGATTTCGCCCGCGAAACGATCGAGCAGATCCGGCAGCGCGTCGGCGACGGACGGGTCATTTGCGGGCTGTCCGGCGGCGTCGACTCGGCGGTCACCGCCGCGCTGCTGTACAAGGCCATCGGCCCGCAACTGTCTTGCATCCTGGTCAACAACGGGTTGCTGCGGAAAGCGGAACAGCAGGCGGTGATCGCGGAATTCAGCAGCCACTTCCAGACCGATTTGCACGTGGTGGATGCCGAGGACCGTTTTCTGGCGGCGCTGGAGGGCATCGTGGAACCGCAGGAGAAACGCCGCCGGATCGGACACGCCTTTATCGAGTGTTTCAAGGCCGAGGCCACGCGCATCAAGGACGCCCGCTTCCTGGCCCAAGGAACGCTCTACCCGGACGTGATCGAAAGCGGCGCCGCCCTGGACGGTCCGGCCGCGACGATCAAACTGCACCACAACGTGGGCGGCCTGCCGGAGGAATTGGGATTCGAGTTGATCGAGCCGCTCCGCGACCTGTTCAAGGACGAAGTCCGCAAGCTGGGGCGGGAACTCGGCCTGCCGGACGAGGTTGTCTGGCGGCACCCGTTCCCCGGTCCCGGCCTGGCCGTGCGCTGCCTGGGCGCCGTCACCCGCCAGCGGCTGGACGTGCTCCGGGAAGCGGATGCGATCGTCGTCGAGGAGGTCAAAGCCGCGGGCTTGTACCGCCAGACCTCGCAGGCGTTCGCCGTGCTGCTGCCGGTGCAAAGCGTGGGCGTGATGGGCGACGCGCGGACCTACGAGGACGCCGTGGCCGTGCGGTGCGTGAACACCGACGACTTCATGACCGCCGACTGGACGCACCTGCCCTACGACGTGCTGGCCCGCATCTCCACGCGGATGATCAACGAAGTCCGCGGCGTGAACCGCGTGTGCTACGATATCAGCTCCAAACCGCCTGCGACGATCGAGTGGGAATGAGTCCGGAGACCGAAACGCCCGAGCGCGGCCAAGCCGGGCAGGGCCGACCTCTCGCGGGCGGGCACTGGCAAGCGGCACCGACGGTGGACGACGTGCCGCGGGTATGGTATAGAGATGTCGATGGTCAAAGGCTCGCCGCGCCGTGCGATTCGACCCGAATCCCGTACCCATCCGGACGGCTCGGAGAACCCTGCTGCGATCGGACAGCCCTGCCGCGAATTGGGGAGGTGAAATCATGGCGAAGATGACGCGGAATGACGTGTTGCCGGAAGTTGTCGAGTATCTGGCCGGCGGTCCGCTGCCAGGCGTAATCGGCGGGCAGAAGGTTGCCTCGGCGAACCAGGAGACGTTCACCACGTGCGATCCGGGCTCGCGCGAAACGCTGGCCGAGGTCTACGCGATGCAGCCTGCCGACGTGGATCGGGCCGTGCAGGCGGCTCAACAGGCGTTTGACAAATCGGGCTGGCCCCAGCTGTCCCCCAACGACCGCGGCGTGCTGCTGCACCGGCTGGCCGACGCGGTCGAGCAGCGGAAGAAGAGCCTCGCGCAAATCGAAGCCCTGGACTGCGGCAAGGTCTATGCGCAGGCGGAAGCCGACGTGCAGAACTTCGTCGATACGACCCGCTACTTTACCGACATGGCCTTGCACATCCAGCATCGCAGTGCGTTGGCCGTAGCCCGGCACGAAGCCTGGACCGTGCGTGCTCCCTGGGGACCGTGCGGGTTCATCTTTCCCTGGAACTTCCCGATCCTGCTGGCCGGCTGGGGCCTCGCGCCGGCGTTGGCGGCGGGCAACACGGTGGTGATCAAGCCGGCCGAGGACACGCCGCTGTCGACGATCTACCTGGCGCTCTTGGCCAAGGAAGTGGGCATCCCCGACGGCGTGATCAACGTCGTTCCCGGTCTCGGCGACCCGGCCGGCGCTGCGCTGGCCGGGCATCCCGGGCTAAAGCGGATGTCGTTCACCGGTTCGCCCGAGGTGGGCCGCCTGGTGGGCGAGGCGTGCGGCCGGAACCTGGTGCCGGCGAAACTCGAATTGGGCGGGAAAGGGGCGGCGGTGGTGTTTGACGACGTCGATCTGCCGCAAACCGTCGAGAAACTGGTCCAAGCCATCACGTTCCACTGCGGCCAAGTCTGCTGCGACGCCACGCGCTGGCTGATTCACAAACCGATCTACGATCAATTCGTGTCGGCGTGCGTCGAGCGGCTGCAGAAAGTGGTGGTGGGCTACCAGATGGACCGCAGGACGCAAATGGGGCCGGTGGTCAGCGAAAAGCAGCGGCAGCGCGTGCTGGGCTACTTGAAACGCGGCCAGGAGGAAGGCGCCGAACTGGTTTTGCCCGGCGGTGCGGCGGAAGTCGACGGGCGAGACGGATTCTATGTCAAACCGGCTCTGCTTGCCGGTTCGCTGGATAACGTGGCGGCCCGCGAGGAGATCTTCGGCCCGGTCGCCTACCTGACGCCGTTTGCGGATGAAGCAGAAGGCATCCGCCTGGCCAACCAGACCGACTACGGCCTGGCCAACAGCGTCTGGAGCAGCGATTGGGACCGCTGCTACCGCGTGGCCGAGGCCATGGTGGCTGCCAACAACTGGATCAACGCCCACAACCTGTTCCCGCTGGGCGTGCCCTACGCCGGCATGAACAAAAGCGGCCTGGGCGGCGGCGTCCTGTCCGTCCATACGCTGTTCGACTACTGGCGCAGCACGTCGGTGGTGCGGCCGCTCTGAAAAAGACGTTTTCATTCCTCGTCGCAGAGGGCATCGGCTGGGCCATCGCAGCCCCTGAAAGAAGGCAGTTTTTCGTAGCGCGGGGCAAGCCGGAGAGACGCGATCCAAACGCGGCTCGTTTTCGTCTCCAAGCGCGTTGTCATCGCCTGAGAAGGCGGCACAACTCGGAAAAGAACACACGGCAATTGGACGCAGCGAAAAAAGCCGACCTCGGCCTGGAGACCGCGAAGCGTCCCGATCCCTCGCGTTTTGCGCATGATGAGCCCCGAATTGCGAGCGCCGCCAACCTGGGTTGCGGGCACGTGAGCCGTGTTCCGACCCAGACCTCGTCCCATCACGCGACCTCTTCGGCCACCACGCTGCTTGCCAGCGTGGAGCCGTGTTCAGAACCAGACCACGCCCCACCAAGCGACCTCTGCGGCCACCACGCTGCTTGCCAGCGTGGAGCCGTGTTCAGAACCAGACCACGCCCCACCAAGCGACCTCTGCGGCCACCACGCTGCTTGCCAGCGTGGAGCCGTGTTCAGAACCAGATCACGCCCCACCATGCGACCTCTTCGGCCACCACGCTGCTTGCCAGCGTGGAGCCGTGTTCAGAACCAGACCACGCCCCACCAAGCGACCGCTACGGCCACCACGCTGCTTGCCAGCGTGGTGGCGAAACAACCGAACATGGATTCTTTCAAGGTTTTCCGGCAGTTTCTTCAGACTCTCTCGGGTTGCCCACTTCCGGGGTCCACCTCCAGGTCGGCCAGCGGAAAGTGCTGCTGACAGCCGTACACGTCGCGGTCGTCCGGCGCGCCGGAACTGCCGTCCGGCCGCGGCATGGTCACCTTGATCGTCCGGATGGCCGGGAACGGGACGATGCGGACGCTGGTCGCGTCCACTCCGTACAGGCCGGCGATCCGCGCCGGCGTGAAACTGTCCGCGGTCAGGACCCGCTCCATCTGGGCCTGGTCTGCGAACACCAGGTCGATCGTGAGCGTGAACGGGCCGGCATTTTTGCTGCGGATCACTTGAGCCCAATCGTACAGTCGCATAGTCAGACCTGTTCCAGGGTAAGGGGAAACAGGGCGTCGGGGTCGGCGGTTTCCAGCAGGTGGTAGACGGAGAACTCGTACACCGGACCGCCGCGGAAATCGGACGGCGAGAAGGGGAAAGCCAGGTTCCCGGCCGTCGTCTTGCGCCCGGCAAACGGCTGGTGCAGGGCGGTGGAGCGTGCCAGGCTGAGGACGGTGTCGGCCAACTCCTGGGTCGGAGCGATGGCCTCCAGCACGAGTCCCACCTCGCAGGGCGGAGATGCGGGGGCCGCGGCCCGCCGTCCGGTCACGCCGTCCATGCCGTATCGCAGGAAGCGCAGCTTGTAAGCGGGCTCGCGGATCAGCGAGGCCAGATTGCCGGCCACCGCTGTGCGCACGGCGGCCTCCAGTTCGTCCAGATGGGCGATCACGGCCGGATCGCGCACGCCCGCCACGGTCAGGCAGCGGTAGCCGACCAGCGCCGCGCCTTCCAGCTTGATGCTGGGACTGGCCGCCGGGACAAGCCGCGTCCCGGCCACCCGCACGCCACGGTCGCCGCACGGCTGGAAGGTGCAGCCCGACAGATCGACCTTGCCCTCCGGCTCGTAGAAGCAGGTGGGATCGGGCTGCTCGTACAACGAATGGGCCGCTACGGAAGCGGGAGTGCAACGCTTCTCCGGATGGGCCGGGCGCACGACGAAATGATCGGCTGCCAGTTCGCACATCAGCACGTCGTTGGCGCCGCCGGGTTGGGCGCACAGCGTGCCGCATTCGGCGATCTTGCCCAGGTGCAGGGCCAGTGCCGGGTCGAAGCCCCGCAGGATGGGCAGCGCGGCAAAGATCGCCGTGTCGCAGCAACGGCCCGCCACCACGACCTCGGCCCCGTGCTCCAACGCCCGGATCAGCGGTCCCGTGCCCATCTGGCCGACCAAGTGCGCGCACGCCGTGACTCGCTCCGGCGTCAAGGGCTCCGCCGGTCCGCAGGGCGTCACAGCGCCGCGCTGCAGGGCGTCCAACACGGTTTGTCGAGCGATGTCCGCATGAATCACCGCCAGGCGAAAATGCAGATTCCGACGCCCGGCGATCTCGCGCAGCACCTCGACAAACGAAGCCACGTGCGGAGCCGCGCCGGAACCGCCCGCCGAACCAATCACCAGCGGCACGTTCCGCTCCCTGGCGGCCACGAGTGCCAGTTCCAAGTCGCGCCGGACCTGGGCCGGCTTCAGAAACGAAGTTCCGGCGCCGAGATAATAGGGGCCGGGGTCGGTGGAGCCGTTGTCGGCGCCGAGAAAGTCGAGCGGGCCTTCCAATGCCAGGCGGAGGCTCTCCTCCGGATAGCCGTATCCGAGCATCCCGCAGACCGACACGAAACGCATTCGTTCCGGGCTCATGCGGGACCTTCCTGCCTGTTGGCGGCGTCCACGTTGGTCAGCCCAAAGCCGTCGGGGATGCCCAGTTCACGGTAGATTGCCCCCATCCGCGACGCCACGTCCGCGCTCAGTTGCTCGAAGTAGTTGTTGCCGTGTGCGTCGATGGCCACGAAGAACGGGCCGAACCGCTGGACCTCAAACACCCAGGTGGCCTCGGTCTTGCCCAGTTCTTCCAGGAAATAAACCCCGTGGACTTTCTTTACCTGGGGGCTCAGCTGATTGCCGCACACGCCGATCTTCGTCAGGTACACGCCGCCCACCTCGCGGAGCGCGGCCGCCGCGTTTGCTCCCATCGTTGTTTTGCCGATCACCGTCCGCAGGCCGAGCTTGCGGATCACGTCGCCGCTGTAGCGGTCGAAGCGGATACTGGACGTCGGTTCGATGCTGACGATCTCCCAGTGGCCGTCGCGGCGCCGCATCACGGGGCCTACATGGAAGAAGCAATTTACGGCTTGATAATCCAGCGGCGGAACGAGATCCTGTTCGACGGCCCGGATGTGGAACCGGCTGCGGCCGGTGAAGACCAGGCCGCTGACGGTGACTCGCGTGCCCAGGGTCAGGCTGCGGGCTTCCGTTTCGCTCAGCGGCAGTTGCAGGTGGCGAATCATCGGGCTCATCGCATTTCTCCGCGATAGGTCGCCGTCCCGTCGGCCGCGATCGACGCCACCCAGCGGCGTCCCACCAGGCACTGGGCGTTGATTGCCACCGGCAGCGCGGCGGTGTGGGTCAGCGCGGTCTCGATGTGCAGGCCCAGCACGGCGTTGATGCCGCGGGAGCCCATCGGGCCGATCCCCATTCGCCGCGTCGCCTGGAGCCATTTCCTTTCCAATTCCGCCACCCGAGGATCGGGGTGGGGCCGGCCCACGGGCCGCAACACGGCGGCCTCCTTGGCCATCCGCATGCACAGATCGGCGCTGCCGCCGATGCCCACGCCGACAATCGCCGGCGGGCAGATCTTGCCGGCGTAGCACGCCGTCTGGATGCTCTCCAGGACGAACTTGCAGATCCCCGCTTCGCCGTCGGCCGGAAAGAGCATGCGGTAGAAGGTGCCGAAGATCTCGGAGCCGCCGCCTTTGGGCGCGGCCACGATTTCCAGGCCGTCGCCGTCGCCACGGAACGCCAATTCGAGCTTCGGCATGCCCGGTCCGACATTGCGGCCGGGGTTCGTCCGGCTCAAGGGATCGACCATCGTGGGACGCAGGAAGCTGTCTTCCGTGACTCGCGCCGTCGCCGTTTCTGCCGCCCGCCACAAGGTCCCGAACCCGCCCTCGATTTCCGTGCGGCTGCCCGCCGTCACGAAGTACAGCGGAAACCCGGTGTCGCCGCAGACCAGCCCCCGGCCTTCGCCGGCCAGCCGCGCGTTCTCCAGACTGACCTGCAAGTGTTCCCGCGCCAGGGGATCGGTTTCCTCGGCCAGCACCGCCCGCAGGGCCGCCTCGACATCCGGCGGCAGCGTCACCGCGGCTCGGCGCATGGCCTCGTACATCGCCGACTCGATCACAGCGTAGGAGAGCATTTCATCCTTCCCTTGGAGAATCGGCTGCCATTATGCGGAGCGCGGTCCTGGTGGTCAAGCTGCCGAAGGGGAAACCTGAAAGCCCGCCTCGAACGTCCTCTGCGCTTGGCCCGAAACGCCGACGTCCTCACCAGGATACCGGAGTGCGATGGACCTCAGATTGCTTGACTTGCCGTAGCAGAACCGCTTAGCATGGTTCGAGAATCCACTGTCCGGTTGACAAGTCAGCGGCGTGAGTCGCTCGCCGTCGGGATTGCGGCCAATCCGGAACCGGCGGCTCGTGCCATTCCGCTCAGCTGTTTCTGGAACGATGCACAGACAACGGGCTGCCGTGACGGCATCTACCCACTTTTAATGGAGCGCACACCATGTCCAACACGCCTTCCCGCCGACAATTCCTGAAGACGGCCACGGCCGGGGCCGCGTTGAGTTTCACCGCCGCCAGCTATGCCAAGATCAGCGGCGCCAACGACCGGATCAGCCTGGGGCTGATCGGCTGCGGCGGCCGGGGTTATCAGGCGCACATGAACGGGGTTCATCCCTTCGACAAGGAGCAGAACGTCGCCTTCGTCGCCGTCTCGGACCCGTGGCGAGTACGGCGGGAGCGCGCGGCGGCGCGGGCCGAACAGTGGTACGGCCGTCCGGCCAGGCAGTTCTCCAAGGCTCTCGACGTGATCCACTGCCCAGACGTCGACGCGGTGATGATCGCCTCCTGCGATCACCAGCACTGCGCCCACTTGGAGGCCGCCGCCAAGGCCAAGAAGGACGCGTACTGCGAAAAGCCGTTGGCGATGAGCATGGAGTCGCTGACGCGGACCTGCGAGGCGGTGAAAGACGCGGGGATCGTGGTCCAGATGGGCACCCAGGTCCGCAGCCGCACGACCAGCGCCGGCTGCAAAAAGCTCTTCGAGTCCGGTGCGATCGGCAAGGTCTCGCGGATCGAGCAGTGCCGCAACAGCACCAAACCGTATTGGTACAGCCGGCTCAAGGACTTGCCCGAGGTCAAGGAGCAGGACGTTGACTGGCAGGAATTCCTCCTGGACCGGCCCGCGCGGCCGTTCGACCCCAAGCTGCTGATGGGCTGGTACGGATACCGCGAGTTCACCGACGGCCCGATCGCCAACTTGGGCTGCCACTTCATCGACCTGTACAACTACATCGTGGGCGCGACGCTGCCGGCCAGTTGCGTGGCCCAGGGCGGCGTGTTCACCTGGAAGGACGAGCATGGATTCACGTGTCCTGACCAGTGCCAGGCCGTGTGGATCTATCCGGAAGGCTTCATGGTCAGTTACACGACCAACACGGCTAACAGCGACGGGCGGGTGCTGAAGATCTACGGCGACCAGGGCACGATCGATCTGACCGACTGGACCGCGCCGACGTATTCCGCGGCCGGCGCGCGTCTGACCACCCAGCTGCCCAAGGCGCCTGTGCCCGTCGAGCCGGTCGAGATCCCCGATCATTTTTTGGACTGGCTCCAGTGCCTGCGGAACCGCAAGACCACCAACGCGCCGATCGAGGCCGGCTACAACCATTCGGTGCCCGCGATCATGGCCATGCGGGCCATGGACACTGGCCGCCGCCAGGTGTACGACGCGGCGACGAGGACGATCCGCGAGGGATAGAGAATCGCGGGCTGTCACTTTCGCAACACGAGCACCGGGCAGTGCGACAGCCGGATGACGCGTTCGGCGACGGAGCCCAGCAGCATGCGTCCCAGGCCGGTGCGGCCGTGCGACGGGATGACAATCAGTTCGGCGTTGACGCGCTGGGCGAAATCGGCGATGCGATAGCCCGGGTCGCCGAAGTCGACCTCGAATTGGATCTTTTCGTATTTCTCGCCCGCCAGGCGTTCCCGCAGGGCCTCGATCGTCCGCTCGGAGCGGTTGGCGTTGTCGATTTCCAGCCAGACCGGGTCGGGGTCCATCATCGAGGCTTCGGGCAAGACGTGAATCACTTGGACTCCGGACGGGTCGGTGGCCAGATCGAGGGCCACGTCGACCGCGGAGAGCGAGTCGTCGGAGAAGTCCACGGGAACCACGACCGTGCGTTTGGGAGACCAGCTCATGGGCACGTCCTTTTCAGCTTGATGAGAATCCACCGTGCGATCGCCCGTCTGCGCCCGCAGAGAAACGACCGCGGTCACTCTTTCCGATTGTAGCACAAGCGGTGTCCGGCACCAAATCCGCGCGAAGCGGAGAATGGGGGCGGGATGCCGCCGGGGGCGACGGGCGGCGGGGCTTCGGGCGGCGGGGCGTGCTGGTACGACGTGCGGGGACAGGCTACACTGAGGTGGGAGTCAATCGCGTTTCCAGACGTCCGTGGCGTCGTGCCGAGATGAGCATTCCTTCCGATCCCGCAAAGTCGCGATCCGACAGCCAGCGTACCCGTCCCGACCAGGACTGGGACACGGAGGCGATCTCGACGCCGCAGGCTCCGGGCGACGTCGTTGCCGAGACGGAAGCGTACACGCCCGGCCGCGAAGCAGCCGCGGCGGCCGGCGGCGAACCGGAACTGCCCACACGGTTCGGCCGGTACGAGGTGCGGCGCCTGTTGGCCTGCGGCGGCTTCGGCGCCGTCTATCTGGGCCAGGACACGCAGTTGGATCGGCCGGTGGCCATCAAGGTGCCGCGGCACGGCGTTTCGGAGCCGCAGATCGAGGAATTCCTGTGCGAAGCCCGCCGCGCGGCCCAATTGCGGCATCCGGGCATCGTCACGGTCCACGACGTCGGCGTAGCGGACGGACAGGTCTACATCGTTTCCGACTTTCTCCAGGGGCTCACGTTGCGCAAGTGGCTGGCGGAGCACAAGCCGACGTGGCAAGAGGCGGTGCGCATCACGGCGGACGTGGCCGAAGCCCTGGCGCACGCCCATGCCCACAGCACCGTGCACCGTGACATCAAGCCGGAAAACGTTATTTTGACCGAGGGCCTGAAGCCGGTAGTGGTCGATTTCGGGCTGGGGATCAGCGAGTCGGATCAGCCGGGTGCCCAGCGGGGCACAGTCTCCGGGACGTTGCCCTACATGTCTCCGGAGCAAGTCCGCGGGCAGGCGCACCGGATCGACGGCCGCACGGACATCTATTCCCTGGGCGTCATCCTGTACGAACTGCTGTGCGGTCGGCTGCCCTTCCGAACTCGCGATCCTGACGAGTTGTGGCGGCAGATCGTCCAGGACGAGCCGCAGCCGCCGCGGCAGCTGGTGCCCGGTCTGCCGCATCCGCTGGAGCGCATCTGCCTGCGAGCCCTGGCCAAGGAGCAGGCGGGGCGTTACACCACGGCCGGCGACATGGCGGAGGAGTTGCGGCAGCTGTTGAGGTACGGGACGAACTCGGACAGCGCCGACCCGTTCGCGACGGCGGAAACCAGCTGGCCGTCGCGGGGGACGGACCTCCGGCCGAGCAGCCACGCGACCTCGACCGAGCGGAGGGCGCGCGAGGCAGAACGCCGCCAGGTGACGGTATTGTACTGTCGGTTTGAGATCGAGGTCGGCCGAGACGGCGCCGCCGAACCGGACATCGAAACGCAGAACGAAGTGATCCAGGAGTTCGACGACCTGTGCGCCCAGGTGGTCCGGCGGCACTCGGGATCGCCCGTGCCTACGGCCAGCGAGGATTTGTTGGTGTGTTTCGGCTATCCCGTCGCCCAGGAGGACGCGGCGTTGCGCGCCGTCCGCACGGGCGCAGAGATCCTCCGCGAATCGGCGCGGCGCAATTCCGGCTGGCGGCAACAGCACGGCGCACACGTCGCGGCTGGGATTGTGATCCACACCGGGTTGGCCGTGGTCGGCAAGGCGCCCTACGAGACGGGCGGCGCCATTTCCCTGGTCGGCGAGGCGTCCACGGTCGCCACGCGACTGGGACACGCCGCCGCGCAGGTCGGCGAGGTGCTGGTCACGCAAGCGACGGAGAGCCTGATTCGCGGCTTCTTCCAGTGCGAGCCCGCGGGAGCCAGCGCGGTCAAGGGACTCGCCGAACCGGTCGCCGTGTTTCGGGTCCGGGGCGAGACGCAGGCTCACAGCCGCATCGAAGTTGCCGAGCAAGCGGGCCTGACGCCGCTGGTCGGCCGCGATCTGGAAGTTTCGCTGTTGCAAAAACACTGGGCCGACGCCGCCGACGGCACGGGGCAAGTCGTGCTGTTGACGGGCGATGCGGGGTTGGGCAAGTCGCGGCTGGTTCACGTGCTGAAGGAACATGTCCGGCAGGCGGCGGAGGGGGCCGAGCCGCTGGTCGTGGAATGGCGGTGTTCGCCGTACTATCAGCATACCGGGCTGTACCCTGTCACCGACTACTTCCAGCAGGCGCTGGAGTTCGGCCGCGGCGAAGACGCCGCCGCCCGGCTGGACAAGCTGGAGCGTTACCTCCAGGCCTGCCACGCCGGAAGGCTGGGCGAAGTCGTGCCCCTGTTCGCCGCGCTGCTGTCGGTGCCCAGCGACAGTCGCTATCCGCCACTGACCCTCAGTCCCGCCGGCCAGAAACAGCGGACGCTGGAGGCGCTGTTCAATTGGCTCGGCGATTTGGCCGGCCGGCAACCGGTTCTGTTCATCGTCGAGGATTTGCACTGGAGCGATCCTTCCACGCTGGAACTGCTGGAACTGGTGCTCGATCAAGCCGCCGGACACCGAATCCTGGCCGTGTTCACGTTCCGGACGGAGTTCACGGTCCCTTGGACGCCGCGAGCCCACCAGGCGCAACTGCCGTTGAACCGCTTGCGCAAGCCGCAGGTGGCGGAGATGATGCGGCGGCAGACGGGCAGCCGCCAGTTGCCGCCCGCCCTGGTGGAACAGATCGCGGATCGGACCGGCGGCGTGCCGCTGTTCGTGGAAGAATACACGAAGATGCTGCTGGAATCCGGCGGCCTGAAAGTCGCGGACGGTTCCGTCGAGCCGACGTCGTCGTTCTCCTTGGCCGCGATTCCGGCCACGCTCCAAGACCTGCTGGTGGCTCGGCTCGACCGCCTGACCATCCTGCCCGACGTGGCGCAGCTGGGGGCGACCCTTGGGCGCGAGTTCAGTTACGAACTGATCCGCGCCGCGGCCGAGGTGGAGGAATCGCAGCTGCAGGAAGAGTTGGGCAAGCTGGCGGCCGGCGAGATCCTGTTCCAGCGCGGCCGGCCGCCGCAGGCGAGCTATCAATTCAAGCACGCGCTGCTACAGGAAGCCGCGTACCAGTCGATGCTGAAGAAGAAACGCCATCGCTTTCATCAGCGGGTCGCCGAGGTGCTGGAGACGCAATTCCGCGAGACGGTCGAGCTGCACCCGGAATTGCTGGCCCACCACTGGTCGCAAGCCGAACAAGCGGCCCTCGCCGTGCCCTACTGGCTGCGGGCCGGGCAACGTTCGCAGTTGCGGTCGGCCAACCGCGAGGCCATCGCGCAGTTCCGACGCGGCCTGCAGCAGTTGGCGACGCTGCCGCCGGGACCGCTGCGCGACCAGCAGGAGCTGGATTTCCTGGTCCCCCTGGGCGTGGTCCTGATGGCTGCCAAGGGCTATGCGGCTCCGGAGGTGGGCGACGTGTTCGGCCGCGCCCGCCAGTTGTGCGAGGCGCTGAATGCGACGGTCCGCCTGTTCTTCGTCCTCCGCGGCATGTGGACCTGGCGGCTGCTGCGCGATGAGCTGGACGTGTGCTGCGAATTGTGCGACGCGACCCTGCAGTTGGCCGAAACGGAGGAGGGCCGGCAGTTGCTGACCGAAGCGCACTTCCTGCCGGGCAACACCTACTACTATCGCGGAGACTTCGTCAAGTCGATGCGGCACCTGGAGGCCGGCTGGGCGCTGTTCGATTTGGAACAGGCCCGCCAGCACTCGCTGCGCACCGGCTTGAACGCCGGCGTCACGATCCTGTGTCACATGGCCTTGGCCCTCTGGCAACTGGGATTTCCGGATCAAGCCGCCCAGCGGATGCAGCAGGCGCTGACGCTAGCCGATCAGCTGGCGCACCCGTTCAGCCTCGCGTTCGCCCTGTATCATCAACGGCGAGTGGCTCAGTACAGCCGGTTGTACACGGAGGTGGAGCGGAGCGTGGAGGCCGAACTGGCTTTGGCCCGCGAGCAGGGATTCGTGTTCCGCGAAGCCCAAGCGTTGATGTGCCGGGCGGCGTGCCTGTTGCGGCGCGGCAAGCCGCAGGAAGCGCAGCGGGATCTGGAGCAGGGCGAGGCCACGTACGAGGCCACGGGAGCCCGGCTGTCGCTGACACATCATTTCAGCTATGTGGCCGAAACCTATCTGGATCTGGGGCAGCCGGACGAAGCCCAAGCGGCGTTGGACAAGGCCCTGGCGGTCCAAGTCCACTCGACCGAGCGGTATTTGGAAGCCGAATTGCTGCGGCTCCGCGGAGAACTGCTGCTGGCCCGCTCGCCGCCCGCGACGGCGGAGGCGGAAGCCTTGTTTCAGCAAGCGATGCAGATCGCTGGGCGCCAACAAGCCAAATCGCGCGAACTGCGGATCGCGCTCAGCTGGAGCCGCCTCCGGCAGCAACAAGGCCGCACCGCGGAAGCCCTGGAAATCCTCACGCCAATCTACCGTTGGTTCACCGAGGGCTGGGACACGCCGGATCTGGTCGAAGCCAAACGGATCCTCGACGAATCGCGCTGATCGTCCGGAAACGGATGCCCGGCCCGGCCGGCGGTCAATCGAAGTCGACCGCCAACTCGCGCCGCTCGCCCACCGGCAAAGCGCGGATGCCGGTAAGTTCCTTCCACCGTCGGCCCTGGTCGCCGACGCGGATCGTATAGCTGCCCGCGTGGAAGACCTTGGGCCGGAATTCGCAACCTTGGATCCGTAACGTGTACACGATCTCGTTGTCTTGCTCGTCGACAACTTGGATTACGGGATCGTCCATACCGCTGATCTTCAGCGTCGGCAGGTACTCGACGGCCCGGCGGCCGTAGTTGTCGGTTTGCGCGATCGTGATCGGCCAGCCGGGATACGGTTTGGCCGCCGGGTCCGTAACATCGACGTTGCGCGGCCAGCATTCCATCGTGATCGTCCGGCGGGGCTTGTTGAACCGCACAAGGCCGAAGCCGGCGGCCCGCGTGGTCAGTTTGTCGTGATTCGCTTCCGGCGACGGGTTGGCGACCGCCCATACCGTCAGCTTGTTGCCGAACCCGTCCACGTTCTCGCCCGCGTACTCCGGCATGTCCGGCCGGCGATTCTGGCCCGGCTGCAACGGGGCCCACCAGCGCAGGTACAGATTCGCGATCGACGGGACGCAGAACGAGTAGCCGGCGTCGTTCCAGTCGTCGATGCCGTGGTGGATCACGGTCCCCAAGTGCTGATCGCCCGCGAGATGGAGCGCGAATGCCTTGCGGATTTCGGCCAGCGCCTGGTTGCGGCCCGCTTGAGGCCAGCCGTTGGAGTCCAGGTCGGCGAGAATCCGATTGGTGTACGTGCCGTGGAGGTGCGCGCCGCCGCAGAAGATCGTCTGGCTGAGGACCGCTTTCATTTCGGCGTCCCGCCAGTCGGCCGCCCACTGGCGGAGGAATCTCAACTGCCGCTCGCCCAGCAACTCGGCACCCGCTACGTCCAACTGCTTGGGATCGTAGTTCGGGTCGGTAACGTGGTCTGCCCGCGGTCCCAGCGGGGGCACCAATCCCAGCGGCCCCGATTTGAACTTGCGGTCTTCGAGGATGGCAAAGCTGATTCCCCCCCATGTCAACGCCGTGTAGTAGACGCCGATCCCGCGCTGGACCGGCGTCGGATCGAAGGGATCGGGCAGATGGCTGGTCTGAGCCCGTTCAACTTCCTGCACGTACTCGACCGGCTTGTAGTACCCGCCGTCGTCACCCTTGGGCTGCTCCGACTTCTTCCCCGCCGCGCCCCACAGATTCGGATGCCCCACGTCATGGTCGTCGGGAATCGTCACCGTGGGCGTGTTGCGGATCACGTCGCCGAAATCCCGGCCGAATTTGAGCCAATACGCATAGTGCCGGTTGTGGTCGTAGACCTGGTCGCCGGAAAAAAACAGCAAGTCGGGCTGGACACGTTGCAGATTCCGCACGATATCGGTCCGCGGGATATCGCCGCCGTGGCCGGGATAGATCGAATTGCCGGTAAAGGCGGCGACCACGATTTCCTGCTTATCGACCGGGTTCCGCCGGATCAGGCCCTCGTAGACCGCCGTCTCGCCGTGCCGCACGCGATAGGGGACTTCCTGTGTCATGTCCCACGGCTCGACGCGGAACGGCGCCGTCCAGCCCGGATTGACGATCTGGGTGACAGCGACCTCCTGCCACTGGCCGTCCCGCTGGATCTCCAGACGCACGGTCCGCGGGTCGCTGTCCTCCAGCGGATACAGCTGCGCGGTCAGCTTGAGGACGTTGTTATGGACCGTGTACAACGCAAAGCAGATGACTCGATCCCTCGTGACCTTGGGGATTTCCAGCAGGTCGGGTTTGGCTTTGGCCTTGGTCTTGACCTTGGTCTTGATCTTGGCTTTGACTTTGGCTTCGGCCGCAACTTCTGCCGCGCCGGCAGTTGGATGCATGCCGGCCAAGAGGAACAGAACCAAACTGAATCTGACGCAGCCAACGATCATCCGGCGCATTGAAATCTCCCTTTCAGCGAATTTCCGGGGTCAGCCTTACAGATTTCAGTTTTCGCGGCAAAGACGTCCAACCATGTGCAGCTGTCCGTCTCCGCGAAAATTGAAATCTGTCAGCCTGACCCCAAGGCCTCGCATCAGGCCATGCGGTTACGGCTTCGGCGGACGGCGTTTTTCCAGCCATTCGGTGTGGAACACGCCGTCCATGTCCACTCGCTGGTACGTGTGGGCCCCGAAGTAATCCCGTTGCGCCTGGAGCAGGTTGGCGGGCAGTCGCTCGCTGCGGTAGCCGTCGTAGTAAGCCAGCGCCGTGCTGAAGGCCGGGACGGGAATGCCCAATTGCGTGGCGGTGATGACGACGTTCCGCCAGGCCGGCTGCGCTTTCTGCACGGCTTGCGTAAAGTACGGGTGCAGCAGGAGGTTTTCCAGATTCGCGTCGGCGTCGAAGGCTTCCTTGATCCGGTCCAGGAACTGGGCCCGAATGATGCAGCCGCCGCGCCACAGCATGGCGCAGTCGCCGTAGTTCAGCGGCCAGTTGTGTTCCGCCGCCGCCGCCTGCATCTGGACAAACCCCTGGGCGTAGCTGCAGATCTTCGAGGCGTACAGCGCCTGTCGCACCTGCTCGATGAACGCCTTCCGGTCGCCCACGTCCACGGCCGTGGCGGCGGGGCCGGGCAACACTTTGCTGGCCCGGACGCGGGCCTGTTTCAGAGCCGACAGGCAGCGGGCGAACACGGCCATCGTCACCAGGGTGCTGGGGACGCCCAGGTCAAGCGCCAATTGGCTCATCCACTTGCCCGTGCCCTTGGCCCCGGCCACGTCCAGGATCTTGTCGACCAAGTGGCCGCCGGCCTCCTCGTCCACGACGCTGAAGATGTCCCGCGTGATTTCGATCAGGTAGCTCTGCAGCTCGCCGCGGTTCCATTCCTCGAACACGTCGTACAGTTCGTCGTTGCTCAAGTCCAGCACGCCCTTGAGCATCGCGTAGGCTTCGCAGATCAGCTGCATGTCGCCGTATTCAATGCCGTTGTGCACCATCTTGACGTAATGTCCCGCGCCGCGCGGGCCGACCCATTCACAGCAGGGGATGTCGTGGTGCGGGCCGACCTTGGCGGCAATGGCCTGAAAGATCGGCTTGACCAGGGGCCACGCGGCCGTGGAACCGCCGGGCATCATGCTGGGGCCCTTGAGCGCCCCTTCTTCGCCGCCGGAAACCCCCGTGCCGATGTACAACAGGCCCTTGTCCTCGACGTACTTTGTCCGCCGTTCGGTATCGGCAAAGTGCGTGTTGCCGCCGTCGATGATCACGTCGCCGGGGGACAGGAGCGGAATCAGTTTGTCGATGAACTCGTCGACCGCCGGTCCGGCCTTGACCAGCATCATCACCTTCCGCGGGGGAGCCAGGCTGCGGACCAATTCCTCGATGCTGTGGCAGCCCACAAACCGCTTGCCGGCGGCCCGGCCCTGCATGAACTGATCCACCTTCTCAACCGTGCGGTTGAACACCGCCACGCTAAAGCCGCGGCTTTCCACGTTCAGGGCCAGATTTTCGCCCATGACTGCCAAACCGATCAGACCGAAATCACAAAGTTCGCTCATCGCATCCTCCCCGTCACGCTGGATTGCGGCGTCTGGGCGCCACGTTCGGTAATGGAGACAGCCGCCGCTCGCCCCGCCCGAAGGACTTACCTGCTGTGCGTGCTGCCGTTGCCGGATTCTAACGGCCCGCGGTCCGCTCATCAATTAGGGGCGGAAGGGAGGAGCGGTCAGATTGGTCCGCACCGGGGCCGTTCGAGAAGCTCAGCTGGTTGCACGCCCGTGCGGACCGTCATTGTAGGCCGCTCGCGGAGCGAGCGGCCTACGATCCCTACCGCCGGGAGCGGTCGATCGTCTCCAGCAGCGGCGTCCGCATGCTGGAGTCGGTGACTTTGTCCGCTGCCGCTTCGGCTTGCTGCAGCGCCTTCTGGGCGTCCGCCCGTCGCCCGCAGGCCCGGCACTGGTCGCTCAGGTGAATGAAGGCGTACGCGCGGCTCATGGGGTCCGGAATCTGGCCGGCCAGTTGTTCCGCTTCCCGAAAGACGGTCTGGGCCGCGTCCGACTGGTCCATCTTGCTCAAGGTTGCGGCGGCGTGGGCCACGGCGTCGGCTCGCTTGCGTGCATCCTCCAGCGTTCGGGCGGCCTGAAGCGTTTGGTCTGCCAGGCCCTGGGCCCGGTCAGCCAGCGCCAGCTGGTGATAGGTCAAAGCGACCTCCAGGAGGGCGGCGATCTTGCCCTCCGGCCGCTGGATGCCTGCGGCGATCTCTTCGCAGTTCTTCAAGTAGCCGGTAGCGGCATCCTGGCCGTTGAGGTACTTGCCGTAGACGAAGGCCATTCGGGATAGCGCCGACACTTTGATCTCGTCTTCGGCGATCTGATCGGCCGCCTTGCTGGCCTCGCGCAGCAGACGCTTGGCCTCGCCGGCTTGCCCGGCCTTCCCCAGCGACTCGGCGACCCGGTTCAAGGCCAGCGTCTTGCCCTGGGCGTCGTCCATGCCCAGGGCGGCGTCGGCGGCGGCATTCAGGGATTGCTCCATCCCCAACAGATCGCCCGCTTTGTTCTGCTTGTCCGCCACGGTCAGCAGTTGGCTGACCCGCGCCGCCGGATCGGGTTCGGCCATCGCCTGGCGATATTGCGAGTCCAGCGAGGAGCCGGATTTCTTGGCTCCGCCGCCACATCCGGCCAACAACGGGAGGACGAGCAACAAGACGAACAACGCAATGCGGGATGAAGACATGGTCCTTCCTCAAAACACCAAGCGAATCGAGGTCATGCGGCGCACGGTCTCGGCCATCAAGGCGTCCTCGGCCGCTTCGTCCGCCGCCTCGTACGTGACGGAGAACCGCAGGAACGGCCCGGCGTCGTCCCAGGGGACGGTGACGATCGAGTGCTGCGTGATCAGGTGCTGGCTCGCCGCCTCGGCCGTCGGGAACTCCGGGCCGCCTGCCACGCCGCGCGGGGCCCGCGCGTACAGGAAATACGAGCCGCCGGGCATTCGGCAGGCAAATCCGCAGCGCGACATCACGTCCACCAGCTTGGTCATGCGGCGGCGATACTTTTCGCGGATCTGCTGCGGGATGGAATCGTCGTCCAGAGCCGTGATCGCCGCTTTCTGGATCGCGATGAACTGGCCCGAATCGGAGTTGTCCTTGACGTCGGCCAGCGCCTGGACGATCCGCTCGTGACCGCAGACCCAACCCAGTCGCCAGCCGATCATGTTAAAGCCCTTGGACAGCGAATGCACTTCGACGCCCACGTCCATCGCGCCCGGAACCGACAGGAAACTGAGGGGAGCCCCGGAGAACGTCAGCAGGATATGGGCCGCGTCTTGGACCACCACGACCTGGTTCTCTCGAGCAAACTCGACGACCTGCTCGTAAAACTCCCGCGTGGCCACCTTGCCGGTCGGGCTGTTGGGATAGTTCAGCACCAGCAATTTGGCGCGGCGGCGAACGTCGGACGGAATCGACGCCAAATCCGGCAGGAAGTCGTTTTCCGCCAGCAACGGCAGTTTGTACACGCTGCCGCCGTAGTATCGCGTGTGCGTCCCGGCGACGGGATAGCCCGGCACGGTCATCAGCGTCACGTCGCCCGGATTGATGAAGCAGGCCGGCAGCATGGCCAAGGCGGGCTTGGAGCCGATGCAGTGATTCACCTGCTTGACCGGGTCCAGAACGACGCCGAAATTCCGCTGCATGAACCGCGCCACGGCCTCTTTGAAGCCGGCGATGCCGTTGTCCGCATAGCCGCGGTTCTCCGGGCGGCCGATCTCGTCCGCCATCCGCTGGCGAACGTTCAGCGGGGCCATTTCGTCGTTCTCGCCGATGCCGAAATCCAGCAACTGCCGCTCCGGATGGTCGGCCAACGCTTTCCGCTTGGCGCGTTTGATCTTCTCGAATTTGTAGATATCCGTGCCTTTGCCGTAATTCACGCCGCCGATGCGGTCGGCAAACAGTTGTTGGAAATAGGGATCGCTCATAATCAATCGTTGTCCGGGATGATGACTTATCGAGAGAATTGGACCTCGGGTCGCGGAGCCGCTCCCCCCTGGAACGCCTCCGCCGAAACCCGCAAGACGGCAATAGCCTACCGCACCGGCTTGAACTCCGACAAGCCCACGTGCGGCTCACCGTTCCCAGATTGCGCTCTGCACCGCGCGGCGGATTTGCTCGCGGGCTTTGTCGTCGGTGGCGGAGAACATGCCGATGAAGGAGTAGATGCGCCCGTGGCGACAAAAGCAAACGGCTTCCTTGGTGACCTTGCGGCCGGCGACCTCGCCGGTGTAGATCAGCCGCTGGGCCTGCTCGCCGCTGATGGTCAGACTCTCGGCCGGGCCGCTGGCCTTCCAGCGATCGACGCGATACGAGGGCGCGGCGTGGTGCTGCGCCAAGTCCACGTCCGGACCGTCCGGCGCGCATTCGAGTTGCAGGATGGCGCCGGGTTCCGGACTGCTGACGCGGTATCGCACGAGGAACACCTGATCCTGCAACGGCCCCTCCGGCAGCACCGTGCTGGCCGTTTGAATCCAGCCCTCGGGAACCAGAAACCGCAGGCCTTCGGCGGCGTTGCGATAGATGGGCGAATCGCGCAGGATGGGAGCCTGGGGGCGGCTCTCGCAGCCGCTCAGCCCGGCCGCGAAGCACAAACCCGCGGTGGCGACGAGTGCGCCGACAGTCTTTCGTATCGCCCGGAGGAACTCTGGGAATCGTTTCAAGCAAAGCGTGCTGTGTTGCATGTTTTGATGATAAGTCCACACGGACGGGGGCGTCAACCTGCTTGCCGCGCCGGCGGTGCCGCGCCGGCGGGGCGGGGGCGCAAACGCTGGCTGTCGGTTGCGCCGCAGGTTATGGTAGAGTGAGTGGGCGGCGGTCGAGGCGTTGCCGACGAGCGGAGAAACGTGACTCTGGAAGAAGTCGGGTTTGTCCGACCAGCTGCGTTTCCGATCTTCGCGGGAGAAGCACAGGTGATTGGCGTCGTGCCCGTTCTGCCGACCTTGACTGCCCTGGCGCTGTTGCTGCCCGCCTTGCTGCTGTCGCTCCTGACGGGACTGGCCGCCTTGCGCCGGCCGGAGGTGGCCAAACAAGTTCTGCGGCTGGTGTGGCGGCAGAAGTTCGCGTTGTTGGTGCTGGCCCTCGGCGTGGTCGTGGTCCGCTGGACGACCGTCTGCTGGCCGCGGGCGGCCAACGACGAGGCTCGCGCGGCGATGCCCGCTGAGGCCGACTGGCCCATGGATCGCGGCGGCTTACAGCGGCGCGGTTGGGTACCGGGCGAGTCGAGTCCGGCCGCTGGCGGGCTGCATTGGTCGAGCGGAGGGGCCGGCGAGGCCTTTTGGGCTTCTCCCACAGTGGTCGGCGACCGCGTGTACTGCGTTTCGTCGCGTGGGGATCGAGGACTGATTTGCTGCTGGGACGCCGACACCGGACGGCGGCTGTGGAGTGCCGCTCCGGCGGGCTACCGGGCCACGTTCTCGTCACCGGTGATCTCCGGGCGGTACTTGCTGTGCGGCGAAGGTCTGCATCACGCCCGCCTGGCGCGCGTCGTCTGTCTGGATCTGGAGTCGCCCCGCGCGGGCCGTGTCCTGTGGACGTTTGCGACCAACGGCCACGTCGAGTGTACGCCGGTGGTCGCGGAGGATCGCGTGTATGTGGGAGCCGGCGACGACGGCGTCTACTGCCTGAGCCTGGATCCGTCGGTGAGCGACCGGGAACGGGTCGTCTGGCACGCGCCGGGGGACCGCTATCCCGATGCGGAGACCTCGCTGGCGGTTTGCGGAGATCGCGTGTTCGTCGGGCTTGGCCAGGGCGGCGAAGCGATCTGCCTGTTAGATGCTGCCACCGGCCGGGAGTTGGCGCGGCGGCCGATGCCGTATCCTGTCTTCAGTCCGCCCGCGGTCGAGGGCGGCCAGTTGTTTGTCGGCCTGGGCCGCGGAGACTATGTCCGGCCGGTCGCCGATCCGGCCGGCTGTGTGCGTTGTTTTGACTCGGCGACGCTGCGCGAGCGCTGGTCCTTTCCGCTGGGGGCCACGGTGCTGGGCGCGGTGGCGGTGACGGAGGAGCACGTGTTTGTTGGCTGTTGCGACGGGCACGTTTACTTGCTGGACCGCGCGGGCCGCCTGCTGCAGAAATGGAACGGCGGCTCGCCGATTCTGGCGGCGCCGGCGGTGACCGACCGTCTGGTGTACGTTGTGAATCAAGACGGAATGCTGGTGGCGTTGGATGCCCGCTGGCTGCAGCCTGTCTGGGAAAGGCGGCTGGGAGCGCCCGGACGGTACTTCAGCGCTCCGTCGGTCGCTCGCGGGCACGTGTACGCGGGCACGCCGGAGGACGGTTTGCAATGTCTCGGCGAGGCTCCGCCCCATGTCGGCGACGAGATTTGGCCCGGCGAGGGAGGCGGCGCCGGTGCGGCCGGATGTCGCGACGGCTCGCGAGTCCCGCTGGAGGCACGCATCCGCTGGCAATTTGATCGGCTGGGCAACGACGCAAGTCCGCTGGAAGCCACGGCCAGCGTCGCCGCGGCGGCGGGGACGATCGTGGTGCCGTTCCAAGCGGGAGCGGAGACGGGACTGGCAGCGATCCCCTGGGACGATCGGTCGGACGTGCGTCCGCGGTGGGTTCGTTCGACGCCGGCGATTGTCAAGCACTCGCCGGTGGTGGCCGGCGGGCGAGTGCTGGCGGTTTCCGGCCAGACGGGCGGCGCCACGCCACGTCTGGATGCGCTGGATCTGGCCACGGGCCACGAACAGTGGAGCCGCACGCTGCAAGCCCGCGATGCGGCGCTGACGGCGGCCAGCGATTGCGTGTTCGTCCAAGACGTGCCTGGCCGGCTGAGTTGCCTGGATCTGGATGGCGAGGTGCGGTGGACCTCGGAGGTGGGCTTGTTGCGGCACGGGCCCGATGCTTCGACGCCGCTGTTGGTGCTGGCCGTCCAGACGCCGCCGGGACTTGTGGCGTTCGACGCCCTCAGCGGTCAAACGCTGTGGACGCGCCCGCTTGCACGTCCGGCCGCGACGCCGCCCGCCGTACGGGGCCGCAGAGTCTATTTTGCGGACGAGGCCGGAATCCAAGTCCGTTCGCTGATCGACGGCTCGGAGTTGGGCCAGTTTCGCGGCGACGTGAGCGGTCCGCTGTACGTTGCACCCGATCGTTATGCGTACATTGATCTCGGTGGGAACTTGGTCCTGGGCGAATCGGCCGGCGGCACGGTCCTGGCGCAGCTGCCGGGGGCGGTTGCGGGAACGAATCCGTTGGTGGGATTCAACCGCATTCTGTTTTGCACGCCCGGCGGAATGACGGCCGCCGACTTGCAGGGCCGTGATCCAGGTCCGTTTGTGGAGTGCAGCCCGTTCCGCATCACGGCAGCGCCGGTGTTGCATGCGGGCCGCGTCTATCTGGGGATCGCCGGGCGGGGTCTGGTTTGTCTGGCGGGAGACGACGCCTCATGAAATCGCCACGATGGCTGTACCATCCGCGCGAGCCGTTGTCCGAGGCGCGTGACCCCGTGACGGCGCTGGGGGGCAAAGGAGCTGCGCTGCGGATGCTTTGCGCCGCGGGACTGCCGACACCGCCCTGCTTCACGATTGGGACCGAGGCCTGCCGGCAGTACCTGGCCGGCGGCCGCTGCTGGCCGGACGGCTTGTGGGAGCAGGTGGTCGAAGCCGTAGGTGAACTGGAGCGGAAAGTGGGGCGGCCGTTCTGCTCGGCGCCGCAGCCCCTGCTGCTGGCGGTCCGCAGCGGCGGGCCGGAGTCCATGCCGGGGATGCTGCTGACGCTGCTCAACTGCGGCCTGACTCAAGGGCTGGCGGAATCGCTGGCGGACGCCGGACTGTGGTCCGCCTACGTCCGCTTTGTGAGCGACTTTGCCGCAGCGACGGGCTTCGAGTTGCACGCGGGCTCGGATGAACTCCGCCCGCACGACGCCCGGCGCGGCTGTCTCGCGCTGCTGGAGCAATACGCATGCGTCTGCGGCCGGCCGTTTCCGCAGGACCCGTGGGACCTGTTGCAGCAGTGCATCTCGGCCGTGTTTGACTCCTGGTCCAGCGAGCGGGCGGCCACGTTCCGCCGCCTGCGTCAGTTGGATGATGCATCGGGCACGGCCGTAACCGTGCAGGCCATGCTGGCGGTCGAGGCGGCGGGAGTGCTGTTCTCGCACGATCCGCGGCAGCCGGGAGGCGAGGCGTTTGTGATCGAAGCCGTGCGCGGCCTCGGCGACCAGCTGGTTTCCGGCCACGCCCAGCCGCAGCGGTACGAGGTCGATCGCGCCGGGACGGTCCTTCCAGGCCGTCGCGCCGGCCCGGCACGCCTGGCCTTTGCGAACCGGTTGTCCGTGCAGGCAACAACGGAGCCCGGCGAGCCGATCCTGGATGCGTCGCAGTTGACAGAACTTTGCGCGCTGGCGGTGCGGGTCGAGTCGCTGTTGGGCGGTCCGGCCGACGTCGAATGGGGCTGGGCGGCCGGCCAGTTCTGGCTGTTCCAGGCTCGCCGGATGGATCAGCCGGACAGCGGCCAACGGCTGGCGGAGGTTCGCGCCGAGGAGTTGGAGCGTCTGGAGCGCTCGGCGCGCGAATACGGCACGCGGCTGTGGGTGCGGCACAATCTGGACGAGACGCTGCCCGCGCCGACGCCGTTGACCTGGGACCTGGTCCGCCGCTGGATGAGCGGCCGCGGCGGCTACGGGCGGTTGTACCGCGGCTTGGGCTACGCGCCGTCGCGGCGGGTCTGCGAGCACGGTTTTCTGGAGTTGGTGGCAGGCCGGATTTATGCCGACCCCGACCGGTTGGCGGAGATCTTCGGCGCGGGATGGCCCGTGGGATATGATGTGAACGCCTTGCAGCGGTCCCCGCAGCTGATTGAACGCGGTCCGACCAGCCTGGCGCCGGAACGGGCGGACCCCTGGCTGCTGTTCCGGTTGCCGGTGCTGTTGTGGACCGTCTGGCGCGGGTCCCGGCGGGTGAAGCGCGAGTCGGTTCGAGTTGCGGAACGATTTGAGCAGCGGGCGCTGCCCACGTACCTGACTTACGTGCGGCAGCAGCGGCAGGCGGACTTGACGCCTCTGTCCGACGCCGAACTTGCGGCGTTGCTGGAGGAACGCTGTGCGCGGGTCCTGGACGAGTTCGCCGCCGAATGGCTGCGTCCGGCCTTCTTTGCCGCCCTGGCCATGCGCGCGTTGGAGAGCCGGCTGGTCCGCCTGATGGGCGCGGAGGAAGGCGGCCGCGGGGCGCGCGATTTGGTGCGAGGGCTGGCCGAGCCGCCTACGGCTGCCTGCCAGGCCGCCCTGTATCGCCTCGCCCAAGGGCAGCTCAGCGTCGCGCAGTTCCTGCAGGAATTCGGCCATCGAGGCCCCGGCGAGATGGAGTTGGCCGCGCCCCGCTGGCGTGAGATTCCAAATCAGTTGCAGCGTCTGGCAGCCTGGCTCCGCGACACCAAGGCGGCGGATCCGGAAACGCTGCGGCAACGGGCAGCCGAAGAGCGCGAGCGAGCCTGGCGATCGCTGGCTGAGCGTCTGGCCGATCACGGCGCGTCGAGTTTCATCCCCGTGGTCGAACGCGAGGCGCGACAGGCGCAGCAGCTGTTGCCGTATCGCGAATCGGCCCGGCATACGTTCCTGCTGGGCTACGAACTGATCCGCCAGGCCGTTCGGGAAATCGGTCGTCGCCGAAAACTGGGCGAGGACGTGTTCTTTCTGCGATACGACGAATTGTCCGCGTTGCAGTTTTCGCGCGAAGGGATTCGCCAGCGGCGGCAGCGTTGGCAACTGGTCCAGCGTTTGGCTGTTCCGGAGACGGTCGATCCTGGACACTTGGAAGCCCTCGACGCCGCCCCACCGCAACCGGCGACTGCGGGCGTCAGGATGGAAGCGACGGTGATTTCGGCCGGCACGGCTCGCGGGCCGGTGCGCATCTGGACGGCGGCCAGATCGGCGTACGACATGCCCGCCGGCTCGGTGCTGGTTTGCCCATCGTTGGATACCGGCCTGACGCCATTGCTGCTGCGGGCGGTCGCCGTGGTCGTGGAGCGCGGCGGCCTGCTGTCGCACGGCGCCATCGTCGCGCGGCAACTCGGCATCCCCGCGGTGGTGCTGGCCGGTGCCGGGCAGTTGCTTCGTGACGGCCAAGTCGTCGTGGTGGACGGCGACCGCGGTTGCCTCGTCTGCGAGGGGGAATCCGCGCCATGAGTGACCTTTGGCGAGATACGTGTTGTCGTCTGGGCGACGCCCTGTTGGGTTGGCTGCTGTGGCTGCCTCGCGATGCGGCGCTGGTCCTGCTGGCGGTTCTTTCGGCCCTCGTTGCCGTCGGACTCCGCCGGCTCGTGACGGACCAGACGCTGTTGCGACGCGTTCGCCAAGACCAGCGGCGACTCAAGCAACTGATCCGCGACGCGCGTCTCCGTAACGATGAACCCGCGCGGGTTCGATACCGGCGCACGGCTGGAGCGGTTGCCCTGCTGCGGGCGCGGCAGGAGGCTCGCACGCTGCTGGTCTCGCTGCTGACGTGGGCGATACTGCTGACTTGGGCTGCCCAGCGGTTTCACTATCTGCCGCCGGCGCCGCAGGAACCCGTGGAGTTCGTGGCTTGGCTGCCGGCCACCGCCGCCAGCTCGGTCGTGCATCTCGTCCCTTGTTCGGGACTGCACAGTCAGGGAGGCTGGGTCCGAGAAATCATACCGGCAGAGCGCGGCGGCAGCCCGCGAGGGACGGCGACCTGGCTGCTGCAGGCGGCCACTGGCGGCGAGTACTTGTTGACGCTTCGGTTTCGCGACCGGTCCTTCGACCATCTTGTCCTGATCGGCCAAAACCGCTCCGCTCCCACGGGACAGACCCACGGCGGCGACGTCGAGACGCAGATACGTTTGCGCGAATATCGGCCGTTTGGCATCGCCGCGGGCGATTGGCTGCCTCCGTGGCTGCTGGGCTACATGGTCCTGGTCCTGATCGCGTACCCGCTGTTGGCAAAGATGCCTCGCATTGTCGCTTGTCGAGGCAGACGCGCCTGTTGACGGCAGAAACCCGGAATCGGGACTTCGCCTCGCTCCAAGGCATGACCCAGTTGACTTCTTTGGGGTTCCGAGCAAGAAGGTATCGAGACACCACTACGTCAAGGAACATTCCGGGGGAAATGTCTGGTGCCGAATCTCGCGGGAGAATGACGAGAAGCATCAGATTAACCTGAAACCAGGACGCCGAATCGATGATTACCGAGCCGGTCGACAGTCGTGGCAGTTCGCGGCGAGGCCGAAAACTCTCCGGGAGCCGTTCCAGGCTTGCGGCCTCTCATTTTCTCGGCAGTGATCGCATTCGGTTGGTCGCCGTACTCGCTTGTAGGCATAGATCCAGCTGCGTTATACTACTCAACGGACGAGCAACGGCGAGGGGAATCGGACGAGGCATTCCGTTCCGCTCCGTGTCCGCGGTCGCTCCACCGGCGTAGACGGATCGCAATCGCGTCAACATGCGGCTCCGTTCTTCGGAGCGTCAGCTCAGGCTGAATCTATCGAAAAGGGCCAGAACCATGAACCGATTTACCCGAGCTTTTGCCACAGCAGTTCTTGCGATCTCCTGGGCCGAAGTCCCTGCGGCCGAATTCTACGTCTCGCCGGCAGGCAACGACGCCAATCCGGGCACCCAGGCCGGGCCTTTCGCGACGCTGGAGCGGGCACGCGACGAGGTGCGCAAGCTGACGCAAGCAGGACCGCTGACTCAGCCGGTTACGGTTCTCGTCCGCGGCGGCACGTACCGCCTCGGCGCGAGCTTGGTGCTGGGCGCGCAGGATTCCGGCACGGAAGCCGCGCCCGTCGTGTGGCAGGCGGCGGCGGGCGAGGAGGTCCGTCTGTGCGGCGGGGCGGCCCTGTCTCCCGACGCCTTTCAACCTGTCCGCGACGAAAAGGTGTTGTCGCGTCTCGATTCGACCTCGCGCGGCAAGGTCCTGCAGGCCGACCTGGCGGGGACCGGAGTCAAGGACCTGGGCAGCTATCCCGACAGCTTTCGCGGCGCGCCGGCGGTGCCGGAGTTGTTCTTCAACGACCAACGCATGACGCCCGCCCGCTGGCCGAACGAAGGCTGGGCGACGATCGCCAAGATCGTCGAGTCGGGCTCCGTCCCGCGTTCGGGCGACGCGTCGCCGCGACCCGGCAGCTTTGAATACAACGGCGACCGGCCGGCCCGCTGGAACGTCGAGGCCGGCGTGTGGCTGTTGGGTTACTGGTGTTTCGACTGGTACGAAGAAACGATCAAGGTCAAGGCCATCGACGTGGACAAGCGCCAGATCACGTTGGGCCGGCCCACCCTGTACGGCATCCGTCAGGGCAATCCCGCGCCGCGCCGGTATCGAGCGTTGAACCTGTTGGAGGAGTTGGACCAGCCGGGCGAATTCTTCCTCGACCACGCTGCCGGCCGGCTCTTCTTCTGGCCGCCGGGCGAATTGGCGGGCGCCCGCGTCGTTCTGTCGGCGTTGAAGACGCCTTTGGTCTCGCTGCACGACGCTTCGCACGTGACGTGGCGCGGGTTCATTGTGGAAGCGTCCCTGGGCCACGGCATCGAGGTGTCCGGCGGCAACGGCAACCGGATTGAGGCGTGTGAAATCCGCAACACTCGCCAGCTGGGCATTTCTGTCACCGGCGGCGCGGGGCATCGCGTCGAAGGCTGCCGCATCCACGACACGGGCACGGGCGGCCTGGTCCTGGAGGGCGGCGACCGCAGGACGCTTGCGGCGGCCGGCCACCAGGCCGTGAACAACCGCATCGGGCGGTTCTCGCAGCATCAGCTCACGTATGCCAGCGGCATCCGGTTGGGCGGCGTCGGCAATCGCGCGGCCCACAATCTGCTGTACGAAGCGCCGCACATGGCGGTCGGGATCGGGGGCAACGACCACGTGTTTGAATACAACATCGTGCGGGACGTGTGCACCGCCTCCGACGACGCCGGCGCGCTGTACAAAGGCCGCAATCCTTCCTGCCGCGGGAACGTCATCCGCTATAACTTCTGGAGCGACATCGGCAGCCCGCTGGGCCACGGCACGGCGGCGGTCTACTTTGACGACGGCGACGGCGGCGATACGGTGTTCGGCAACATCTTCGTGCGTTGCGGCCATCCGGGCCGCGGCAGCTTTGGAACGGTGTTTTCGCACGGCGGCCACGACAATACGGCGGAAAACAATATCTTCATCGAATGCCGGCGCCCGCTCGGCTCGGCGCCGTGGAACGATAAACGCTGGAAGGAAGCCGTAGACGGCGGGCAAGGCTGCCAATGGCAGACGCGATTGCTGCAGGAAGTGGACATCACCCGGCCGCCGTACACGACGCGTTATCCGAGTCTGGTCGGCTTTATGAACCCGCAGCCCGGCCAGGTGCGCGTGAACCACGCGAAAAACAACGTGCTAGTGCGCTGCGAGCAGGTCAGCAGCGGCAACTGGAAATTTGCGGAGGAGGAGATCTGGGCGACCGACGCCGATCCGGGGTTCGTGGATGCGGACAAGGGGAATTTCCTGCTGCGTCCCGACGCCGAAGTGTTCCGGCGGCTTCCCGGCTTCCAGCCCATCCCCTTCGATAAGATCGGGCCGCAGCCAAGATGACGCGTGAGCGGCACGGCGCTAGCTGCCGGTCTTGCGGCGAATTCGGGACCGGTGGCTAGCGCCGTTCCGCTTCCGATCTTCTCCAACCGTGCTAGAGCCCGGAAGCGAAAGGAGACGACCATGTTGACGCCGGAAACACGAAATCGGGATTTCCCCACGCTGCAAGACATGGTCTATCTGAATACGGCGGCAGAGGGCATTCCTCCGCGGTGTGTGCGCGAGGCGCTGCTGCAGTACGGTGCGGACAAGCAGACCGGCATGGACGGCCGCGAGCCCCATTTCCGAGAGTTGGAGGCGGCCAAGGCACTCGTGGCCGAGTTCTACGGACTGACGGCGGCCGAGGTCGCCATCTGCTCGTGCGCTTCCGAAGCCTTTAACCTGGCCGCTCTGGCCTTGCAGCTTCAGCCGGGCGACGAAGTCGTTGTCAACAATCTTGACTTCCCTGCCGGCGTCACGCCCTGGCTGCAGTCCAGTTGTCGAGCCACGGTGCGCGTGTGGCGGTCCGTGGACGGTGCCCTCCGCGTCGAGGACCTGGTCGGGCTGCTGTCGCCCCGGACCCGGTTGGTGACGGCCTCGCTGGTCAGCTTCTTCAACGGATTCGTCTTGCCGCTGGGCGAAACGGTCGCCGCGGTTCGCCGGCACTCGCCTGCCCTGGTCGCGGTGGATGTGACGCAGGCTTTGGGCCGCATCCCGCTGGACCTGGCCGATGCCGATCTGATCATCAGCAGCAGCCACAAGTGGATTCTGGCGACGCACGGCGGGGGGCTGGTCGGTGTGCCGCACCGGGTCGCGGACCGTTGGACCGTTCCGGCGGGAGGCTGGTTTCATCTGCAGGACGCCTTTGGAGCGGAGCGGTTTGAACGCGCGGTCAGCCAACCGGGAGCGCCGAGTTTCGCCGTGGGGATGCCGAATTTTGCAGCCGTCTATGCCATCCGAGCGGCCCTGGAGTACCTGCGCGGCGTCGGCGTCGCGCAGATTCACGCCGCGGCCCAGCCGCTGGTCGAACAGTGCCGCCGCGAACTGCAGGGGCTCCCGATCGAAATGCTGACGCCGGCCAACGAACCGCTCGCGGGAATCCTGGCCTTCCGCCATCCGCGAGCTGCCGAGATTCATCAGTATTTGCACCAGCGGAACATCCACCTCATGTCCCACGCCGGGCGGCTGCGTATCGCCCTTCACGGGTACAACACGGCCGACGACGTGCAAACCTTGCTCCGCGAACTGCGAACGGCGTTGAAGCAGGTCTGAGCGAACCGTCGCGGCGCTGTCGCGGGTGAGTCCGTTCGGGATTCTCCCCTTCCGCAACTCGAGTCTCGTCTTACGGCTACTTGTAAGCCGTCCCTCCAGGCGGCACAATGATCGCACGCTTTTCGACTTGGCTTCGCCCGTTTCCTTGAACCAGCAAAGGATGATTTCCATGACCGACAACCCGACCGTGATCTTGTCCGGTTTTGCCGATGAAGCTGCGAACCAGAAGACTGCCGAGCAACAGTTCGCGGCCTTTGCCGCCCTGGGGTTGCAGTACTACACGGTTCGCTTCATCGATGCGGGTCAAGGCGTCAAGAACGTCATGGCGCTCACGAAAGCGGAAATCGCCAAGATCCGGCATCTGCAGGACGAGTACGGCCTGAACGTGTCCTCGATCGGATCGCCGATCGGCAAAGTCAAACTGTTGGACGTGGACGACGGGACTCACAACCGGTTCGTCCCTTTCAAGAAGTATCTGGCGCAGGAAGTCCAGCAAGCCTGCGAGTTGGCCCATGCGTTTGAGACGAAGTTGATCCGCGGATTCTCCTTTTACCATCCGAGGGGCACCGACCCGCGGGAGCATCTGCCGCAGGTGGTGGAGCAGTTGGGCAAGATCGCCGAAGCGTGCCACCGCAGCGATTTGATCTTCGGCCTGGAATTGGAAGCCAACCTCGTGGGCCAGAGCGGCAGTCTGCTGGCCGAGATCCATCGCCAGGTGAATCATCCGGCGTTGATGCTGATCTTCGACGGAGCCAATATCGTGACCCTGGGCTGCTCGGCGGACGAATGCCTCCAGCAGTTTCGCGAGATGAAGGCCGGTTTGGGCTGGCTGCACATCAAGGACTACCGCCATCCGCATCCCGCCCAAAAGACCGACCATGTCGACGAGGAAGCACTGAAGAACTTCGTGCCGGCGGACCGCGGCGACACGGGCCACGAGGCGATCCTCCGCGACCTGCGCGGCGCGATTCCCAAGCTGGAGAAGAAGCTCAAGAAACGCGGCGTGCCCGGCGTGTTTTTGGACCTGGAGCCGCACGTCAAGGGCGGCGGCCAGTTCGGCGGTTTCAGCGGCCCGGACGGCTTCGGCGTCGCGCTGCGCGCCCTCTGCCGGACCCTGGACTTCGTCGGAATCGGCTACCACCTCCGCGACTTCGACGACGTCAAAGCCGCCCGCGGGTTCTAGGGGCGGGTGACGATAAGGGGACCGGGGTCTTTTCAAGAGAGGCCCCCTGTCCCCTGGTATGTAGCCCCTGAAATACAAAAACAAGAAAGAAAAGGCCGTTCTAGCTTTGCCTGTGGGAATAGGTTCGCTTTGTTTCCTCCAAGAGAACGGCTAGAATCTCGTCTTTCGCGTAACGCGATTGAGGCAAAGAATTTCTTCCGCCTCATCACCGGCGGGCAACGTAGCGCACGTCTCATGCTGCAGTCTTGGTGAGGCGGGTGCATACGCGGGCATCGGGCCTGGATGCCCACCAGCGCAAACGCCCCTGGGAAAGCCGCTTGTACCGGGTTTCACAAGACACCCTTTCCAAGTGCGTTAGAGAGCTGGTTACCAGCGCCCGGTGACTTCACCGGGCGTGCATGAGGTACTTCCATTCTACTCGTTTCGAGTTGGATGCGCCACCGACCAACTTCGGATTTCGACGGCCGCGTTCCCTCTGCACGACGGGTGTCCAAATAAGAACGGGCTGCGCCGTAAGGCCCGTCGTCCGGCTACTACTAGAGGACTTTATCTGACGGCGACTTGAGATACCGCCCCAGGACGACCCGAAGGTCCCACCTTAGTTTCCTCCGAGATCCGGAGGTCAGAGGCTGAAGTCCGTCCTGCGAACCACCGACTGACGTCTCTTTGAAGCAGGCGTGCCCGTCTCAATTGGCCGGCTTGGCGGCGACGAGTTGCCCGGCCTTCAGTTTTTCCAGCACGGGCTTGATGGCAGAAGCGGGCAAGGCATAGCTGGCGACGCGGCTGGCACGGGCGATGTTGATGCCCACGACTTTGCCGTCCAGATCGACCAACGGTCCCCCGCATTGGTTCGGCAGCAGGACCGTGTCGTGCTGCAAGGCCAGGGGAAATCCCGTCCGCCGCTTGCTGAGCCGGCCGCCGACTTCTTCCTGGAACATCTCGCCGTTGGCGATTTCCGTCAGGTCCCGCAACTCGACGTCGGCCGTCACACCTTGCCCGCCGCGCAGCACCTGCAGGCGAACGGTGTCGCCGGAGCGACGGCCGCGAATCGTCTGGATCAAACCGTACCGGCTCTCGACTGGTTTTCCGTCTAGTTGCGTGATCACGTCGTTCGGTTTCAGGCCGGCTTTCGCCGCTCCGCTGCGGGGCATGACTTCGCGGATCACCGGCCCCTGATCCCCCTCCTCGATGATCACGCCCAACGCCGGCTGACGCCGCTCGATCTGCCGTGGCGCAACGCTGACCACGCCGATGCAAAGGGGCACGCTCTCCAAACCTGCCGTGGCCAGCCAACTGCCGACCGGCGGCGGTTCGGCGTCGCTCCAGCGGATCGCCGGCAAGGCGTCCGCGGCAATCTTCAACAGGGCCAAGTCGCACTCGTCGTTGACGCCGACAAGCTGAGCTTCCAGTTGCCGGCCATCGAACAAATGGCAAACGAGCCTGCCCGTCAACTCGCTGGCTTTTGTCAGGACCAAGCCGTCGGACGCGACGATGGTTCCCAACGCCGCCCGCCGGCCGTCGCACAGGACCCGGACGGTGCTCTGCGCCGGAGCGACCACGACCTCGCGAAAAGCATTCTTGACGACGTACGCGTCGCGTTCGGTCGCGTGGCCGGCTGAGGAGACGGCAGACCACAAAAGGACCGCGTTCCAGGCTGCCGCCGGCCAAGTCCTCGCTGCGAATCGGTTGACCGTTCTCATGTCCACTGTCCTCCCTTCCAGGCCTTCCTGGCAATCGCCTCGCCCCCGTTCGTTCGCCGCGCCCCCAGCTGTCCAAGATCAACGTCGCGGTTTTCTCGTAGAGTGAACTGCCGTCCGCTCGGGCGGAATGAACTCCGCCCTACGAAATGGTTCCCGGACAGCGGCTACCCATCGCGTTCGCCGAGCACGGCGTCCAGCTGGATGCGTTTGCCGTTTCGCCGGACTTCCAAGGTCACTTTTTCGCCCGGCCGGCACTCTCCAACCCGCGTCTGCAAGGCGGCGAAATCGGTGATGCTCTGGCCGTTGTATTTGACGATCACATCGCCGGACTGGACGCCGGCCTTTTCCGCCGGCGTGCCTGGGATCACGCGTGCGATCCTGGCTTCCTTCGAGTCCGGCTCGCCTTGAACCCCCAGGTACGGACCGATGCCGAGGAAGTGCCCCCAAGCGTCGCCTTTGACCAGCCGATCCCAGGATTCACGATACGCGGCGATCGGCACGTGCAGATTCGCCGTCATGAATCGCCCGATGCGGCTGTTGACGCCCAAGACATGGCCCTCCATATCGAATAGCGGTCCCCCGGAATCCCCGCCCACCAACGTGCAATCCGTGGTGATCGCAGACTTGTCTCGCAACAGCACGCGGCCGATCCGAACGACGGGCTTCCGGCCCTCCTCGAATCCGCCCGGATGCCCGACGGCCAGACACCACTGCCCGACCTTCCCCGCATCCGACTTGGCCAGTTCCGCGCGCGGCCAAGGCCCCGGTTTGTCGATCTTCATCAAGCCGGCATCGAGCGTGCGGTACACCCCAAGGGACTTGCCGGGAACCTGTCGTCCATCGCACAAGATCACGGTTGCCTTGCGGTTCGGCGAGCCCGCCACGTGCGCTGCGGTCAAGACATAACCGTCCTCGCTAATGATGACTCCGCTGCCGTGCGACGAACCAATCACGATTCCCACGGTACACGAGGCTACCTTGTCGCACAGCTGCCGCTGATGCTCCTGCATCGACCGCAACTCCGCCAGCGTCGCGGGCTGGCCGCCATCAAAGATCTTCTTCAATGCCGGCGATGCAATCGCCATGGTTACCGTCTCGGAGCGGACGCTGCCTACACAGACAAACAACAACAAACCGCAGCATGTCATCACCGACCCCAACCATCGGCTGCCTTTGCAGCGACGCCGGGTTCCCGAATCATGGCTCATAGCGATTTCCATCAGGTCGTTGCGGACCAAAGACGCTGCAGATACCTTGACGCCAAAGTTCGATCAAGTTGCCTCTGCAGTCCCCACTTGGCTTGCCAAGAACCAAGCCCGGACGGTGACAACGAGAATAAACTAGGCAGATTGCGCAGTATATCCAAATGGATACACAATTGCATCCGGTTTGTAAACAGTTAGTGACATTTTAGGTGGCCGCGATGGGTTCTCAAGTCGCTGATTCTCCGTTTTCGACGCCGATGTAGAGGGGAGAGCGGTGCAGAAGCTGATCTTTGGATGCGGCTATCTTGGACTTCGCGTCGCCGATCGCTGGGCCGCGGCGGGCATTCCGGTGTGCGCCGTAACGCGTGACCGGGACAAGGGTTCCGCGCTGCGGTCGCGAGGCATCGAACCGCTCGTCGCGGACATCATGTCGCCGGACTCCCTGCGCCGACTGCCCGTTGCAGATACGGTCTTGTTCGCCGTGGGCCACGATCGCCGCTGCGGACATTCGATCCGGCAGTTGTACGTCGACGGTTTGAAAAACGTGCTGGAGCATCTGCCGCAAGGCATCGGCCGCTTGATCTACATCAGTTCGACCGGTGTCTTTGGCCAGTCGGATGGCAGTTGGGTGGACGAGGAGTCCCCCTGCGAGCCCACGCGGGAGGGCGGCCGAGCGTGCCGAGAGGCGGAACTAGTCCTGCAGCGACACCCGCTTGGCAGACAAGCCGCCATCCTGCGCCTGGCTGGCCTGTACGGGCCAGGACGCATCCCGCGAGTCAGGCAACTACTGGACGGTCTGCCCATTGACGCGCCCAGCGAGGGCTATCTGAACCTGATCCACGTGGACGATGCGGCCCGTGTTGTGATCGCCGCCGACGAGAAGGCCCCGTTGCCCAGCCTGTACTGTGTGTCGGACGGCCATCCCGTACTGCGGCGGGATTACTTCCGTCAACTGGCGGCAGGGCTGGGCGCCGTCGAACCGCAGTTCCGAGAACCGCAGCCGGATTCGCCGGCCCGGTTGCGCGCCAGCGCCAGCAAACGCGTCAGCAACCGGCGACTGCTCAGCCAACTGGGCTGCCAGCTGCAATATCCTTCCTATCGGGAAGGGCTGGCGGCGATCGTCAGGACGGCTTCTGCTCCGACAGACACCATGCGAGCCGGCCGAGCAAGCGGAAATAGACCATCATGACGGCCACGGCTGCAGCGGCTCCCAAGCCTGTGAGGAAAAAACCGCCGCTGGCCATCCAGCGTGCCAGCACCAGCAGGGCCAAGCCCAGACCGGCGGAGATCAGGTAGAACTTGCCCCACCAGTGCCGCGAGGTCTGCAGCGTGCCCCAGACCGCGGGTGAGGCGATGGCAAAGCAAGACCCTTCCGTCACCATCGAAATCAAGAAGACCGGAAACAACGCAAGCGTGCTGATCGCGCCCCCGTACACCGCAGACAGAACCTTGCCGCCCAAGCACATCAAGGTCCCACCCAGAAACAGGCCGGGGAGCGCCGCCGCCAGCAGTCCGTTGACCACGTAGAATGCGTCCAGCATCCAATCGGTGAGTTCGATTCCGGGCCAATGTTCGGGCTTGTCGTAGCCGTTGGCGGTGTCCTGCAGAATCGCCAAAAAACAGGCCGACGCGATCGCCACCATCGCCAACCCCAGCAAGGACGCGCCCAGGGTCATCAGCAAGGCGCCCATCTGGGCGATGCCGGGTCCGGAACTGAGTTTGATGATCCACTTGAGCAAGGCCACGTCTGCGTGCAGCATCAGCGTCAACATCAGCCACCTGAGCACCGCATCGACGTCGAAGAGGAACGAAACCAGGCCCGTGACGAAAGGCCGGTCGGGTAAACGCGGTGTGGCGCGCTCGACTTCTTCCACTTCGGCCGCGGCCTTGGCCAGCACCTGCCGGGCCTGGTCTGCGATCACGTCTTGATGGCCGCCGGGCCGAGCCGGACCGGTGGCGGGCCCGTCGCTTGCCGCGTCTCCGATGCCTGCCGCCGAAACATAGACGGTCGAAAGCCGCTCGACGGGTTCGCTCAACTGGAGACCATCGTCATCGTCCTCGACCAGCACCGGCGTCTTCGTCTGCGGCTTGGGCGGTTTCACCTTGTTTTTCGAGTGACAATCGGGGCAAGTCACCTCCTGGCCGATCTGCTCCGGGCGAGCATACAACCGGGTCCGGCACAGCCGGCATTCAAAGCCGAATTCCTGCGGCGAAGCGGCGGTCGGCGGCGGAGGCTCGGCGACGGGGACGTCGGCGGGCCGCTTGGACGCTTCCGCCGTCGGGCCCGCGCGGCGGGCCGGAGTCGCCGCCGGAGCGACGGGCGGCGCGGCCGCAGACGGCAAGCCAGACGGAACGGCTTTGTCCCTGGCGGAGTCCGCTGCAGGTGGACCTGGCGGATTGGCGTCGTGGCCGGACGGAGCGGGTGCGGCAACTGGCTGCGCGTCGTGGCCCGCCGACGTCGGCGCCACAACCTGGGCGTTGCAGCGCGCGCACCGGCACCTCTGTCCGGCCTGGCCGGGCGGCACTTTCATCCGGCCGCCGCATGACGGACAAGTAAAACGGATCGACGGACTTTGCTGCCCCGACACCCAACCGCGCCTTTCCACAAAAAAAGCCGGTCCAATGCCATCGCATGGGGCCGGCTTTGTTGCATGTCACCGCCGTCAGCCGTCTGTCAGCAAGATGCACCGCGCCAAGTCGCAGACGCCGAAGACCCTGTCAAGGCAGCCATGCCTCCCGTTGGGGGCCGTCCCCGGAGCGCGCCGCTAGGCCAACCACGAACCTGGTGTGGTGACAAAGCCATCGCCGCCCGTCTCCGCCGGCATCAGCCAGGTCGTGGGCGGAGCGATGCCTTTGGTCTCCCACCAAGGGTACTCTCCGTACGTCTTAAGTTCCAGCCAGAGCACGATGCACGCCACGACGATGGCAAAGAAAGACAGTACCAGCATCATCGTGTAGATGTTGGCGCGTGGCTTCTGCTCGATGGGCGTACTAGCTAGTTCTGGTCCGGCTGAGTTTTGTTGCGACACGATCGCTTACCTTAATCAGGCCTCGTTGAGATTTATCGTCCACTTGTGCGACAGCTCGATCGGGGTCCGTCTTGAGCACCACCGCCGAACCCAGATAGTTGTTATCCCGGAACACTTGCACGGTGTGTCCCACGCGCAGGCCGTCGTCGGAGCCCAGGGACACCTCGATCAGATTCTTGTCGCCCACCGCTGTGACGATGCCGTCCAGCGGCGGCGCAATCGCTTCGACCGGGATGTTGGGATTCACGCCCAGCACGTCGGTCACGCGCTTGTACTTGCTGATATCATCGATCAGCTGCCTCTGGCGTTCCTCCAGATTCCGCTTGATTCCGTCCGCCTCGTGCAGTCGATCCGTGAGTTCCACGGTGCGCTGGAAGTACTTGTCTCGTTCCCCTTGAGCCCCCACGATCTCGTCGCGCAGCTTCAGGACTTCGGCCACCAGCTCTTTGAGCCGCGTTTCCGCCGCGTTCAGGGCTGCCGTCGCCTCGGTTTGCGCCGACTGCAGACCCGCCAGCTCGGCCTCTTTCGCGGACAACCGCTGCTGAGCCTCGGCCAGCTTGGTCTCCGCCGCACTCAACGCACTGCGGCGCGCCGCCATCTCGACCGCCAACTGGTTCTTCAACGAGTCGAGTTCGGCACGCAGGCCCTTGTTCGTCTCGACCTGAGCCTGCAGTTGTTGCTTCAGACCCAAGGGAGCCTTGTCGGTCGCCGTGGGGTTGTCGACCAGCACCTTCCAGTTCCGATGAGTGGCGAACACCACGACGGAAAAGCCCATAAACAGGATGCTCATGATGAAAATAAGCACCGTGAAAACTTTGCCGAGCAGTGTCATTGACCTTCTCCCTACAACGACTCCCCGAACCGGATAATCAAGACTAGTATAGTTCTAGGTAAAACGCAGTGTCAACGAAACGATCAGAAACTAGAAAACACGGGCAAAATAGATAGCCTGGTCCTTATTTACCGAAGAATCGTCGAAATCCCCCCTGATCGCTCGCCCGTCTGACTACTGCTAATATCGACCCGTCCGCCCGGCTTTATTCCTGCTAAGCCGCGTTGCCAGCCCGAAAAGGGCAAGCGCCAGGCAGAACGAAGCGCACAGCCCGGCAGGAAGATCACCCATCCGGCCGTAGCAGGTAAGGCGGCCGTCCGGCTTGACTTCTGCATACAGGACAGATTCTCTCCGCCGTGGACCCCGCTGCTGAACCTTGCCGTCGCTGTCCACATAGGCGGAGATTCCCGTGTTGGCAGCGACGATCATGGGGAGCCGGTGCTCGATGGCGCGAAATACACAGCAGGCCAGTTGCAGGTCCAGGATATTCGAGCCCCAGAACCAGCCGTCGTTGGTGACGTTGACAAGTAAATCGGGCAGGCGATTGGACTTGCGCAAAGTTTGTACGTGCTCTCGAATCAAGTGCGGGACGGTGCTCTCGAAACAGATGCTGGGCGACAATCGCCACTCGCTAACGCGGAAGCACTGAGGCGCCTCGCCAGGGGCCAGCCCCTGGGCCATCGGCGTGAGGCGATAAAGGAAAGGAAATGCGTCACCCCACGGAAGGTACTCGCCGAACATCACGCGGTGCATCTTGTAGTAGCGGCCCGTCAACTGGCCATCAGGACGGATGCACAACGCCGAGTTGTAACGCCGCGCATCGCCGGCACTCAACAGAAGCGTGTCCGTGCCGACGACCAAGTGAACGCCTCCCGAGTTGGCGTTCTGGCGCGGGCCGCGTGCCGCGTTCAAACGCCGGGCCACGTCTTCGACTTTGTACGAGAACGACAAGGCTTGCATCCGCACTCGCTGACGATATTCCTCGGCAAGCAGTGGCGCGTCCGCCGGTACTTCGATCGGCCCGGCGACAAGGATTTCCCCCGCTCCGCCGGTGAACATGGACTCTGGCCAAACGACCAGTTGGACGTCCGGGTGTTGGGCGACGGCTTGCTCGCTCAACTCCCGATACCGCAGGAAATTGCCGCGTTCCCGCTCGGCGTTAAACTCAAAGATCGTATCGAAGGAGCCCTGAATCAGGGCCACGCGCAACGGCTGGCGCGGTGCCGGCGAGCGGCTGGAAACGCGCAGTTGGTGCTGGCCATAACCGATCGCTCCAGCCAACGCGAGCAGAGCCGGCAACAGCGGCCAGACCGACCACCGCGAGCCGGTCGGCGGATGTTGGCCGCAAGCGACCGGCAGCGTCCGAGCCATACACGCGGCCACCAGCATGACCAGAAAGCTGACGCCGTACGCGCCACCTACGTCGGCCATCTGCAACAGCGTCGTCCACGATACCTGGGTATGCCCCAGCAAGGCCATCGAAAACCCTGTGATGGCGTGGCCGCGCACCAACTCCAATCCTGTCCAGACGACAGGGGCGGCCAAGATGACGGACAGCCGCCAACGATGGACGGCAATCCGCGCCAGCGCCACAAACAGCAGCGGATAAACTGCCATGTAAGCCGCCAGCGCCACCCAGCCCAGATACAGCGCTGGATGGGCCAGCCGAATTCCCTGCAACAGCACGAGCCAGTGCAGAAAGACGGTCAGGGCAAGGGTTACGTAGGGCCGGCGGCCAGGCAACGGCTCAGGCCGGACAAGCATCAGCCAGCCGACCGGGGCAACCCAGGCCAGCGGCCACCAGCCCAGCGGCGGAAAGGAAGCCCACAACAGCAGCCCGCTCAGCAACGACAACACGGCGGGCGAACGCGACCAGGCGACGGTGTGGCGAGCCCCCACGTCCGGCACGTTTCCCTCGGCGGCAGCGAGCGTCGCAGACGCCGCCGGAAAGCGGACATCAGCGGGCGGGTCGCAGTTCGATCGCCGGTGGCGGAGATTCACCATGCGGGTTTGGCATCAAGGATCACGAATCAAGGTCGGGAGCGCCAGTGCCCTGATTCTACGCGAAGCAGGGAAGATCTCCGAAGCCCAATTGCCAGCGACGGCTCGCGTCAACACGCCAGGATGTCAATCGCGTGCCGCGCGGCGCCGAGCAGGCCTGTCTGACCGTTCAGGATCACGCGCACGGGGATTTCGTACATTCGCTTCTGCAGCCGGCCTTTGGCGGCAAAGGCGTTCATGAACAAGTCCGTCGTCTTTAGGCGGTCGAGAATCTTGACGGGAATCCCGCCGCCGAGCCAAACGCCGCCCGTGGACATGTAATTCAAGACCATGTTGCCGGCCTCGGCCCCGAACAACCGGAGGAACAGATCCAGCGCCTGTTCGCATAACGGCGAGCGTTTCGCCAGCGCCGCTTGGGAAATCACCGCCGCCGGATCCGACTTTTTCATTTCGTCTGCCAGCCAGGACGGTTCTTCGCCGCGCTGCGTGTCCCGCAGGAACCGATAGATGTTGTGCAAACCGGGCCCCGACACAACCCGTTCGTAGCTGACGTGCTCGTACTCCTTCAACAGGAACCTCAGCAACCCGATCTCCAATTCATTCTGAGGAGCAAAATCGGCGTGCCCGCCTTCGGTCGCGATCGGATGATACTGCTGGCCGTCCCAGAACATGCCCGCTTCGCCCAGACCAGTTCCCGGCGCAACAATCACGGCGTGCCCTGCGGCGTCGGGCAGACCCGGATTGAGGATTTCGATGTCTTGCGGCCCCAGGCAGGATACCCCGTACACCATGGACTCCAAATCGTTGATCACGGACACACAGGCAATCCCCAGAGCCTCGGCCAACTCGCGCTGGTCCACGATCCAAGTCAGATTCATCTTCGAGGACCGCCCGTTTTGGACGGGGCCCGCGACGCCAAAGCACGCCGAGGCGACCGACACCCGCTGAGCCTGCAGGAACTGTTCCACGATCTCGTGCAATCCGCCATAGCGGGCGCTGGGGAACGTCTGCGACACACCGGCCTGCAAGTGCCCCGCGGCGTCCGCATCAAAGAGTGCCAACCGCGTATTCGTGCCGCCAACATCGCCAGCCAGGATCATGTCCAGGTCCTTCTGCCCGAAAAAAGCTTGGATAACTACGACCGAAATTTTGAATCCCCATTTTAGCGAAGTTTCTGCGGCCGTGGAGCGCGAAACACTCTTTCTAGGGGGAAATGCAACGAAGGTGGCCGGGTGCGTCTTCGAACGCCAGGCCGGAGCTCGCCGAATCCACTCCGCAACCCACCGTAGACCGCTTGCTCCGCGAGCGAAAATCCGCTTGCGGAGCGAGCGGTCTACGATGAGCGCACAACGCGCGCAGCCAACGGTCCGAGGGCTTCCGCCCAGCTTGACGGCGCGTCCATCCAGGCTACGGGCCGGCCCCCTCGACGTTCAACCGGCGAAGCGTGCCGTCTGCGGTAGCGACCAGCACGGTGGCGCGGTCGGTCAGCATATCGACAACCGGCGCGCCGAGGTCCGACGCGGCCAGGATGGTTCCGTCGCGCGCAAGCGTCGCGACGCGCCCTGTGGCAGTCCCGGCCGCCGTCAGACACCGGCCGTCGGCGGTCTTTACTGCACGCACAGCGCTGATCGGACCGCCCAGGTCGACGGCCCACCGCCGCTGGCCGTCCGCGCCGAAGCAGTACACGTAGTGGCTGAGCGAACCGGCGAGGATCTCGTCCCGTCCATCGGCGTCCACATCGGCCGCGAGCACGTGCTTTACCTCGTCGCCCGTGTTGTACTTCATCCGCAGCTTGCCGTCGGCTGCCAGGTAGTGGACGTAGCCGTCGCCGCCGCCGATGACCACGCCGCGCGTCTTGTCGCCATCAAAGGCGCCCGTCGTGACGTCGTAACAGATCGGACCGAAGTTGTACCCCCACAGCCTCGTGCCATCGCCTTTGAGGGCCGGGAACCAGTAGTAGTGCGTGCCGCACAGCACCTCACACCGGCCGTCGCCGTCCAGGTCGGCCACGGCGCCGGAACGCGACGGGTGAACGCTTTCGTAGTTCCACAACGGCGTGCCGTCGGCCTGATAGGCGTAGAAACGCCAGTTCTCGCCGCCGGCAATGACCTCCGGAACCCCGTCGCCGTCGAGGTCGCCGGTCCGCACGATGTTGACGTACGGCGGGCGGCGATAAAATTCGAGCTTCTGCTTCCAGCGCTCCTGGCCCGCGCTGTCCAGAACGCAGACATGGGCGTCCTGCCGCGCAAGGACGATTTCGTCTTTTCCGTCCCGGTCCAGGTCCGCGGCGGTTGCGTCGTTCAACGGACAGCCGAACTGCACCGCCCACTGCTGCGTGCCGTCGGGTTTCAGGGCCGCCAGCGTGCCTTCCCGCGTGGCGACGAGCACGTGGGGTTGGGCCTGACCCGGCTCCAGTCTGCCCGGCTCCAGTCTGGCGGCGGCGATTCGCGTGATGTTCAGCGCGGACGGAGTCGCTGCCGCGGGCGACTTGCCGCCTGGTACGGTCTGTCCCGCCGGTGCAACCAGCCGCTGTTCCCAGATCATGGGAAGCGGTTTGGCCGCCGCTCCCGCAACGATCGTCCGCTTGGGCGCCCGCGTCGGCAGTCGGGCAGGGGCCAATTCAGCGCTCGGTCCGGCGATCTCGATACACTGCGGTTGCGCCGCCGCATGAAGTACCGTTTCACCGGCCTTCGCACTCGTATTCCCCAGCAGTGTCAGCCCGGCATCGTCGGTCACGACGGCCCAGGCGTCGGACTGGAGCGTCGGCCCGGCAGGCCACGCCTGCAGCGGACCGAGCATGATTGCCACCTTGCCGCTGTCCGTCTGGACCAGCACGCCGTCGGCGCCGGCGAGCGGCTGAAGTTGCCAGGGCGTCACGGTGCTGTCCGACTTGCCGTGCAGCGCGGTGGCAAACAAATACGGCTCGCCGGCGCCGAGATCGACGGCCGCCATGGCGCTCAGCGAGCGCACGACCGGTTCAGCGTGCGGATAACCTCGCCAGTTCTCGCCCAAGGCCGCGTCGTCGCTCAAGGTCAAGCTTGGACCGGACACGAAGTCCAGCCGGAAGGAAGGGCCCTTCTGAGTCAACAGCAGGCCGTTGCCGGAGATCTCGACGGCGCCGATCCCGTGCCAGAGCAGACGCAACTGGTAACGCCCTTGCTCCTGCGGCACGACGCGGTCCAGCACGACGAACGCTTGCTGCGCCTTGAGCCAGACGACCGTCCGGTCCCAGTCCACACCGGCGTAGCCGCTCAGACGCGTGCGGCTGAAGCCGTACCGCGGCGTCTCGCCGGCGCCGAGCAGTTCGCAGTATTCGGGAATGGGCGCCGACTCGCCGTCCTTGAACACGAGCAGCGAATTGTGGTACTTGACCTGCGCCTTGAAGTAGTCGTTGTCCGCCAGCCAGATGCGGTCGAACTGCGTCAGGCGCGGCAGGCTGTTGCCGTCCAGGTGCTTGTGGCCGCCGTTGCTCAGTCCGTCGAGCAGCAAGTACGCGGCCTGCGGATCCAGGGCTTCGCGGAACGTGATCTTGTCGACACACTTGTCGAGCGGCGGACGCACCTCGGCGGGAAATGTCTCGTAATACGCCGGCTCCAGCGGCCAGACCTGCACGCCGTCAAAACGGTCCGGCTTCTCGCCCTCACCACTTCGGTAGAAAGCAAATGTTTCGCACGTGTTCTTGATCCGCCGTTTGAGCGCGCCGGCCCAGATGCTGGCTGGATCGCTGGTGAGGAAGCCGAAGATGTCCAGGCAGATCAGTTCGGAGTTCCAGCACTGCCAACTGCCCGTGTCGCCGTACGGCACTTGATATCCCAGGTTGTCCATGTTGCCGATGCAGAAGTCGGTGATGCGTTTGGCGTTGCCGTTCTCGAACAGCGTCATGTCGGGGCGTGCGACCGCGTACCGCATCAGGTGCCCGTTGGTCAACCATTGGTACCCGTTGCAGTCTTCATAGGGCTTGAAGTAGCCCGCTTGCCGCTGGAAGATCGCGTCCGCCATGCCGAGCCACGTCCGGCCCTCGATCGTGTCGTAGCCCTGGCTGAAGTACAGGCCTGCGAACAGCGACCCCAGCGCCGGGAACGTCTGGTGGTTGTGCGGCACGCGCGGGCTGCGAGCCGCGCCGGCGCACTTGGGGATGACCGCTTCGGCCAGCCAGCGGCCCAGGGTCTTGGTGACCCGCAGACGCTGCTCGTCGGTCAGGGCTGGGTCGTGCTCGATCACGTCCCAGCCGGCCACGACCAGACTGGATGGAAAGTCGCTGTCGAATCCCCACGGTCCGCCGTACTTACGCGGATCGGCCACGGCGCTTTGGGCGTACAAGTCCCAAACGGCGGCGAACAACTCGGCCTCGACGCTGTGGCCGGTCAGCAGGTAGCGGTTGGCGATCGTCTGCAGCGCGCCGGCCAACGACGTGTGCGCGCCTTCGTCCAGGCGCCGCTGGGCGTCCTTCAGGCCTTGCTCCAGTCGCTTCGAACTGGCCGGCTTTCCAGCCCAGCCGAACCGCTTGAGAAACGCTTCGCCATACTGGGCCGTGAACAGTCGCGGCAGCAGCAGGTCGGCGCCCTGCGGTTGCTGCCCGACGGCGTCCGCGAACAAGGTCGCGGCCTTCATCAATCCGGCGTCGTCCGAACTGCCGACCACGATGGCGTTGACTCCCTTGCCAAATGGGTCGAACACCGTGTGCACCAGCGCACCGCCGGCGCCGGGGCAAACCACATCGACCGGCGTGAGGTAGCGTGCGTACAGCAGAAGCAGTGCCGGGTTCGTGTCCAGGTTGCCGAGCAGGATGGCGGTCTGCGCCGGTTCGCGGTCTGTCGCCGTGCCGGGCCGCGCTTCCAGCACAACGCCGGCACGCTGGCGAATGGCTTGAACGACGACCGCCGCCGCCTCGCGGCCGGCCAGGGAATCGGGATGCAGCACGACGGCGCTCGCCCGTCCATCCCGAACCAGGACGGTGTCGGGGATCAGCTTTTTCGGCGCAGCCAGATCGGCAATCCGCGCCATGGCGGGGGCCGTGCGCAGGTTGTCGATGCTGGCCGCGACCTCGGCTTGGCGCGCCGACGTGCCGATAATGAACTCGATGCGGTCCACCGCCGTGCCCTGGCGCTCTTCGACCATGGACGGCTCCCACTGCAGCCCCTGCGTGCCCACTTCGCGCTGCAACGCCAGCGTCTGCCAGTCGCCGGACTGCGCCGTCTCGGCCTTGACGAACGGCTGGCCGTTGAAACTCCAGGCGGGCTGGTTCTCGCCCCGGTTGTAGCAGCGCACGTAGAATCGCGTCAGGGTCTCCGGCGTGTCGCAGCGGGCGTCGAACGCGATCCGCAACTTGTCCAGGTTGAGCGGCGCCGGCAAGGGGACCATGATCCCAAAGTAGTGATTCCCTGGGCCGTCCTTCGACACCCCGCCGAACTTGATCGCCCCGTTGCCGTCCGTGCTGTTCCCCGCGCCGGTGACGACCTTCAGCGTGCGCGGCGTGTTCGCGCTGAACGTCGGCAGTACGCCCTGGACCGAGTTCAGAGGCAGGAGCGGTTTCTCCGTCTCAGCCGCCCACCCGGCCGGCGAGCCGCCTGCCATGCAGAACGCGAACAGGATCCAAAGCCCGCAAGCCCAAGAAATCCGATCCACCCGAAGCCGATTCATCTGGTATGCATTCATCGTTCCCTCCCAAGGCAGTCTAAGCCCGCGCAACCGCGTCACGTGCCGACATTGTACTCCGTTCGGCGCTCGAATGGCCGGGGTAACGGCCTTCAAACTCTGCAAAGGGCAAAGAAAGCGGGACAGGTTCGCTTCTGGGAGCACAGACTACAGCGGCTTCCCCCGGCCGCTCCAGGATAAGGACTAACTCGTCGCGAATCGCGCCCCGCTTGTCCCGTGTCAGCGAGCTACCGATGCATCAATGTCCAAAATGCACCAATCGCCGGCCTTGCCGTGCAGATGTTTGGGGTGTCTGAATTCGCTTTGAATTCGCTGGTCGACGGCCTTGGTCAGCCATCGTAAATGCACGCGAGAGCGGACGGTCCACCCGAATTCACGCAGGAATTCCATGTTGCTGGGAATCAAACCCACCGTCGATTTCGTGTTCAAGAAGGTCTTTGGCAGTCCCGAGAACATCCCCGTTCTCATCGGGTTGCTGAACGCCATCCTGAAGCTTGTTCATCCGATCGTCCACGCCGAGATTCTGAATCCGTTCAGCTACCAGGAATTCGCGGACGACAAGCTTGTCGTGCTGGACATCCGGGCTCGCGATTCGGCGGGCCGGTGGCTGAACATCGAGATGCAGGTAACGGTTTTTGCCGGTCTGCTCCAGCGACTGGTCGACTACGCCTGCACGATGTACGTCAATCAGTTGGACCCCGGCCAGAATTATGCGGATCTGCGATCCGCGATCTCGATTTGCCTGCTCAACACGAGACTGTTTCGCGAGGACACGATGCCTCACCACCGTTTCCGGCTGGCGGACCCGGAGCACGCCGTGGAGGTCTCCGATTCCATCGAAGTACACACGGTGGAGCTGACGAAGTATAATTTGCAGGAGGAAACGATTTACTCGGCCTCGGCGATCGAGCAATGGGCCTTTTTCTTTCTGTTTGCGGACGGGCACGAGCCGGAGCGGTTACGGGCGTTGTTGCCGGGAGTCGAGTTTCAGCAGGCGATTTCTGTGGTCGAGGCGATCGCAGCCAAGACGGAGGATCGGATGATGTACGACCAGCGTTTGAAGGCACAGCGCGACTATCAGTGGGGATTGGACAGCGCGCGTGAAGAAGGCCGTGAAGAAGGTTTGGAAAAAGGCAAAGCGGTAGGGAAGATTCAAATCCTGCAAGAGCTTCTCGGCGAACAGCCGAGTTCCACCGCGAGTCTGCGCGAACGAACGCTCGGCGAGCTGTCCGCCATGCTGGCACATCTGCAACAGCGTCTGCGGTCGCGGCAAGTTTGTTCGTAGCTTGATTCCAAATCGAGTGGGACCGCAAAGCGTTCCGTCGACCACCACGGGAGGCAGGGCAACGGCGGCCTCGGTGTCAAGTCATGGCAGTCCAGGTCTCCGCCGCCGCTACGGCCTGTTGGAACGGCGAGCAGACCCGCCACGACCAGTTCTGCGGCAGCGATGACGATTCCTGTCGGTCGATGAATGCGTGAATTGCCGTCACCGAGGAACCGTCCGTCGACGCTCGACCTGTCGGTTCTGGTGCCGCTGTTGAATTGGTTCACGCTGATCGAATTCGAGGCCCCGCCGACACGTTGGAGACGGGAGAGTTGGCGCGATTGGCCGGGCGAGTTTTCCTTCGGCACAGCCAGCAGGCGGAGCGTCTTCCGCAGGCCGACATTTCGCCGAGCGTCCTGGTGCCGAGCGTGAACGAGGCGATCCGTGAGGAATCGCGTTGCCTGGGGTGGGAGATCCGCGCGCACGGAGCGGGCGTGCATCGCCTCACCGGCGGCCCGTTCAAGATCTGGCTGATCGAAACGGACACGACGGCGGCCGCTCTATCTGTTTCCTCGTCGTCCACCGCTACGGCCCGTGCCTCTTCGCCCGCGGCCCAACCCGCGTCCGCCGCCCGGACTCTGACCGTCGTCCGGACCTGGCGCACGTCCCTTCCCCTGGCCGCCTCCCCGGCCCATGTCCTGCCCGCCTTTCACGGGCAAGTCAAGACCCGGTTGCGCGGGCGCACTTCGGGTCGATGCCGCTGCGTTGTCCGCGCCGAAGTAGGGCACCAAATCGGGCTCGTCGGCAGGCGGAAGCTGCCCTGCCGTGTATCGCTCGACAACTTCTCGGACGGTGCCCGAACATCCTGGAACGACGCGAATACCTGCGGCGGACAAGGTCTGGAATGCGTGCGGGCCGCAATTGCCCGTCAGGAGGACTTGAACGCCGTTCGATGCGAGCGTCTGGGCGGTTTGGATACCGGCACCGCTGCCGGCGCCAACGGCGGTGTTTTCCAGGGCCTCAAACGTCCCGTTCCCAGAATCCACGAGAACGAGATACGGACAGCGCGCGAACCGCAGATCGACGGCCGCCTCCAGAGACGGCGCATCCGCCGTCACGGCGATTTTCATCGTCGGCTCCCGGTGAACGGACAAGGGAAGCGAAGGCAGAACCTGGTTCACCTCCGGCTCGGAACGCGGCAGCGAACTCGCGGACCGCAAAACCATGCGGCCTACGGGGCAGCCGAGGTCGCGGGCAAGGACGGAGCATTTCACGCGCAGCAGAAAGTACAGCGGACAGGGCGCCTCGCGCAAGGTCTCGTAGTTGCCCTGGCCTTTGGCGATGATCAGGTCCGCCTCTGCGAAATGGCGGCGGAACACGCCGCTGCAGTCTTCCAGAATCGTGCCGGGGGCATCCGAACCGTTGTCGATCACCGGAACCAAGCCGGTGATTCCGGCGGTCTCGGCGTCCACGCGGGTCGCGTCGTTGATCACGGGCGCGCCTCGGACTGCAACCGTCAGCTTCTCCCGCGGCAATTGTTCGATCAGCAGTCGGTCTAAGACAATCTCTCCCGCGTTGTCCGCCAAATACAAGATGCGGGTAGCCTTGGCGATCGCCGCGGCGAACTGCGGGATGTCTCCATCCAGAGGCTCCGTCAAACAGGTTTCGATCGCCTTGTCGATTTGAGACTGGTCCAGATTGCTTTTGACCCCCAGATCGATGACGTTCCCAGCGATGGCCAAACGAACGGCCATTTCCAGCTTGTTGTCAGCACAAGCGACCTCGGGGGAAAAGCGTTCGTAGAACTCCCGTGCCATTCGATTCTGACGGTCCTTGGCTTCTCGATACGGATCGTCCTTTCCCGTCAATTGGCGGATCCTGCGATGGACCCGCTGGGCCATGGCGGGCGGCGGCTGACACAGGTCCAACTCGCTGGCGGCCACCAACGCCTCGCGCAGGATGCGTTCGTGGACCGTCTCGTCCTCGCTGGCCAAGCGGGCCGAGTCCAGGGCCTGTCGAATCATGCAAGGGATACAGTCGAAGTAGGTTTTCATGCTTAGTGCGTGAATCCAGGCGTTTCAGAGAATCCGGCGAACGGCGGGCGTGAGCCCGCCGGTTTTGCCAACGCTGTCCGGCATGTTGCTGCCCGTTTTCGTCACCTCACGTGAGATCGGCGGGACCGCGGCGGGTATCGGCTGCAGGCCGCAGAACCGGCGGGCACGCGCCTGCCGTCGCGTTTGCGACCACGAGGTGAATCTTTCCGCCTTGTGCGGAGGTGATCTGCGCGGCGTCAGCCTCGGAACACCACCTTCCCGCACGGCCTAAGTATTCGGCCTCGATCCATCCGCCGCAAGGGGGCGTCCCTCAGCCAGGCTTCCCTCAGCCGGTTGAAAACAGGGGACTGGCTCCAGGTTGCGCCGAAGGAATTCAAGGAAGAACGAGCGCCGCGAGACGCCTGTCCGCTTCTCTCTGGCCCCCGGTCTCAGCAGGCTGCTAGGGGACGCCGGTGAAAAACTGCTCCAATTGCAGAAACACGTGGTGCTCCGCGTCGTGCCGCCGGACGTCCAGGACATCCGCCAGTTTCTGCGTCTGCCGGATCAGTTGCTCCAGTCGCCGGTCTTCCCGCACGCGCAGCCAGATCCGGCTTGTGCTTCCTTCCCCGATCGGCATGCACAGGATCCCATCAACGTTGAACGCGCGGCGGGCAAACAAGCCGCAGATGTGGGACATGACCCCCGGATGGTTCTTGACGGTCATCTCCACTACGGTGTGCGGCGACGACGTGGAAGGGATGGTTGCTTTTTCAAGCGCAAGTGTCGACATTGGCTTTTCCTCCTAACATGTCTCGATTGGCGGCGCCCGGCGGCACGATAGGGAACACAAACTCCCGGACGTCGATGGGGGCGTGAATCAAACAGGGACCGGAACAGGTAATGGCTTGCTCCAACATCGCCAGCGGCGCAGCAGTGGTGGCCAGATCGTAGGCAGGCATCCCAAACCCGGCGGCGATCTTCACGAAGTCCAGGTTGGACCGGAATCCGGACGCAAAGTGGCGTTTGCCGAAAAACATGTCCTGTTGCTGATGCACCAGCCCCAACGAACGGTTGTTCATCACCACGATCTTGACGTTCACGTTCTCCTCGACAGCCGTCATCAACTCCTGGATGTTCATCAGCAGGCTGCCGTCGCCGCTGAAACAGATCACCGTCCGATCGGGACAAGCCAAGGCCGCCCCGATCGCCGTGGGCAGGCCAAAGCCCATCGTTCCCAACCCGCCCGACGTCAGCAACTGGCGCGGCCGGGAAAACGGGTACGCCTGGGCGGCCCACATCTGGTGCTGGCCTACGTCGGTGGTCACGATCGCGTCGTCGCCGGCCAGGCGGGCCGTTTGCAGGATCAGGCCGTAAGGCATCCGCGGGTCCGCCGCCCCAGGTGTGATCAACGGGTGCTGCCGCTTCAGTTCGGCGACGCGTGCCAGCCAGTCGGGCCGCATCTGCCGCCGTACCCTCGGCAAAAGCGACTGCAGCGTTTGCCCCACGTCGCCGTGGATCCCCACGTGCGCCGTCTTGATCTTGTCCAACTCGCTACGGTCGATGTCGACGTGGATGATCTGGGCATGCGGACAGAACTGGGCGACCTGGCCCGTGGCGCGGTCGTCAAAGCGAACGCCGGCGGCGATCAGCAGGTCACATTCCTCCAGCACCAAGTTGGTATAGCGGGCCGCGTGCATGCCCAGCATCCCCAAGGAGCGCGGATGATCGGACGGCACGGCGCCCAGTCCCATCAGCGTCATCGCGGCCGGAATCGAGGCTTTTTCCGCCAAGGCCGTTGCCAACTCCCCGGCGTCAGCCTGGACCACGCCGCCGCCCACATACAGCACCGGGCGTCGAGCCGTATTGATCATCGCCGCCGCCCGCTGCAATTCGGCCTCATCGGCCACGGGGGGAGGCTCCGGTTTTCCCGGTTCAGGCCAGGCGTCGAATTCGATCGTCTCGTTCTGGACGTCCTTCGGCACGTCGATCCAAACCGGACCGGGACGGCCGGAGGCGGCAATCCGGAACGCTTCCGGAACCGCCTCGAGCAACTCGCCCGCCGACCGCACCAGGAAATTGTGTTTGCTGATCGGAATGCTCAGGCCGTACGTGTCGACTTCCTGAAACGCATCGGTGCCGATCATCCCCCGCGGCACCTGCCCGGTGATGCAGACCAGCGGAATCGAATCCAGTTTTGCGTCCGCCACGGCTGTCAGGAGGTTCGTGGCCCCCGGCCCGGAGGTCGCAAAACAGACTCCCGGCTGGCCGGTAGTGCGGGCCTGGCCTTGGGCAATAAACCCCGCCGCCTGCTCGTGACGCGCCAACACGTGGCGGATCTGGCGGCTTTGGGACAGGGCGTCATAGATAGGCAAATTCGCGCCGCCGGGTATTCCAGCAATGGTGCGAATCCCCTGACGTTCCAGCAAGCGAACGATCGCCTGCGCGCCGGTGGTGTGAATCATCGCAGTGCTCCTTTCTTGGCTGCCGGAGCGACGGCCGGCGCGGGTCAGGATGCCAAGAAAGGACAACCCCCGCCGGCGCGTCGCGCCGGCGGGGGTTGGGTGATGGTCCGGATTGTGGTGTCCGCTTGACCCCCTACGACGCGACGTCGTCTACGACGACGCCGACCAGAACCACGACGCCCAGGACTGCCACGGGGGTGGCCAGCAGTCTCAAGTTGGAACGAAAATCGCGGTTCATAAGGGTCAACCGAAGCAAATAACTTTGATGCTTATTAAATGTTAGCGTTCCCTTTTATCGGCGTCAAGCGGCAGTTTCTAAAAGAAACGCGCCAATTCCAACGCAAGCGGCTCCAACGCAAGCGGCGCAGCAAGTTCGCACAGACCTCGCGGCAGCTTTGGGGGCGGGAACGCTGGCGACGGTCAACGGAATCCCCGCTCAGGATGCACTCGGGATTTGATCGGCCGTTTTCGACGTTGTTTGGCGAGCGTCTTGCGACGGATGATTGCGTGCCAGACTTCGTTCGAAGAACTGTCCTGTGTTTATTGCCTACCGTCCCACCAAGTGTGACGGCTACGTTGGCGAGGCGAGCGTTGTTTCTCGAACGCTGCTGACCTGCAACATCCGTTCCAGGGCGACCAGCGACCAGCGACTGGTTTCGGGTTCGACTTGGATGACGTTCACCCGGTGGCCGGCGACCAGGTTCTCCAGGCTCCAGCACAGGTGCGCCAAGTCGATGCGGTACATCGTGGCGCACATGCAGACCATGGGGGCCAGGAAGTGGATTTCCTGATCGGGGTGGGCCTTCTTTAGCCGGTTGACCAGATGCAGTTCGGTGCCGATGGCCCACTTGCTGCCAGACGGGGATTGTTCGACGACTTGGACGATTTTATAGGTCGAGCCGAAGGCGTCGGCCAAATCCACGACCTCGCGGGGGCATTCGGGATGGACCAGGATCTTGATGCCTGGGACCTGCAGCCGGAGCTGTTGGACGTGTTCCGGGCGGAACACCTGGTGGACGCTGCAGTGGCCCTGCCACAGCAGCACGCGGCTGGCGCGGATCGCTTCCTCTGTGTTGCCGCCCAACTCCGGCGCGTACGGATTCCAAACGGGCATCTGTTCGATCGGCACGCCCATCCGCAGGGCCGTGTTGCGTCCCAGGTGCTGATCCGGAAAGAACAACACTCGGCGCGTCCGCTGAAAGGCCCACTTCAGCACTGGCCCGGCGTTGCTGGACGTGCAGACGATGCCGCCGTGCCGGCCGCAGAACGCCTTCAGGCCGGCGGCCGAATTGATGTAGGTGACCGGCGTGATCTCGCTGGTGTCGATCACCTGGCCAAGGTCCTCCCAAGCCGCTTCGACCTGCTCGACCGCCGCCATGTCGGCCATCGAGCAGCCGGCGGCCAGATCGGGCAGGATCACCGTCACCCGCTCGCCGCTGCGCGCCGCCAGTTTCTCCGGACGATTGGCCAGGATATCGGCCGTTTCGGCCATGAAGTGGACGCCGCAGAACACGATCGTGCGGCAATCCTGGCTGTCAGCCGCCAGGCGGCTCAGTTGATAACTGTCGCCGCGCAGGTCGCTGTGCGCAATGACTTCGTCCTGCTGGTAGTGATGCCCCAGGATCAGCAGGCCCGATCCCAGTTGGGCGCGCACCGCCTCGATGCGGGACGACAGTTCTTCGTTTTCCAGCGACTTGTAGAGCGCCAATTCGAGCCGTGCCGGCTCGTGCCGTGTGATGGTCATGGTGGATCTCGTCTTCGTTCCGGGGCCGGCAGGCCCGCGCGGGCTCGATACCGAATCTGGCCCATTATAGGCCAGTTGCCCGGACAAGCGTAGCCGGCACGCGGTGCAGCGCCGCGCGTCCGGAGCAGCCTGGCGGGCCCACGCAAGGCCGCAAGAGGATCGCGGTGGACTTGTGCGTCCGGGACTGCGTCCAGGCTCTTTGCCTGTCTTGGGGAAGCGACAAACCGCCTGCTGCAACGGTGGCCAGAATAGCTTCCCGGATTTCGGCCACCACGCTGCTTGCCAGCGTGGGGCCATGTTCAGAACCAAGCGTCGTTTCGTCGCGCGACTTTTTCCTCGTCGGCCACCACGCTGCTTGCCAGCGTGGGGCCATGTTCAGAACCAGCCGTCGTCTCGCCCAACGAGTCGAGCATCTTGAACACCGCTCCACGCTGGCAAGCAGCGTGGTGGCGAAACAGCCGATTTCTGCGTGGACAGCTCTGGTCTTGAACACCGGTTGCTTGGCCATTCAGTGCGCGGCGCGTGGTCGCGGTCCGACGGTGTTCAGGTCAAGCGGTTCGAACCCCAGTTCCAGCGCCGGCGAAGCGGGTTGCAGCCGATAGTCGTGCCGGGCCGCGTCCACGAACTGCGGGTCCGCAATCCGGCTTGCCTGATCGAACCCCAGTTCTCGCCAGAAGGCCCAGGGCCGGAACCACTGCGCGTACGGCTCGTTGCCCGGCGCAAAAACCCGCACTTCCTGTCCGGCGTGCCAGTACAGGTTGTGGTCCCAGCGCACGATGGTATGGGCCGCCTGGCGGCCGCAGTAGATCGCCATCGAATCGGGCGCCGTGTACGAGACGATATTGTGGTGGAACTCGGTGCCGCGCGAGTTGTCGGAGAAGTTGGCGATCAGAACCTGCCGCCGCAGGCCGTTTTCCACGAAGATGTTGTTGTAGATTTTGTTGTGCTTGCCGCCTTGCACCATGAGTCCCCCGTCGGACGCTCCGTAGACCACGTTCCCGTAGACGGTGAAGCCGCCGGCGAAGGAGTCCAGGTAGATGCCCCACGAGTTCCACAGGTCGCGGCCCATCATCGAGGAGAACCCACCCGTGTCGTGGATCAGGTTGTAGCGGAAGATGCTGCCGGTGTGGTGGTCGCGGGATTGCTGGGTGACTTCCAGTCCGCCCGTGTCGTAGGTCTCCGTGTTCAGATCGTGCAGATGATTGTACTCGACGATGTTCTTGGTGCTGGACGTGTGGCCGACGCTGATGCCCCAGCGGGTCGTGTCGTGGACGTGGTTGTGGGCGATCCGCGCGCCGTGGACCTGGTCCCTGGTCGAGATGCCCGCGACGTGCTTGTAGACCCAGCCCAGGTGGTGAATGTGGTTGTCGGACACGACCGTGCCGCCGGGCGAGTGGTTGACGTAGATGCCGCCCTCCGCGCCGTAGCCGATCTCGTTGCCCACGAACTGCGTCTGCTGCCCGAAGGACGTGTGCAGGCCCGCTTTGCCGATGTTCAGCAGGCGGCAGTCCTCGACGGTGACGTGTTGCGTGTGGACCAGCGTCAGCACGCCGTCCTGGTTGCTGCCGTAGGCCACGAAGCCGTCGTCGGGGGTGTAGTCCGTTTCCTGCAGCGTGAGCTGGCTGAAACGCACGAACTGGACCGGCTGTTCCGGCGTGCCGCGGCATTCCACCAACCGCGTCAGACGGGGCGCGATCACCGGCGACTCGTCGCTCAGCGGAGCTTTCGGCCACAGGTACAGCTTGCGGGCGGCTCGATCCAGGTACCATTCGCCCGGGCTGTCCAACTCCTCGAGGATGTTCTCGACGAAGTAGCGGTCGCCGCTGCAGACTTCGACGGCGGCCTCCTTGCCGCTGACGACGATGACGCCTTCGCCTTCGTCGACGCGTTCCAATTTCAGGATCTGGTTGAATGCGCGGCAGGAATGGGGCGACGAGGGCCAGACATGCACCTCGGCGTCCGGTTCCTGCGTCCAGGAAGCCTTGGCCGTGCCGGACAGGAACGGGAACTGCGTCTTGCTCGCGGCGCTCAACCCCCCGCACTTGACGATCTGCAGTCCGTGGCAGGCTTGGTAGTCCTCGCACTGGATCGTGATCAGGTGCTTGCCGGCGGCGACCGGCGGGCGTTTCCAGGAAACGGGACGCCAGTCCGGGTCGTCGGTCAGGATCAGTGCATCGAGATTGTAACCGCCGCCCTTGTCGTTGGACCAACGCAACCGGTGTTTGCCGGCCGTCAGCGTCAGCGCCGCCGCGTTGCTCCACTGGTGAACCTGCCAGCCGCCGGTGTCGGGCAAGTTGTTCAGCGGCACCGGGGGACCGCCGTCGACGGCCAGGCTCGTCTGCCCGCCCATGTCTTCCCGCCCCAGTTGCTTCATCCCGTGGGCGTACAGGGCCCAGACGGCGTAGTCGCCGGCCGCCGGAACCTCGAAGTCCCACTCCAGCCAATCGCCGCGGTTGTGCATCGCCCCGATGGCCTCGCCAAAACAGTCCGGACGGATGTACAGAAAACCTTGGCGATAAGGATCGGCCGGCACGTAATTGGGACAGCGAGCGCGGATCATCCGCTGGCCGGCGACGAATAGCGAGCGGAAGTACGTGTCCGGCGGCAGGCTGTCCGGCAGGTCCGCACAGACGACCTGCCCCCGCCACGGCCGAAAGCCGAGGATGGGCACCCCGCCGCTGATCACCGGGGTCTCGCCGGGGAAGGCCACATAGGCGATGGGGCACTGCTCGGTGCCCGAATCCTGCGCTTCGAGGGCCAGCATCTCCTGCGGCCGGTAGACCCCGCCGCGCAGCTGGACTTCGACCGGCGCCGTCAGCGGTCCGGCTGCCTTCAGCTTGCGGATCGCATCTCGCGCGGCGGTCAGCGAAGCCAGCGGACCATCGGATCTGGCCGCGTTGGCGGTGGCGAGTTTTCCCGACCAAGCGTCATTGCCGGCGGGAGACACGTACAGCACGCAGGGCGGTGTCGCCGCAACGGCCCACACTGGCACAGTGCAACCGATCGCGACAACCGCAACCAGCGGAACCCGAATCAAGCGTTTCATGGCATCGGTCTCCTTGGCACAGCCGGCGGGAAAATCTCAATGTTTAACATTTGGCGCAACGCCGTTCCCATGGTAGCACGGTTCCCGTTTAGCGTGTATCCAAGCGACTGCCGGACAGCACGCCGGAAGGCCGACGCCGGGCGGGGCGAACCGGAGTCACCCTGGCCTGTCCCGCCGCGCGAATCGAGTAGAATAAGGGCCGTGGAGCGCGACGCGTTCACGGTGACGGCGACTTCCGCCAGGCTACGGTCCAGGAGAATGAAGATGCTGATGCAAAGGCTGCCGCGGATCTCGTTGCTGCTGTTGGCGCTGTCATGCACACAGGACGCTGCCGGGGCGGCGGCGAGTCTGGACATCGATCGCGAGACGATCGACAAGTGGTCCGTCCCTTATCGCGGCTGGCATTACCAGCCCCAGCACGTGATCCTGGCGCAGCCGGGCATTCCCGGTTACGAGAAGTTCCGCCACACGGATTGCCCGTGCGTGTATCAGCTGCCCGGGCAACCGGACAAGTTCTTCCTGAGCTTCATCGCCTTCGACGGGCGGGGCTATCACTCGTTCGTCGTCGAAAGCACGGATCTCGTCCGGTGGACCCATCCCCGGCTGGCGATGGGCTTCGGGCCCCCGAACGAATTCGATCACGGCGGGTGCGTCATCGGCGCGTACCTGTACGAATCCTACGATCTGCGGGCGGCGCGGGTGTTGAAGAAACGCGACGGCAAGTACTGGACGTTGTACGGCTGTTACCCGCGTCAGGGCGGCTACGAGTTGCGGCCCGGCTATGAGGGCGTGGCCTGCAGCGACGACGGGCTGAGTTGGCGGCGGGCCAAGCCTGCACCGATCCTGGCCGTCCAGGACGCGGACTGCGGGACCTGGGAAAAGGACTGCATTTACCAGCCGTGGCTGGTCGAGACGGGCGGCCGATTCTTCAATTTCTACAACGCGGCCTGCGGCGGCAAGGAGCAGACGGGGCTGGCTTTTTCCACCGACTTGCTGGACTGGACGCGGCATCCCGGCAATCCGGTGATCCGCAATCGCCGGGGAGGCTACGACCAGCAGTTCTGTTCCGATCCCAAAGTCTTTCGCGACGGCGACCATTGGACGATGTTCTACTTTGGCGTCGGCCGCGGCGGGGCGCACATCATGGCCGCCTTCTCGCGCGATCTGCTGCATTGGACGGCGCATCCGGAACCGCTGTACCGAGCGGGCGGCCATCCCGGCGGATTGGACAAGCAGCACGCCCACAAGGTTTCGCTGGTCTACAACCCGAAAAACGACACGCTGTACCTGTACTATTGCGCCTGTGGGAACCAAGGGCGGGGCATCGGGCTGATCACCAGCAAGCCGCTGTAGCGCTCTGTCCACCCGATGCCTGACAGAGCGGCAGGGGCCCTGAGTGTCATCCCAGAAGCTCGGTTTTTTCGAAAGACGGGCCTTTCGTCAGGTCCGGGTGGACGGCCCCAAACCCGATGTTGACCCGTGCCGGCGCGGCCGTTATAATTCGCCCGCGTGCTATGGAGGGCACGACACCGCCAAGTTGACCCAAAAGCCGGCGGAGAACAAGTACCAGGGAAGTGACACTCTGGCCGCGGCCCAATCTCCTTCCCGCAGGCCCAACGCCACAGGACTGTCCGGTGTCCTTCGCATCCCCGCTTGACCAGGACATCAAGGAACGGATTCGCCAAGCGACAGATATTGTCGACTTGGTCGGCAGCTATTTGCCCCTGCGCCGACAGGGCCGTATTTACGTGGGCCTCTGCCCCTGGCACGACGATTCCCGCCCCAGTTTGCAGGTCAATCCCGAGCGCCAATCCTGGAAGTGCTGGGTCTGCGATGTCGGCGGCGACGTGTTCAGTTTCCTGATGCAATACGAACGGATCGGATTTCGGGAAGCGCTGGAGATTCTGGCCGACCGAGCCGGCGTGCAATTGCAGCCCGCCGGACGTCCCGAGCTGCCGCCGGGCAGCCCGCACGACAAGAAGACCCTGTATCGGGCAATGCAGTGGGCGGCCCAGCAGTTCCATCAGTGCTTGCTGCTGTCGCCCGACGCGGAAACCGCGCGGCGCTACGTGGCAGAACGCGGCCTGACGTCGGAAAGCGTCAAACGGTTTGGGCTGGGATTCTCGCCCGAGGGGTGGCAATGGTTGCTGGATCACGGCCGCACCCAAGGTTTTGCTGCGCCCGTGCTGGAGGCCACCGGACTGTGTGCCAGGAGCCCCGCCAGCGGCCGCTACTACGACCGCTTCCGCGGCCGCCTGATGTTCCCCATCCGCGACGCGCAGGGCCGCGCGATCGCTTTTGGCGGCCGCATCCTGCCGGGCGCCAGCGGCGACAATCCGGCCAAGTACATCAATTCGCCTGAAACCAGGCTGTTTTCGAAGAGCGAACATCTGTACGCCCTGGACCTGGCTCGCCAGAGCGTCACGAACAAAAAACTGCGGGAAATCGTGGTCGTCGAAGGCTACACGGACGTAATGATGGCTCACCAGGTGGGCATCGATCACGTGGTGGCCGTGCTGGGCACCGCCTTGGGGCCCAGGCACATTCAGGTGCTGCGGCGTTTCGCCGACCGGGTGATCCTGGTGCTGGACGGCGACGAAGCGGGCCAGCGGCGGACCAACGAGATCCTGGAACTGTTTGTCGCCGCCCAGATCGACCTGCGGATCCTGACGCTGCCGGAAGAATTCGACCCGTGCGAATTCCTGTTGGAACGCGGCGCGGAGCCCTTCCGCGAATTGCTCGGCACGGCCATCGACGCCTTGGAGCACAAGATTCGCGTGGCGACGCGAGACATCGATCTGTTGCGGGAAACGCACCAGGCCAACCAGGCGTTGGAAGAGATTCTGGCCACGATCGCCAAGGCGTCTGCGCAAATGACCGGCGCTGCGGGCGACGTCCGTCTGCGGGAACAGCAGTTCCTCATGCGGTTGGCTCGGCAATTCGGCCTGCCGGAACAGGAGTTGCGGTCGCGGGTAAACGATTTGCGCCGCAAGCCGAACCGCACCGCAGCGGTCGCCAAGCCCCAGCGCCCCGCGGCCGGTCCGACGCAGTCGCTGTCCGTGCCCAAAGTGCGGGATTTGGACTCGCGGGAGATCGAACTTTTGGAGATTTTGGTGGTTCACCCCGATTTGGTCGAGTTGGCCATTCGCGAAATCGAGGTCGGGCAGTTAAAATCAGAATGCGTTAGGACCATTTACCGTACCATTCACGGCATTCACGATTCGGGCGGCACGCCGGATTTCGGCAACGTGCTGACGGCGCTGGACGACCCGGGTCTGAAGAATATCTGGGTGGAGTTGGACGAGCGAGCCCACGCGAAAGCAGCAACGGCGCAGACCCAAGCGCACGACATCTTGCAGGGGCTGATCAGCGACTTCCGCTACACCACGATGACCAGAGACCGCCGGCAACAACTGGCGGCGCTGGAAGAAAAGCGATTGGACGACCAGGAAGAACTCGCCGTTCTGCAAACCCTGATCGCCCAGGAACGAGGCCGGCACGGTATTTCCGCGCCCAAGGACGGGTAGGTACTTCACCCGCAAAGGTGTCCGTACGAGCGCAAGAATGCGCAGGAGGGGAATCGTGGACCAATTGAATTCAGACCTGCAGGCAATCATCAACAAGGGCAAGGCCCAGGGCTATTTGACCTTTGACGAGGTCAACCAGTTTCTTCCGGAAGACGATTTCAACATTGATCAGTTCGAAGAATTGCTGTTGGCTTTGAAAGCCGACCACGTCGAACTGGTCGAGGAGTCGCCCGCGAAGGCCGTGGAGTTTCAGGAAGGGCCGGTGCCGGTGGTCGCCTTGGCGCCGCCGGCCGAGTCGCTGCCGCTGCCTCCCGAACCCACGGAGGTCATCCCCGAAACGCCGCCCGTTGCGATCCCGACCGAAGACCTGCCCAAGCTGACGGATGATCCGATCCGGATGTACCTCAGCCAAATGGCTGAGATCCCGCTGCTGTCGCGCGAGGAGGAAGTCGCCCTGGCCACCCAGATCGAACGCACTCGCCGCCAGTTCCGGCGCAGCGTGCTGGCCTGCGACTTTGCCATGCGCAAGACCGTGGATTCGCTGAAGAAGGTGTACAAGGGCGAGTTGCCGTTCGACCGCACGATCAAGGTGTCGCTGACCGAACGGCTGACCAAGGAACAAATCCAGGCCCGGATGCCGCACAACCTGCGGACGCTGGAGCACCTGGTGGAACAGAATCGCGAAGCGTTCGCCGTGCTGATCCGCAAATCGACGCCGCCGGAGGTCCGCCAGGAGGTCCGCCAAGGCTTTCTGCGCCGCCGCCACAAGTGCCTGCAGTTGGTCGAGGAACTCAGTTTGCGGACCCGCCGCGTCCAGCCCCTAATTCATCAACTGGCCGACTTTGCCGAGCGGATGGACGAGATCCGCCAGCGGCTGAAGCAAATCGGCAGCGATTCGCGGTACAAGGACGAACGGGCCAACCTGCGTCACGAGCTCCGCGACCTGATGCAGCTGACGCAAGAGAGCCCGCGCAGCCTGCGGCGGCGGGTGGAGACGATCCGCCGGCAATTCGACGAATACGAACAGGTCAAACGCCAGCTGTCCAGCGGCAACTTGCGGCTGGTGGTTTCGATCGCCAAAAAGTACCGGAATCGCGGGCTGAGCTTCCTGGACCTGATCCAGGAAGGGAACACGGGCCTGATGCGCGCCGTCGACAAATTCGAATACCGCCGCGGATTCAAGTTCTCCACCTATGCCACCTGGTGGATTCGCCAGGCAATCACGCGGGCCATCGCCGACCAGGCGCGGACGATCCGCATTCCGGTGCATATGATTGACGTGCTGTCGAAACTGCGAAATATTGAAAAGAGGCTCTTGCAAGAACTGCATCGGGAGCCGACAACAGAAGAGGTTGCCATCCGGGCGGGCCTGGACGTGGAAGAAGTGAAACGCGTCCTGGACATCGGCCGGCACCCCGTCAGCCTGGACCGTCCGGTGGGCGACGGCGAAGATTGCAGTTTTGGCGAATTGATTGAAGATGTCCAGTCCGACAACCCCGTCCGCAACGCCAACAACGGCCTGTTGCGGCAGAAGATCGAAGCCTTGCTCAAGACGCTCACCTACCGCGAGCGGGAGATCATCCGTTTGCGCTACGGCCTGGGCGACGGCTACACGTATACCCTGGAGGAAGTCGGCCGGATCTTCAAGGTCACCCGCGAACGGGTGCGGCAGATCGAGGCCAAGGCGGTCCGCAAGCTGCAGCATCCGGTCCGCAGCCAGCAGTTGGCGGGCTTCCTGCGCGGCGTCGCGTAACTGCCCCGCTTTCCCCGTCCATGCCTCAGCCGCTGAGCCCCCGATCAGCGGCTTTTTTTGTGGCCGGATAAGGTTCGCGGGATGCGGGTCGCGCGGCGCAAGGTGCGCCGGTCGCCACGCGCGGCGCCCGACGCATAACCGGCCGATGCTCGTGATGCCCGCCCTTTCCGCGCCCCGTCTTTCGCATCCCGCAACGCGCATTCCCAGAGGAGTTTTGCCTGATGAACGTATCCGCTGAAGTGCTTCGCGAACTGCACAGGATTCACCACCAATTGACCGATCTGAAGGATCGTCTCCAGAAAGGCCCCGCGCAGGTCCGCATCGGCCGCCAGGCCGTCGAGCACACGGAGAAAGAACTGGCCGCGGCGAAGGACGCCGCTAAACACACGCGAATGGAGGCCGACGAAAAACAGCTCAGTCTCCGCGAACGCGAGGCCAAAATCGTCAACCTGCAGCGGAAGTTGAACGAGGCGCAAAGCAACACCGAATTCAAGGCGCTGCAAGATCAAATCGCCGCCGACAAGGCAGCCAACGCCGTGCTCGAAGACGAAATCCTCGACCGCTTGGAAAGGCTGGACGAGCACCAGAAAGCCATCCACGACGCCGAAGCCAAGCTGGCTCGCGTCAGGGAGGAGCTGCAGAAAGCCGAGGACCGCGTCGCCAAGGAGCAGGCGACGCTGCACGACGACCTGGCGCGCATCAAGGCTGAACTGAAGCACGCCGAGGCCGCCTTGCCGCCGGACTTCCGCTCCGAATACGAACGCCTCGTGAAAGCCCACGGCGAGCAAGGGTTGGCGCCCGTCGAAGGCGAATCCTGTGGCGGCTGCAACACGATGCTCACCACCCAGATCATGAACCAGCTGTACCTGTCCAAACCGGTGTTCTGCAAGAGTTGCGGTTGCATGCTGTACCTGTCGGAAGGCCACGAGGTCCCCGGCAAGAAGCGATGAAACGGCCGTCTCACAGGATCGCCGCCCCCTGCTTCTTGAGCGTCTCGCGGAGTCGGGCCGTATCGATCTCGGCCACGCTGCAGCCCGAATCCAGCGCCAGCCAGGCGGCCACTCCGGCGGCCTGCCCCATCTGGTTGCAGTTGATCATGACCCGCACGGCGCCGAAGGCCCCCTCGTCGGCATCGATGCTCCGCCCGGCGACCAGCACGTTCTGGGCGCCCTGGGGCACCAGCGACGAGTAGGGTATCTGGTAGAAAGGCGCTTTTTCCAGGTGCCGGAAGGTGATGCCGCCGCCGCGGGCGTTGTGGATGTCCACGGGATACGTGCCGTTGCCGATCGCGTCGGGAAAGCGGTGGCCGCTGAGCAGTTCCTCCTGGGTCAGCGTGTGCAGGCAGCGGGCGTGGCGCGTCTCGCGGATGCCGAGCTTGGCCGGCAGCGTCAGCAGCGGCGTGCCCCGGCCGTCCAGGAAATTCTCCCGCAGGATGTCGCAAACCGCCCGGACTTGGCGGCGGCCTTCGATCGTCGCCGCGGTCAGCTCGTCGGCGTCGGCACAGTTGGCGTTATGCACCCGCGTGCCGGCCAACATGGTCTCGTCGCGGCCGCCGGGCACGGAATGGCCCCACGAGTAACCCGGCTTCAAGGCCTGGGCGTACTGCTGGTCGAAGATCGCCCGATGCACGTTGAAGCCCGGATGCTTCTTCCGGATCGCGTCCAAGCCGCGGAGGATCACGCACATGGTCGGCGGTTGCACCTGGTCGCGCTGGTACACGGGCAGCCCCATGCGGGCCGCCACGTCGGCGTCGCCGGTGGCGTCGATGAACTGCCTGGCCCGGATCGCCCGCCGGCCCGTTTTGTCCTCGATGATCACCGCGGTCAGGCGGCCGTCGGCGACCGCCGGCGCCACGAACATCGTGTGCAGGAAGGGCCGCACGGCCGCTTCGGTGAGCAGCGCGTCCAGTTCGATCTTCAGCTCTTCGGTGTTCAACGCGTAATACGTGCGCTTGCCCTTGACCACCTCCAGTCCGCCGCGGCGGTCAAGCCGCTCGAAGACCTCGGTGCTCAGGCCGGCGATGATCTGCTGCTGGTTTTGCATGTCCTCGGTCGAGTGCCAAAGGTTGACGAGACTGGCGGTGGCGACCCCGCCGAAAAAACCGTTCAGCTCGATGATGGCCACCTTGGCGCCCAGCCGGGCCGCGGCCACGGCGGCAAACGCGCCGGTGGCGCTCCCGCCGACAACGCACACGTCGCAATCCGCGACGACCGGAACCTGGCGGGCCGGCTCGCTGACCGTGCCCAAGACCGGCGCCGCGGCCCGCGGCTTGGCGCTGGGGCCCTGCTCCGACGACGGCTCGCCGGAGGCCTCGCTCTGTCCGGTCAACAGCGATCCCAGACCGGCCGCCCCGGCGGCCTGCAACAACGCTCGACGCGACAACTCGTGATGCTCGGACATGGCAATCGTCTCCCTGACAGAAAGGCGGAATGGGTGACCTCCAAAGAGACCCCCGTCGCTGCCGGAGTCGCTGCAACGTTCGGGGGAACCGTATAGCATCGTGTCGCCTCACGACTTTTTCAACAGGCCGCCGGAGGACCATTGACAGGCTGCGCCCCTCGGATTCCACTAGTTGTGCTTGGATACGTTACCCTATCACTTCGATCGCGAGGAGGTTGGAAGAGATGAAGATACGGACAGTCGTCGGGGCGGCAGCGTTTTTGTCGGCGTTCTGGACGGTGGCAGTCTGGGGCGATTCGCGCTTGGCTGCGGCGGAGCACAACGTGCCGCCGGAGGGCTTCGTGGCCTTGTTCAACGGCCAGAACCTGGACGGATGGTGGGGCGCGAAGACGGAAGACCCGCGCGTGTACATGGCCTTGCCGCCGGCGGAACTGGCGGAGAAGAAAGCGGCCAGTCTGGAAGACATCCGCCAGCACTGGCGGGTCGAGAAGGGCGAACTGATCAACGACGGAACGGGCCTGTACCTGACGACCGACAAATGCTACGGCGACTTCGAACTGTGGGCCTCCTACCGGATGGTGCCGGGGTCGGACAGCGGCATCTATCTCCGGGGCATCCCCCAGGTTTCGATCTGGGACGCAACCGACGAAACGAAATTCAAGCACGGCGCGGACAAGGGCAGCGGCGGCCTGTGGAACAACCCGGCCGGGACGCCCGGCAAAGATCCTTTGGTCAAGGCCGACAACCCCATCGGCGAATGGGACACGCTGCGCATGGTGATCACGGGCGAGCGGGTGAGCGTGTGGTTGAACGGCCAACTTGTGGTCGACCACGCCCGCTTGCACAATTACTTCGATCGCAGCAAGCCGGAGGGCGAACGGGGGCCGCTGCCGAAGATCGGGCCGATCCAGTTGCAGACGCACGGCCGTGAGATGCGGTTCCGCGACGTGTTCCTCCGCGAACTCAGCGGCGACGAGGCCAACGCGATCCTGGCCGCGAAGGGCGACGAGGGCTTCGTGCCGGTCTTCAACGGCCGGGACTTGTCCGGCTGGGCCGGCGCCGTCGACGATTACATGGTCGAAGATGGAGCCATCACCTGCAAGCCCGGCAAGGGCGGCACGCTCTTTACGCAAGACCAGTACGAGGACTTCGTCGTCCGCCTGGAGTTCAAACTGCCGCCGGGCGGCAACAGCGGGCTCGCCATCCGCTATCCGGGCGAAGGCCACGGAACGTGGAACAGTTTCTGCGAACTCCAGGTGCTCGACGACGGGCATCCCAAGTACAACGATCCGAACGATCCCAAGTTCTACGACCTCAAGCCGCAACAGGCCCACGGATCGTTTTACGCCTGTGTCGCCTCGCACCGGGGCTACTTGCGGCCCACGGGCCAGTGGAATTTCCAGGAGTCGACGATCGTCGGCACGACGGCCAAGGTGGAACTGAACGGGTTCGTCATCCTCGAAACCGACATTTCCAAGGTCGATCCGGCCACCTTCATGTACCCGCTGGAAAGGTTCACCGGGCGGAACAACACGAAGGGCCACTTCGGCTTCAACGGGCACACCGACCCGGTGCAATTCCGCGCCATTCGCATCAGGAAGTGCGGGGGCGGATCGTGAGGAGCCGGGGCCGTCCCGCCTGACGGACTTGACTGCGGCGGCGGTCTCGACGGAGCATCGTTCGAGACTTCAGGGAGCGGACGGGCGCGAGCCACCGGTGCGCGGCGATCCGCCAGTCCGGCGGCCGGGTCGTGGTCGCTCGCCGGAGACCGGACCATGGCCCGTCAAACGCTGCCGAACCGGGCGGAGCCGGATTCGTCCGCGGGTCCGGCGCCCGGCGGCGTGCGTCAGGCGTCGTCCGTTCCCGCAAAGTGCAGCTCGAATTGTTGCACGCAGTACCGGTCCGTCATGCCGGCCAGATACTCGACCGCCGTGCGCCGGATGCCGATCATTTCCGCCCGGTTGCGGTATTCGGGCGGCAGCAGCGCGGGACGTCGGCAATAGCCCTGGAACATGGCCTGCAGCCGCTGCTGCGCGCGGCGGCGGACTTCGACCAGTCGCGGATGCCGATAGACCCGCTGGTACAGGAACCGTTCGAGTTCGGCCTTCTGCTCCGCCAGCTTCGCGCTGGCCGCGATTCGGTAGCCGGAGTTGCGGGCCTCCTCGGCGCTTTCAAACCGCCGTTGGGCCAGCACGCGTCCCGCCGTCTGCAGGAGGTCTGTCACCTGGCAGTCGATCAGCTCGTGGACGACGGCTTTCCGCAGCAACTCGCCGCGCAGCACGCCGAACCGCTGGTGCACGCGGCCGATGACCTCGCGGATCAGCGGGATTTCCGCCAGTTCGTCCAGCGTGACCAATTCCAGCTTGACCGAATCGTCCGTGTCGTGGGCGTCGTACGTCACGTTGTCGGCGACGTCGACCACTTGCGCTTCCAGCAGCGGCGCGGGGCCGGTCGGGCGCTTGTCGATGCGGGACGCCTGGCTTTCCAACGCCTCGTGCGTCAGGTTCAGGCCGGGAAAACTCTGGTATCGGACCTCCAGTTCCTCCGCGATCGTCAGCGCGTAACGATTGTGGGAGAAGCCGCCGCAGTCCGCCAGGCATTCGTTCAAGGCGCTTTCGCCGGCGTGGCCGAACGGCGGATGGCCGATGTCGTGGAACAAGGCCAGGGCTTCGATCAGGTCCTCGTTCAACCGCAAGGCGCGTCCGATGGTCCGCGCGATCGAAGCCACCTCGTGGGTGTGCGTCATTCGAGTCCGGTGATAGTCGCCCATGTCGCCCGTAAAGACCTGCATCTTGCCGCTCAGCCGCCGATAGGCCGAACTGTGTACGACGCGATCGCGGTCGCGCTGGAACGGACCCCGATACGGATGCTCGGATTCGGGATACTTGCGTCCCCGCGAGTCGATGCTGCGCATGGCGCACGGCGCCAGCAGCACGGCTTCGCGCGCGGCGATCGTCTGCAATCCGGGGAAACCGGCGATATTCGTCACATCCATGTCACCGGGAGAACACGAACTTCATCAAATCCTGCGTGCCCAGCGGCCGCGGCGATACGAACGTCTCGCCGGCGCTGAATCCGGCGGCGGCGCCGGCGGTCATCGCGGCTCCGCGAATCCGATCGAAGACATACTCCTTGGCCGGCGGGAACTGGGTTGCATAGCAGCGGATCGCGGCCAGCTTCGTCTCCAGCGTCTCGCCGATGTCGACCGTGAAATGGCTGCTGTAGCTGTTCAGCGTGGACGACTCGAAGGCCAGCCGGAAGTACAACTGGGCGGAAATCGTGTGTTCGGGGAGTCCCTGGAAATACTCGTCCCACTTCGTCAGCCGGGAATAGAATACGGCGGCGTCGGTGATTTGCATAGCCTGCCCGTGGTCCGGCGAAGCCAGCGGGGTCTTGTCCCCAAACCCGATCACGATCTTCGGGCGGTACTTGCGGAACTCCTTGGCCAGGGCGATCCGCGCCTCGAACGAATCGAACAGCCGGCGGTTGGGCAGGTTGAGCGTGAGGCGCTGGTGGACGCCGAGCGTCTCGGCCGCCCGCCGGGCCTCCTCCAGTCGCACGTGCGGGCCGGGCGAATACGGCGTCGGCTCGCCGTCCGTCAAATCGAGGATGCCTACCTGATAGCCCTGCCGGACCAGCCGCGCCAGCGTGCCGCCGCACGCGATTTCCGCGTCGTCGGGATGCGCCCCGACGGCGATGACGTCCAAGGCGGGATAATCTTCTGCGTTCACGTCCACCAATCGCTGCCTCCTCCTCACACGCTGACCGTTTTCCGCGGGGGAGCTCGCCGTGTTGTCGGTTGACTGCGGCTCCGCGGGCAGCGCGTCCCGCGGCCGGCGTCCCCCGCGTTGTCCCTGGGCACGCCGCGAAGCAAGCCTCGCTCCGCCTTGCACAAAGCCTTCGCAGGAGGAATTCTAGGCCAAAGCTGCCTGCGGCAAAAGACGCGGTCCGTCGTATTTGCGCCGCCGGTACGGCTGGGGCTGGCGAGCCGCCTCAGTATCGCGGCAGCGGTCCGGGCGCGGCGCCGGTCTGCGGCACGGTGGGCGGAGGGGGCGGCAAGAGCGCCGGCTGCGGGACGACGGCGATCAGCTCCCGGTACCGCCGCAGGCAATCCAGGGTGGCGCGGAATTCGGGGCGTTGAGTCAGCGCCTGATACTGCGGATCCCGCACGATCGCTTCGTAGCGGCTAATCACGTCCGTCAAGGCGGCGGGCGATACCTGGCCCTTTCCCGTGACGGCCTCCGGAGGCAAGGCCAGGAAGCGTTTCCAATTGTCGTCCAGCATGCCCAGCAGTTGTTGGGATTGCCCGGCCAACTCCGTCTGGACCGCGCTCAGGTCCGGGGGCCCGGAGGGAGCGGCGGCCGGCGGACCGGCAGCTACGGCGCCCGCTGCGGCCGGGACGGGACCTGGCGCGATTTGCTCCGGCAAAGCGCCCCCGGTGTACTGGACGATTGCGTTCATCAGCCGGACCGCCGACGGGGGCAGTGGGGCGCTGGCCGGCAGCCCCGAACCGGCAGGGGGCAGCCCCGCCTGACGGTAAAACATCTGGTTGGCGCCGATGTCCACCTGGATGGCCGTTCCATCCAAGGCGACGCCCGCGAACAGACCGCGGCTGCGCGAGTAGGACAGGATTTCGGCGCTCAGCTGTGCGTCGGTGGCCGCCGCCGCCTGACGCCCCACCGGCCCCGCCGCCGCAGCGGCATCCGCGCCGATGGTGAACTTGCCGTTCATCAGGCCCTGGACGCTCTTCTGGGTCCTGAATACCAGGATCAAATCCGAGGCCTGAATTCCGGCCTGCCAACCCAGGCTGCCGCCGGTCAACGTGACGAACGTCGGCGGCTGCCAAACCCCCGCCGCATCGCGGACCACGACCACGCCTCTGCCATACCGGACGCCGACGACGAATCCGCCCTTGACGATGTTGGGCACAATGGCCAGACCCTGCGCGTTGGCCAACATGGCCTGCGGAATCTGCTTGGCGGGGATCGCCATGATCTCATTCAGCACGCGCACGGTTTCCTCGACCGTGGCCTCCGGCTGCGATTGGGCCCCCAGCGACGCAGCGGGGACGAGACCTGCCAGCAACAGAAACAGGGAAGTAAATGGTCGGCCTTGTTTCGACACGGACGGACTCCTTTCCTGACAGCCTCGGTCGCGCGTCCGGGCGATGCCGACAGCGCAGACCCTGATCCGGGGGTGGCGATTGTATCGCGACTGCTGGCAGCGACACAACCTCAGTTCTGGCGGCGTCCGAGGCCAGAAGTCCCAAGCATTCGCCGATCGGGGCAACTTGCCGATGCAATCCGTTCGCGGTATCCTGAGCCGTGGAATCGTCTGGCACGTCGGTCGCAATCAGCCCCCGGACCGAGTCGAGCAACGCCGTCCGTCCGCGTTTCGGTTGGGCGAATCGACCTCGCGATGCCGCTGACGCTCCCCGGTGTCCGGCTGGCTCAGGACTTGCTAGCAGAGTTTGCGGATGCCTCGGAGCCGGCTCCAGAAGACGCCGACTTGCCGATCTGCCGATTGGGGAGCGAGCGTCATGTTGAATCGATCCGACCGCGTTTTTGCCCGTACTCCAACTCAAGGACCAACGCTGATGAAACGGCTGCTAAGTGCTTCCTGGACCTGTCTCTGCCTGGCCGCCGTCCTGTCGGCCGCCGCCGCTGAGGCCGCGGAACAGACGCTCGATTCCGCCGCGGCCCGGACGATCTTTGCCGACCCGCCGCGCCAGTACGCCACGGCCCCGCTGTGGGTCTGGAACGACCTGCTGACCGATGCGCAGATCCGCGGCACGCTGCGCGATCTGGCGGGCCAGCGGGTCCGGCAGGTCTTCGTTCACCCGCGGCCCGGCCTGATGACGCCCTACCTGAGTGACGAATGGTTCCGGCTGTGGCGCGTGGCGTTGGACGAGGCCGAGAAGCTTGACATGAACGTGTGGATCTACGACGAGAACTCGTATCCTTCCGGGTTTGCCGGCGGGCACGTGCCCGAACGGATGCCCGAATCGCGCGGCCGCGGCCTGGTGTTCCGCGACGAGAAGCAGCCGCCGAGGATCGGCCCCGACACGCTCGCCGTGTACCGCCGCACCGGCGACACGTGCGAGAACATCACCGAAAGGCTCCGCGGCGGCCAGTTGCCGCCCGAGGGACGCTACGTGGTGGCGTCGGTCGTGCGGGCCAAGGATTCGCCGTGGCACGGCGACCGCTGCTATGTCGATCTGATGTATCCCGGCGTCACGGAAAAATTCCTGGAAGTGACGCTCGACGCCTACGAGAAACACGTCGGCGACCAGTTCGGCAAGCGGGTGCTGGGCGCGTTCACCGACGAGCCCAACGTGCGGCCGGCCGGCGGACTGCCCTGGACCGACCGGCTGCCCGCCGAATTCCAGCGGCGGTGGGGCTATAGCCTGCTGGATCACCTGCCCAGTCTCGCCCGGCCCGTCGGCGATTGGAAACGCGTCCGCCACGATTACTTCCAGGTGGTCCTGGAACAGTTCATCGAGCATTGGGCCAAGCCGTATTCCACGTGGTGCGAGAACCGCGGCCTGGCCTTCACGGGCCACTACTGGGACCACGAATGGCCCAACTGTATCGGGGTGACCGACAACATGGCGATGAGCGCCTGGCAGCAAATCCCCGCCATCGACTGCCTGATGAACCAGTACCGCGAGGACACGCACGCCCAGTTCGGCAACGTGCGGTTTGTCCGGGAAGTGCAAAGCCTGTGCAATCAGCTCGGCCGCGAGCGGTACCTGTGCGAAGTGTACGGCGCCGGCGGCTGGGACTTGCGGTTCGAGGACATGAAACGGATCGCCGACTGGCTGGGCGTGCTGGGGGTGAATTTCTTTGACGAACACCTGTCCTACATCACGCTCCGCGGCGCCCGCAAGGCCGACCACCCGCAGTCGTTCTCGTACCACGAGCCGTGGTGGGATTCGTACCACGTCATGGCCCAATACCTCACGCGGCTGTCGGCGGCGATGTCGCTGGGCCAGCAGCGGAACCGGATCCTGGTAATCGAGCCGACGACTACGGCGTGGATGTACCAGTTCGATGCGACCCACGCCGCCCACCTGGGCGAAATCGGCAGGACGTTCTTCGACCTGTTGCTGGGCTTTGAACGGGCGCAGGTGGAATACGACATCGGCTGCGAGGACGTGATCGCACGCCACGGCCGCGTGGCGCGCGACGAGGCGCGGATCGGCGGCCGGCAGATCGGCGAGTCGTTCCGATTCGCCGTCGGCCGGCGGGAGTACACGACCGTCGTCCTGCCGCCGCTGACCGAAACGCTCCGCAGCGAGACGATGAAGCTGCTGGAGGAAGCGGCCGCCAGCGGCTTGCAGATCCTGTCCTGCGGCCCGCCGCCGGCGCTGGTCGACGGCCGCCCGTCGGGCCGCGGCGCGAAACTGGCCGCCAGCCCCGGCTGGACGCAGGTCGATCCGGGCCGCGCCACGGAAATGCTCGTGCCCGTGCTGGGCCTGGACCGCTGCGCGATCCGCCGCGCGGCCGGCGACCAGGGCATCCTCTTCCATCACCGCCGGCAACTGGCCGACGGACACTTGCTGCTGCTGGTCAACACCAGCCTCGACGCCCCGTCGCAGGGCTTTGTCGAGGCCCAGGCCAAGAGCGTGCAGAAGTGGGACTTGTTCACCGGGGCTGTCAGCGCCCACCCGTTCGCGATCGAAAACGGAGCGGCAAAGGTCGCGTTCGACCTGCCGCGGTGCGGCAGTCTGCTGCTGTTTTTGAGCGGCAAGCCCGGCGAGCCGGGCCCGGTTGCGGTGGAAAAGGCAACGCCGATCGCGCCGCAGGGGCCGCTGCAAATCGCCCGCATCGCGCCCAACGTGCTCACGCTCGACTACGTCGATATCACGGCCGGCGGCGAGACCCACCAGCGTCTGTACTACAATCGCGCCAACCAGTTGGCGTGGCAGAAAAACGGGCTGCCACGCAACCCGTGGAACAGTGCCGTGCAGTACAAGGACGAATTGATCTCCAAGACGTTCCCGCCCGACAGCGGCTTTGAGGTCACGTACCGCTTTACGATCGACGGCCCGGTGCCCCAACCGCTGGAAATCGTCATCGAGCGGCCCGACCTGTATGCGATGACATGCAACGGCACGCCGATCACCGCGGCCAAGGACGCGTGGTGGCTCGACAAGGCGTTCGGCCGGATCGACGTCACCGCGGCGGCCAAGGCGGGCGAGAACGCGGTCACGCTCAAAGCCCGGCCGTTCACCATGCATCACGAGATCGCCGCGGCGTTCGTCCTGGGCGACTTTGCGCTCCGTCCGGCGTCGGCCGGCTTCGTGATCTCCCCGCCGTCCGCCCCGTCGCTTGCCAAGGGCGTGGCCCACTCGACCGACATCGAAGGCGTCGCCTGGCTGACTTCGGGCATCGGCTTCCAGCGCGACCCGGCGGCCAAGGCAGGCAACGACGGGACGCCCGCCGTGGTCTTCGATCTCGGCCGGACCGTCAATTTGGCCGCGATCGAAGTCTGGAACTACAACGAATCCGCGCTTCCCAACCGGGGCGTGAAGAAGCTGGAAATCCATGGTTCCACCACGCCCGATTTCGCGGGCGACACGTCCCGCCTGAGCACGGCCGAACTGGCGCGCGGCCCCGGCGGACCTGTCGGAGCCAAGACGGCCTTTGCCCAGACGCTGCCCCTGCCCGGCCGGCCGGTCCGTTACGTCAAGTTCACGATTCTCTCGAACCACGACGGCGTGACGTTCCCGACCGCCGACGGCAGCCGGGGCAATGCCTTTGTCGGCCTGGGCGAGGTCCGGTTCCGGGCGGCGGAACCGAGCGGCAAGGCCGCGCTGGTCGAAGGCGCCACAATCCACTCGGTCTCCAGCGAACTGGTCTCCCCCGGCGGCTTCGACCGCCGGGCGGTCCACCTGGTCGACGGCAGCGGATTGGGCGAAGCCGCCGTCGGCTGGAACCAGCAGGGGATGCCGTTCTACGCGTCCGGCGTCGCCTATCGGCAGTCGTTCCGCGTGGACACCGTCGCCGGGCGGTACCGGGTCAGCGTTCCGCGCTGGCACGGCAGCGTGGCCAAAGTGATTGTCAACGGCCGGCTGTGCGGCCATCTCGTTTCGCAACCGTGGGAAGTCGACGTGACCGACGCGGTGCGCAGCGGCGACAACGCCGTCGAAGTCGTCGTGATCGGCACGCTCAAGAACACCCTGGGCCCACACCACGCCGGCGCGGTCGCCGGCAGCGCCTGGCCCCGCATGTTCCAGCAAGCCCCCGATCACGGCCCGCCCCCCGGCAGCGCCTACCACGCGCTGGGCTACGGCCTGTTCGAGCCGTTCGCGCTGCTGAATCTTGCCCCGTGAACGGATCGGGGGCACGACGCGGAAAACAGAATGGGATCGGGGTGAACGCGGGAGATCTCGAGAACTTTCTCGATTCCCCCGGTGCTAACGAAAAAGGAAATAGAACAGCGCCACGGCAGCAATGACCAGGGCGCCCATGAGCTTGACGATCGGTTCGGTCGCCTGTCTCATCTCCGCGCGCTCCGGCAGCCTGCGCGGGGCCTCCAGCGGTTTGATCAGGGTGATAACCACCATCACCAGGCAGGCCAGGACAAAGCTGAACAGCACCTGAATCAGGAAATGAACGCCCGGTGTCCACTGTTGAAACAGGCCGTAGAATACCGGTCCCGCCAGCAGGGCAGCGACGGCGGCGGCCGGCGGCGCTCGTTTCAACACGAATCCCAGCAGGAAGACGGCCACGACTCCGGGCCAGATGTAGCCCTGGAACTGCTGGATGAACTGGAACACGCCACCGAGATCCGGGTCGTCCAATGCGGGAGCCAACAGGCAGCCGAGCACGACAAACACGCCCGTCGTCAGACGCCCGATCCAGACCAGTCGCGTCTGCGGAGCGCTGCGATGGATCATCCGCTGGTAGATGTCCATGGTCACGATCGCTGAGGCCGAATTCAGCATGGAGGCCAGCGAGCTTACCACCGCCCCCGCAAGGGCCGCGAACGTGAATCCGCGCATGCCGCAAGGGACCAGATTCTTGATCAGCGTCGGGAAGGCCGCATCAGGGGTGGGCAGTTCTGACGCGTACAGCTGGCGGCTCATCATGCCGGGCATGACGATGGCAAAAGGAACCAGCAACCACAGCGCCCCGGCAAAGATCACGCCAAGCTGGCCGTCCCGCAGACTCTTCGCCGCCAGGTTGCGCTGGACAATGAACTGGTTCAAGCCGGTGTAGTAGATGATGACGATCCACATCCCGGCCGCCACGCCCGTCCAGGGCAGATCCGGATGGTCGGCGGGCAGGATCATGTGCAGTTGGTCGGCATTGGCCGTGGCAAACGATGTCCAGCCTCCGCAGGCGCGCAGGCCGAGTGCGAACGTCAGCAATCCGCTGATCAACAGCCCCAAACCCTGGAACAGGTCGGCCCAGGCCACGGCTTTCAATCCCCCCCAGACCGTGTACAGGGCGGCAATGGCGCCGATCATCCACACGCCGGCGTGCAGATTGAGGCCGAAGATCGTCCGCAGGGTCAGCCCGCCGGAGTACAGCACGGCGGTCAACAGAACGGCCACATAGATCGCGGCCGTCATGACCGCCATGATGGCGCGGGCCGCAGCGTTGTAGCGGTATTCAAGATACTCGGGCATGGTGTAGATGCCCGCCCGCAGAAAACGCGGCAGCAAGGTGAAGGCAATCAAGACGATGCCCACCGAGCCGACCAGTTGCCAGTTGCTGACCGCCAGTCCCACGGATCCTGCCCCTTGCCCGGCCATGCCGACGAACTGTTCTGTCGAGATGTTCGCGGCCACGACGGACAAGCCAATCAGCGGCCAAGGCAGACCACGCCCGGCCAGGAAGTAGTCCTCGCTGTTGGCCTCCCTGCGGCTTTGGAACAAGCTTACCGCAAGGACGACCGCAAAAAAGGCCAGAAAGACCACGATATCGAACACGGCCAGATTCATGGACATCCTTCTCCCAGCAGCTTGTTGAAAAAAGGCGACGGGCTCCGAGTTGCGTTGGAGAAACTCCAGGAAAGACGGCCACCGCGAGGTGCCCGTCCGCTTTTTTTCCTGGCGGTAGACGACGAGTCTCTCCTCGGTCTCGTTGTGGCGGGCCACGCCGAACACCGTGTTCTCTCTTTGCCCTTGTCGTGCCGATAGCGGCCTGTTTGGACAACGGTCATGTCTTGGCGTCGTCAAATTCAACGGCGGGCCTGTACTTCGTTTAGCATCGTTCGAGAAATAACTGTCCCGTGTCTATTGCCGACCATCCCAGCAACGGTGGCCGAAATAACTTCCCGAACTTCGGCCACCACGCTGCCTGCCAGCGTGGAGCCATGTTCAGCACCAGCCGTCGGCCCAGCCCGAGCCGTCGTCCAGCCACTGAGTCCAGCATCTTGAACACCGCTCCACGCTGGCAAGCAGCGTGGTGGCGAAGCAGCCGATTTCGTGCAGATATCTGGTCTTGAACACCGCTCCACGCTGGCGAGCAGCGTGGTGGCCCGAGAGGGCGCGGGGCGGGGACGGGGGCTGGTTCAGAACATGGCTCCACGCTGGCGAGCAGCGTGGTGGCCCGAGAGGGCGCGTGGCGGGGACGAGGGCTGGCCGAAAACCGGGAATAGGAGCCGTCGGCGAGTTTCCAAGCCGGCAGACGGATCACACTCGCCACGGTTCGCGCAGCGCTCGGAAGAGCAAGCGGTTGGCTTCGTCGTCGCCCAGGAATTGCTCGGCGGCCGGGTCCCACTTCAACGCGCGGCCGGTCCAGTAGGCGATACAGCCCAGGTGGGAGACGATCGTCGACTGGCAGCCCACGGCGACGTCACAGGCCGGTCGGTTGCGGGAGCGGATGGCGTTGAACCAGTTGCGGTGGTGGCTTTCTCCGGCGATCAGTGGCTCGTAGTCCGCCGGGTAGTTCTTGATCAAGTCGGCGGGGAACGACCGGAGGTAGCCCTCCCGGCCCACGTCGATCCAGCCCCGCTCGCCCACGAACAACGCGCCGAAGGAGTGCAGCGGCGTGTTGGCGTCCCAACCTTGGGGGATGGCGTGCTTCTTGGGGTCCAGGCGGCCGGGCACGACCCGCAGCAGCACGCCGTCAGGGTACCTGTAGGTCAAGTCGGGAAAGATGCCGGCGGCGGGCGGAATCACCTCGAACGGCCCCGCGTGATCGATGCCCAGCCCCCATTGCACCACGTCGAACGCGTGGACGGTGCCGCTGGTCAAACTGCCTCCGCCAAAGTCGCGGCAGAAGTCCCACGGGACGACGTTCAGCGGCTTGCCCAAGTACACAAAGCGGTGGTTGAAGGGCCGCCATGGGGACGGCCCGAGCCACAGGTCCCAGTCCAGGCTGTCGGGGACCGGTTCGGCCGGCAGGTTGACGTCCCGGCTGGTGCCTGGTCCGGGGACGTAGACCTCCTGGATCTTGCCGATCGCTCCGTCGCGGACCAATTGGCAGGCCAGGCGGAATTCGCGGGTCGATCGCTGCTGCAACCCGCACTGGCAGACGCGGTCATAGCGGCGCACGGCCCGGACCATCGCCCGGGCTTCGGCGACCGTCAGCGAGATCGGCTTCTCGACGTACACGTCCTTCCCCGCCTTGGCGGCCATCACCGTGGCGACGCCGTGCCAGCGGTCGCCGGTGGCGATGAACACCGCGTCGAGATCGTCGCGGGCCAGCAGTTCGCGGAGGTCGAGGTAGGCGGCGCACCCCCGATACGTGCCGCTGGTCCGACGCTCGGCATACGCCTGTTCGGTCGTGGATTGAGCGTTTTCCCGCCGCCAGCGGTCGACGTCGCACACGGCGACCACCTGGACATCCGCCGCGCTCAGGAAGCCGCGCAGATGCCCCTGCCCAACCATGCCGATGCCGATCAGACCCAGCGAAATCCGCTCGCTGGGCGGCGTGGCGCCGTCGGCGCCGAGGGCCGAGGCCGGGAGGATGCGAGGCGCCAACGGGGCCAGTGCGGCTGCCCCCGCGCTCTTCAGGAAGTTCCGTCGGCTCTTGCGGGCGTGAAACGATGGCCGCATCGCGGGTCTCCTTCTCCCAGGGTGTGACATGGTTCTCTCGAACGGCGTGTGCCGCGATTGTACGCTCACGGGGTCCCGCCTGCCACGGGGTTGCCCGCCGTTGCCGTCAGCCGCGCGTGCTTTGGGGGCCTCCGCCAAGAGGTCGCTCTTGCGTTTCGTCCAGCCCTGACAAAAAGGCCGGATCCGCGGCAGCGGAAACCTGACAAGAGGGATTACCCACCCAACTCGGCGCTGGGGTCAGGCTTACAGAATTCAATTTTGGCCGAGCCATGTCGTTGCCTATCGCTGGACCCGCCATCGGCCAGAATTGAATTCTGTAAGCCTGACCCCCTGTTGTGCAAGTATGCGATCAGGAACAGCAACACGACATACCCATTTCCCGTTTGGGGCTGGCAGGCAGTGTCCGTCAGGCAGCGCTTTTGGCCTCTGCGGGCATTTTTGCCAACGCCCCCGCGTCACGGGGTCGGCGTGGCCGGCGGCAATTCCCGCAGCAGTTCGATGCGGTCGAACAGGGCGTCGCCGCCAAGCGCGGTGGGGGCGAGGCCGGTCAGCGTGAAGGGGCCGAAGTCCTTCCACAGGTCGCAGGTGACCTCGGCCCATTGCTGCGGCGCGTCGGCGGCGGCCTGGCGGGCCGCCCAGCCCGTGGTGTTCCGGCCGCTGTAGTACCGCCAGAGCGGCTTGTCCGCCGGCGGCCACTGGCCGTCGCCGGCCAGCTCGATCATGACGCCCGTGCCGCCGCACGACTTCCAGGCAAACCGCAGATAGCGATACTCGCCGGGCGCGGGGCGCTCGACGATTCGGTACTGCCAGCCGGGAATCTGCAGTGAAAAGCGTTGCGGCGGCGACATCCGCAGGGACGCCTGGCCGGCAAAGCGGTCGGCGGTCTCGAGAGTAGCGCGGCCTTCGCCTTCATGGAGCAAGTCGGCGAACGCCGGGTCGTCGTCAAACAATAGGACCTGGGCCGGCAACTGCGGGCCGAACGCTTGCCGCAGGTAGGCGACCAGGTCCACCATCTCCTGCGGCTTGATTTCCTGCTCGACTTTTTCCGGCATCAGCGACGTCCGCGACGCGGCCATCTCGTCGATGTCCTTCCGCAGGATCGTGTCCTCCTTGCCCTCCTCGCGGCGGAGCGTGACGTGCGTGGCCGATTCCGCCGCCAGCACGCCCGTGTAGATCCGGCCGTCCTCCGTCACGACCGTGTAGCTGTTGTAGCCGGCCGTGAGCTGGTTGCTGGGGTCCAGCACGTCGGAGACCAGCATCTCGTCGGTGCGTTGGATCGTGTTGGCCAAGTCGGGACCGACGACGTAGCCCTGCTCCTTGACGCGATGGCATTTGGCGCACTGCCGCTGGAATACCACGTCGCCGCGGCCCGCGTCGCGGGGCAGCGTCAGCGCTTCCGTGTAGCGGCCCAGCACCTCTTGGCGGTCCTTGGCCACGCCCTGAGTGGCCAAGAGGTCGCGCGCGCGGCGGCGGATTTCGGCGTCCGAGTTGTCCTGCAGTTGTTCGCGCCGGGCCGCGTCCAGGCTGTACCAGGGCACCGCGCCTTGCTGCACGGCGTCCAGCAGTTTTGCCAGCCGGTTCTGCCGCTGGAAGATGGCGTCCAGCGCGGCCGTTTGCACTTTAGGGGTCTTGCTCAGCCAGTCCCGCAACAGCAGGTCGGCGGCCCGCACGTCTTCCGCCGTCGCCAGGGCTTCGACCGCGGCCAGTTGCACGTCCAGCGGTTGGCGCGGCTCCAGCAACTTCGCGGCGACCGCCGCAAGTTCGTCGAACGGAGCGCCTTTCCACAAGGCCACGGCGGCGACGCGTTCCGCCAGCGGGCGGTCGTCGTCCAACGCGGTCTTGGCGGCGGCCTCCAAGGCGGCTTTCATCTCCGGGGCTTCCTGCAGCCGGACCAGCTTGGCAACCTGGAACGCCAACTGCCGCACGTCGCCGTCGGAGTTGGCCAGCAGGGCGCGCAGCGAACGTTGACCGTCCGCGTTCGTCAGCACCTCCGGCTTGCCGCGGTTCAGGCCCTCGGCCAGTCCCGCCAGGCAAGCCGACTGCAACTCGGCCGCAACCGTCCCCTGGACCGCCCCGATCGCGGCCAACGCGCGGCCGATCTCGTCGTTGCGGTGCCGCGCGCCGACGATCGAGACCAAGGAGCGCAACAGCGACGGGACGGAGCCTCCGCGCTCCGCGCGCCGCACGACCTCCACCATCAAGTCGGCCGCGGTTTCCGCCGCGGAACTGAGGATGGAGGCCTGCAGCCACGCATCGCCTTCGCTGGCCGCGGCCAGTTTGGCCAGGGCCGCGGCGGCGGCCGGCGAACGCGACTGGCCCAGCGTCAGCGCGGCCTGCAAACGGACTCGCGGATGCGGATCGTCGGCCAATGCGGCCACCGTCTGGAATAATCCCGTATCTTGTTGCAGCCAGCGTTCGGACAGGACCAACGCGTGCGTGCGGACGGCGAAGTGCCCGTCGCCCAACGCTTGCCGCACGGTCTGCGGCGTGAGGGCCGACAAGCCGTCCAGCGTGTACAGCGCGTGCAAGCGGGCCTGCGGCGTGCCGCCAGCGGTTGCCAGCTCAATCAGTTGTTTCTCGACGCTTCGCTCGCCGCGTTCCACCAGCAGCCGCTGGGCCGTCTCGCGCCAGCAGGCGTTGGGACTGGCCAACGCGGCGACCAGTTCGTCCGCAGTTGCCTCGGCAAGGGCCATCTTGCGCGGCGGCGGAGCCCTGTCGGCGACGATCTTCCAGATCCGCCCCCGGTCGCTGCCGGCGATCAGGGACTGGATGTACAACTGCTGCAGGTACCGCGGGATGGCCGAGTAGTCCTCGATGATCGCCCGGTACATGTCCACCACGTACAGCGCGCCGTCCGGCCCCGTCGTCAGGTTCACGGGCCGGAACCATTGCTCGGCCGTCATGAGGAACTCCGTGGTTTCGTCGGCCTGCGGACGCCGCGCTTGGTAGATCACCCCCTGCGGCTCCAGCACGCAGCGATGCACCATGTTCTGGGCGTTGTCGACGCTGAAGTGATTGCCCCAGAACTCAGGCGGAAACGCGTCGGCCCGATAGATCGCTTGTCCGCTGGCGGCCGTAAAGAAGCCATTAGCCGTCGCTTCGGCCGCGCCGTAGAACTTGACCCAGGCCGGGTCCTGGCTGCGCGCCAACCGCCACGGGTCCGGCTGGCTGGTCGGATACACGCGCGCGGGATGGCCGTAGCTGGAGATGTTCAGCACCAGGTTGGGCGCGGCGTAGTACGGATTGCGCGCCAGATAGTGATAGGCCAACGGGGCGACGAACAAGGCGTGTTGCTGGTTAGTGACCAGGAAGCGGTCGCCCCAGTCGTCGATGGCCAGGCCGAAGCCGCTGGCACTGCCGCTGGTCGGCTCCAGCGCACTGCCGTCCGCCTTGAAGCGGAAGCTGGTCGCCGGGATCTTCACTTCGCCCGGCAGGTGCGGGCCGCGGATCGTCCCGCCGCTGTTGATCCCGTTGGCGGCGTAGATCCAGTTGTCCACGCCCCGCCGCGGGTTGCTGATCCGCGACCACATGTCGTACAGTCCGAAGCCGGAGAACAGCGTCTGGCGCACTTCGGCCAGGCCGTCGCCGTCGCGGTCTGCCAGAAAGATGATGTCCGGCGCGCACAGCGCAATCACGCCGTCGCGGGCTGCCACGACGCCGTAGCAGGCCGGCAAGCGATCCGCCCACACGTGGCTGCGGTCGACGCGCCCGTCGCCGTCCGTGTCCTCCAGCAGCTTGACCGTCCCGTATTGCTCCTCTTCCGCCCGCTTGATCGCCTCGGGATTGGCCGGAATGCGGCGTACGGCCGTGTCCAGCACGCCCGTCTTGTTCAACTCCTGGACGTCCAGGTAGCCCTCCAGGTTGTAACCGTGGAGCTCGCAGACGAAGATCCGACCGCGGGCGTCGAAGTCCATCGCCACGGGATCGGCCACGTGCGGTTCGGCCGCGACCAGCTCGATTCGGAACCCCGGCGCCAGTTGAAACCGCTTCCGGCTCTCGTCCGGCGCCAATGGCCCCGGCGCGTCGCTGGCCAACTGAATTTCGGCCGCCGCGACCCTGCCCGCGGAGTACGATGAGAGGTTCGTGAGGACGCAGACCGTAACCCAGAAAAGCAATCGTTTCATGGGATGGGTTCCTGGCGCCGTTCTCGCGACGGCCGTTCTCGGATCGGAATGCTGGGCGAAGGAATTCGCAGCCATTCCGCTGCTGTCTTGTTAACCTTACTAAGGCGGCAGGAAAAATCCGGCGGCGTTCCGCAGCATCTCGCCGAGGCGGAGGGACAGTTGCGGGTCTTGGATCAGGGGACGGGCCGGCAAGGCGTCGTAGTTGGCCATCTCGAAGCGGCCCGCCGGAACCGCCAGCCCGCCGCGCAAGGACTCGGCAATCTCCACCGTCTGGCGGCGGTCGAGCAACTCGAACCGGCCGTTGGCTCCGTGGTACGCCAGGGTCTTCAGGACGAGGCGATCCGCATGGACGTCGACCAGCTTCAAAGCCTGCGTCGGCGGCATCCCCAGGGACGGTCCTACCAGGTACGCGGTGGTCCGCGAGCGATAATCCAGGTCGCGGTGCAAATGGCCTTGCAGCACCGCCACGACATGCGGATGACGGGCGACGATCGTGTGCAGCGGCCGGGCGTCCAGAAACGTGGGCGGGTAGATCGGTTCGTGAATCGCCACGATCGTCGGCCGCTGGCGATGACGCGCCAAGTCGTCGGCGATCCACGCCCGCGTGGGCGGATCGAACGCCGAGAGCCCTTCGAGCTTGGACCCGTGGCAGATCCGGTCCGGCGCCAGCAGCAAAAAGTGCAGCCCGCCGCAGTCAAAGCTGTATTGCTTCGGACCGAAGACGGCGTCGAAGTCCTGCGGCCAATTGTCGCCGGGGATGATCGCAGAGGGCAGTTGGAGGTGCTCGTCCAGGAACGCGCGGAGGAACCGCTGACGGCGCACGCCCAGCGATTCGGGCCGGGCCGGATCGCGGGGCGGAGCCGGGTGCGCGTTGTTGTCGCCGGTCACCAGGACGAAATGCGGCTTCCATTCGGTGCGCAGTTGCCGAAACGCCTCGGCCAGGTATGCTCGCCGCGAGGCGTCCAGGTGCATGTCCGTCACCCAGGCAAACGTCCACAGCGGCGATGGATCCGAGCCCTCCTGCCGCGTCGCCTCGGCGGCCGTGGCCGACGACGCCACCACGCCGCAACCGGCGGCCGACAGCCACAACGCGCACCAGGCGAACAGGGGAAAACGGGCTGGAGACATCTCAGGCAAGCCCCCCAAACGTGACCGGATTCAAGATGATTCACTCCTCGAGTTGGTACAGCACGGTGCAGGGCGCGGTCAGGTGATCCTCAAAGCGGTCGGTATTTTCCGCCACCACGCGCTCGCTGAACACTTCGGTCACGCGGCGGCAACGGCGGGGCAGGACCACGGTCCGCGGGCCGCCCGCGATCGTGTGCAGGGCGATCAGCCGCCGGTTGGCGTACAGCGGTTCCTCGGCCTCGCTGTAAATGTGGACGCCCGCCTCGCGGGCCAGCCGGCGCAAGACGGCGGCGGACAGGTTGGGCTGGGGCGAAAACACCGACCGCCAGCCGTCCCTCGGACGCGAGGTCAGTTCCGGGGTCTCCCAGGGAATGCCGGTCAGCGCTTCGACCTGGCTGGGGTCGTACTTCCCGTCCGCGATGATCCCCGGCGCGTAGACCCAGACGACCGTTCTGCCCTCCGTGCAAACCTGCTTCCGCAACAGCTCGCGGCGCTGGGCGTCGACCACGAACAGATTGGGCAAGAGCACGAGTTTGTAGCGCGACAGGTCGAGCGTCGGCAGATCGGCGAACGAGAACACGTCAAACGGAGCGCCCATGCGGTACAGTCCGTAGCGCTGCTTGAACAGCAAATCGTTGTAGAAATCCGCCCGGCCGTCCAGGTAGTACATGCTCTCGGCGTCCACCAGCACCGCCACCTGGGCCGCCGATTCCTCGCGCGGCTGGGCCAGGCGGTCCCACAACGTGCGCATCTGGGCGATCGAATCGAAGATGGCCTGGCCCTCGAACCAATGGCCGAACAGGTCGAACCAGTACGTCGAAATCCCGCTGATCAGCCGCAGCGAAAACTCGCGGCGCAGCCCGGCGATGCAGTCCGCCTCGTTGCGAAAGCCGCTCTCGTGGCCCGGCACGGCGCGGCCCAGCAGCGAAACGGACCGCGCCGACGGCGTGCGGTGATCCATGCTCATCAGGAATCCCTTGCGGTGATGCTGGATCGAACTGATGGGGACCATGAATCCGCTGGCCCCGCCCACCTGCCGGTCGTGGTACGAGCCTGGCGAGATGAACCAATCCAAGTCGGGCGAGGCATAGACGCGGTCGAAGTCCAGATGGCCTTCGTACAGCAAACGGTTCCGGCCGTGCTCCAGGATGTAACCGTAGCACAGGCCCAGCGGCGCGCGATGCTTGATCACCTCCTGGGCAGCGGCCGCGTAGTACAAGATCGTGCTGCCGATCAGCTCGTGCGAGAATTTCCAGTAGTGAACGGCCAGGGCGTCGGCGGCCGGATCGCGGAACGGGCCGTGCGACACGTGGTCGCGCACCGACGCCGGCGGGATGTCGACGGGATCGGGATGGCCGCGCCCGATCATCCACTGGCGCCACGCCGCGCGGCGCACCGCACCTTCTTCGCCGCGCTGGAAATCTTGCCATTCGATGGTCATGCCGCAGGCCAGGAAATAAGCGATAATCACTTCCCGGTGACGCGATTCCAGATGCTGCAGCACGGCGTGCAGGTACTCGCGCGTGTCGCGCCGCCACATGTCGCTGGCCGCCACCCGGCCCAACTGGCTGAAACTGTCGCCCACCCCGCGGACTCGGCACCACCAGGCGGGCGTGTTCAGGTCGATAAAGAAGATGAACTTGGCTTTGGGATTCACGGCCAGCTTGTCGGCGATCTGCTTGTCCAAACACTCGAAATCGTACTGCCCCGGTCCGAGCCAGATCGGCGGATAGGCGCTGTTGTACGGCGCGCCCGTCGAACTCAACACGTTGGCGGGAAAGCAAACCACCGTGTTCACGCCGGCCTCGGCAAACTTCCGCAGCGTTTCCGCGTTGGGAGCGTAGGTGTTGAAGCCGAACCAGCGCTCGGGTTCCGCGGCGCCGCACCAGGCCGCGGCCAGCAGCAGCGGACCCGTCCACGCGAGCGACCGGCGCAGCCTTCGGACCGATTCGAATCGCGGCGTCCACCGCCCGGCCCGATCGCCACCGTCCTGCCGAACAATCGTCCGATTCATGTGCGACCTCTTTTCCGTGGTTGACCCCGGAACACGGTTATACCGCTCCGCAGCGTGAGCGGCAATCATGCCTCGGCGCCCGGACGGACGCGGCGGATTCTCTGCTGCCGGCTTGCATTGGCCGCCCAACGTTGGGAAAAAGGGTAGGGGTTGATTCCTTTCGTGGCGACGAGGTGTTCCGATGACGGCGACTGAGCGACCCGTGGTCATTCTGGGTGCAGGCATCAACGGCGCGGCGCTGGCTCGCGAACTGGTGCTGAACCGCGTTCCCGTGATCCTGGTGGACACGGCCGACCTGGCGTACGGCACGACGGCCTATTCTTCACGGCTGATCCACGGCGGGCTGCGGTATCTGGAGTACGGCGAGTTTTCCCTGGTCCGCGAATCGCTGGAAGAGCGGAACCGGCTGCTGCGACTGGCACCGCACTACGTCCGTCCGCTGCAGTTGGCGATTCCGGTCGGCAAGCGCAGCGGCGGTTGGCTGTCGTCCATCCGGCGGTTCTTGGGCGGGCAGGCGGCGGCGGCCGAGCGCGGTTTGTGGCTGGTGCGTGCCGGGCTGGGCTTCTACGATCTGTACGCCCGCGACTTGCATCTGCCCCGTCATGCGGCCGCGCGGGTCGGCGCGGCGGGTTCGGTGCCCGTCGACCCCAACCGCTACCGCTGGCTGTGTACGTATTGGGATGCGCAGATCCTGTATCCGGAGCGGTTCGTGGTGGCTCTGGCGGAAGACGCCCGGACGCTGGCCGAGCAGCAGGGCGTCGAGTTTTCGCTGGACACGTACCACCGGGTGCAGCTGGTCCGCGACCAGGTGCAGATCCGCCCCGCGGGCGGCGGCGGCAGCGAGCCCGCGCGCAGCGTCCAGCCGGCGGCCCTCGTGAACGCGACCGGCGCTTGGGTCGACCGGACCCTGGCACAGCTGGACGTCATCACGCGTCCACTGATCGGCGGCACCCAAGGCAGCCACTTTCTGACCTTCCACCGGGCGCTGGCCGAAGCGCTGGGCGGGCAAGGCGTGTACGCGGAAGCGGAAGACGGCCGGCCGGTGTTCGTCCTGCCGTGGGACCGGGGCACGCTGGTGGGCACGACCGACTTGCCCTACCACGGCGATCCGGGGGAAGCCGTAGCCTCCGACGCCGAATTGGAGTATCTGGTCGGCGTCGTCCGCCAGCTGTTTCCGCAGATCGCGTTGACGCGCGACGACATCCACCTGCACTATTCCGGCGTCCGGCCGCTGCCGCAAACGGGCGGCGCCACGCCGGCCTCGGTCACCCGGCGGCACTGGATGGAGGCGCACCTGGGCAGCGGCGTGCCGCTGTACTCGATCGTCGGCGGAAAACTGACGACCTGCCGTTCGCTGGCGGAAGAGTCGGCGGCCACGATTTTGAAACGGCTGGGGCGGCCTGTCCTGGCGAATTCCCGCGAGCGTCCGATTCCCGGCGGCGATTCGTACCCGGCGGCGGAGACGGACTTGCAGGGCGAGTGGCAGCGACTGGGCGGCCGCTTCGGCTTGCCGCCGGAAAGCGTCCGGGCGATCTGGGCTTTGTACGGCAGCCGCGCCGGAACGGTGCTGGCAGAACTGGATGGACTGCCCGGCGACACGGTGGCCGGCACGCACTTGCCGCGGCCCCTGGTGCGCTGGGTCATCCGACGGGAGTGGACCGCGACGCTGGACGACCTGGTCGAACGCCGCCTGATGCTGCTGTACGATCCGGGCTTGTCGCAAGCGACGCTGCGGGATCTGGCAGGACTGCTGGTCGAGGCGGGCCTGCTGGCGGCAGCTGACGTTTCGCAACAAGTGGCGGCAACGTGTCAGCGGCTGCACGACCACTTTGGCAAAACCGTCTCATGACGGGCCCACCAACTCCAGGCTGCCCCAAAGACTGGGATCCTCGTCGATCGGAAACTCGGGACCCAGTGTGAACGTCTGCCAGCCCAGTTCCCGATCGATTACCGCATAGCTGAAGCCCAGCCGCGGATGCTCCAGCGGGTCAAAGCCGGTCAGCGCGGCGGCCGGCAGGTGCGCCTGCAAGGCGTATCCCCCGGAGCGGACCTGGGCTCGGATGCCGAGCGCCGCGTCCGCCACCGACTTCGGGTTCTCGCGGGCACGGTTGATGGTCAGCAGCCGCGCGACGGGCTGCGCCTCCGCCGTCCCGCCGCCAGCGGGCAGCAGCGCGAAGCGATGGCAGAAGCGGCTGGCGCGATGGATGTTGTGCGTGTCGCGAGTATCGATCCAGACGTGCAGCCCGTCGCTGTCCTCCAGTCGCGAGGAACGGCACCAGACGTGCTGTCGCTTGCCCGCGACCCGCACCGTCAAGAGCAACCCTTCCGGGCTCCAGGCCGCCCGCACGTCGGCGAACTTGGGCCGGCCCTCCAACTCGCCGAAACTGGGCAAGGCATACTCCGGGCCAAGTTCCGCGCCCTTGACCGGCCACAACGGCTCGAAGCGCCGACAGCCAACGGAGAACCGGAACAGGAAGGTCGGAGCCAACAGCGTTTCACTCATGCGTCGCCCTCAGACTGCGAACGAGAGAACCTTGCCTGCCGGCGCGCCCCCCCGGCCCGTCTCTCTTAAAGCTTTCGTCGTCTTGTCTTTCGTTTCCCGATCGCGCGGCGTCATTCTTCCCCTGAAGCTGGTGCGGAACATACATCGCCGCCGCGGCCGCCGCAACCTGCCGGCGGTAGGATTCGGAGCGAGATTGGGAAAGGTGAAGGCGCGTTGCGCCGCAACGCGATTCTGCGCGCGGAGCGAGCGTCAGGGCGCGTGCCCCTGCTTGGGGCTGCCCGACCTGCTCGTGCCGGACCGTGGCCCCGACGGAGATCTTCAGCCGAGATCGGCCCGCTGAGCCGCTGCGGCAGCCCCGCGCGGCGTGAGGCGGCGCGGCGTTGGTCTCCGGGCAAGGGCGAGAGGGAAAACCCTCTCGTAAGCCGCCCTTCCGATGCCCTAAAATGCAGCTTGAGTTGCCCAACCGACTTGGCACAGGCTGACGACCGCGTTTCGGCTGCGGGATCCTTGTGTGACCGGTAAAGACAACGGGCCGGTCGGAAGAAATCAGCCCCGCCCAAGCCTCATCCGTCCCCTCGCTGCCGCCCCTGGGGTGCTTTCCGTTGAGGAGCAGACCATGACGAGACGATCCAGCGATGCCCGCAAGCCCAGGCGTCGCTTTCGGGACTTGTTCCATTCACACCGCCGCCGCGCCGCCGCCGCGTTTCGCGCGTTGGCAGTGGAGTTCCTCGAAGATCGGCGACTGCTGGCGGCCGACTTGGTGTACCAGGCGACCGAGTCGGTCGCGCTGACGTTGCGGCTGTCGGAAGGCACGGTCCAGATCGTGGACACCAGCCAGCTAACAACCGTCTTGGCTTCCACGCCCCTGAACGAGATCACGGCGGGCGTGCGGATCGATGGGAATGCGTTCGACGTGTCCCTGACCATCGACGCGAGCATGCCGCCCGTGATCGGCGGCATTTTGTTCGCCGGGGGAACCGGAAGCAGCACGCTGACGGGCCCGGACGCCGACACCGACTGGATTCTCGACGGGTTGGGAAGCGGTGTGTTCGACGGCGTGAACACGTTCACCGGTGTCGAGTCGCTGATCGGCGGCGCGGGCAACGACACGTTCGCGTTCTCGGGGAACTTCGGCGGAACCATCGACGGCGGCGGCGGGACGAATACGCTGGACTACTCCGCCTGCCGGACTCCGGTACTCGCGGACCTGGCGGCCGGCGTGGCCAAGGTCGGCGGCTTTATCCGTAGCGGGACGATGGTCGGGCTGACCGCCGACATGCCGGTCCGCTATCTCAACTACGGCGCGGGCGTCGGCCAAGCCTCCCTTGCGATGGACACGCCGCTGGGCGGTTTGAACGGCGGCGCGGGTGTCGGTACGGCTTTGCTCTCCCTGACCCGCGGCACACTTCTGGCGAGCTTGAACAACGGCTTGGGCGTTGCCGGCGAGCTGCGAATCACCCTGACCGATTGGTCCTCGGCGGTTGTCGACCTCGCCGACGCGCAGACCGTCGGCGACGTGCTGGACGCGATCGAGGCGGCCGACAGCCGATTGACGGCCGCGATCAACGCGGCGGGCAACGGCATCGATCTGAGCGATTCGGCGGGCGGCGACGAGTACCTGACGGTCGACGATCTGAACGGCTCGACGGCGGCGACGGATCTGGGGCTCACGGGCAACTCGACGGGCAGCCGGCTGTACGGTCAGCCGCTGGTCAACGATCTGCGGATCACCCTGGGCGATGGCTCGACGGTCAAGGTCTCCCTGGGCGGCGCCGAAACGATCGCAGACGCGATCGAGGCCATCAACGGCGCGGACTCGCGGATCTACGCCCAATTGAACGACGCGGGCGACGGCATCGACTTGAGCGACTCGACGATCGGCAGCGGAAACCTGACCGTCGCGGACCTGCCCGGTTCGACGGCGGCCACGGACCTGGGTCTCGCCGGAACGGGCACCGGGGATGTGCTGCGCGGGCGGTCGCTGGTCGACGACCTGCGGATTACGCTGCGCGACGGCTCGACCGTGGAAGTCAACCTTGGCAATCCGGCGACGGTGGCCGAGGTCCTCGCCGCGATCCAAGCGGCCGCTCCAGCGCGGCTGACGGCGGTCATCCATCCGGCGGGCAACGGCATCCTCCTCGACGATTCGGGCAGCGGTACCGGCAACCTCGCAGTGGCCAGCTTGAACGGCTGTACGGCCGCCGCGGATCTGGGCCTGGCCGGCAGCGGCACGGGCGGCGTACTCCAAGGCACGGCCATCGTGGGAGCAATCGTGACCGCGTCGATCAGTAATGTGCAGCACGCGATCGGCGGCGCCGGCGACGACCTGCTGATCGGCACGAGCGGCGATAACCAGTTGACCGGCGGCGAAGGGGCGGACACGTTCCAGTTCGCGGACGGCTGGGGCGCCGACACAATCACGGATTACGGGATCGAGGGTGTCGATACGCTCGACTTTTCCGCGGTCACGGCCGACTTGACCGTGACGATCCAGGCCGACGGCGCGGTCTCGATCACGGACGTCACCAGTACGCTCGACGACGTCGAAGGGATCGACAAGATCAGCGGGGGCCGCGGCGACAATGTCTTTGCGTTCGAGGACGGGGCGGCGTTTGCCGGCACTTTGGACGGCGGAACCGGCGGCACGAACAAGCTTGATTACGCGTCCTTTACGACCGCGGTCAGCGTCGATTTGGCGGCGGGCACGGCCGTGGCGTCGGGAATCACGACCACGATCGCCCGCTTCGGCGCCGTCACGGGCGGCTTGGGGAACGACACGTTGACCGGCACCGACGGCGTGGACCATCTGGAAGGCGGCGCGGGCGATGATCTGCTCGCCGGCGGCGCGGGCGATGACCAACTCGCCGGCGGGGCAGGCGACGATACCTACATGATCACGGACGGCAGTGGAACCGAGACGATCACCGAGGAGCCGGATGCAGGGACGGACACGCTCGACTATTCCGCCTGGACAACCGGTATGGTGTGGAACGTTGCTGGCGGAAGCCCGCCGGGCGTGAACAGTGCTGAGAATATCGAGCGAATCGTGCTGGGCGGCGGAGATGATGTGCTTACCGGATCGAGCCTCGATGACGTCTTCCTGTTCCGCGATGGTTGGGGTGCCGATGGGGTCACGGACAGTACGGACACCGATCGCGACATTTTAGATTTTTCTTCCGTGCATGAATCCCTGACCTTCGAGTTTGCGTGCGAGGCGGGCACGTGCGGCTTCTCGGTCGTGAGCGAGGGCGGCGTCAACCAGGTCCTTGCGACCGGCGTTGAGAACGTGGCCGGCGGGAAAGCGGACGATCGGTTCGTGTTCCATGATGGCTGGGGCGACGTCGTCATCACCAACGCGGGTACTTTGGATGAAGACGTCCTGGATTTCTCTGCCGTGGCTGCCGACCTGACCTTCACGATCTACGACGACGGCAGGGTCTCCGCCACGGACGGCACGAACACGCTGGGCGCGTCGGGAGGCATCGAGGGCATCCGCGGCGGGCTGGGCAACAATACGTTCGTCTTCCAGGACGACGGCTACGTCGACGGCTGGATCGAAGGCGGCACGGGCGCCGGCAAGACGAACACGTTGGACTATTCGGCGTACCAAAGCGCCATCATCGTCGACCTGGGGAAGATGGACGTTGTCGAAACCGGTTTCGTCAACGGCGAACTGACGACAAACGTCAACATCGGCCGGGCCACGGGAACCACGGGGATCAATGGCATTCACGCCATCCTCGGCGGCTTGTCCGTCGACGATACGTTGGTCGGGCCGATGCGCCACAATACGTGGACGATGACGGCGGAGAACTCCGGCACGGTCAACAGCATCGACTTCTCGGGCTTCGAGAATCTGACCGGCACGGCGGACCACGACGATGCCTTCCTTCTCGAGGGAGGCTGCGTTACGGGGACGCTGAGCGGCAGCGGTTGGGACCGGGCCAGCGGTACCGACACGATCGACATCCAGACCGGCAGTTTCACGAACGTGGTTTACCGGGCTTACAGCAACGTGGGCACTACGGCCGTGAATCTGACCGGTGATGCCACGGATCTGGAGAACTGGAAAGTTGCGTTGACGGACGCGGCCGGCACGACCACCTACTACGCCTACGCCGTTGCGGGCACGGGCGCGACGCGGAACGATGTCGCCAACGGCCTCGCGGCCCAGATCAACGCCGATTCCCCGGCGAATTACGCGGCCAGCGCCGAGGGAGACACGCTCGTTATCACGAACGTTTCCGGGGAGGACTTCGAGACCAGCCTGCAAGTGGTACCCACCGCAGCCGTCTCGAGCCCGGCGGCGACGGCGACCGTCACATTGTTTGGCGAAGCGAGAGATACCGAGCAGTGGGAGGTAACGCTCACAGCGGGCGGCACGACGACCACGCACAGCTATGTGGTTTCGGGAACGCAGGTGACGCTGCACGACGTGGCCTTGGGCCTGGCCGAGGACATCAACGCCGATGCGGCGGACGGGTTCGTCGCCAGCGTGGTCGGGGACACGCTGGTCATCGCGAACACGATGCAGGTCTTTACGATGACCGCGACCGTTCCCCTCGGTGGTGCGACCAGCATGGACACCACGACCGCGACCGCGAAGATGATCCGCTTGACGGGCACGGCCGCGGAAAGCGAAGAGTGGAGCCTTGGACTGACGCGAGACGGCCAGACAACCTACCATCGCTATTACGTGGCCAAGGCGGGCGCGACGCTGGACGACGTGGCCGCCGGACTCGTGTCTGCGCTGAACGAAAATACGACGGCCCAATTCGTGGCCGGCGCGCGGGGCGACACGCTGGTGCTGACGAACGTCACGGGGGCCGCGTTTGACGTCTCGCTGTCGATCACGCCGGTCAAAGCGATCCAGGCCACGATCGATCATGACGCCGGGCAGATCGGCCGGGATGACGCCTGGTTCCGCTATTCGGGCATCGAGACGATCACCGACTCGTCGGCCGCGACGCATCGAACCTGGACGGGGACCAACCGCGACGACGCGGTCCGGCTGAGCCAGGAGGGCGCGGCGGCGGTGAAGATCGAGAGCGACAATGGCCGCTTCCTTCCCTTCTCGCTGGCCGAGCCGACAGGGACGCTGACGCTGCGGGGCGACGCGGGTGACGACACCGTGACCTTCGGCGACCTCGGCCTGACGGCCGCCCTGGCGATCGCTGGCGGCGCCGGCCATGATCGCGTGTTCTTCGAGTTGCAGGCCGAGGCAAACGCCACGAGCCTCGACGTGGCAGCGGGAACGGCGAGTCTGGACGCCGGCACGTTGTTCACGTACTCGGATGTGGAGAGCCCCGAGAACCTGATCGTCCAGGCGACGGATGGGCCCGACCAGATCGTCCTCGCGCCGGCCGCCGCGGGGTACTATTCCGTCAGCGCGAACACGTTCGGGACGATCACCTTCAACGACCCCGGCACCGCAGGCTCGCTGACGATCCTTGCCGCTGCGGGCGACGATACGATCGACAGCTCGACGATCGTCGACTTCGTCCCGGCCCTCACCTTGGACGGCGGTGACGGCAGCGACAGCCTCACGCTTGGCAGCGGGCACTATCACACGTTGAGCTACGGCACCGCGAACGAGAGCGTAGACGGCTTGTTCACGGTGGACAACTTCGTCTTCAAACCGCGAGCTTCCATCGACAACCGGGTCCACATCTGGCGGCCGGTCGCGGGCCAGATCGCGCTGGATGAGCAGAGTGGCGTTTTGCCGGGAGTCAAGACCACGACGATCCGCGACCCGTTGGTATCCTTGAACGTCAGTACGGGCTTCAACGCGCAAGGGACGACGGAGCACATCCATGTAGGCCAGAAGTTCGACGGCACGCTGTCCGCGCTCGGCACCCTCAACGCGGACCTTACGCTCGACGGCGGCAGCCTCCATAGCGACGACGGTCCCGACAGCATCGTGATCTACGGAGATCTCGCGCTGAACGGCAATGACCTCCGCATGAAGGCCGAGACGATCACGATTGCCGACGGCGTCACGGTCTCGACGAGCGAGGCGACCGGTCAAGCCGGGAGCATCACTTTGGACGGCCACACGATCACCATCGGGGCCGGCGCAAAGCTGCTGGCCGAGGGGGCGAGCATCGAGACCTCCGGGGACATCGCGATCAGCGCCGTCGACGATACGTCGATTTGGACCCCGGGGCTGGACATCGATATTTCGGAGGTCGACGTCGTCCTCTCCTCGGATGCTCAACTCAAGGGCCGGGACGTCACGATCCTGGCCACCGCGGACAACCGCCAGGTCAGCGGCGCTACGGGGGTGGCGGGCGATCTGGCAAATATCGCCGGCAACGTGCTGGAAGGGCTGTTGACTTTCGAGGCCACCTTGGCCTGGGAACAGGTCGACTCGAAAATCGACCTCCAAACCGGCTCGACAATCGCGGCCCGCGATTTCACGGCCTATGCCCGCAGTTACGGGAAGATCCAGGCTGCGCCGCTGGCTTCGATTATCGGCGGGTTCGGGGTCGGAATTATCCTGTCGGATGCCACGGTCGACGTGGCCGGCACGGTCACGACCGCCGGCGATCTGACCGTCCGGGCGACGACGGATCACTGGTTGGACGTGGTCAATGACAACACGGCGGTCAAGCGAATCGCCGTGGGCTTCGCTTTGGGGATCATCGTCTCCGACACCAACGCCCGCGTGACCGACGACGCGGTATTGGATGTCGGCGGCAGCCTGTACATCCTGGCGGACACAATCGACCGCACCCGCGTGATGTCCCGGTCCCCGTCGGGAAACGACGGCTCGCTGGCGATCGCCGCCGCGATCTCCGTCGAGGACGGCGACACGAACGCCTGGCTTGACGGCACCGCCACCGTGGCCGGGGACGTCGAGGTGTCGGCGACCGCGGTTCAGGACATGGTGCCGGTCAAGAAGCTGTTCGTGATGCCGTCGGTGACCATCGGCACGATGGCCCAGGCGGGAACGGGCAGCAACTCGAAAGGCGATCTCCTGGACGACACCAAGTCGAGTCTCACATCGCCCGTCTCCGGCTTCATCTCGGAGGTCTTGCTTCCCAAGCTGCAGGCAAAGATCACCAAGGGTCCGCCGGACACGAGCATCCCCAAGGACGACAGTGCCTTCGATGCGGCGGGCGGGATCTCGGTCGTGGTCGACACCAACCGGACCGTCGCCCGGATCGGCGATAGCAACGCTGACGGCGACGACCGCAGCGGAGAGGTTGACGCCGGCGGCGACGTCGCGGTGCACAGTTCGATCGCGAGTTCCCCGTGGATCAGCGCCAGCGCTTCCGCGGCAGCCAACCCCGATACCGCATCGGTTACCAGCCCCAGCAAGATCTCCGGGGCCGTGGCCCTGAGCGTTGGCATCTGCAAGAACGATGCGCAAGCCTACGTGGGCTCGGCGGCGACCGTCGACGCCGCCGGCGCGCTGTCCGTCAACGCCGAGACGCTCAGCGACTTCTCCTTCGCCTGGCTCAAGAACCTGGTCGATCCCTGGCTCGAAACGGCCACCTATACAACGGAAGACGCCGAGCAGGACGTCAAGGTCTACGCCGGCGACACGGTCGAGATCGGCGACAACCACACCGGCGGCGGCGACGTGGGCACGTGGTACGAGTACCTGGGCACAACGCCGAAAGATATTGCCTTGGCCAGCGAGGACTTCAGCGACGAGACGCTGTGGGCGGCCATCAACCCGGCGGCTCGGAAACGGGACGCGTTTCTGACGATCCTGCCGAGCTATCTGAGCGGCGATTTCGGGTTCTCGAATTGGATCGCCAACTCGATGAGTATCGCGACGGCCAACGGCGCGGAACTGGCCGTCGCCGGGGCGATCACGTTCCTGAACCTCCGGCAGAACGCCGAAGCGGTGATTCGCAGCGGCGCGTCGATCAACCAGCAGAGTCCTGCGAGCGTCGATCAGGCCGTGTCGGTCGTGGCCACCAACCACAACGAAGCCGTGAATCTCGGCGGCAATGTCGCACTGCCGTCCTTGCAGGTCGCGGCGGACAAGAGCGGGATCATCAAGCCGAAGATCCCGTTTACCAGCTTGCAGATCCCGATCCCGTTCAAGACCATCGGCAAGCCAATCGACCCGTGGAGCTGGAACAATACGAAGAAGTGGTGGAAGGATGCGTTCGCCAAACCCGGGGCCGGCACCGGCGCGGAGGAAAAGGGGGCGGTCGGCGTCACCCTGCTGGGCTTCCACTTCGACGATACCACGACGGCGAAAATTGAGGACGAGGCACGCGTGCGCGCGGACAGCCTGTGCGTCAACGCGGAAACGAACGTGTTGAGCGTCGACATCGGCGCGTCGGGCGGCCAGGCCGGCAACGTGGGCTTCAACGGCGCGCTGGTGCTGAACGTCGTGCGGAACAAGACCCTGGCCCAGATCGCCGGCGGCGCCATCATCGACGTGGGCTCCGGCCTGGTCTTCGATCCGGACCAGACCGATCCGGCCGAGAACGGTTCCGTCGTCGTGAAGGCCAGCGACGACTCCTTCGTCATCGGCCTGGAAGGCGGCGTGGCCGTTTCCGACCACGTCGGGATCGGCGGAGCGGTGGGAGTGAGCGTGATCCTGCGCGACACCCAGGCCGTCGTCGGCGACTTGGAAGGCGATGCGCCGTCCGTGGTGAAAGGCAGTCTCACCGCCGGCGGGAACGTGCTGGTCGGCGCCCACAACGGCGGCTTCCTCGGCAACTTTGCCGTGTCCGGCAGCTATGCCGACGGCAGCGCAAAGCCGCAAACGCAGGCGGAGCCGCAAAGCCCCGATCAGTCATTCCTGAGCGGCTTGCTGGGTGCCGCGAAATCCCTGCTGTCCAAGAAAGACCAGAGCGACAGCACGGGAGGAATCCCGAGCAACGTCACCGGCTACTCGATGCCCAAGTCAGGAATCGCGGTCTCCGGTTCTGCAACGGTACAGGTGATCGACGACGACGCCCGGGCCTATGTGCTCGATAGCGGACCGATCGTTGTCTCGGGCGGTGGTCTCGTCGTGGAGGCACGGAACTCGACCAGCCACGGGGCGCTGGCTGGCGCCGTCGCCTTTGGCAAGTCGTCGTCGTACATGAAGAGTGCCGGCATCGCGGGCGCTTTCGGGGTCAATATCCTGACGGGCGATACCAAAGCCTTCGTCGATGGCGCGGCCAGCCTCGATTTGAACGCGCTGGAGATCGAAGCAATCCGCAGCGGCTGGACCGTTTCGCTGACCGCGGGCTTCGGCCTGGCGCGGGGCGACAAGGCGGTCGGCGTCGGCGGTTCGGTGAGTGTCGATGTCACGATGTACACGGTGGAATCGCTGCTGCAAAACACCGCGGGCGTGGTCCACGGTCCGGTCACGCTGGACGCCAGCGACGACACCAACCGGATCACCATCGGCGGCGCGGGCGGATTCGGCGCCAAGGCCGGATTTGGAATCGCCTTTGCCTTCTCGTATTCCGAGAACGACGTGCGGGCCGAGATGTCCCAGGTGACGGACCTCAAGCATGCGGGCGACCTCGACGTGCGGGCCACCGCCGACGGGTTGATCGTGTCGGTCACGGGGTCCATCGGAATTGCCACGGGATCGCGTTACGTCCAAGGCGGCTATGCGGCGGCGGGGACCGTCTCGGTGAATTACGTTCACAACACCGTGGAAGCCAACATCCTCGACAGCCGCACGACGGGCGACTCGGCCGGCAACATCACGGTACACGCCGAGGACCGCTCGTCCATCTACTCGTTTGCCGGCGCCTTGGCGATCGGGAAAGAACGCGGCATCGGCGCGGCGATCGCGGTGAATGTACTCGATAACGCAGTTCGCTCCGCGGTCGAGGGCTCGACCCTCACGACCATCGTGGGAAGCTTCACGCAGACGGCCCAGGAGACGGGCACCGTCGTCTCGCTGGCGGTCGCAGGGGCCGGTTCCAAGAAGCTGGCCATCGGCGCTTCGGTGGGCATCAATCTGTTTGTCAACACGATCGATGCGCACGTGGCCGACAGCACGGTCCAGGCCTCCGCTGCGTTAACGCTGCAAGCGGACGATCGGGAAATCTCCGTGGCCCTGGGCGGCGGGCTGGCGGTTTCCACGGAGCAGGCGGCCGCCGGCGCGGCTGTCGGTATCAACCTCATCTTCGATTCCGTCACGGCCGGTGTGGACGGATCGACGCTTGCTTCGACGGGGTCGACCGTGATCATCAGTGCGGACGCCGAGGAAGTGCTGGTCGGCGTCACGCTGGGCGGAGCCCTGGGGAAACAGTTTGCCCTGGGCGGCTCGGTGTCCGTCAGCGTGGTGGTGAACACCGTCGAGGCCGCGGTGACCGGCGCATCCACGATCACCGCCGCGGGGGATGTCGGGGTCACGGCGGATGACCAGATCACGGTGGTCGTCGTGGCCGGTGGCTTTGCCGGATCCAAGACGGCCGCGGTCGGCATCGCCGCCTCGACCGTCTATGAACAGAACGCGATCCACGCGCTCGTCGACGGCTCGACCGTCACCTCGACGGCCGGAAAGGTTACCGTGGCCGCCGGGATCGCACCGCCGGACACCGCGGCCGACCTGGCGGACATCAGCCTGGGCACGTCCGGGATCGTGCTGCCGGAGACGAACAGCTCGCAGATCATCAACCTGACCGTGGGTGGAGCCGGCTCCAGCGGCGCGATGGCCGCGGGCGTTAGCCTGTCGGTCAACGTCATCAACAATACGATCGCCGCGGAGATCGTCCGCGGTTCGCGGGTGGATGCGCAGGGTGACGTGACGGCTTCGGCCATCGACGCGTCCTCGATCGAGGCTCTATCCGTCGGCGCCGCGGGCGCCAACGAGGTAGCGGTCGGCGGCGGGGCAGCGGCCAATGCGATCACCAATACCCTGCTCGCCAGGATCGACGGGGCCACCGTTTCTTCGGATGCCAACGTGATTGTCACCGCGGAATCGTCCGCGATCATCCGCGCGCTGGCCATCGGCGCTTCGGGAGCCGGCACGGTTTCCGTTGCCGTCTCGGCGCTGGGCAACGCGATCGCCAACGAGGTGACGGCCGGCATTACGGGCGGCTCGACGGTGACGGCCGGCGGAGATGTTTCCGTTTCCGCCATCGACCAGGCGCCGAGCGTGCTTCCCGACTGGATGCTGTCCGAAGAAAAAGAGGCCGAGCTGGATACGGCCCTGGAAGGCACGCCGGTCGATCTGAACGCGGGCATCCTGGCGATCATGGTCAGTGTGGCCGGTTCGGGGACCGTGGCGGTCAGTGCGGCCGTCTCGGGAAATGTGATCACGAACGCGGTCAGCGCGGAGATCGACGGGGCTGACGTAACCGCCGGCGGGGACGTCGTGGTGTCTTCTCTGTCAGATTCCGGCATTATCGCGATCACCGTGGGCGTGGGCGCCGCGGGGACGGTGGCGGTCCAGGCGTCCGCTTTTGGCAACGTGATTACCAACAGCATCGAGGCCTTCATCGGCGGGAACTCGACGGTCGAGGCCGGAGAACGAGTGGACCTTGCGGCCATCGACTCGTCGTCCATGAATTCGATTGCGGTCAGTGTGGCCGCCTCCGGCACGGCGGCCGTCACGGCCATTGTCGGCGCGAACGTGATCGCGGATACGGTCGCGGCCGGCATCGCCGATTCCACGGTGGCCAGCGGGACGACTTTGGACATCCACGCCGAAACCCGGGCGACGGTCTACGCCTTGGCTACCGGTGTGGGAGCCTCGGGCGTCGTCGCGGTCCAGGCGCTGATCGCGGCCAACGTGATCGTGGACGATACGGCGGCCACGATTACCAGATCCGCCGTCGATGCGGGCGGCGCCGTGTCGCTGGCCGCACGGAACTCGTCCAGCATCGATGCCCTGGTGGTCGGGGTCGCGGCCAGCGGCACGGTCGCCGTCACGGTGCCTCTGGTGGTGAACGACATCACGAACACGACGCGAGCTGCCATCACGGATTCGATCCTGACGACGGACTCGAGTCTCACCGTGTTTTCCGAGTCGTCGAACGTCATCCGGGCTCTGTCGGTCGGCGTCTCGGCTTCCGGCGTGGTGGCGGTCACCGTGTCGGGCCTGGGCAACGTGATCACCAACACGCTATCGTCGTTGATGACGGGATCGACGATTGTCGCGGCTGGGGACGTGAGCCTGTCGGCAAACGACGTGGCTCCGGGGCTTCTTCCCGAGTGGCTGCTCCCAGACGATAAAAGAGAGGACGTGAACGCGGCCCTCGAAGACTCGCCTATCGACCTGGATGCAAACATCCTGGCCGTCATGGTCAGCGTGTCCGGGTCCGGCAAAGTGGCTGTGAGCGGCACGGTTTCGGGCAACGTGATCACCCATGCGATCACCGCCGACATCGTCCACTCCGCGGTGACCTCCGGCGGATCGGTTTCCCTGGACGCGTCGACGGATTCGGGGATCATCGCCTTGATCGTGGGCGTGGGCGCCTCGGGCGCCGTGGCAGTCGATGCCAGCGGGTTTGGCAACGTGATTACCAGCGCGGTCGAGGCTCAGATCGAGGACACCTCGACGGTCGACGCGGCGGGTTCGGTGGATCTTGCCGCGCAGAACGAATCGTTCATCCGGTCTGTCGCGGTCAGCGTGGCCGCCTCGGGCGGCGTGGCGGTTTCTGCCATCATCGGCGCGAACGTGATTGTCAGCACCATCGCGGCGGGCATTGCCAATTCGAGGGTCAACAGCGGGAGTGCGCTGAGCGTCGACGCCAGGAACAAGGCGACCATTTACGCCTTCGCCACCGGTGTCGGGGCAACGGGAGCCGTCGCCGTCCAGGCGTTAATCGCTGCCAATGTGATCGTGGACAACACGTCGGCCACGATTGCGAATTCGACCGTTGCGGCGGGTGGCGCGGTATCCCTGACCGCCACAGACACTTCCACGATCGACGCCTTTGTCGTGGGCGTTGCCGCCAGCGGCACGGCGGCGGTCGAGGTTCCCATCGTCGTGAACGACATCACGAACACGACCCGGACCGCCGTCACGGATTCGACCCTCACGACCAGTTCCAGCCTGGCCCTGCTTGCCGAGTCGTCGAACGTCATTCGGGCCATCTCGGTGGGCGTCTCCGCCTCGGGCACGGTGGCGGTCACGGTCGCGGGCTTGGGGAATGTGATCACCAACACGCTTGCTTCCGAAATCAACGGTTCCGCGATCGCGGCCGCCGGGGGCGTGAGTCTGTCGGCCGAGGACATCGCCCCCAGCGCGATCCCCGAGTGGATCATGCCGGAGGACAAGCGGGAGCAGGTCAACGCGGCGATCGAAGACTCGCCGTTTGACCTCGATACCAACATCCTGGCCATTCTGGCAAGCATTTCCGGTTCGGGCGCCGTTGCGGTCAGCGGCGCCGTCTCGGGCAATGTGATCGCCAATACCATCCGGGCGGACATCGTGGACTCCGAAGTCACCGCCGGCGGTTCGGTGACGCTCGACGCCGCGACCGATTCCGGGATCATCGCCCTGACCGTGGGCGTGGGAGTTGCCACGTACGCGGCGGTCAGCGCCACCGGGTTCGGGAACGTGATCACCAACACCGTGGCGACGACGATCGATAGCGACTCGCTGGTCGCGGCCGGTGGCGAGGTGGATCTGGCGGCCGCCGATCAGTCCCGCATCCGCTCGGCCGCGCTCAGCATCGCGGGCTCGGGCGGTGTCGCCGTTACGGTCGTCATCGGAGCCAACGTGATCACCAACAGCGTCACGGCCATGATTTCCGGATCCACCGTGACGGCCGAGTCCGGAGTGTATGTCCAGGCCGAGACAGCAGCGGCGATCTACAGCTTTGCGGGCGGCATGGCGTTCTCTGCCGCGGCGGGAGCGGCCACGCTGGCGGCCAATGTGGTCACCAACACCACCGAGGCGCTCATCGAGAACTCGACGGTCAACGCCGACAACGTCGCCGTGCGGGCCTCCGATGCGGCGACCATCCAGTCGCTGTCCGGCGAGATGGCGATCGGCGTCCTGGGCGGTCTCGGCGGCGGAGCGGCCTACAACGTGATTGGCAATCGCGTCACCGCCCAAGTGCTCAACAGTTCGGTCACGGCGTCCGCGGGAAATGTGGTCGTCCAGGCCCTCGGCTCCGGGACAATCGAGGCCGTGGCAGCCGGCGGGGCGGGCGGAATGATGGCCGGTGTAGCCGGGACGATCGCCATCCAGACGATCGGCAACACGGTCGAAGCCCTGATCGATACCAGCACCGTTGTGGCGAGCGGCACGGTGCTGGTCCTCGCGCGCTGGGACGGCGACATCACCGCAGACGGCGGCACGGGCGCCGTCGGCGGATACCTGGGCATCGGCGGCACGATCGTCACCAACACGCTGGCGAACCACGTCTCGGCGGTCATCGACAGCTCGGCGGTCACCGCCGGCGGGACCGGCACGGGCGTCGACGTCTCCCGCTGGAGCAAAGCGGCCAACGCGACCGGCTGGCAGGATGACCGTCTGGCGGAAACGACGGAGACGTTCTACGGCGTGGCCGTGGTAGCCGACAGCCAGGAAACGATCGACTCGTCCTTTGCCACGGGCAGTATCGGCGGCGTGGGTCTGGCCGTGAACAAGGCGGTCAATCTGGTCACGGACGTCACGCAAGCCGCCATCTCCGATTCTTCGATTACGCAGCAGTTGGACGGTAGCGCTGGTGTCGTCGTACGAGCGAGTCAATCCACGGACGTGACGAACCAGGGCGGCGCGGTCGGGGCGAACGGCGTCGGTGTGGTCGGCGGCTTTGACACCACACTGATCGACAACACGACGTACGCCACGATCGGGAACGCGACGACACACGCGTCCGTCCAGGCCGGTTCCGGCGGCGTCGAGGTCAGCGCCTGGACCCAGGAACTGGTCTCGTCCCAGACAGGCAGTGCGGGCGTCAGTGCGCTCGGCGCAGCCGGCGCGGTCAGCGCGGTCGAGATCCTCTCTGATACGCAGGCCCAGGTCGAGGGGGCGGAGTTGACAACCGCCGGCGACTTGAACGTCCTGGCAACGCGGATTGCCGATGTGGGCACCAAGGCCGGAGCGCTCAGTATCTCGTTGCTGGCCGGTGTGGGCGGAGCGGTCGATTACGTCACCATCGCGGGCGAGACCGCAGCGTCGGTGGATACGGCGAGTGTCGATACGGCTGGCGATACGGCGATCCGTGCGACCAGTCATGCTCGGATCAACGGCCGCAGCGGAACGGCCGGCGCGGGTGGCATCGCGTCGGTCGTCGGCGCGGCTTCGGTGCATTTGATCGAGACGGTGACTCGGGCTTACCTGGGCGGCGGCCCGAGCCCATTCAATCCGACGACGCATCCCGGCCAGGACGTGACGATCCTGGCGGTGGATCACGCCGGGATCGACAGCAGCGCCGGGTCCGTGGCCGGGTCGCTGGTCGCGGGTGTGGGCGGATCGCTGGACGTGGGCGTGATCCGAAACTCGGCAACGGCGGAAATCGGCCCAGGCGCAACGGTTCAAGCCGGTGGCGACGTCACGGTCGACGCCCAGTCGACCCAGGACGTCGTATCGTACGCCAAAGGCTATGCGATCGGCGCATTGGCCGGCATCGGCGGCTCGATTTCGGCGATTGGGATCGGCGGCGGTTTGGGCGACGAGGCGCACGACGAAGCCGATAAAGCCCGCAGTGGGATCAACGGGCTGCTGGACCTGTCCGGGGGCCTCGAGGGCTTGGCCAGCGACGATCTCTCCGAGCGGATCAACGCGGCGCTGTCGAAACACTCGCTGAGTATCGACGCCGCGATCACTAGCGAGCCGGAAACCGTCGGGGCGGTCTTGGCGATCGTCGGCAGCCTGACGCAGGTGACGGCCGGCGGCAACGTGCGGATCGCTGCGCAGAGCACCCCTGCGGCCCGCTCGGACTGTGGCCAGATCACCGGCGGCATCGTGGCGGTGGGCGGCTCGTTGGCGGCGGTTGAACTGGCCGCTCCGGTCGCGGCCATGCTGGGCGATCAGGCCGAGTTGAGCGCGGGCGGGGAGGTCACGATCGAGGCCGAATCGCGGCCGACAGTGACGATCGACGTCACGACCGGAGACTACTCGGCCATTGTGGGCGTCGGTTCCGCGCGGGTCGAAGTCGGATTGGACCTGAGCACGCAGGCGACCATTGGCGAGTCGGCCAGGATGGATGCGGGCGGTGCCGTGCAGATTTCCGCGCTGACGGTCGTGGACGGCTTGTCGGCCGTGGCCATTGGCACGGTGGGCTCGCTGCTGGCCTATGGCGAGGTCGAGGTGAACGGCCAAGCCGACTTGGAGACGCTGGCCACGATCGGCGTGGACGCACGCGTCGTGGCGGGCGGCGACGCCACGGTCCTGGCTCGCTCGGAGGTCACGGATCTCGAGGTCCAGGCGAGCGGCGGTGGTGGTGGCCTGGCCGGAGCCGGCGGAGCCTGGGCGGAGTTCGCGTTCAGCACACTGAATACCGACGTGACGGTCGGCGGTTTCAGCGAGTTGATCGCGGAGGGCGACGTCCAGTTAACGGCGACGTCGATCCTCGATCAGACCGCGTTGGTCAGCCAGGACTTAGGTGCCGTCGCGGCCGGGGCATCGGTGAAAGCCGAGGTAGCGGCCGTGATGCTGACGACGGTCACCGTCGGACAAGGCGCCCAGGTGTCCGGCAGAACGGTGACCACCACCGCCGATGCCGCCCAGATTCGCGGCCACGCCTGGGCGGACTGCGACGTGAAGGGACTCCAGGCGAAATCCGAGTCCTGGACGCAGGTCTGGTACGTGGTCACCTCGACCGTCTGGATCGGAGTGAACGCGACGGTGGCCGGGCGGGAGGCCGTGAACCTCACCGCCCAGGGAGCGAACCTGGATGCGCAGACCATCTCGGATATCGACTGCGGCGGGCTGGCCGCCAAGGTCAAAATCAAGGCCTACAACCACGTCGACCTCAACACGATCGCCGACGTGGCGGGCGGCGCCAAGCTCCAGACCGCTGCGCTGGCCGTCAGCAGCGATCCGTACTCCGGGACGCAAGTCTACAACCAGAGCGCGGGCACGGTGCATACCACGAGCCTGCGGGACATCGAGTACGATACGCCCTACGACTGCGTGCGCGACTCGCGCGTCGAGTTTGATGGCCGGGCGGTGTATCTGCCCGCCCTGGGCCTGTCCCTGCACGTGGACGCCGCCGGCAACATCGTCGAGGCGACGGGCTTGGTGGCGCACCGCAACGAAGTCGCCCGCGAGATCGCCGTCGAGGACTTCCTGTACTCCGGGGTAGGCCAGCCGACGGCCACCTTGGTCGCCGTGGGCGGAACCATCGTGGGAACGGGCGAGTTCGTCCGCGGATTTGCCGAGAGCTGCCAAATGATCAACGAGTCGGATTACGCCTTGCGGACCGGCGCGATCCTGGACGGCCTGGGCGCGGGGCCGGTCGATTGGTTCGTCAATACGTCCGCCACCGACACCGGCGGGTTCACGTACACGAGCAGCGAAGTGACCCCGGGCATGATGCACCTGGACGTCGATTCGGTCGGCGACGTGCAGTTGGGCGACACGATCTGGCTGCCGCACGGGACGGTGGAGATTCGGACGGCGGGTGATCTGTTGGACGTCGCCCCCGAGGGCATGATCGTGACGGCCCAGTCCACGACCTTGGCCGCGGACGGGAACATCGGCAGCCAGACCGCACCGATTTCCGTGACGGCGGAAGACGAGTCCTTCGTCCTGCTGCGGGCCACCGCGGGGACGAACGCATGGCTGGCGGGCCGGGCCACGTTCGCCGATCCCGCAGCGGCCGGCATGATGCTGTACATGGGCGACCTGACGGCGGGCGGCGATTTGAACCTGACGTACGTCGGCGCGTCACGCAAGACCGAGGCGGGTGAATGGGAGGCGATCCCCGCGACGCTGCAATTGTCCGAGGCCGCGAGCGCGGGCGGCGACTTTAACCTGACGCACCAGTCCGCCGGCAGCCTGACCGTGAATCGACCGATCACGGCCGACGACGTGGAACTGGAAGTGTGGAGCGGCAGCGTCTATCTGCAGGAGCCGATCACCGCGACGCACACGGTGAGGATTCAAGCCGGGCGGGAAGTCGTGGGCGGCCCGGACCAGCAGATCACCGCGCACGACATCATTCTGCACTCCGACACGGCCCTCGGCGGCGGCGGAGATGCTGCGTTGAAAGTGAACCTGACGGGCGGGGTGCTCGATGCACAGGCCGGCGTCGACGCGCAAATCGTCAGCAGCGGCGGAACGTTCACGGTTGCCCGCCTGTTCGTGTCCGCCGGCGGCGCGACGCTGACCGTGCCCGACACGGCCGGCAGCGACGACCTGATCGTGCTGGCGCCGAACGCGAGCCTGTATGCCGAGCGGAACCTCACCTTGAGCGCCGGGGATGGCCTCTCGCTGGGCAGCGGCGCGGTCATGCGGTCGCCGATTTCGGTTACCCTGGCCCTCGACAACGAGCCGACCGATCCGGATCCCGGTTCGGGCCTGACGCTGGATTTCTCTGGCGGATTCTTCTCCGACACGCCGGTAATCAAGATCAGGACCGGAGCGGATGACGACACGATCCGCGTCACCGATTTGCCGGAGGCGGCAACCGTACTGGACATCCACACCGGCGCGGGCGACGATCGCTTGCTGCTGGGAGACGCCGATCACGTCGTCCGCTGGCTCAGCGGCACGATTCTGTTTGACGGGGGAGCGGGCTCCGACGCGATCACAGTGGACAATTCCGGAGCTGCCGTAGCGGGAACCGGGACGCTGTGGCTGGACAATGAAACCTCGCTACCGTATCGCGATGCCACGACGCCGCTGATCCGCATGTCCGGCATGGGGGACCTGTGGTACCTGGGCGTCGAGGATCTCGACCTCGCTCTCGGCCTGCCGTCCGTGGAAAGCGTCATCGACGTCGACGGTACCGGCGCAGACGTGGCGACGGTCAGGATCACGGGGACCCCGGCTCAGGATCGGTTCCGCGTGGGAAACGGATCGGGCCTGCCGCTGTCGGGCGTTCACGGCCTGATCCGCATCGATGGCGGCGCCGCCGGCGAGGACCGCTTGGAGATCATCGAAAACCAGGCCCTGGCGGGCGTTTCGTTCAGCGATGATCGACTGACCGCAACCACCTTCACCGGCCAGGGCATCAGCGGCGGCATCACCTGGGACCGGATCTCCAGCCTGAGCATCTCGCTGCTGGGCAACACCGATCTGACCATTGCCGCGGCGCCGGTGGCCGAGACCAGCGTGGCCGTCGGTTCGGGCTCGGTCGAGCATTTCGTCCGGGTCGGCGAGGGGAACTTCAGCGACGCGGCGGGCCAGGCGGCCTTCCCGGCCGGACGGAGTCTGACGGTCAGCACGACGGGCACCAACTACACGTTGGAGATCGACGACCACCTGAACGCCACGGCCTACACCGCCTTGCTAAACGGCGACGGGCTTTCCATCAACGGCTTCTGGCCGCTGTCGTCGGGCTTTACCAAGGAGCGTCTGCTGGCTGGCTCCGGCGGCGGCACGGTGGCCGTGCTGGGAGCACCTGCCAACCTGAAGCGGGCGACGATCGTCGGCGGGGCGGGTGCGGATCTGGTCGTCGTCTCGGCGCTGCCTTCCGGGACGGTGCTTGATGTTCAGGCACGGGCAGGCGACGACGAATTGCGCATTGCCGGGGCGGCCGCCCTGCAAGGTACGGTCGGGCCGGTGTTCTTCCAGGGCGGGACCGGCACGGACCGACTGTGGCTGAGCGCCTTGGACGCCGCCGCCACGCTCCCGGCGTTGTACGTCGATCAACCCGCCGCCACGCTCTGGCCGTACATTGGGACCGCGTTCCCTGCGGTGCGCGGCCTGGGCTTGACCAACGGCGTGTACTATGACGCCGAGACCTTGGACCTCACTCTTACTAACCTGGCCGACAACGTCTTCCTGAACCAGACCGCGGCCGGCACGCAAAGCCTGACCATCTACGGGATGGGCGGCGATGATGCGTTCTATCTGGGCGGTGGGAATGCCTTGGCCGACCTGCACGGCCAGATCACGCTCAGCGGCGGCGACAACGACGCTGGCACCAACGGCGATCGGATGGTCGTTCAGAACGCGACCGCGACCGCCGATTTCGATAGCAGCACGGGCTATGACAACGTGTTGGACATGGGGACTTTCTCCGGTCAAGGGTTGGACCAACCGCTGGCGTTCAGCGGCTTCGAGGATTTGGGCGTGTTCCTGGGGAGCGGCCGGGACTCGCTGGCCGTGGGTCTGATCGGCGGGGATGTCGGTTCGCTGCAGATCTCGCTGGGCGGCGGCGACGACCGCCTGAGCATCGACACCAGCGTACTGTTCTCCGGCGTCTTGACCATGGCGGGCGGAACCGGGGCCGACCAGGTGGTGCTCGATGACCGCAGCGGCGGTCTCGACCGGAACATCGTCATTCAGGGCGCCGTCCTGCAGGGCCTGCCCGCCGCCGGCGGCCAGATCGGCCTGGGCAGCGATTTCGAATCCGCGCGACTCCTGCTCAGCAACCAAACGAACCGCGTGGAGTTCGACGGCATGAGCCTGCCGCTGGACGTAGTGAGCGGCCAGGGCGGGACCACCTACGTCGTGACATCGTTGGCGGCCGGGAAGACACTCGCGCTGCAAGGCGGCAGCGGCCGCGATGTCTTGCAGGTGGGCCAGACCGCGGGTAAGACGGTCAACGGTACGGTGACTTTCCAAGGCGGCGACGAGCACGATGGCGCGTACATCTATGCCTTGGCGGCCGGGGGATCTGTCTGCTTTGACGGTGGCGCGGGCAACGACTTCTTGACCAACGTCAGCGATAGCGCGACCACGGGCAGCCTGCAGGCGATCGACGGTGCCGTGACCTTCTTCGGCGGCGTGGGAACCGACACGCTGGACCTCAAGCACACCACCGCAGCCGGCACGGTCAATTTCGATGCGATGATTCCGCCGGGCGGCAGCGAAGAAGCAGCCCACATCGGCGGACTGGGCATGTCCGCGGGTATCTGGTACGACGCGGACCAGGTGGGCCTGCAATTGGGTTCGACGGACGGCCAGGCGAACCAGGTCTACATCGATGCCACTGCGCCGGGGCTCACCGACCTGCTGGTCGTTGGCGGTGCGGGTGAAGACGACTTCCATGTGGGCGAGAGTCTGAGTCATACGTTGGCTGCCATTCACGGCACCCTGGACCTCCGCGGCAGCAATTCGCCGCTGGCCTCCGGCGAAGGATACGAGGACCGGCTGTTCATCGACAACGTCGGCGACACGGCGAGCCATACCGACACCACGATCACCGCTCACGCTTTCAGCGGGATGGGCCTGCCCGGCTCGATCAGCCTCTACAACATCGCCTGGGTCACGGTCACGCCCGGCAGCGGCGGCGACCGGATCATGCTCGAATCCGTGCCCTTCATGGTTTATCCCGACGGGTATGGCCGGGCGTACAGCTATCTGACCATCAACGATCTGAACGCCGACGACATCGTCTACATGACGCCGGAGGTGGCGGCCGGGCTGTACGACTACGTCAACTGGCGGCTCAACGATTCCGCCACAACCGGCGCCTTCGACGGCCTCGGCGTGGAGTGCGATCCCGGAAACGTGACGATCGACGCGGACCACAATCTGTCGGCGCTGATCGGCCTGTACGACTACGCCTCGACCTCGATCGACGCTGTCTGGGCGTCCAGCGGCTGGGTCGAGTACGTCGACACGAGCCCGGACGGGCGCGTCTCGATGTACCGCTGGCACTCCGCGACTAATCAGAGCCAGGACATCACGGTCTTCGCCAGATCCAGCGCCGGCCTGGTCACGGCCAGCACGCTGCACGTCACCGCCTCGCCCTTCGTGCACGTGCAGAACCAAAGCGGCGTGGAAGGAGATGTCACGCTGACGGGATCCATCACTCATCCCGGTTTGGCCACCGGTGAAACTTATACGGTCCAGTGGCGGGTCTGGGATGCCAGCAGTGGCAGTTTCGTCACGTCAGTCGGCGGAACCGTGACGCGGACCGGTGACGCGCTGGTCGGAACGGTCACCGGCACCGCGGCGTTGAAGGTGGGGACCTATTCGGTCGCTCTGAGCGTGAGCGACAGCAACGGGACGGTGTTGTCCGGTGTCGCCACGGTGACCATCGCCAACCAATCGCCGGTCGTGGACCTTGGGCCGGCCCAACAGGTGGTAGGTTTCTCCACATCTCTGGTCGGCGTGATTTCCGATCCCGGCCTGCTGCTGGGCGAAACCATGTCCTCGTACGCGTGGGTGGTGACCAGCGAGGCGACGGGCGAGACGGTGGCTACGGGCTCGTCCGAGACTTTGGCTTTGACGGTGCCGTCGTACGGCGCGTACGCGGCCAAGTTGACGGTCATCGATGCCCACGGCGGCACCGGCAGCGATGCGGTGCGGGTGTTCTTTGCGGCCAGCGGAAGCGAGTTCCCTCCGATTGTGGACGCCGGCCCCGACGTGACCCTGGACATCCACGAAGACACCGTCCAGCTCACCGGAACCTATCCCGACGGCGATCTCAGCGATCCGAACATCACCGCCAGCTGGGCGATCTACTTTGTCGTGGGGGCGAACAAGTACCCGGTCCAGTCCGGCAGCGGTTGGACAATCACTCCGTCGTTTAAAGCTGGGGCAGGGACGTATCTGGCGGTCTTCTCCGTCAGTGACTACGGGCACGTCGGCAGCGACTCGTTGACGATCACGGCCACGGAGACGCCGTACGTCGTCACGACGAACCCCGTGGTGACGTACGAAGGCGCCAACGTCGGCGGGGCCACCGGGCCCTACCTGGCCCGCTTCACAACCCGCGTGCCGATCACGGATGCGGCCGGCAGCCAGTTTGCCGCGACGATCGACTGGGGCGACGGCTCGCCCCTCGCAGACGGACTGCTGACCAGGAGCAACCGGATCTGGAAATACAACGCCGGCGGGGTCGATTACTACGAGTTCAGTTTCTTGGTGCAGGGGGCTGCGCTGCGGAGCTACGCCTCGAACAGCTACTCCGAGCCGGGCGGGGTCTACCCGATCTGCATCACGGTCACTCACCCGCTGCATGCGCCCCAAGTGATCCACAACACGGCGGAGGTCAACACGCACGCGCCGGTCATCATCAACGCAGGACTGACCCCCAGCGCGCCCGTGCTGGGCCAGACGACAACCCTGGCCGTCCAGTTCGGCGACGGCCCGGACTGGACGTATGACCGCGCGCTGCACGTTTTTTGGGGTGATGGCGTCGAGGAATACGTCTACCTGGCCAACGACCTGCGCACCGCGACGCTGTCCCACACGTATGCCGCTGCGGGCGACTACCTGGTGCGGACCACCGTCGAACGCAGGGATGAAGCGGGACACGTGGGCGCCAGCAGTCCGACGGCGAGTCATCTGGTGACCGTCACTGCCGAGCCGCAGATCGGGATCGCCAATCTGCCTGCTACCAGCCCGGAAGGCACGGCCATCAGCCTGGGGGTGACCGGGAACAGCTTCACCGGCGGTGACACGTTTGCCTGGACCGTCCTTCGAGGAGCGGACGTCTTTGCTACCGGCACGGGGAGCAGCTTCACTTTTGTCCCGCCGGACGATGACGTCTACATGGTGACTCTTGATGTGTCATCAACGGACGGCAACACGCGGCGGGCCACCGGAAGCGTCGACGTCACCGACGTGCCTCCGACGCTGACGCTCAGCGGAGCCGCCACCGTAGCCGAAGGGGCGACGTATACGCTGAACCTGAACGCCTCCGATCCCGGGACGGACACGATCGATTCCTGGAGCATCGACTGGAGTGACGGGACGGACCTCCAGGTTGTCTCCGGCAACCCGGCCTCGATCACTCATGTCTTCGCCGACGGTCCGGCGTCGTACACCATCAGCGCGCGGGGCGTCAACGAGGATGACAGCTTTGCCGCCGGCAACACCGTCGATGTCGCGGTGGCCAACATCGGCCCGACGGTGGTGATCAACGGCTTGCCCGCAACCAGCTCCGAAGGGAGCACGCTCAATCTGACCGCGACAGTGACTGATCCGGGCAACGAGTTATTCACCTACGCCTGGACGGTGACCAAGGGCGGCACACCGTACGCTTCGGGAACCAACGCCGCCTTTGCGTTCACTCCCGATGACGGCCCGGCCGCGTACCAGGTGACCTTGGCGGTCTCCGACGGCACGGATACCGCCACCAGCACGGGCAGCGTGAACGTCACGAATTTGCCGCCGCTGGTGACGTTCAGCGGCACGGCATCCGTACGGGAAGACGCAACCTATGCCCTGGATGTCACGGTCACCAATCGAGGCGCCGACACGATCAGCGCCATGAGCATTGACTGGGGTGACGGCACGGCGGGGGAAAGCCTGAGCGAAGGCGTCAATCAACTCACGCATACCTACGCCGACCCAGGCAGCTATACCATCACGGTCCAGGCCACCGACGAGGATGGCTCGTACAGCAGCACGAAAATGCTGACGGTCATCCCCGTGCCCGACGTACTGATCGCCGGGTTGCCGGCATCCAGCCCAGAAGGAACGCCGCTGACGCTGAGCGCGAATGTGACCGATCCCGGCAGCGGCATTGCTTCCTACCACTGGAGCGTCACCAGGAACGGCACGGCTTATGGGACCGTCGGAACGGGAACCGGTTACAGCTTGACTCCGGACGACGACGGAACCTACCTCGTGACGCTCGCCGTGACCGACACGAACGGTTCGACCGGCACCGCCACGGAGACGCTGACCGTCATGGACGTGGCCCCGACCCTGACCCTGACCGGGGCAGCGTCGCTGAACGAAGGATCGGTGTATACGCTGGGCTTCTCGGCCACCGACCCCGGTGCAGACACGATCAGCTTGTGGACGATCGACTGGGGCGACGGGACAGCGGTCTCGACCGCGGTGGCCGGGGCGAGCAGCGCCAACCACACGTTCACGAACGACGGCAGCTACACGATCACCATCGGTGTCACGAATGAAGACGGGACGTTTACCGCGACACGCGAGGTGGTTGTGGCCAACGTCGCGCCCGTGGTCACGATCACCGACTTGCCCTGGAACATTTTCGAGGGAGACGTCATCCCGCTGTCGTCGACGGTCACCGATCCGGGAACCGAGCAATTCACCTACGCCTGGACGGTGACGAAGAACGGGGCGGTTTCGGGCATCCTTGGAACCGATCCGAGTTTCACGTTCATCCCGGACGATAACGGAACGTACAGCGTCACCCTGACGGTTTCCGACGGTACCGACACCCGGCAGGCCACGACGGTTACTCGCACGGTGTACGACCGTGCCCCCAATCCTCTCATCAGTGGCGCAGGCACGGTGACCCAGGGCCAGGTCTACACCCTGCATCTATCGGCGCGGGATCCGGGCGACGACACCAACGAGTGGGAGATTTTCTGGAACGACGGCACGTCCAATACGTTCGTCACCGGCAGCGAAGTGGACGTGGAGCACGTCTTTACCGAGGGGTACCAGAACCGATACCTGAAAGCCTGGGTTCAGAACGAGGACACAGGCGGCGGCGGATACTGGTCGAACGACCTGCACGTCTACGTCCGCTCCACCATCGAAGGCGACGTGACCTTTAGCGGACTCCCGGCCTCCATCGACGAAGGCACGCCGGTCATGGTGACCGCGACGGTGACCAACACGACCGCCACGGATCTGCAATACAGCTGGCAGGCGTACAACACAACGACCGGTGGCTTCGAGGGCTCTGGCGATGCACAGACCTTCACCTTCATTCCGCTCGTCGCGGGCGAATTGTTGGTCAACGTGGCCGTGTACGATGACGCTTGGAATCTGGTCGGCAGTTCCCAACAGACCTTTACGGTCAACGACGTTCCGCCGCAGATCACGCTGTACGGGGAAGATGCGGTGCTTGCCGGACAGCCTTATTCGCTGTACCTGGGCGCCGACTGTTCGATCGCGGACAACCTGGGCTATTGGGAAATCGACTGGGGCGACGGCAATCCCGTGGAGAGAGTGTATGCCCCGGCGAGCTTCGCAGGCCACACCTATGACAAGAATCTGGCCACGTACACCGTCAGCGCCGCGGCCCTTTTTGCAGCTCCCCTCAACCCCGGAGGCGAGCCGGGGGCACTCGTGCCGCATCCTGCCGAAAACACGCTCGCAGTGACGGTCATCGGGACGAAGCCGGCTGTCGCGATCGCGGGTCTGCCCGCCCTCAGTCCCGAAGGCACAGCGATCGAGCTGAGTCCGGCGCTGGCGACGACGCCCGGCGCGACGGCGGAGTATGCCTGGACGGTGCAAAAGAACGGCGTTCCGTATGCCGCCGATACCAAGCAAGACTTCCAATTCACACCCACCGACGACGGCGACTACGAGGTCACCTTGGTCGTCATGGACGGAGGGATTGAGATCGGCCGAGCGGTCGAAAGCATGACTGTTTACAACGTGGATCCGGTCTTTTCCATCCGTGGCCCCGTCTTGCACATGCAGGGGACGCCGTACACCCTGGACCTGTCTGCCATCGATCCCGGTGACGACCCCGTTAGCAGTTGGACGATCCATTGGGGTGACGGCGTTCTGGAAACGGTGCCCGGCGGCGCGACCTCGGTCACGCATGACTATCCCGTCGACGGCTGGAAAGTAATCTCGGCGTTTGTCACGAGTGAGGACGGTTTCTTCCGGGTGTCCCGAGACATCGGGACGAATATCATGCCTCCGGTCGACATGTGGGGAGAGACCGTCCCCGTCACGATCACCGGGGCACTGGAATACAGTCCCGAAGGGACACCGTTGCCCCTGACCGCAGAAGTGCTGTATGATCCCGCTCCCCTGGGCGAAAACCCGGTGTACAAGTACCAATGGACGGTGCTGAAAGACGTCGATCCGGAACCCTTCTCGGCCGGAACGGACAGGATCGCCGACTTCACGCCCGACGATGACACCCGCTATGATATTCGGGTGGATGTCTCCCGTGAGGATGATTCCTGGCTGGGCAGCGCGATGGTCTTCCTGGAGACGACCGATGTCGCGCCGACCCTGGCGCTGGTGGGCGAGCCCACCGTCCTGCCGGGTGATTCCTCTATGCTGAGCCTGTCCGCCACGGATCCAGGCGACGACTCGATCGAGCAGTTGGCCATCAACTGGGGCGACGGTACCTATGATTTGTACGTCGATTTGGCGACGGAGTTGCCGACGCATACTTACGCGGCCACCCCGGCGCGGTACCTGATCACCGCCACAGCCGTGGAGTTCGTCGCAGCCATGGCGTCCGGCAAGTGGTATCCGGTCGCCGGATTGTCCGTGGCCGTGAATGCCCCCGCGACCATCACCGGCGACGGCACGGCCGCCCTCACGGAGACCGATGCTGCCCAAAGCGTCAGCGGCACGCTGACGGTCAGCGATCCCGACAGCGGCGAGAGCCTATTTGCGGCCCAGACCGATGTGGCGGGCAGCCACGGATTCGGCACGTTCAGCATCGACGCGGCCGGTGCCTGGACCTACGCCATGAACTCGGCGCATGACGAGTTCGTCGCCAACCAGGTTTACACCGACTCCGTCACGGTCTTCTCGGTGGATGGAACGGCCAGCCAAGCCATCTCGGTCACCATCACCGGCACCAACGATGCGCCCACTGTCAGCGGCGTCGACGCGATAAGCCTCCTGGAAGGTCAGACGGCTACCGCCACGGGCCGTTTCAGCGATCCGGAAACTGATCCCGTGACGCTGCTCGCCTCCGTGGGCGTCGTGACGGCTCACGCGGATGGGACCTGGACTTGGACCTTCGCTACGACGGACGGCCCGGACAGCCGCATGGTCACCGTCACCGCCACGGACGCCAATCTGGCCGTGTCCACGATGACGTTCACCCTGACCGTCGAGAACGTGGCGCCGACGGCGACCATTGGCAACTCCAGTCCGGTGAACGAAGGCAGCCCGGTCACGGTCAGCCTGACGGATGTGTTCGACGCCTGCAGCGCGGACACGGCGGCCGACTTGCACTATAGCTTTGCGACCAGCGTGGCCGAGTTGGCCACGACGTATGCGGAAGCCGTGGACGGCGCGAACCGGTCGTTTACCTTCGAAGACAACGGCACGCCGACCGTCTACGCCCGGATCTTCGACAAGGACGGCGGCTTCACCGACTACCAGACGGTCGTGACGGTCAACAACGTCGCGCCCACGGCCGTGATCGTCAACTCCGGCCCGGCGAACGAAGGCAGTCCGGTCACGGTTAGTCTGAGCGAGCCCAGGGACTTTTCCAGCGTCGACATGGCGGCCGGCTTGCACTACAGCTTCGCGACCAGCATCGCCGGCTTGGCGACCAGCTACGCCGCGGCGGTGGACAGTCCGAGCCGTTCGTTTACCCTTGACGACAACGACGCTGTCACGATCTACGCCCGGATCTTCGACAAAGACGGCGGTTTTGCCCACCACCAGACGGTCGTGACGGTGACCAACGTCGCGCCCACGGCCACGATCGGCAATTCCGGCCCGGTGAACGAAGGCAGCCCGGTCACGGTCAGCCTGACCAACGCCTTCGACCCCTCCAGCGTCGACACGGCGGCCGGTTTCCACTACAGCTTCGCGACCAGCGTGAACGAGTTGCCGGTAAGCTACGCCGCGGCCACGGATGGCGCGAGTCGCGAATTCATTTTCGACGACGACGGCGCGACTACCGTGTACGCCCGGATCTTCGACCGGGACGGTGGCTGGAACGATTACGAGACCGTGTTGAACGTGAATAACGCGGCTCCGGTAGTCGAGGCCGGTGGCGACCAGGTCGTGGCCGAAGGAGTCACCGTCAGCCTGGCCCCGGCGACGTTCACCGACGCGGGAACCGGCGACACGCACACGGCGACGATCGACTGGGGCGACGGATCGCCGGTGGAGGCGGGCCTGGTGACGGAGACGCCGTTCGGGCCGCCGGGCAGCGTCGCTGGCATGAACGGGACGATTTCGGGCTCGCACGTGTACGCCGATAAGGGGACGTACACGGTAACGGTCCGCGTGCGCGACGATGAGATGGCGGCGACCGATCCGGACTCGTGGGTCGAATCGTTCTTCGACGTGTTTGTGGAGAATGTCCTGCCGGTGGCAAACGCCGACGGTCCGTACACGATCCTGGAAGGGCAAGGGCTGAGTTTGGACGCGCGCGGATCGCACCATCCGGCGCCGGGGCACACGATCACGCGTTACGAGTGGGATTTCGACCTGGACGGGACGTACGACCTGGACACGGTCGAGTCGCTGGCGACGGCCTCGGCGGAACTGCTGCGCGAGCGCGGTCTGGGCGACGGACCATGGGCGGGTACGATCCGGCTGCGGGTCACGGACAGCGATGGGGAGACCGCCACGGCGGAGACGACCGTGACGGTGAACAACGTGCCGCCTCAAATCACGGGCCTCGACGCGCGTCCTGCTCAGGTGATTCTCAGCAGACCGTTCGAGCTAGACATCGACTTCACCGATCCTGGCGCGTTCGATGTCCACAGCGTGACGATTGACTGGGACGACGGCGGTCTGCCGGAGCAGTTGGCGGTGCCGGCAGGCACACGGACCATGACCGTGGAACATCAGTACGGCGTGGCAGGAAGCTGCGAGGTGCTGGTCACGGTCCGGGACGACGACCTGGGCGAGGACTCGCAGAGGTTGGAGATTGGCGTGACCGAGCAAGACATCCGGATGTTAGAGGTGACGGCGGACGGCGAAACGGATCTGCTCGTGACGTATGAAATCGTGGGCAGCGCGTTGCCCGCCTTCGGCGTTGGTTTCTATCTGTCGGCCGACCCGTTCCTCGGACTCGGCGACACGCTGATCGGCTCGGCCAGCATCGATCAACCGGCGGATCTGTCGGCCGGCTCTCATACGAAAGTCTATGTCCTCGGTGCGGGGCCGGGGGAAATCGCCTTGCCCGGTGCGGGCCGGGAGGAAACGGACGACGAATACTACGTCCTGGTCGTGGCGGATTCGGAGGATCTGGTTGAGGAGACTGATGCCGATCCGATCCAGGAGGACAATACGGCCTCGCTGGTCGGCGCGTATCACACGCCGGGCGGAGACGTGTTCGTGCACGGGACGCAGGACGCGGACCAGATCGCGGTCTCGTCGGGCAGTCTGCAAATCGTGGTCAACGGCGTCCCGTTGACTTATGACCTGGCGGTGACCACGGGCCTGCGCGTGCGGGGACATGGCGGAGACGATCAGGCGAGCTTCGACGCGGGCGGGGGCTTCGCGGCTGATCCGCCGTTGCCCGTGTACGTTCACGGGGGAACTGGCAGCAACCGGCTGAACCTGTCGGATTCGACGGGCGACGACGCGTTGAAGTTGTACCCGACGCGGGCCGAAATGTCGGGGCCGGGCTATGTGCTGAATGCGGAAGCGGCCGGACACATCGAAGCGTCTGCCGCGGGCGGCGGCAATGACGACGTGCGTCTGTACGACTCGGCGGCGGACGATCGGCTGGTCAGCCGGGCTGCGTACGTGTACCTGGAGGGCGCGGGCTTTTACAACTACGTCCAGGGCTTTGGCGAGGTCTCGGCGTACGCCACGGCGGGCGGGCTGGACAAGGCCCAGGTGTTCGATTCGGCGGGCAACGACAAGTTCGTCACCCGGCCTACGTATGCCTACATCGAAGGTCCGAGCTACTTTGCTTACATGGTGGGCTTTGACGAGGTGTCGGCGTACGCCACGGTGGGCGGGACGGATACGGCCATCCTGTTTGACACGGTCGGCGACGACCGGTTCATCAGTCGCCGCGAGTACTCGTACATGCAAGGTCCGGGCTACCTGGGGTATGCGGCGGGCTTCGAGATGGTCTCGCCGTACGCCACGGCGGGCGGAGTGGACAAGGCCGTGCTGTTCGATTCGCCGGGGGACGACCTGTTTGTGGGCCGGCCCGGCAATGCGTATCTGCAAGGTCCGGGCTTCCTGAGCTACGTGACGGGCTTCGACGAGGTGACGGCGTACGCCTCGGCGGGCGGCACGGACAAGGCCCGCTTCTTCGATGCGGCGGGGGACGACGTGTTTGTCCACCGGCCGACGACCGCCTACATCAGCGGGACGGGCTTCTACAACTACGTGCAGAGTTTCGACGAGGTGACGGCGTATGCCACGGCGGGCGGCGTGGACACGGCGAAGCTGTTCGATTCGGCGGGGAACGACAAGTTCGTCGGGCGACCGGACTACAGTTACCTGGAAGGACCGGGCTATCTAGGCTATGCGTCGGGCTTCGAGACCGTCTCGCCGTACGCCACGGCGGGCGGGCTGGACACAGCGATGCTGTTCGATTCGGCGGGGAACGACAAGTTCGTCGGGCGTCCGACTTACAGCTATTTGGAAGGACCGGGCTACCTGAGCTACGTAGCCGGTTTTGCCGAGGTGAAAGCCTACTCGACGGCCGGCGGGGTGGACATATCGATGCTGTTCGATTCGGCCGGCGATGACCTGTTCGTCAGTCGTCCGGAGTCCGCCTATCTGAGCGGGACGGGCTTTTTCGTCTCCGGGCAAGGCTTCCACAGCGTGTCGGCGTATGCCCGACTGGGCGGCACGGACACGGCCCGGCTGTTCGATTCCGCCGGCGACGACAACCTGTACGGGCGAGGCAACGCGTTCACGTTCCAGATGCCCGGAGTGTCCAGTTTCGGCGAGGGCTTTGACCTCGTGGAGGCTTACGCCCAGAACGGCGGAGCCAACACGCTCGACGTCCTGGACGTGGACTACCTGTTTGAGCATTACGGCGATTGGCTGTAAGCGCCGGCGGAGTCATCCGAAATCCGCGTCGGGCACGTCAACGACGGGCAGGTCGAGGCCCGGCAGGTCCGCCAGTTCGCGCAGATAGAAGCAGGCACAGCGTTCGCGTTCCCGCCGCAACACCTCGGCACGTTCGAGTTGGGCCAGTCCGACGGCTGCGGCCAGATCGGGCAAGTTGTACTTGAAGCCGGGGGCGACGACATCGTACTCCCAGGACGGCTTGGCGGCTGTGAACCGGTTCCACACATCGCGGTCGATTCCGTGCAGCCGCATGATCTTGACTCGCCGGTGCAGTTCTTCGTCGTCCGTCACCAACATGCCGCCTTCGCCCGTGGTGATCGTTTTCTTGGCGTAGAAGCTGAAGCACGTGATCTCGCCGAAGCTGCCGACCACACGACCATCCAGATAGTCGAATGGATCCGTGAGGAATATGCTGCAATCGTCTCGGACCTTTGATGAACTCGCTCGCAGGCGGTGGCGGACGATGATCGAACCAGTTCAGGTGTAGGGTGGGCCGGAGCGGACCATCGGCACGGCCGCCGGCGCCGCGCCGGAAGTCACCACCACCGCCGAGCTGGAATCGCGCACTGAGCAGCGCCGGCCCACCGGAACACGGTTTCCATTTGACGGACGCCGCATCCAACCCACGACGCCGCCATCCAAGTCCCGATGCGGGGAGTTGTCTCGGTGGCCGTTGTTGCGGGCTGGGCGGCCGTGTTTGCGGGATCGTGCGCGGGCTGGGCGGATGAGAGATCGAGCAGTTGGATATCGCCGTCGGACAGTCGGCAGGCCAGCCAACGTTGGTCCGGGGAGACGGCGAAGCGGACGCAGATTCTGGTTCCGCCTTGCGAAAAGCTGCACAAACGGACGCCAAAGCCGGCGTGCCAGACAAGGACCGTACCATCATCGCCCAGCGACACCAACCGGTCGTTGCCGACGAAGGCAACTTGGGTCACATTACACCGGTGTCCCATCATCGTCTGCAAGGGCGTGCCGTTCCGCGCGTCCCAGACGGCAATCCGGCGATCGTGGCCGCAGGAGGCCAGTCGCCGTCCGTCGGGGCTGTAGGCCAGATCGGTGACGGTGCTGCGGTGTTTTTGCAGCCGCCGCCGTTGCTGCTGGGTCCGGTCCCAAAGCACGATATCATCCAATTCGGTAAACGCGAGTTGCTGTCCGTCCGGCGAGAACTCGGCGGCCCAACACTGCTTGGCCTCCAGGCGGTGTTCGACGCGCCCGGTGGCCGCCTCGTAGACGGCGACTTCGTCCCGGAGCCAATCGACGACGGCCAACGTCTGGGACAAGGGCGAAAAAGCCAAGTGATCGCACGGCTGGTCCTCGGCCTCCCACGCGAACTGCCAGCCGTCGGAGGATCTCCGCCACACCTCGATCCTGGCCTGTTTTTCTCGACCCACCGCCAGGCACTGCCCGTCGCGGGACACGGCGACATGGTCGCTCGGCAAGTTGTCACGGGACAGCCGGGCGACGAGTTTCCGCGTCGGCAGGTCCCACCACTGCACGCCGTTCTCTGCCGCCACTGCCAGTTGCCGGCTGTCGGGAGCAAAGACGAGCGAGCGGGCGTCGTCGCTTTTTCGGCCCGACGGGCCCAGTGTGAGGACGTCTTCGCGGTCCTGCGGTTCCCAGACGGCGACGTGGGCCTCTTGTCCGCCGGTGGCCAGCCGATTGCCGTTCGGGTCGTAGGCGATCGCGTAGCCCCGGCCGTCATGCGCTTGCCAGGCGTGCTCTGGCGGCAACGGTTGCCCATCGCCGTCGGTGGCCTCGTCCGGAATCCGCCAGACTCGCACCGCGCCGCTCTTGTCGCAACCGGCCACGCGGCGGCCGTCGGCGGAAAAGGCGACGTCCTGCAAGCGGTCGAAGTGCTGACCCGACAGCAGCCAGCGGTGGGACCAGGGACGATCCAGCCGGGCCACTCGCACCAGGTCGCCCGTGTCGCCGGTGGCCAACATGGCCCCATCCGCCGAAACGGCCAGGCACCTGATTTTCGACGTCGAGTCCGTGCTGACGCGATGCACGACCTGCCCAGTCGCCACGTCCCAGACATCGAGATTTCCGTCGCGACGGCCGCTGACCAGCCACTGGCCGTCCGGGGCCACCGCCAAGCACTGGATCACACCGGGTTCGGCGGCCAGCGTCGCCGTGACTTGTCCCTGTGGACGGTCGAACAGCCGGATCGCTCCCTCTTGATCGCACGTCGCCAGCAAGGGACCGTTGCCCACGAAGGCGACTTGCCAGACGGGCACTTTGGCCAGCGGCCAGGCCTGGGGAGCGCCGCCGCGAGCGGGGAAAAGCATCAGCTGGCCGTCGTCGCCGACTGCAGCCAACTGCGTCCCGTCCGGCGAGAACGCCACGTCGCGCGTCGTGGTCAGCGACGGCCAAAAAACCAACTCGCGTCCCGTGCTTGCATCCAGCACCTGAATTCGACCGGGCTCTCCGGCCGCGGCGATCCGGCGGCCATCCGGCGAGTAGCTGACGGTGTGGACGGGCCCCCGGAACGCGGGCCAACGCTGCGGGCGGAACCGGTGCAGGCGATCCAGCACAAACCACTCGAAACCGCGCATGTCCGGCTCGCCGCTCTGAGGCACCTGTTCGTCCATCAGCCGCGTGAACTCCGTCGTATCCCCGGCCCTCCGAGCCATCTCGATGTGATGGATCGTGGCCGCGTAAGCCGTTTCTCGTGCGACCTGACGCTGCGTCATGGCTTCCGCACGGGCCCTCTCGGCCTGGCCGTGTTGCTGCTCGGCGGAATCCCGCAAGCGGGCCGCCTCCCGGCGATTGGCCGCCGCTTCGGCCTGATTGGCGCGGGCGAGTCGCAGCGATTGGTCCACCTCGCGGCGGGCGAAACTCAAGCGCACGGTCTGCACGCCCAGCAGGGTCAGCAGGACCGTGGCGACGATCAAGATCCCGGCGCTCAGGGCCGCCAGGTCCGGATGCCGCTGGACCCACCGCCAACGCTGCTGGCGCCAGGAAAGCGGCCGGGCCAGCACGCACTCGCCGCTCAGATACCGCTGCAAGTCGTCGGCCAACTCCTGCGCGTCGGCGTACCGGTCCGCCGGCCGCTTGGCCAGCGCCTTCAGACAGACTTGCTCCAAGTCCCGATCGACCCGCGGATTCAGTTGCCGCGGCAACGCCGGTTCCCGGCTGCGGATGCTCTCCAGCACGGCCATCGTATGCTGACCCTCGAACGGAGGCTTTCCGGTCAGCAGCACGTACAGCACGGCGCCCAAGCCGTACACGTCGGCGGCCACGGTCAGCGGCCCCAACTCCGGCGCCAGGTGCTCCGGCGCCATGTACGCCGGCGTTCCCAGCAGTTCGCCCGTATCGGAGAGTCCCGCTTTGCCGTCCAGCCGGCGGGCCAGCCCAAAATCCGTGACGTGGGGCCGGCCTTCTTCGTCCAGCAGCACGTTGGACGGCTTCACATCGCGGTGCAACACGCCGCGCTGATGCGCGTGGTGGACCGCTCCGGCCACGTCCGCGACAATGCCGGCCGCGGCGCGGGGATCGTCCAGGTAACGCAGGCAGTGCTGCTGCAGGTCTCCGCCCTCCATCAGCTTCATCGTGAAGTAGTGGACGCCGTCCGCCTGGCCGACGTCGTAAATCGGCACGATGTGGGGATGGTCCAGTTGGGCGACCGTGACTGTCTCGTTGTGAAACCGCCGCCGATCGGTTTCGTTGGCAATCCGGTCGGGCCGGATCACCTTCAGGGCCACAATCCGGTTCAGCTGGACGTGGCGCGCCCGAAACACGACGCCCATGCCGCCGTGCGCGACCACCTCGCACAACTCGTAAGGCCCCATCCGGCCCGACTGGTGCAGCGCACAGATTGTCGGCAGCGGCTTTGCGGCCGACCGTGACGGGTGCAGCGTGCAGACCCGCAACGGCGGCGCCACCGGTGTTGGGGAACTGCTGAAAGAGGGGACTGGCTCCGCAACCGCCGGCTCCGAAACCGCTTGCACCAGCTCGAACGCTAAATCCGTATCGGTTGCACCGCCCGTCCCCTTGTTCCGCAACTTCACCGGGGGAGCGGTCTCCTCGTCCATCCAGAAACTCACTTCCAACTGCCGCCGCAGGCTTCGAGCGAGGGCCGGAAAGCGGGCCTCGATTTCCTCCGCCGCCTGAGGATCGCCCAGTTGCTGTCGAGTCCGGATCTCGCCATACGCCAGGTCCAACAGCGAATCCTCGTCCTGCGCGATCCCCGGGCACAGCGCCAGGTAGTCCTCCACCCGCAACGGCTCCGCCGTGCGCCAACGGAACGCCTGGTCGGTCAAACACAACTCGGCCAACTGCGCGGCGGACAGCCCGCGGCCGCCGCGCACCAGTTCCGCCAAATCCGGCCGCTCGCCGGATCCCCAGGCCGCCTCCAAGGCGTCGGCCAGCACGGAGAAGTCTTGAGGATCATCGGAAGGCATGCAACACGTCCACAACGGACTTCAGATCGTACGCCCAGCACGCCGCAAAAGAACCACGAAACACACGAATAGGAGAACGACCGCCTTGTCTTCTTATTCGTGTCATTCGTGTGATTCGTAGTTACCCGCCCGAGAAACCGCTGAGGAACCACGAATCACACCAATCACACGAATTGGGGAATCAGACAACGATACGTTCGTACTCGAGTTTAGGGTAGTGGCCGAAGTTCACCAGCAGCCCGAGACGGTGGCCAGTAGCGCGGAGGTAATTGTGAACCTGCGCCCGGAATTCGTTGCACCGTTCCTTGACCGCCTTGATCTCCAGAATGATCTTGCCGAAGCAAATGAAATCCGGCTCGTATCGCTGCTTCAGCGGACGGCCTTTGTAACGGAGTCCCAAGAGCGTCTTCGGCACGAACGGCATTCCTCGCTCCTGCAATTCGAACTCCAGACATTCCTGGTACACGGACTCCAGGAACCCCACACCCATCTCGTTGTACACCTCGAAGCACGCCCCGATGATTTGGTAGCTCTCGTCAGGGAGAATGAGTTCTGCCATAACCCTCTGGACCTTTCTTTCATTCGTGCTATTCGTGGCTACGTTCCCAAGAGAAGCCCTCGCCGCAACTCAGCTGAAATCCTCCAGCCCCAGTTCGCCCGTCACCTGGGCCACGGCCCGCTCGTACTGTTTCCGTGCGGATTCGGCAGTCGCCGTCCCACCCAGCCTTTCTGCAATTTCCGCCCAACCCATTCCGTCCTGCCGCCACTGGAGCATCTGCCGCGTGTGCTGCGGCAACCGGGCCAGCGTTGCGGCGATCAGTTCCTTTTCCGAAACCGCCCGGCTAGGCGTAGGATCGTCGGCGATCAGCGCCGTGTCCGACGCGTCGGCGACATCTCCGGTGCGTTTCACGTCGCGGCGTTGAGCCCCCCAGAACCGGGCCGCGCGGCACACTCGCCGCTGAGCGATCTTCCGCAGCAGACCCCGCATCTGTTCGGGACTGGTCACATCGAACTTGCCCAACCGCAAGCCCCACAAGAACCGCAGCACGACCGACTGGAACACGTCGCTGTCCCCCACGACGCGGTGCAGTCGGCTGTCCCGCAGCCTGAACCGGATCTCCCGCCGCACCGCATCGCCAAACTCGTCGATCAATTCGCAAGCCGCGTCCTCGTCGCCGTCGCGCAGGCGGTCGAGCAAGACGTCAAACGGCGCAGCGCTGGTCCCGGAATTCGTCATACAGAAGCCTCTGCCGTTTGAGCATCGTGACAAGGTTCAAGGGATTCTAGGGAGGTCACGGCCATCCGTCGAGGAAGAAATCGCCTTAAAGAGTTCAATCGCGGAAGACAGAAAGGGAATCGGGCCAAGGCTGTCGGGGCAAAGGAAAAAACGATCGTAAACTCCTCTTCCTGAAAGACGCCTGCCGCCGGCTGGTCTGCATCCCGTTTGCATCGCGTGAGAAACAACACTCGCCTCGTCAAACTAGGCGTCACGTTTTGCCGGATGATTGGGAAGAAACACCGGACAGTTCTGCCTCGAACGAGCCTTCCGTACTTGTCGCTCCATTTCCCCACGCCGCTTTTTCTCAAAAGTCCTCCGCGAGATCTGTCCGTTCCGCCGTGCGCCGGGGCATAGGCCCTGAGAAGGGAGGATCGCCCCCCTGTTCCCCTGGCGAGCGGTTGGGCGTCAGCCCACCGGTGCTGTCCCCGGGCGTAAGCCCGCCGGTTCCTGCGTGTTATCCCGCTGGCCGTCAGGAAAACCGGCGGGCTAACGCCCGCCGCTCGCCCAAGCAGGACAGACGAACCAACCAAGCGAGAAGAAATGACCCAAACGGCAAGACCACAGAGACCCTGGAGGCGACAAACGAGTCCATCGAAGACCGTCGCTGCCAGCCTTCGGCCACGTCCCCGCACGCGGCCACGGCGATCACTTCAGCAGTCCGCCCGCCAGGATCGGGTGGGCCGGGTTGACGATCAGCCGGTGCCGCTGGGGATCAATCAAAACGTCCATGTCTTGCATGGGGATCGCCCCCAACAGCGGCTCCGCGTCACCGGGCAGAACGACGGCGTCCAGATTGGTCCGCCGGTTCTCGAAGCGGACTTCCACCGGGCCCACAACGTCCAGCGTCACGACGCTTTCGTCGGCCATTTGCATCGTCCGCCGCTCGCGCTGTGGCAGTCCCAACTGGGCTCGAATGTCCTCATTAATGGCCAGCGTGCCGCACCCACTGTCGGCCAGAATGCGGACAGGCATCCGCCGCACTTGTTCCTCCGGCAGTTCGCCGGCCTGGGCCTTGGTGAGATCAAAACCGTTCATCAGTTCCACCTCGGCATACACCGTTCCCATGACCAAGCCTCCCTCAGCAGAAGTCGCGAACGCGTCTCGACCCTGAACCGCCTCCCGTTTCACCTTGGAAATCGGCCCTTCCGGATGAGCGGGGACCAGTTGCTGACGAGCGTCATGGACAGCAGGTCCAGCCTTCCCACTACCGTTTGTCCGATCAATACCTCGTCGCCCAGGACGAGCGTCTTCTCGGTGGTGTCCCGCCCCAGAAACTCGAAGACCAACGGTTCCGTCATGCCGACCTGTTCGGTCCGGCCGTCCGCGTATTCCGCGGTCCGCCGGCCTCGGGTCGCGACCCCGGCGGCGCCAGCAGGCTCTGCGGGATCACCGACCGGACGGGGCCGGTTCCGATCAGGGCGTCGGTTTCCAGCCAATGCACTTGGTCCGCCGCCAATTGGCCGCGCCGCGCCAGCGCGTCGTCAGCCGCATTCGTCAGACGCAATCGAACTCGTATTTCCCCCGTCCCTTTCTCCCTGTCAAAACAGAGCCAAGACCCAACTTCAGTATATCCCTCTCGCGGACCACGGACAACGGACCAAGACGTTGGAAACACAGAGTTCACAGAGGCCACAGAGGATTTCACAGAGAACCGCTCCTCCGTGCCCCCTGTCCGCTCCGTGTTGAACAATCGCCCCAAAAACCACGGACCACGGACAACTGACCCCCATTCATACGCCGAGGATTGACCATGACCAGCCGAAAGACCATGACCACAGTGCGGGACAAGAACCAGACAAAGAAATCGCGGAGCCGCCAGCGCGGACGCAAGTTGATCTTGGAGCAGTTAGAGGATCGACGGTTGCTGGCGAGTTACTCAGCTTCCCTGGGACCAACCAGCGGAGCCATCCCGGTCCCAGTCTTCAATCAGTCCCTAGGTTGGCTGACCGGCGTCGATCTCCAGGTCACGCTGGAAGGCGGTGGGACCAACAGTTCCCCCGGCCACGATCATGGCGTCAGCTACCTTTCCTACGGCGCATCGACCACATTCGCCTCACCGGGCGGCCATTCCCACAACGTGACCATCTCGCCGTATTCAGGCAACGGCCTGACGGTGTCCGGATTCTCGTTTACGACCGGTTCGGTGAGTAACAACGGGCATGGGATTCCGCCCTACTCATCAGCGACGACAATAGGCGGCACGGCAGCACACACCTTTAGCGACCAAACGAATGTTCACAGTTATACCGGTGGAGATCTGGCACCCTTTCTGGCCGGCTCTAATTTCGCCATCTCCACGGGCTCGACGGGCACCACCGCGACGGACGGAAACCACGTTCACGGCGATCCCCGCACCGGCGGCACGACCGGCTCGGACGGTGCCCACAGCCACCTGTTTTCGCTGGCTTGGTCCACGACCGCAACGTTTACGTACAACTTGAACTCAGCTCCCTCCGCAAATGCGGGCGGTCCCTATCTGGCAGGAATCACCGGCGCGTTGACCTTGAATGCCGGCTCCAGCACGGACGTGGACATCCCGCAGGGCGACTCGATCGTCAGTTACGAATGGGACTTGGACAATAACGGCAGCTACGAAATCTCCACCTCCAATGCGACGTATGCGGTGCCGCAGGCCGCGCGAGCGGCGTTGGGCCTCGGCACGCACACCATTGGCCTGCGGGTCACCGATGAGTTCGGGGCGGCGTCGACCGATTCGGCCCAGTTGACACTGGATTATCTTGCGATCGAGCCTCGTGGACCGACCAGCGGCGCGATTCCGATCCCCGTGTTCAACCAGTCGCTGGGCTGGCTGACCGACGTCGACCTGCAGCTGACGCTGGAGGGCGGCGGGACAAGCTCCAGTCCTCCGCACGATCATAATGTGAATTCAAGTAGTTCCAGTGGTGGCACCGTAGCCGCATCGCCCCCAAGCCACGCTCATTCCGTCAACGTTCCGCCCTTTTCCGGTGGCGGCCTGTCGCTCAGCGGATTCAGCTTCGCGACCAGTTCCGTAAGCAACAGCGGCCATTCCGTTCCACCCTACTGGTCTGTGACCACAACGGGAGGGACGAGCGGGCATGTTTTCAACGATCAAGTTCGCACTTCGAGCTACAGCGGCGCCGGCTTGTCACCTTTCCTGGCGGCCAGTGATTTCAATATCTCCACCGGTTCGAGCGTCAACTCATCGACCGACGGCGCGCACTATCACTTGGTCCAGCCCTTTAATCGCTACACTTCAACCGACGGGGCGCACTCCCACCCCGTGTCCCTGCTCTGGTCCACGCAGACGGAATTCACGTTTGTACCGAATTCTGCGCCCACCTCGGACGCCGGCGGTCCGTACTCGACCTTGCTCGGCCAGTCGGTCCTTGTGAACGGCTCCGCGTCGACGGACATCGACATCCCCTTCGGCGATTCGATCGTTTCGTACGAGTGGGACACTGACAATAACGGCGTGTTCGATAGTCCTTCCGCTTCCCCTACCCTGAACATTAGCTCCGCGACGACACTCGCGCTGGGAGGCGGGGTTCACACGATTGCTCTTCGCGTAACCGATGAGAAAGGCGCACAACACGTCGACACGACGACGTTGACGGTCACGATTCCCACGACCGTCAGTTTGGACGGATCGAACAACCTAGTCCTTCAGGACAACACCGTCGGCAAGAACGATCTCTTGACGGTATCCCTGGACACGACGCCCAATCCCGATGAAATCGTCATCCATGACCCCAATTACCGGCTCGGCACGTCGATCGCAGGGGCCACGGGCTCCGGCACGAACACGCTTCGTGTCCCCATTTCTGGCATTGCCGGGATCACGGTGAACACGCTGGCGGGCAACGACACCTTGACGGTCAATTTCTCCGGAGGAAACCCCGCGCTGGGAGCCGGGATTACGTTTAACGGCGGCGATCCGACAAGTGGGGCCGGCGACAAGCTGGTCGTGACGGGCGGCACGTTTGCCACGGCGGTTTACGACGCCACCGCTCCGCACAATGGCACGCTGACGCTCGGCGCGGCGGTGATCAACTTCACCGGCCTGGAGCCCACGGACTTGACTGGTTCGAGCCTGGGGGACTACACGATCAACGTCGATCCGTCGAGTCTCGTGGCAGGCACGGTAACGACCACCGTCGCCGCCTCCGGCGGGACGGACACGTTGGTCTCCTTCACCAGCGGCCTGGAAAACACGCTGATCCGGACCATTACCGGCACGCTGACGATCAACGGGGACAACGTCGACCCGGACGTCTTCAACGTTCAAGGCGTGGGCAGCAGCTTTGCCGCCAGCCTGACGGTCACCGGCCAGGGCGGGACGGACGAAATCCACCTGCAGACCGGCGCGGGATTGACGTTGGGCGCGGGAGAGAGCCTGTCACTGACCGGCGAGACGATCGACCAGACCGGACCGGTCACGGTTCCGGGCACGACCACACTCAATAACCAGGGTTCGGGCACGGCCCTCAATCTGACCAACGCCAGCAACAACTTTGCCATGGTCGCGGTCACGGCCGGTGGGAATGTCAGCCTGACGGACGCGAACGGCATCGATCTTGGGGCGTCCACCGTAAGCGGCGGTATGATTGTCTCGGCCGGCGGCGCGGTGACCGACAGCGGCGACGTCTCGGTCGGCAGCAACGCCAGCTTCAGCGGTGCGTCGATCACGCTGGGCGGCGGGGGCGAGACGACTACCTTTGGCAGCCTGACGTTCACGTCCGGCGGCGCCGTGGCGATTCAGGAGGATGCGAGTACGGCACTGGTGGGAGCGAACACCGCGGCAAGCGCGGTGCTGACGTCCATCGGGGCGATCACGAATGCGGCGGGGGCCAGTGTCAACGTGAGCGGCACGGCCTCGATTAGCGGTTCGACGGTGACCTTGGGAGACCAGGTGGACGACAGTATGCATTTCGGTTCGCTGACGTTCTCGTCTCCGGGTGCGGTCGACATCCGCGAGGACTCCGGCACGCTGTTGACGGCGGCCAACTCGGCCGCCAGCCTGAGGCTGACCTCCGCGGGTGGCCTTGCGCAGACGGCCGGCTCCGGGATCAGCGTGACGGGCAACGCGAACTTCAGCGGGACGGCGATCACGCTGGGGGCCAACGGCGAGACGGACAACTTCGGCAGCCTGACCTTCAATTCCGGCGGGAACGTGAATATCCACGAACTCAGCGGCGTGCTGCTGACCGGGACCAGCACGGCCAGTTCGCTGATTCTGGGGGCATATTTGGGTGGACTACTCACGAATGATGCCTCGGCGAGCCTGAATGTGGCGCTTTCGGCCTCGCTGATTGGCAACGGCGGAATCGACCTGGGCAATCAAGCCGGCGACTCCATCAACTTCGGCAGCCTCAATTTTTCCGGCGCCAACGGGGCCGTCGTGATCAGCGAGGATTCTTCGACGCGGGTGGTCGGGGCCAACCTCGCGCAGGTGGGCTTGACGCTGGTCAGTTCCGACGACGTGACGCTGGACGGAGCGGTCACCGTCATTGGCAATACGTTGATCACCGCGGGCACGACGACGGGCGGCATCGATGTGAATGCGAAACTGACCGGTTCGGGAACGATTCAGTTGGACGCGGCGGACGAGATTACCATCGACGCGGACATCGACCCGACGACGGTCGATCTGGACGCGGACGACGACATCACGGTCAATGCCGCCGTCAGCGCGACCGACGCAATCAACGTCCGGGCCGGCAACGACGGCAGCGGCAGCGTGAGCGTGACGGCGGCGGGCAGCCTGACCACGACGAACGCGGGCAGCGACGTCCTGGTTCGCGCCGGGACGGCCAGCGGCAGCATATCGCTGGCGGGCTCCGTGACGGCGGTGGACCGGTTAACCTTGACTTCCCAGGCGGGCGTCAGCCAAACGGCGGCGACGATCGCGGCGGCCAACCTGCAACTGACGGGCGTTGGCACGTTCTCGTTGACGCAGAGCGGCAATGATGTCGACGCCATGGCGGCCAGCACGGACGGCCAGATTGCGTACGCGGACACGGACGATTTGGAAGTCGGGACCGTCGCCACGACGGGGATCGCGACGACGGACGACGACGTGCGGCTGTGCGCTGCGTCCTTGTCGCTGAGCGAGAGCATCTCGGCGGGCACGGGGACGGTGCGGCTCACTGCTTCGACGGGCGGGATTACGCAGACGGGCGGGATCGTTACGGCGGCCGCCCTGGGGCTGGCCGCGCCCAGTGGCAGTATCAGTCTGCCCAACGCGAACGACGTGGACACGCTGGCCGCGGTGGTCGGCGGCACGTTCTCGTTCGCGGACAGCGACGGGTTTGCGATCGGTACGGTTCCGTTGGATGGGTGTTTCCCTGGGGCCACGGGCATCACGGGGGCGACGGACGTCGAATTGTGCGCCGGCAGCGGAGGGATGAGCATCACCACGCCTCTGACCGCGACCGGCACGGTGCGGTTGAGCGCCGGGGGCGGCGACATCACGCAAAGCGCGACCGGGGTGGTTACGGCGGCGAACCTGGGCGCGCGGGCCACCGGCAACGTGGATTTGAATACGCTGGTCAACGTCGTTTCCGGGACCTTCGCCGCCGCTTCGACCACGGCGGGCGTGGTCGAGTTCCAGAACAGCGGGGGGTTCACGGTCGGTACCGTGACGGCGGGCGCATGCTTCGCCGCAACCGTGGGGGCCACGACGGCCGACGGGAACATTGACCTGGATGCCAACGCCGGCGGTTTGACGATTGACGACGTGGTGACGGCAGGACTGGCGGGGACGGTGGCGCTGAACGCAGACGCCGGGACGGTGGATATCAACGCGGTGGTCAGTTCGACCAGCGGCGCGATTGACGTCACCGGCGACGCGGTCACGCAAGACGCCGACATCACGACCGGCGGGGCCGGGACGGTCGACGTGACTGCCGACAACGGTCCGATCACGATGGCCGACGGCACGACCACGAGCAGCGATATCGGGACGATTGCGTACGACGCGACCGGCGACGTGGCGCTGAGCCTGCTGACCAGCACCGGCGGGGCGATCAACGTCACGGCGGGCGCGGGGCCTTCGCTGGTGGGGGCTATCACGGACAACACGGCGGGCGAAGGGGCCAACCTGGTCACGGCGGGTATGGCCACGCTGGACGCCGAGACGGGCATCGGCTCGGGCGGCTCCGCGGCGGACATTGAGACCAGTATCGCGACGTTGGATGCCTACAACGGCACCAGCGGCGATATCGTGATCTTCGAGGTCGCCGGGCCGCTGGCTTCCGTCGGGGAGAACCTGAAGGTCAACCGGGCGATTCAGGACGGCACGGCGGGCAGTATTTCGCTGACCGTCGAGAACGGCAACCTGACCGTCTTGGCGGGCGCCGCCACGCTGGGCGTGCGACTGGCTAACGGCGGCAATACGACAGGGACCATTACGCTGGACGCGAACTTGGACGCGACGCACGTCAATGAGGAGTCGCCGGGGACGCGCGGCGACGTGACGCTGAACAACCTGGTGACCAGTCAAGGCGGATCGATCAGCATCACGGCGGACCATGACGTGCTCGGCGCCGCAGCTGGCGACGTAACCAGCAACGGCGGTGCGATCGGCATCATGGCCGACGCGAACGGCAGCAGCGTGGGCGGCAATGGCGACGGTACGATCCAGGTCGACGGCATGTTCGATGCCGGTACGGTCGTCACCAGCGTGGTGACGCTCAGCCTGCCCGATTGCGACGGCTATCTGGGTAGCGGTTTGAACCTGGCCACGGGGCAGGGGACGAACGCCGACGGCAGCATCGTGTCGGCCAGCCAGGTGATCAAGAACGGGGCCGGCGCGCTGCGGCTGAACGGGACGGCCAACGCCTACCTGGGGACCACCGCGGTGAACGCGGGGGCCTTGATCGTCAACGGCGTGATCACGACTGACGGCGGGGCGATCACGGTCGGCACCGGGGCTCTGCTGGGCGGCAACGGGACGATCGGGGCGACGCCGGGCGAACGCGATATTCAGGTGAGTGCCGGCGGCATCTTGGATCCGGGCGATTTGGATCCGAGCAACTGCATGATCGCTTATCCGGGCCAGCTGGCGGTGAACGGGGACATCGCGTTCCACGTAGACGGGATCTTCCGCGTGCAACTGAACGGCCTGGCGGCGGGTGTGGACAGCGGGACGTACACGAGCGACGGTTACGACCAGTTGGTGCTGCACGAAGGCGTGCCGGGCACGCTCGATCTGGGCGGCTTCGACTTCGGGATCGGCGGCGCGGGGGCGCGTCTGCAAGCCGACGCCGGGTATGTGATGCCGGTGGGGGCCGAGCACACAATTGTCGTGTACGATCCGGGCGATTTGATCGACCAGCGGTTCCGCGACCCGAACAATAGTCTGGCGACATTGGACGAAGGCGAGTTCTTCTATTCGGGCGGTACCGGCAACTTGATGAACATCTCGTACTACACCAAGTCGGACGACAACGACGTGACGCTGACGCATCCGGGGCGGTACGACTTCAATGGCTTCGGCAACCACACGGCCACGGAGCAGTACTACGAGCCGCTGTCGCCGTTCCAGGAGAAGACGATCAACACGGCCGGCTGGGTGGGGACGCTGCCGTGGTACTTCGAGCGGTTTAGCGCCTCGGATCCGGGCTGGGACCGTCTGCGGTACGACGGGCAATCGACGGATCCGATGGGCAACCCGCTGACGTTCGCCGTGGATGTGGTGCCCGGCAAGGC